>Ga0114996_10010396_pt1 | contig 10107 bp, 9 predicted proteins | sample ArcticOcean_MG_C_4_FD_87039 | JGI IMG/M metagenome (GOLD analysis project Ga0114996, IMG submission 87039) | Marine microbial communities from western Arctic Ocean - ArcticOcean_MG_CB4_134 | ecosystem: Environmental > Aquatic > Marine > Oceanic | place: Arctic Ocean: Canada Basin | collected...
GGATCGTGGCGCTAACGGTCAGGAGCGCCGCGTTCGGTTGATCGCATAGCGCGCGGAGGTAGAAAGCGGAGCGCGTGGAGCCGCGCCGGGATCCCTCGACCGGTTCCTACGCTGCTGCGGCCGGCCGAATGCACCAGGGACAGTAGCGCCAACCCTGCTCCAGGCCCTGTCCGCACGGGCAGCGTCGTCGCCTCTGCTGGCCGCACGACGGACAGGCCAAGGCACCAACCGGCACCGCGCCGTCGCAGTGCCGACAGGCCACGCTCACCCCCTCGGCCGCTGCGAGCAGCCGAGTAATCTCGTGGGGACTGGTGAGGCCGGAGGCCACCGCCCGACGGGCGTCGGAGTCCATTCCGCGCATTCCCGTCTCGCGCGCGAGACGACGCATCTCGGACGCTGACCCTCCGCGCGAGATCTCGTCGCGCAGCGCGTCGGAGATCGCGAGCACCTGATAGACTCCTGTGCGCCCCAGGTGCCCGTCGACGCAGTCTTTGCAACCACGCCCGCGGCAACGACTACACAGTTTACGGACGAGCCGTTGGGCTACGACTCCGCCGAGCCCCCCCGCGACGAGAAAGGGCGGCACGCCCATGTTGAGCAACCGAGTGACCGCACCGGGTGCGTCCGTCGTGTGGATGGTCGAGAGAACGAGGTGACCCGTGACCGCTGCGGTCATCGCGATCTCCGCGGTCTCTCGGTCTCGGATCTCGCCGACCATGACGACGTCCGGGTCCTGCCGCAGCACCGCGCGGAGCGCTTCCGCGAATCCGAGTCCAGCCTTCCTGTCCACCTGAATCTGGCTCGCGCCGGGCAGCTGATACTCCACCGGGTCCTCCAGCGTCACGACGTTGCGGACGTCGCGGTCGAGCTCGGAGAGAGCGGAGAAGAGCGTCGTGCTCTTGCCGCTTCCTGTGGGACCTGCCGACAGGACTACCCCCTCGCCGCGAGCCAACAGGCGCCGGAGCGTCGATAGGTCGTCAGGGGCCATGCCGAGTCCATCAAGGGAGCGGGGTGCCGTCGCGGAGTCGAGAATCCGCACCACCGCCTTCTCGCCTCCGTTCACCGGGAGCGTGCTGACACGCAGGGTGAGCGAACGGCCCCCGTGCTCGATAGGGATGCGTCCGTCTTGCGCGCGCCGCCTGACGGAGATGTCCATGCCGGCGAGCACTTTCAGCCGCGAGAGCACCGCCCTGCGCGAGGCGGCCGGCAGGTCCAAAGTCTGACGCAGCAGCCCGTCGATGCGGAGCCTGATACGCACGTCCTGGCCGGTTTCCTCCACGTGGATGTCGCTTGCACCGTTGTCGATGGCACTCCTCAGGATTCGATCCACTAGGCGAACGACTGGGGCCCGGCGGGTGGCGAGCTCCAGCTCAACGCGCTCGGCATCAACGCCCGGAGAGCGGAGCTCTTGGGGGAGGGCCTTGACGAGCCCCACGAAGTCTCCCCCGTAATGGCTCTCGATTCCCTCCAGCACGGCGTCGAGAGAGGCCACCATCGCATGCACGCGCCTGCCCGTTTGGAACTGGAGGTCGTCGACGGCCTGTAGGTCGAGCGGATCGGCCATGGCGGCCTTGAGGGTCCGTGCCGTCACGCTAAGCGGCAGGAGCATATGCGCCCTCACGAGCTCTGGGCGCACGGCCTGGAGCGCCTCACGATCCGGGCAGAGGGGCGGTGCTGCATAAGAGAGCCCGAGCTGGACCGACAGCGCCTTCGCGATGTCCTCCCCCGACGCCCGCCCGGTTCGCAGGAGCGCCTCGCCGATGCGCTCCCCACGTTTCCTGTTCGAGCCGAGCACCTCATCAAGTTGTTCGGCCGAGATGCGCCCGTCCCGCACGAGGAGCTGACCGAGAATCAGGGGGCGCATCGCCATGCGGTGACGATGTCCGCATGGGGTGGGCGCGGGGATGGCAAAAAGGGACTGATGCCGGCGACCCGGCTCAGCGCCAGAAGGAAATCAGGCGGCAGACCCGAGTAACCCCAGAATGAAGGGCGCTACCTCACGTATGTCCGAGAGTCGCGATGCCGCCTCAGCTCCAGGACCGGCGGCGATGCCCAACACGGGGTTCCGGGTATGGCCTCCGCGCGCATCCTCGAGGTTGCCATGATCACTCGCAACTAGCATGAGCGTATCGGCAGACAACTCGGAACAAAGCCCCTTTAGGAAGGAATCGACGCGGACGAGCGAATCGATCGCGGTCGCGACGTCCTCGTCGTGCCCAGCCGTGTCGGTGGAGTAGTGCGCAAAGAGCGTGAGATCTGCGGAGTGACTGATGCGCGCGAGGTTGGCGCCGGCCGCTTCGGCTGTGATTCGTGGCACTTCGGCATGTCCGAGCCTCTCAATCCAGCCGTCGTTGACGATCTCGCTGGCCACCGCCGTTCCGTTGGCGAGTGCTTCTTCGTGCAGATTGAGGACGCCTGCCCCGCGGGCCGCGAGCGGGGGACCCGCAATGCGAAGGCCGCCGCGCGGGCCTGGCCAAGTTCTCGGATAGGCGTTGGCGAAACTCACAGCGAGGCCGCGGTCACGCGCGGCCCGCAGCACCCCCCGCTCCTCGACCAACGGGCGCAACGAGACCGGCGTCCAAGGGCCGAAGTGCCTCCCGAACATCTCGGCGGCGCTCTCGCCGGTCAGGAGTGCGACCTGACCAGTTCCACTCTGGGGCGTGCCCTCCATGTCCAGCGTCGCGCTGAGCGGGAAGGCCTGCCCATGCGGGCCCACAACTCGTGGGTCGTCGAGCGTGGGGGCACGTCCGCCCATCAACGCCGTCAGGGTCGGGAGACGGCCGGCCGCAGCTACGAACGGATTGACCTCCGCATCGGCAGGTCCGATGCCGACGCCGTCGAGGAAGACGAACAGGAGCCGCGCGGGCGCCGTCAATACACTCGGGGCCACCTAAGAGGGGCCGCCCGAAAGACCGATCGCGGTAGTGTTGGAGCGAGCTCGATCCCGTACCGGGCCGAGCTCAGCGATCACTCGGCCGGTCGCAGATCCACGGTGACCAGCACCTGCACGTGGCCCATGTCGGCTCGGTCCCGCAACGCGTCCCGCAACCTCGGATCGAGTTTCTGGTACGCCGCGAGGATTCCCTCTCTCAGGTTCCTGCGGAGCACCTTGAGCGCGTTGACATCGGCTCGGCTGGTCTTGGTTTCCTTCTTCGCATCCGCGATCTGGTACGGCTTGATCTCGAACGGCGACACGCCGACGTCGTCGTACCTATCGTGGTCGAGAAACTGGACCGAGATGCTGACGTCGCCGCGTGCGTGATGATGGTGAATGTCGCCCACGGCCTGGAACCGAGACGCGAGCCGTCCGAGCTCGGTCCTCTGCGCGGCCTTCATGTAAGCACGCTCTAGGGTCTGGAAGATGCGCTTCAGACGTTCAGTCGTGGTCGCGTCGAGATCCGGCATCTCAGTGACCAGGTCGCGTCCCATTGCCTGTCGCTCCACATACAGCCCCGCGCTCTCCGCGTCACGATTCCGAGCGCGATCGATGTTCTCGAGGATGCGGTCTGGGTTGGTCCGGAAGCTCATGGAAGCCTGGCGTCGGTCGTAGCGTGGTCTGGTTCCCGCCCTTCAGGATCGAGCGGGGCCCTGACGATATCAGGTAGCCATACGGCGGCCAAGGGCGACGGCGCGGAAGATTCCGCGCACCTCGGTCGTAGGCTACACTGTCTTCCCGGTCGGGTCCGGTGCGGGATGCGGGCCACATCAGCCTAGGCCAGACGCCTCCAGGAGGCATGCATGCGTTTGCGAGCATCGATCGTATCACTCCTATCTCTCGTGTCTGTGGCGTGCGCTGCCGGCTCGGCCCGAGCACCCATGCTTGCCTACGAGCTGCCGAGCTCGGCCGAAGTGACATACGTGGTCGGCGACACGCTATCGATCGCTGTGCAGGGACTCGGCCAGGGTATGGAGATCTCAGCGCGCAGCACCGCGACGTACTTACTGCGTTACGACCGAGGCGCTGGTGCGGTGCGGGTTACCGCGACAGTCGAGACCCTGACCGCCGATGTGGTGATGCCGATGGCCGGCCCTATCTCTATGGACGAGGGCGCCCTCGAGGGCGATTTCGTCTTCGAGCTCGACGCGCGAGGCCGAGCCACGTCGATGTCGTCTCCCCAGGCGAATCAGCTCGGGGGACAGGTCTTCGCCGCTCCAGTCGTGGCGCACGCGCTCTTCCCTCGGTTGTCCGGGCGCCAAGTCGCGACCGGGGACAACTGGGTGGACGAGGTGACCTACCGGGAGGAAGGTGAGGCTGGAGTGACTGAGGTTCGGTCGACACTCACATACACGGTCGTTGGAGAGGCACAGGTGAATGGGCGCGCCTTGGTTGAGATGACGTTTGGTGGCACGGCGACAGTCACGCAGGACCTCACGCTCGAGGGAGCCCGCATCAACCAGGCGTCCGAGCTGGAGATTGACGGGCGATTGCGTTGGGACGCATCAGCGCGGCTCCTGTACGAGAGTGAGATGAGCATGGAAGGGCCTGGCTCGGTCAGCGTGGCGCTGCTGCCGGGCGCGACGCTGCCGACGAGCGTTCGGTGGCGCACGCGCGTAAGCCTCCAGCCCAGATAGAGGCCCCGAGGAATGAGTGCTCCGATCCCGTCCCTGCCGAAGCGACTCCTCGACGCGATCGTGAGCCCAGGGAGGATGGCCACCGCCGTGGCGGAGAACCCCCGCTGGCTCGGCGCCATGTTGGTCTGCGCCGGGCTGCTCGCGTTGTCGATTGCGGTTCTTCCATGGGATCTCTTCGCAGAGATGCAGCGACGCGTGCTGCTGGAGAGCGGTCGGCCTGCCCCGGAGATCCCCGAGAATATGCGGACTGCGTTGCGGATAGGGTCAATAGTCGGCGGTGGCGTCGCCTTCTTGATTCTCTCCTTCGTAGGGGCGGCGATATCCACGTTCATCTACGCCTTCGTCCTGGGCGACGAGGGCACGTATCGGCAGTACCTCGCCGTCGGCGTGCATGCCGCCATCATCCCGACGTTGGTGAGTCTCCTTTTGGCTCCGTTGCGCATCGCGGCGGGCGATCCGCAGCTCACCGTGAACCTCGCGACCTTCATGCCCTTCTTGGCCGACGGGTATCTACTCGGCGTCTTGAGGGCTCTGGACTTCTCGCAGATCTGGTCGGCGGTCGTGGTGGCGCATGGCATCCACGCCATCGACCGGCGCCGCTCCGTCGCGAGTGCCGCCAGGATCCAGCTCTCCATCCTCTTCGTCATTGCCCTCATCGCCGGATGGTTTCTCGCCCGCCAGGGTTGATGGGGTCTGAACCGCCGGGCCGATTCAGGGGCGCTTTGCGAAACGGTTGCTGCGCCGCCACCCTGTGACGGCCCACGAGAACGCCATGGAGGACACCGAGTGATCGAGACCGACAGAGGAGCCGGAGAGCACGAGGCTCTCCGACCGAGGGTCCGCCGCAACGCACGCAGCGGAGCCCGGAGAGTAGGGCGCGCCGTCCTGTTGTGGACGTTGGGTCTCACAGCGTGCGCCCCGGGCGACCGTCCCAACTTTCTCGCGCTCGCCACGGCGGGGACCGGAGGCGTGTACTACCTCATCGGCGGCTCGATGGCCGAGATCTGGAGCCGGGACCTGCCAGACCACGTCATGGTCGCGGAGGTCACTGGAGGGTCCGTGGAGAACCTGAGCCTTCTGATGTCGGATCAGGTCTCAGTTGCGTTCTCGATGGGCACGAATGCACTTGACGCCTACACGGGCTCGAACTCCTTTGAGGGAGGCGAGCCGGGGCGAGTTCTCACTCTCGTGGCGCTCTACCCCAACGTGCTCCAGCTCGCGTCGTTGGAAGGGGGCGGCGTCGAGTCGCTCTCCGACCTCGTCGGCCGTAGGGTCTCGGTCGGGGCGCCCGGCAGTGGGACCGAGGTCGGCGCGCGCACGCTTCTAGAGGCGAACGGGATCGGCTACGAGGATTTTCAGCCCCAGCGCCTCAATTTCAACGAGACAGCGAACGGCATTCGCGACGGGACTGTCGATGCAGGCTTCTGGAGCGCCGGCCCGCCCACGAGCTCGATCATGGATCTGGCCACGGGGCGGGAGATCCACCTGGTCTCCATCAGCGGTGACGAGGTGGCGCGCACGGCGGCGGTGGATCCGACGGTGCGGCGTGACGTCATTCCGGCTGGCGCATACCGAGGTCAGGACGAATCAGTCGAGACCCTGAGCACGCCCAATGTATTGGTGGTTCGTGCGGACATGTCCGACGAGCTCGCCTATTCCCTGATTCGCGTGTTGCTCGAGGCACAAGCCGAGCTCTCTCAAGTGCACCCGGTGGCTGGACGCATTTCAGCCGAGTACACGTTGGAGGTGTCCCCGATTCCCCTCCACCCCGCCGCCGTGCGCTACCTGCAGGACCAGGGATACGAAGTGCCGGACCGCTTGATTCCGGGCTCATGAGCAGCGTTTTCGGCCTGCTAGGGGCGACTAGGCCACTCGTGTGATCGATGCGTCGCCGGCCTCCGCTTCGGGCGGCGCGATCGCCCGCAGAGATCTCAACCTTCCGGTAGTCGCAGCCGGTGCCTTCGTGCTCGTCGCGGTGTCCCTCGCCGTTTTCCAGCTCTTCACGGCAGGAGTGCGCCCGGTTGGGCTCTTCTACCAGAGGGGACTCCACCTCGCCGCGGTGGAGATCCTCGCCTTCCTGGTTTTCCCCTCGCGCGGACGTCGCCGATCAGGGCTCGCAAAGAGCATCGGCTGGGTGGCGGACGGGGCACTCATGGTAGGAGCCGTGGCGACCGCGCTTTATTTGACGATCAACCTGGACGCCATCGTTGGGCGTGCCGGCGCACCGAGCCCGATGGACATCTTCGCGGGCGCGGCGGCAGCTCTGGTCCTCATCGAGGCGAGCCGTCGGGCGCTCGGATGGACGATTTCATTGATCGCCCTCGTCTTCATCGCATACGCATACGTGGGTCCGTTCATGCCGGGCCTGCTGCGACACGGGGGGTACGGGACTGGACGGATCATGAGCCAGCTCTACCTCGGGCAGGAGGGCATCTACGGCATCCCCCTAGGCGTTGCGGCCACTTTTGTTTTCATCTTCATCTTGTTCGGTGCCCTGCTAGAGGTGACCGGTGCCGGACAGTTCTTCATGGATCTGGCGTATGCGATCACGGGCAGGCAGTCCGGGGGGCCAGCCAAGGCGGCGGTCGTCGCATCCTCCGTCATGGGTTCGGTGTCCGGTAGCGCAATCGCAAACGTCGTGACCAGCGGGGCCTTCACGATCCCACTGATGAAGCGCGTAGGCTATAGGCCTCATGAGGCCGGAGGCATCGAAGCGGCAGCTAGCACAGGTGGCCAGCTCCTTCCGCCGATCATGGGGGCCGGCGCCTTTCTGATGGCCGAGTACACTGGCTTGCCATACCTAGAGATCGTGCGGGCCGCGATGCTGCCGGCGCTCCTCTACATGGGGACGGTGTTCGTCTTCGTTCACCTGGTCGCTCAGGCGCGAGGTCTGAAGGGGATCCCCGCCGCCGAGCTCCCGCGCTTCAAGAGCACGATGGCGGAGGGCTGGCACTTCCTCTTGGCATTGTGCGTCCTGATTGGCGCGCTGTTGATGGACCTCTCAGTGGCGCGCGTTGGGTTCCTATCGTGCCTGGCGATTGCGGGCCTCGCGGCCGCGAGGGCGACTTGGGACCGTGTAGGTGGCATCGGGGCCGGGCCGCCCCACTTCACCAACTCCTCCGGTGAATGGATGCGGGGTGGCGTCAGGAGGATCGTGGACGCGTTCGTCGTCGCCGGACGCAACGCGCTACCCGTCAGCCTGGCTTGTGCCGTCGCCGGAATCATCGTCGGGGTCGTCGGGCTTACTGGCCTCGGATTGAAGTTCTCGGCGATCATGCTCTCGTTCTCACAGGGCAGCCTCTTCCTCGCGCTTATTCTACTCCTCCTGGCGAGCCTCGTGCTGGGCATGGGACTTCCAGTGACGGCGAGCTACATCGTTCTCATCATTCTCGCCGGGCCCGCTCTTGTGAACGATTTCGGCCTTCCGGTGCTCGTCGCCCACATGGTCGTCTTCTGGTTCTCGCAGGACTCGAACGTGACTCCCCCGGTCTGCCTCGCGGCCTATGCCGCCGCCGGCATCGCGGGCTCTGATCCCATGAGAACCGGTTTGCACGCGTGGAAGTACGCCAAGGGTCTCTACCTGATACCTCTGCTCATGGTCATCCACCCGGAGATCGTACTGGGCGGGCCCCTGTGGCTCGTGCTCGCCGAGGGTGTCATGGCCATGCTCGCCTTGTCGGCGTTTGCGGCCGCGCTCGAGGGGTACGCCCTGCGTCCGCTGTCGGTGGCCGGAAGGGTTTTCCTGCTGGTGTCAGCGATGTCTGCCTTCCACCCCTCCTTGGTCGTGTGGGGGCTCGGATGTACCGCCGCTCTGGCCTACGTTTTCTGGGATCTGAGCAAAGTGAGGGGGGTACACGCGGTCTGACCACCGAGCCCGTTCCGACACCCTCCCAATCGCCGAACATGGTGCCCAACTGCAAGACCGGGCCGCTCCACAGTAGGCACTGACCCATGGTGACCATCGGAGCGAGCCGTCGGACTACCACCTCGGGAATGGTGGGCGCAGGGACCGAGGCCGAGAAGCCGCGCGACCCGACATCGTCCGGCGGATAGTGCACGTGTCAGCCGGGACGGTGCGAATCGGTGCTCGGGCCTCGCCGCTATCGCTGTGGCAGGCCCGCTGGGTCGCTTCGCGCCTGCGAACCGAGCTGCCCGACCATGACATGGAGCTTGTGACCGTTACCACGCGAGGCGACGTGCACACGGGTCCCCTGACTGGAGCAGCCGGAGAGATCGGCTTCTTCACGTCCGAGATCGAGACGGCACTACTGAATCAGCGCGTCGACGTGGCGGTCCACTCCCTGAAGGACTTGCCGACCTCCGACTCCGGGTCGCTGCTGGTTGTGGCCGTTCCGCTCCGCGACGATCCGAGTGACGTGCTCGTGAGTCGGACCGGCCAACCTCTTTCGGAGCTGTCAAAAGGAGCGCGCGTGGGCACATCGAGCCCGCGGCGCGCTTGTCTGGTCCGGTCCCTTCGTCCGGACGTGGAGGTCGTCCCGATCCGGGGGAACGTCGACACGCGTGTGCGGAAGGTGCAGGAGGGTAACTTCGACGCGGTCGTGCTGGCCGCGGCGGGTCTCTTTCGGCTCGGCCTGCTGGATCTAGTCAGCGAACGATTCGATCCGGGGCTCCTTCCGCCCGCACCAGGGCAAGGCGCTCTCGCGGTCCAAGCACGGCCCGACGACAAGGTGCTCATCGCCGCGCTCAAGCGTATCGACGAACCGGATGCTCGCGAGAGTACCGCAGCGGAGAGAGCCTGCCTTCAGGCGCTAGGAGGAGGGTGCTCCCGCCCCATCGGAGCGCATGCCCGATTCGTTACGAACCGTTTGACGCTCACGGCCTTCGTGGGCTCGGAGGACGGGTCGAGGGTCGTGCGGACGGAGGCCTCGGGTGACTCGGCGGAGGAGCTGGGGCGTTCAGTGGCGGCGGAACTGCTCCGCATGGGCGCAGGGGAGCTGCTCGTGTGAGCGCGCTCACCGGCAAGCGCATCGTCGTCACCCGTGCTGCCGAGCAAGCCGCGGGTCTCTGCGGTGGGCTCGAGGGCGCTGGGGCCGTCGTGATTCGCTGCCCTACGATCCGGGTGGTGCCCCCGGTGTCCTACGTCGGCTTGGATGCGGCCCTTGCCGGCATCGACGACTATCGCTGGATCGTCTTCACGAGCACGAACGGCGTGCGAGCCGTTCTATCGCGCATGGCCGAGCTGGGTCGGCCGGTCACGATCTTGGAGGGATCCAGGGTCGCCGCCGTCGGCACGAGCACCGCGAGGGCTCTCGAGGCTCAAGGCGTTCGGCCGGCCTTCATTCCGCAGGTGGAGCGGTCGTGGGCCCTGGCCGGGTCGCTCAGTCCCGTGGAGGGAGAGTATATCATTCTGGTCCGCGCCGACATCGCAGACGCGGGCGTGGCGGAGACCCTCCGGCAGCGTGGAGCCGCGCGGGTCGAAGATGTCGCGGCGTACCGGACTTTGCTGCTCTCTCCCACGCCAGAGGTCCTGGAGGAGTTGAGACGGGGGGTGGACGGTATCACCTTCACCAGCCC
>Ga0114996_10010398_pt1 | contig 10107 bp, 7 predicted proteins | sample ArcticOcean_MG_C_4_FD_87039 | JGI IMG/M metagenome (GOLD analysis project Ga0114996, IMG submission 87039) | Marine microbial communities from western Arctic Ocean - ArcticOcean_MG_CB4_134 | ecosystem: Environmental > Aquatic > Marine > Oceanic | place: Arctic Ocean: Canada Basin | collected...
ATGGGGTTCGGGGACGGCAAGTTCATGGGGGCGATCGGCGTGTTCGTCGGCTGGGACGGGACGCTGTCGACCTTCTTCATCGGGAGCATGCTCGGTGCGCTGTACGGCGGCCTGCACCAACTGATCACGAAGGAAGGTCAGATCTTCTTCGGTCCGTTCCTGGCAGTGGGCGCCGTGATCACTCTCTTCTTCAAACGCGACATCGTCACGTTCGTCACCCAGACGTGGCCGAACTGGCAAGCAGCCAACGCGGGATCTCCCTGGGTCATGGGGGGCATCGCCCTGGTCGCCGCCGCGCTTCTTTTCTTCATCATTCGACGTGGACGTAGATAGACACACCTCAAGGAGGAAAACATGAAATCGATTTGGATTCGAACCGCCGTGGTTCTCGCGGGCCTCACCCTGTTGCCGAGTTGCACCGCCAAGTATCAGCAGATGCTCCAGGAGAAGGACGACAAGATCAGTGACCTCTACACGCAGGTCGCGGAGCTCACCGCCACGAACCAGGATCTCGACTCGCGGGAGCGCGGCGCGCGCGCGCGGGTTCAGACCCTCGAGGAAAGGCTGGCCGCCCGAGTGGAGAACGGACCGTCCGATCTCGACAAGCTCAGGAGCGAACTACCCGGTGTCGACGTCCGGGTCTCTGGAAACCGACTCACCCTCGGCATCAACAACACGGTGACGTTCGGCTCTGGGAGCTCGTCACTCAAGACGACCGCTGGCAGCGTCCTCAAGAACGTCGCCCGCGTGCTCCAGCGCGACTTCCCGGGTCGTCGGATCATCATCGAGGGCCACACGGACGTGGATCCGATCCGCAAGACGAAGAACAAGTTCCGCAACAACCGGCATCTGTCACTCGAACGCGCGGACGCGGTGGCCAACTACCTGATTGGACGCTGCGGGGTCCGCGATTCCAATGTCGTCGTGGCGGGGTACGGACAGTTCCAGCCCCTGACCAGCGGCAAGTCGGCGAAGGCGCGGAACCGCCGGGTCGAGATCGTCGTCGCGGAATCGCTCTGAGAGCCTCTCTCCCCGATCCGAGCGAGCCTCGGAGGCGGGGGTTGGTCATGTGTCGGCGGTCGAATGGACCGCTCGGCGGGTGACTCGTGCCCCCTCGTCGGCGATGCAGTCGCCGACGAGGGGGAAGCCCGGGGATTGTTGGAGTGGGAACCAGTCTTCCTATAAACTCCAAGACGCAATCTTGCCTGCTCGGGTGGCTGAGCCCCTCTCAACCATGTGGCCACCGTAACCCCGCCCATTGGATAGCCTTATGTCTCACCATGTCAGCGACCTTCGAAATGTAGCGTTGTTCGGCCACGGTGGTAGCGGCAAGACCGCGCTGATCGACGCTCTCGCCCTGACAACCAAGGTGAGTAGCCGCCACGGCGACTCCGCCGACGGCACGAGCATCAGCGATACCGAGCCGGAGGAGAAGGACAAGAAGCAAACCCTGATGTCACACCTCTTCGCGTTCCCGGTCGAGGACGTGACGGTGAACCTGATCGACACTCCGGGTCACGCGGACTTCATGGCCGACGCGATCTCCTCGCTTCACGTCGTGGAGACCGGCATCCTCTGTGTCAGCGCCAACGGTGGCGTCTCGTTCCACGCCCGGGCGCTCTGGAAGGCTGCCGGGGAGGCGAACCTCGGGCGCGCCGTCGTCGTCACACATCCCGACGGGGAGAACGCGGACTTCGAGAAGATCCTCGCCGAGTTGCAGGAAGTGTTGGGCAACGTCGTCGTGCCGATGACCTACCCGGACCAGGCGGGACTGGACTTCAGCGAGATCCACGACGTCCTCAGCGGGGATGGGCCGGATGCCGCGACATACAAAGAGCAGTTGGAAGAGCGTGTCGCGGAGTCGGACGACGCGCTCCTGGAAGCGTACTTCGAGAGCGGCGAGCTGACCCAAGCGCAGATGGCCGAGAACTTCCCGAAGGCGATCGCCAAGGGAACGCTGGTCCCGCTGTTCACGGTTTGCCCACCAAAGACCAAGGGCCTCAACAAACTGCTCCACCTGATGAAGGAGGACCTGCCGTCGCCGGTCTCCTACGGACCACGAGGCGCGGCGAAGCCCGAGACCGAGGAATACGGCGAGCTGGTCGAACCCGACGAGTCCGGTCCGTTCTTGGGTCAGGCATTCAAGGTCGTCGTCGACAAGCACGTCGGCAAGATCGTGTTCATGCGCTGCTTCCGCGGGAAGCTCAACGCGGAGGATGGGTTCCTCAACGTGAAGACCGGCAAGCACGAAAGGGTCGGTAGCTTGCTCGGCTTGAAGGGCGAGAAGACCGAGCCGGTGACCGAAGTCGTCGCCGGAGATATTTTCGCGGTCACGAAGCTCGATAGCCTCGGACTCTGGGACACGGTGACGGCGGATAGCGCACCGCTGCAGATGCCGTCGCCCAAGTACCCGGCATCTACGTTCTCCTACGCGGTCACGCCGGCGTCCCGAGGTGACGAGCAGAAGATCTCGGATGCGCTCGAAAGGCTGTCCGCCGAGGACCCGACCTTCCAGACCCAACGCCACTTGGAGACCGCCGAGCTGCTGGTGTCCGGGCTGAGCCCGCTGCACCTCGATCTCCAGCTCGCCCGCCTGTTGCGACGATTCGGCGTCGGGACCGTGAGCGCGATGCCGAAGATTCCGTATCGGGAGACGATCATCGGCAAGGCCGACGGTCATCACCGGCACAAGAAGCAGTCTGGCGGTCGCGGCCAGTTCGCCGAGGTCTACATGCGCGTTGCCGCCCGCGAGCGCGGCTCGGGTTTCGAGTTCATCGACTCGGTCGTCGGTGGTTCCATCCCGCGAAACTTCATCCCCGAGATCCAGAAAGGCGTCAGACGCTTCCTGGAGAAGGGCGGGATCGCCGGATTCCCCGTGGTCGACGTCAGCGCCGAGCTGTACGACGGCAAGTTCCACGCGGTGGACTCGGACCAGCTGTCCTTCCAACTCGCAGGCGAGCGTGGTTTCCTCGACGGCTTCCAGAAGGCCAAGCCGGTCTTGCTCGAGCCGATCATGGACGTCGTGATCACGGTTCCGGATCGATTCACCGGTGACGTCGCTGGCAACCTCTCGAGTCAGCGCGGTCGTCTGTCCGGCATGGAGTCCAAGGACGGGATCCAGCACATCTCCGCGCAGGTGCCACTGAAGGAGATGCAGGATTATTCGACACAGCTGCGTTCGATCACCGCCGGTGAGGGAACGTTCCACATGGAGATGTCGCACTATGAGCCAGTGCCGGGCAACCTGCAGTCGGAGATCGTGAAGGCCTTCCAGAAGGCGCAAGAGAGCTCCTAGTCGGGGCTGATTCCCCGACGCCAACGCTGTTTCCTCGCGAGGTCACGGCTCAAAAAGCCCGCGAGCTGCGCTCGCGGGCTTTCTCGCTTCGTGGGAACCCGGTGTCTCGGTACCAAATCCCCCGGGGTGCTCAATCTCGCCGGTCGTGCTGGTCGATAGCCCGGATGCGTACACCCCCGTCGTGGGGGTAGCTGGCCCGGAATAGACGAACGAGAGGAAGCGCCTACATGGTTTCGATGGAAGAGCTGCTGACCATCATGGTTCAGCGAGGTGGGTCGGATCTTCATATCTCCGCGGGCGCTCCGCCAAAGATTCGCATCGACGGAAAGTTGTACGACACGGAGCACGACGTGCTCCGACCCGAGGTCACCAAGAAACTCATCTACTCGGTTCTCACCGCGGACCAGAACGCGAAGTTCGAGAAGACCAAGGAACTGGACTTCTCCTTCGGCGTCGCGAACCTCGGCAGGTTCCGGACGAACGCGTTCGTGCAGCGCGGCACGATCGCGGCCGTGCTTCGCGTGATCCCGTTCGAAGTGCACGGCTTCACCGAACTGGGGCTGCCCGTCGATGTCTGCGAGTCGATTTGCGGGCTTCGCAAGGGGCTCGTGCTGTGCACTGGCTCCACCGGGTCCGGCAAGTCCACGACGCTCGCCTCGCTGGTCGACTACATCAACGAGAAGCGCCAAGGCCACATTGTCACCATCGAAGATCCGATCGAGTTCCTGCACAGGAACAAGAACTGTCTCGTCAACCAGCGCGAAGTCGGTGCGGATACCGCGGGATTTTCCGGCGCGTTGCGGTCCGTGTTGCGGCAGGACCCCGACGTAGTGCTCGTCGGTGAGATGCGCGATCTCGAGACGATCGAGGCGGCGCTCACGCTCGCCGAGACGGGCCATCTCACGTTTGCAACCCTGCACACCTCGGATACTGCTCAGACGATCAACCGGATCGTCGACGTGTTCCCGTCGCACCAGCAGCAGCAGATCCGCACGATGCTCTCGTTCACACTGCAAGCCGTGCTGTGCCAACAACTCCTGCCGCTGAGTCAGGGGAAGGGCCGCGGTCTCGCGGTGGAAGTGATGCTCGCGACGCCGGCGATTCGCGCACTTGTCCGCGACAACAAGATGCACCAGATCGCTTCCATCATCCAGACGAGTGGTCGCACGGGGATGCGCACGATGAACCAGTCGGTCTACGACCTCTACCGCGCCGGCTCGATCTCGTTCGACGATGCGATGACGAACTGCACTGACCAGGCAGAGTTCCACAGACTCCTTCAACGGACAGGCGCGACCAGCGGGGCGGGAGCAGGCAAGCGCAGATGATCCAGTTCGCCAAGAAAGTCTGCCGCATTCTCGTCAAGGACGGGAAGCTCGACAAGGATCAGACCGCTTCGCTGCTCGAGCAGGCGCTGAAGTCCAAGCAGTCTCTCACCGAACTGCTCATCAAGAAGGACGTGATCTCCGAGGGAGAGTTGCTCGCGAGCATGAGCAGGGCGGCGAACTTTCCTCCGATCGACCTCTCCAAGCTGAGTGTCAACCGCGAGATCCTGGACGGGATCACGGTCGAGGTCGCGATGGACTACCTCATCTACCCAATCGAGCGCATCGGCAACATCTTGACGATCGCGATCGCGAATCCTTTCGACGTGCTGAAGCTCGACGACATTCGCATCATCACGCAGTGCCAGCTGAGGCCCGTGATCAGCACCGTCGAATCGATCACTCAAGCGATCGAGACCGGCTACAAGTCCGAAGAGGCGTCGGTAGGGGACATCCTCGATTCGTTCGAAGACTCGGACGTCGAACTCTCCGAGGTCAAAGACGATAGCGACGGCATGGACCTGACGGCCATCAACGACGAGGCATCGCCGGTCGTCAAGATGGTCAACAAGCTCATCGTCGACGCAGTTCAGGCAGGCGTGAGCGATATCCACATCGAGCCGTTCGAGAAGAGGGTGGTCGTCCGCTACCGCAAGGACGGTCGGATGACCGAGGTGATGCAACTGCCGAAGCGCATGCAGAACAACATCTCCTCGCGCATCAAGATCATGTCGAAGCTCGACATCGCCGAGAAGCACCGTCCGCAAGACGGCAAGTTCCAGATGAAGTTGGGCAACAAGGCGCTCGACTTCCGCGTCTCGATCCTCCCGGTCGTCTGGGGCGAGAAGACCGTGCTTCGTATTCTCGATTCGTCAAACCTCGCCGCCGATCTCACGACGCTCGGTTTCGAGGAGAAGTGCATGGAGGACTTTCTCTGGGCGTGTAAAGCGCCGTACGGGATGATCCTCGTCACAGGTCCGACGGGCTCTGGCAAGTCGACGACTCTCTACTCGGGTGTGCGCCACATCGCTAATCCGGAGATCAACCTCGTGACGGTTGAGGATCCGGTGGAGTACACCCTCGACGGCATCAACCAGGTGCCGGTGAATCCGAAGCGGGGGATGACGTTCGCGGGCGCTCTTCGGTCCATTCTGCGTCAGGACCCCGACGTCGTCCTTCTCGGCGAGATTCGCGACAAGGAGACACTCGAGATCGCGGTGAAGGCTGCCCTCACGGGACACCTCGTGCTGAGCACGCTGCACACGAACGACGCGCCGTCCACGATTACACGCATGGTCGACATGGGCATGGACCCCTTCATGGTCGCGAGCTCGACGCTCGTGATCTGTGCCCAACGACTGGGGCGCGTGTTGTGCGCGCACTGCAAGAAAGAGACAGAACTCTCGAAGGAGGCACTCCTCGGAGTTGGCTTCACGGAAGAGCAGATGGCGGAAGAGGACTTCGGTGTGTACCAGCCCGTCGGATGCGGGCGTTGCACGAGCGGCTACAAGGGCCGGTTCGCCATCATGGAGACGATGCGTATGTCCGAGGGGATTCGCCGCATGGTGGTCGAGCGGGCACACATCCAAGATATCAAGAATCTGGCCCTCAGCGAAGGGATGGTCACGCTCCGCAAGGCCGGGATGGCGAACGCGGGAAGAGGGAAGACGAGCGTCGAGGAAGTGATGCGCGTCACCATGGAAGATTGAGACGAAGGGATAAGCACTAGATGGCTACTACATTCAAGTACGCGGCGAAGGATGCATCGGGTCGGACGGTGACCGGCACCATGAAGGCCGATTCTCAGAACGACGTTCTCACCGATCTTCGCCGCCGCCGGTTGACTCCAGTCGACGTCAAGGAAACAGGTGGCGGACTGTTCTCCTCTGGAAAGAAGAAGGGCAGGTCCAAGTCGTCTTCGAGGAAGGGCGAGGTCGAGGTCTTCACGCGTCAGCTTTCGACGATGCTCAGCGCGGGTATCCCGATGCTCGAGGCCCTCGAGATCCTGGCCGATCAGGCCGAGAGTCCCGGGTTCACGTATTGCCTCGAGTGCGTGGTCGAGGAGATTCGCGGTGGCGCTGACCTCTCGAAAGCCCTCGGTGGCCATCCGAGGGTCTTCAGCGACATCTACGTCAGCATGATCCGCGCCGGCGAGGTCTCTGGTCAAATCGATGTCATCCTGACGCGACTCGCCGAGTACCTCGAGGCAGCCGCTCACCTGCGGTCCGAGATCAAGTCGGCGATGACCTACCCGGTCGTTTCGTTGTTCCTGGTCATCGGTATCGCGAGCTTCTTGATGATCGGCATCGTGCCGAGTTTCAAGCCCGTGTTCGAGTCGCTCGAAGTCGAGCTTCCCGGCCTGACGGTGTTCACCATGGATATCGCGTTCTTCATGCGCGACAACTGGTATCTGATCTTCGGTGGCATCATCGTACTGGTCGTTGTGCTTCGCGCGTATATCAAGACGGAGCAGGGAAAGCTCGTCCACGACACGATCACGCTACGCATCCCGGTCTTTGGACCGCTGTTCAAGAAGGTAGCCCTCTCACGGTTCGCCCGCACGTTCTCGACGCTCGTGAAGAGCGGTGTGCCGATTCTAGGCGCGATGGAGATCGTCTCGGAGACCGCGGGTAACAAGGTGATCTCCAGTGTCGTTGACGAAGCGCGTGAGAGCGTCAAGCAGGGCGACACGCTGATGGAGCCGTTTTCCAAATCGAAGGTCTTCCCGGCGATGGTGACGAAGATGATCGGTATTGGCGAACGGTCCGGTGCCCTCGACCAGCTGCTGGAAAAGATCGCCGAGTTCTACGACCAGCAAGTTGAGACGGAGGTCAAGGCACTCACGTCCCTGATCGAGCCGATCATGATCGCCGTGATGGGCTTCATCGTGGGCGGCATCGTCCTGGCGGTCTTCCTGCCAATCTTCAAGTTGCAGGAGAGGCTGTCCGGAGGATAGCGATCCTGTGCGAACCCCAGCTCCGGGCATCGGCCCCAGCCGTCGCGTCTCTGTGAGGTGTGACGATCCGGTTTCGGAGCGCATGTAGACGAAGGAGTGAGAGATGAACGACACCGGCAAACGAATCGGTGGTTACGGAGCGGGCGCGATCGTGGTCGCAGGATTGATCTACGTGAGCTTCATCCGCGAGACGGACGCGGATCCCATGACCCTCCTCGACTCCGCGAACGTCCAGATCAGCCTGGCTGCCGCGTTCCCGGAATTGGACAGGGAAGGCAAGCCGAACGAGGCGCGGATCAAGATCCTGAGAGATGCGAGTGAGTTCGTCGCGAGAGCGCGCAAGCAGGATCCGAACCTGCACGCAGGCATTGTGCTCGAGGCGCACCTGTCGTACATGAGCGGCGACTACAAGATGGCCGCTGGCCTGTTCAAGGAGGCGCAGGAGAGCAAGGAATCCACGCCGGAGAGCAGCGTCATCGACAGGCTCAACGAGGCCGGGATGTGGCGAGCGGCGGAGAAACCGGAGAAGGCGTTGGCGGTCCTGGATCAGCTCTCGGAGTTCCTGGTGACGCACGCGACGATGTCGCAGAATCAACGGGCGCACCTGTTGGTCGAGCTCGACCGCGCTGACGAAGCGGTGGATATCGCGACACGTCTCGCCTATTCGTGCACGGATCCCGTCGTCCTGGTAAACGTCGGGTTGCTGCTCGAGTCTCAAAAAGAGATGGAGATCGCCGAGGCAGCGTTCAGTGCCGCCGCGGAGAGGGCGCCGTGGGCGAACTACTACTTGGCGAAGCTCAAGATCTACGAAGAGGAGTTCGATACGGGATTGGATCTGTTGAAGCGAGCGGTTGCTGCCGATGGTCGCCGGATTCGAGCCATGCTCAAGCGTGATTCGACGACCTGGAAGTCCATTGAAGGGGACGCGCGTTTCAAGGATTTATTCACCTCTGCGAGTAAACCGGCCAATCCTGGTCGCTGAGTTCGCTGTGTTGTTTGGGGAGTGGGGCGTGTGTCCCACGACACGCGGAGCGTGTGCTCCGTCACATGGCTGTTTAGGAAAAAATTCATAATGAACAATCGGCAAAAGGGCTTCACGCTCATCGAGTTGATGATCGTTGTCGCGATCATCGCTATCATCGCATCCATCGCTATTCCGAACCTGTTGAGCGCGCGCTTGAACGCCAACGAGTCGGCCGCGATCGCCACGCTGAAGAACATCTCTTCCGCACAGGCCCAGTGCCAGGCTTCCGGCGCTATCGATACCAACAACAACGGCGCTGGTGAATACGGCTACTTCGGCGAGCTCGCCGGTGGCGTTGGCGTCCGCGACAGTGGTGGCACCGCCAGCACCGACCGCTTGGCTCCCCCGGTTCTCTCCGGTGCGTTCGCGAACGTCGCCACGCAGACCGGCATCACCGGTGGCGCCGTCACGCGCTCCGGCTACATCTTCCAGGTTTACCTCCCCGCCAGTGACATGCTCGGACTGAACGAAGAGACCACCGGCGGCGTTGGCTCGTCCGCTCCGAACGCCGCGCAGGCTGAGGTTCTCTGGTGCTGCTACGCTTGGCCGAGCTCATTCGGTAACAGCGGCAAGCGCACCTTCTTCATCAACCAGTCCGGTGACGTTCTGAGCACCAAGAACCTCGCGCAGCGCTACAACGGCGCCGCGAAGGTTCCCGCTTGCACCGCCGCATTCATGAAGGGCGCTGGCAACCAGATGGGTTCGACCGTCGCCGCCAACGCCTCGGGCAATGACGACCAGGTCTGGGTCGTCGTCAACTAAGACCGCGATTCAATTCATGAAGAGGGTCCCGGACGAAAGTCCGGGACCCTCTTTGCTTGTACCCGTGAAGAGGGGTTCCGGCCCTCCTTGCCAGTACCCCGGGGCCCCCCGCGGTTGATCGGCCCGGTGCTGCCCGAACCCTGGTGGTAAGGCGGTTACCCGGCGCGGTGTGGGAGGATCGTACAGCCTATTCCTCAACCCTTTTGGTGATCGTGCCGATAGCCCCCATGGCATGAGCATTTCTAATCCAGTCCGTGGGCACGACCTGCCCGGGTTGATGACGGGGGAGGTACCGGAGAAACGAGACCGGCGTCAGGTCCCGATCACGCGCCGCACCATCACCAGCCTCAGCCTGGTCATCCCCGCGAAGAACGAAGCCGCTGGCCTCCCCGGTCTTCTCGAAGAGTTGAACGGGGTGCTCGCCCAGCGCGAAGGCCTGCGCTACGAGATCCTGCTCATCGACGACGGTTCGACAGACGAGACAGCGGAGATCGGTCTGGCTGCCGGAGCTCGGGTGATCACTCATCCCGAATCCCTGGGCAACGGCGCAGCGGTCAAACGCGGGATTCGTGAGGCGCGAATGGACTGGGTGGTGCTGTTGGATGGCGATGGCCAGCACCCGCCCGACCAGTTGCCCGAGCTGATCCGGCTGGCCGAGAGCCGCTACGACATGGTCGTGGGGTCGCGTGGCGGCAGCGGCGGCTCCGTGCACCGCAATTTCGCGAACCGCATCTACAACGGTCTC
>Ga0114996_10010401_pt1 | contig 10106 bp, 10 predicted proteins | sample ArcticOcean_MG_C_4_FD_87039 | JGI IMG/M metagenome (GOLD analysis project Ga0114996, IMG submission 87039) | Marine microbial communities from western Arctic Ocean - ArcticOcean_MG_CB4_134 | ecosystem: Environmental > Aquatic > Marine > Oceanic | place: Arctic Ocean: Canada Basin | collected...
CCCAGAAACTCCAGCACTCGCTCCCCCAAGCCCTGCTCTACGCTTCCCGCTAGCGTTTTGGCCGTCCATCGCCCTTCCCAACCGCTGCTGGAAAGGCCAAACTCGAGACCGCGGGTTAACACCCGCGGCTCTGAGTGTCGGGGGGCGGCTCTGAGATCTACCCGCGGCTCTGAGCTCTACTTGCGGCTCTGAGCTCTACTTGCGGCTCTGAGCTTTGGGGGGCGGGCTCAAGCGCGTCGGCGGGCAGGTGGAGGCACTTGGGTGGCAGGCAGGGATGCCTGCCCCACATGCCGGCGCCACATGCCTGCCCCACATGCCGGCACCACATGCCTGCCCCCCAAACGCCGGCGCGGCCGAAAATACGCCCGGTGAACCGGGCTCCAAAAAGGCTTGCGACGTTTTTTCGCCAGCCACTTACGGCCGCGGCTCGGTGACGGGGTTAATTCTCCCAGCCGCGATGCGAAGCACCCGATCGCAACGGCCGGCAAAACGCATGTTATGCGTCGCTACCACCAGCGTGACGCCATGGTCCCGCGGCAGCGAGACAAGCAGGTCGATGACCTTCTCCCCGGTTTGTTGATCGAGATTCCCGGTTGGCTCGTCAGCGAGCAGAAGCTTCGGTCCGGTAACCAAAGCGCGGGCAATGGTGACTCTCTGTTGCTCTCCGCCGGAAAGCTCGCCCGCGCGGTGGTGACCCCGATCGGCCAAGCCGACGCGCTCGAGCCACTTGCGGGCTTCCGGTTCGGCTCGCTCTTGGGTCTGCCCGGCAATCAATAGCGGCATCATGACATTCTCGACCGCGGTAAATTCCGGCAAAAGATGGAAGTTCTGCCAAACATAGCCCGTCTGGCGGTTACGGAAGTCGGCCAATTCGGCCTCGCCATAACCAGAGATGGGGCTCGATTGAAAGATGACGTCTCCGGAAGTAGGCGTATCCAGCCCGCCCAGCAAGTTCAGCAACGTTGACTTGCCGACTCCGGACTCCCCGACGACCGCGACGCTCTCTCCGCGATAGAGTTCAAAGCTCAACTCCGAGAGCACGGAGAGAACCGAGTCGCCGCTGCGAAAAGTCTTGACGAGTTTTTCCAGCCGGATCAGGGATTCGGGCATTGGTGTCGTTTTACAGTGCTCGTGGTGAGATAACGTGGCGCGGTAATCATGCTGCGGTAACAATGCTGCGGTAACAATGCTGCGCTAACAATGCCGCGCTAACAATGGAATCGGCCGCGGCTCAAAACAGCGACAATCCGAGAATTTGGTCGACGACTGTCTCGGGTCCATCCGGACCCACCTCAACGGTGAAGTCCGCCCGCGCGTATCCCGGACCCCTCTTCTCGAAAAGCGCCTCGAAGGCCTGACGATTCCGTGCCAGAGGCCGCTGGTCTTCTTTCGCTACTCTCTCCCATAGCTGATCGACCGGCGCATTGAGCCAAATCGAGACTCCAGCTAACTCCAGGATTTCGCGGTTGCCGGGAGCGACAAAAGTTCCTCCTCCCAGGGCTACGACACGGGCCCGGCCGCGGCGGACAAAGGAAATTTGCCGCAGCAGCGCTTCCCGCTCCATGGCCCGAAAAGCCGGCTCTCCGAGCTGGTCGAAGACGTCCGCGATCTTCATCGCGGACTTACTTTCGATCTCGTCGTCAAGGTCCACGAAGTCCCATTTTAGGCGAGCCGATAGAAGTTGTCCGACCGTGGTCTTGCCACAGCCCATGAATCCGGCCAGATAGATGCCGGGCGTTGCTTTCAGTTTGACATGCATGCTTGTCAGTCTTAGGTGCAACTTACGAGCCCGGCGGCGGTATCGCGGTCCCAGTATTCATTCTCGCCATTCGCGAGAAGAGAACGCCAGGAAGCAGCCTAGCCAGCACGACCAGGACCCAGCCGATGCGGGGCGTCACGATCGTTCTCTTGCGGCGCCTCAAGGCATCGAGTGTCGCCTCGGCGCACTGCTCGGCGGTGATCATGAAACGCTTCTGTCCGGCAACCGGCGCTGGAATCTCACCCTGCAAGACATTCTTGCGAAAGGGAGTATCGACATATCCGGGACAGACACAGAGCACATGAATGCCGGACGGCCCCAGCTCCATGCGCAGGCCGTCCGAATAAGCGTTGAGCGCGTACTTCGACGCCGAGTAGATAGGAAGCCAGGGGAGAGGCACCTTGCCGGCAATGGAGCTGATGTTGATCACCGCGCCTCCCGCTGGAATCGAGGGCAGCAGGCGGCGGGTCAACTCGACTGGCGCGAGAAAGTTCAAGCTCATCAAGTCGCCGACTAATTCGGGTGACGAGAGAAACGACGGGGCATAGAGTCCCACGCCGGCGCAGTTGACAAGGATGTCGATCGTCTGGAATCGTTCGATCGCCTGGGCGCACAAGGACGCCAGCGAGGCGGGGTCGCGAAGATCGGCCGGAATGACGGCGGTTTCGGAGGGGGCGAGTTCACGAGCTACGCTCTCAAGCGCACTCCGCGATCTTGCGGTCAAAACCAGCCGTGCCCCTTCGTGCGCGAACGCGATTGCCAAGGCGCGGCCGATGCCCGAGGAGGCGCCGGTGATCATTACTGTCTTTACAGTCTTTCGTTGCATTTTCAAGCGGGGTGCTGATTTCCGCCAAGATTGCCAGCTTGGCGGCGAGAAGCAATAATGTAGCATGACCACGGAAACCTTGCTGCCGCTCTTTCCGCTGGAAGTGGTTATTTTTCCAGGCACGAAAATACCCCTCCACATTTTCGAACCGCAATATCGCCTGATGATCAGTGAAGCCCTCAGTGGATACTCGGCGTTTGGCGTCATCCTGGTTCGTAATCAACAGATCGTTGCGGAAGGATGTAGCGCCGTGGTGGAAAGAGTGACCAAAAAACACGAAGACGGCAGGCTGGATATCGACGCGCGCGGGCGAAAGCGGTTTAAGACGCTGGAGCTTGACCAAAGCCTGCCCTATCTGCAAGCCCGCGTGGAATACTTCGAAGACCACAGTCGTCTCCCGGTCAACAAAACGGTCTTGGGGGAGGTTCAGCAGCACGCCGATCGTTTAGCGGATCTGCTCGGAGTGGGTGAACGGGATGTGATCGACGCGACGTTATCGGAACCCAGTTTTCACATTGCACACGGGCTGCCCCTTGAACTTGACTTCAAGCAAGCGTTGCTGGGGAAGCGCTCGGAGGCGGAACGGCTGGCCGAGCTGGGCGAGTATTTACCGAGTCTGATTGAACGCGTCCAGACCGCCGGACGGGTGAAAAAACTGGCCGGAACCAACGGCAAGGGGCGAATGCCGCACGAGTGAACCAGGCCGGGCGGGCGCCTACGGCGGATGCGATGTGCGCCGTACCCGCAATAGCGCGCACGCCAGTGCAGCCAGCCGAAACGCCCTGGAACCGTCCCCTTGTATCATGAGTGAACTTTCGAATTGCTGAAAAAGGGCATGACGATCCGTGGAAAAGCGAAATCGCAGAAGGTTACTTGGAGCTGCGCCGGCTGATGCGCAATTCCTGGCAACTTGTTGGTTGAGATTAAGGTGATCGCGCACATTTGATCGCACGCCGCGGCTATTGTGGATCAGCCGGGGTCTGGATCGAACGATGTAGTTACGAGCGAGCGTTGACCCTTGGCGTCGATACCCCTTAAATTGAGAACTCCGAGTGATCGATGAGAATTTATCGCATGTTACCGCTGTTGCTTCTCGCGATTGAGGTTCAACCAGCGCACGCTTGCAGTTGTGCATCGCCGCTACCACCGTGGTCTGCGTTGCAGCGCGCCAGCGCTGTCTTTGTGGGTACCGCGGCACCTGTCAGCCAATCGGCGTTGAACGATTTAAGACGTCAAGGCCGTAGGGTTGCCGGCCCTGCCACGCACCGCTTCTCAGTGAAGCAATCATTCAAGGGCGTGCCCGGTAACACGGTTGTCATTCATACTGGCGCAGATAAAGGAAATTGTGGCAAGACATTTACCCCTGGTGAAGACTATTTAATTTACGCCTATGCCGACGAGCAGGGCAACTTTCATACCAGCCAATGCACGCGGACCGGCAGCCTATCACACGCATACGAGGATCTAGCTTATTTGGGCACCTGCCCGGCGCCCCCGATCGGCTCTCGGATCAAGGGGGATGTGGAGAGGGTTGTTGGCTATTCGGTTCGGTCTCCATCCTGGGCCGTTTTCAAACACACGCTACCTGTCAGCATCGAGCTTGAACCAGTGGCCAACGTCGAACTAGCGTTCACCCGCGACCGTGACCGGATCGGACCGGAAGAGAGTTTTGCGGTTCGAACCGACGACAGAGGGGAATTTGAACTCACTGGGCTCAAGCCGGGAATCTACCGGGCTCGGATTGCCGGGGAGGGCTTTCAGATCCGCACCAACGAGCGCCGGATTTCAGGGGCCGAGCTACGTGATGGGGTCCACCCCGTGCGGCTGCGTGAGAGCGTTTGTGTCGAGTCTCATTTCGTGCGCGAAAGGGTGGGTTCGGTGACCATCCGTTTCGCGGACGTGGAAGGTAATCCGATTGGCGATTTTCCAGAGGGAGGGCTGTCACTAGCTCCGTCCGACTACATTCGGTTGTCTCCGCGCCACACAAGACCCACCTCTCCTGGGATCTTTCGCTTTGATGACGTTCCAGTTGGGCGATACTATTTTGCGGTGGCCGGTCGGTCCATACCTAACAATCAGTTTCCCTATGCAGCCCTTCGGGAAGACGATTCGCTTCGGCAGACAGCAACCGTCGTGCGGGTCACACCTGACCAACCGGACCAGCATCTGGAGCTTCGCCTCAAGCGCCTCGAACCGATCACGATCAGCGGCGTGGTCGCATGGCCCGATGATGTTGGTGCGAAGTCCTCGGGTGTGTTCTACGAGCGTCCCGGGATCGGATTTTTTGAACTCGTCAGCAAACGATATCCTACTGGCGCTGAATTTCGATTCGAGTGGTTTCGGGGCCTAAAAGTTTACCTTCATGCTGAAGGCGGTGGGCCTCGTCGCTACGCACGATCCGAGCCCGTTTCGATCATGGCGGCTGGTGACACCGAATTAAACTTCGTTCTCAATGTGCCGGCCAAACTCACGGACAGTTCCCCGACTCACTCTCATTGAGCTTCCCGAAAATTCGCGATTGATTGAACGTCAAGAAGTGGGCGACACCGCCATCGTTTATGTAGGGTTGAGACAATGTACGGGACGAAACCGAACACCAAAACAGACGCAGGCGGATTCCTCCGCGGCCTAGGGCAAGTTGATTTGGATTTCATAGTGTTCAAGCCCTGGCCGACACTGACATCAGCCTGGCTATGTATCCCCTTGTGGGTGCTGGCTGTGGTTATGTGCGGTCGATCGGTGTCAGCGTCTGACTTGATGGCCCTGGCTGAGATTCACGCGCCTTCCGGCTATGAAGGGGAAGCTGTTGAATACGTTCAGTCGCAACTGGGCGGCGGAGAGGTCGACAACACCGGCTCGCTGACGATCACTTATGGAAAAGGGGCGCCGCATACCCTCTTGATCGCGGGAATGGACGAACCCGGATACGTCGTCTCCGGGATTAACGACGAAGGCTATTTGCGGCTTGAGAGGCTGGCGGACCCGTCGCCTCACTACGATTTCGATACATTTTTTCTGGGGCAGCCGGTCCGCATCACCAGAAAAACCGGCCAATCGGTGTGGGGCGTGGTGGCGGCGCCGTCCGTCCATTTCGATTCCGGCCGATCGTATTCTTCCCGCTCCGGCCTGGACGATCTTTTCGTGGATATCGGCGCCGACTCGAAAGCCGGTGTCTTGGCCGCCGGGGTCGACGTCCTTGATTCCCTCACCTTGGAAAGAACGCCATTTTGGCTCGCCGACGGTCACCGGGTGACAGCTCCGTGGATTTCAAGCCGTGCCGGAGCCGCCGTTTTGATCGCGCTGGGCCGCGCGATGGCAAAGTCTCCGCCCGGCCGGGCCGTGACACTGGCCTTCGTCACACAGCAGTTTTTCCACAACCGGGGCTTGCTGCGGGTTCTCGAGAATAGCGAAGCCGAGCGCGTTGTTTACATCAAACCGGCGGGGGGGGCTCGCGCCAGCATCGCGGCGGTAGTCGGCGTATCTTCCGAAGTTCAAGACGAGATGCTGGAGGCAGCCCAATCGTTGGACCTCAGATTAGAACGCTCGACGGCGGAACGATTGGAGTGGGGGCCTTTCGGCGCGGAAGATCCCTGGCCCAAACCCGAACACAGTGCTGTGCTCACCGTAGGCGTCGAGAATCCCGGTACTCCTGTCGAGGTTGTCGATACCAGGCGGCTGGATCAAGTCGCGACGCTGCTGGCCCGCTTCTGCGGCATGAAGTCTGGTGAAGTTCTCGGATCAACAAAATCCGCGGCTACCCCAAAGGATTCCGCGACGGAGATTCCCGGAAAAGGTTATTCGCCCCAGCAAAGCTCATCCCTCTCACCCTTTGCGAGCTTGATCCGCCTGCTCACGCAAACCGTCGGCGTGAGCGGTTTCGAAGGCCCAGTGCGCGACCGCATCCGCGGGCAACTTCCGCTTTGGGCTCGTAAACGCTCAACCCGTAACGGGGCATCGATTGATGAAACTGATCCAACGATCGATCCAACGAACGATAAAAGGATCGAAAGCGAGACCGCGGCGGAGACGGGAAATTTGATCGTCCGCCTGGGCCGCGAAGGCCCGCCCGAGACGATCTTCATCGCCCATATGGACGAAATCGGTTTCAAGGTCTCGCGAGTCCATTCGGACGGTGAAATTTCGGTCGATACGGTTGGAGGCGGCTCGGCCAACCTCTTCGCGTGGCATCCGGTTGTATTGCACGGCGCAAACGGTCCGCTGAGCGCCATCATGACGCGGCACGGGACCGTGGATATGGGCGCTGAATCCGCCGACCAAGCAGCCGCGGCGGGAATTGAAAAAGGCACGGCGGTGACCGTTCCGAAGAAGTTTCGCCCGCTGCTGGGGCATCGCGCCACGGTGCGTTCTTTCGATGACCGCATCGGATGCGCCGTGCTGATATCGGTGCTCCAATCCCTGCGTGCCGCCGATAGGTCAATTAGGGCGGGTCGTCCCACCTGGATCGTATTTTCTGTCGAGGAGGAGGTCGGCCTGGTGGGCGCGAAAGCTGTTGCCACCGCGACCGCGGCCAAGCGAGTCTTCGCCATCGATAGCTTTGTCACATCCGACAGTCCGCTGGAGGACAAACGGATCGCCGATGCCGCCCTGGGTCATGGATTCGTCGTGCGCGCCAAAGACAACAGCGGTATCGCGCCCCGGCAAGCGGTCGAGCAGGTCTTGACGCTGGCGCGCAAGCTCAAGATCCCGGCCCAGCATGGCGTGACCGCCGGCGGCAATGATGGTTCTCGGTTTCTGCGCCGCGGAGCGGTCAGCGTCCCCCTGAGCTGGCCCTTGCGTTATGCTCATTCCCCCGCTGAAGTTGCCGATCTTCGGGATGCGGAGGCCCTACGCCGGATCGTGGGGGCATTAGTCGAGGAGGCGCTTTCCGAGGAAACTCCCTATTGACGCTATGCTGAATATGGTGTATTTCAATCTCATGGGATTCGTGCGCTTACTGATTGTCCTGATCGCCGCTGCCGCTACGCTCGCCGTGGCGACACTGGGCGCCGCGGATCTCCAAGTTCAGGTGGTTGACGACAAAGGTAAACCCGTCTGGGCGCGCCTGGAGGTACGCGGGCCGGACGGCAGAACCTACCAGCCGCCGTTCTCGCTTCGAGATCGCACATCGAGCGCACGCCCCAACGGGCGCCGCTGGTATCTCGGCAGTTTCGTCGCCATGGAACCAAGCCTGCTCGAAGTTCCCGCGGGAGATTACACCGTCGTTGTGGAGCGCGGGCCAGAGTACGAGCGTTTTGAAGAGACCGTCGCGGTCACGGACGCGCAACCGGTCGAGTTAACCGTCAACCTGCAGAAGTGGATCGATATGAATTCGCTGGGCTGGTACTCGGGCGACTTCCATATCCACCGAACCGTGGAGGACGCCAAGGTGCTGGCTTTAGCCGAGGATCTCAACCTCAGTGTTGTCTTCACAATGTGGAATAAGCGGGACCTGTGGGCGGACCAGCCGTTCCCGGTGAACCCAGTCGTCGAAGTTACGCCCAAGCACCTGCTCACAGTCCTCAATGCCGAGGACGAAAGGGGAGGCGGCGCCTGGATGATGCACGGGCTCAGGAAAAAGCTCGATTTGGCCGTGGACGGGCGCTGGTTCCCGCCCGGACTCGACTTCCTCTATTACGCCAAGCAGCAGCGCTTTTATAGCCTCGGGTTTCCCTGGATTGATGTAGAAAAGCCCTTTTGGTGGGAGGTGCCGGTGGTGATGGCGCTCTCTCCGCCGGACTCAATCGGGGTGCTGCACAACCACTTCAACCAATATGGAATCCACAATAGCGAAGCCTGGGGCAAGCCCAGGGACCAAGAGAAGTTTCCCGGTGACCAGGGATTTGTCGACAATTCGCTGAGCCTCTACTACCGTTATCTGAACCTAGGGATGGACATCCCGCCGTCGGCCGGTTCAGCCAGCGGGGTCCTTCCGAATCCGGTGGGGTACAACCGCGTTTATGTTCGCCCTCGGGAGCGTTTTACCGCCAAGTCGTTTTACGATGGCCTGCGTTACGGATCGAGCTTTGTGACGAACGGTCCGATGCTGTTTTTCGACGCAATCGAAGGGCATCGCGAAGTGCGGATGGCACTGCAGGTTCACAGCCGCGAGACGATTGAGCGCGTCGAACTAGTGGCGAACGGCAAGATCATCAAGCAGTTCGATGTCGAGCCGAACCAGTAAACTTTTTCAGCAGAGCTTGCGATGGATAGCGGCGTCCATAGCTGGGTCGCGGCTCGTTGTTTTGTCAAATCGGAAGACACCATTCGCATGGCGCATTCCCGCCCGGTATTTCTCGTCGACGGTCAATGGAACGCGAAAGAGGACGCGGAGTACTTCGTGGCGTGGATCGATGAACTGATCGCGCAAACGCGCGAAGACAAAGAACGCTTCAGCAACGAAGGCGAGCGCCGGGCGATGCTAGGAATCTACAATGACGCCCGCCAGTTCTATCAAAGAAAAGCCCGCTAAACAGGGTCCGGGAACGCAAACAGAGTCCCGAACGCAAACAGAGCCCCGAACGCAAACAGAGCCCCGAACGCAAGTGAGTGGGTCCAGCCACCTGCCCACCGAACTGTCGTACGGCACGCTGGAGGGCCCGATTCAGAAATAATTTGTCGGGTCCGTCACAACCCCGTCCGTCACAACTTCTTGCGGTCAGGGCAAAAATGTCCGATACTGAATGAGTTGAAAGGGTCGGAGTTCGTTCGGAAAGTCAAGCGGTTTGGCACGCGGCGAGGCATTTCTGTTCGGTTGGCATCGAAACGCGGGAAGGGCAGCCACGTACGCTCTACTACGGCGACGCCCGGACGGTGATGCAGGACTTGAAGAAAGAACTGCCCACCGGAACCGTTCATGCGATGCTTACGCAACTGGGCCTTTCGGCTACCGATCTGAACTAGGAGAGTGACCAGATGATGTGGAGTTTCACCTACCCGGCTAAACTGCACGCGGAAGCAGGCGGCCATCTGACGGTCCGTTTTGTCGACCTGCCGGAAGCGATTACCAGTGGCAACGGCCGGCAGGACGCCGTGCGGCAAGCAGCCGACTGTCTGGAAGAGGCCATTGCGGGGCGAATCGCTGACTCCCTCGACATCCCGCCGCCCTCGAAAGCCAAGCGAGGCCAGACGCAAATCTCGTTGTCCGGATCAATGGCCGCCAAAGCATCGCTCTATCTAGCGATGCGGGAGGCCGGAATTACGCGAGTCCTATTGGCGCGGCGGCTCGGCGTGGATGAAAAAGAAGTGCGGCGTATGCTCAACCCGCGCCATCCTACCAAGCTGCCGAGAATCGAGCAAGCGCTCTCGTCACTCGGGAAGCGCTTAGTCGTCTCGCTGGAAACCGAGGCGGCCTGAGAGCGCCGCCAAAGCTCGGTAACCGATGCAGAGCCCGCAACGCAAGTGAGCGAAATCACCGGCATGGCCGGATTGAACAAGATGCGACCCAGATCACGGTTTTTGGCAACTGGACGCGCTAAATCGCTCTCTCCGCCTTCTCGTAGAATCAACAACGCAGGAGCGGGG
>Ga0114996_10010402_pt1 | contig 10106 bp, 9 predicted proteins | sample ArcticOcean_MG_C_4_FD_87039 | JGI IMG/M metagenome (GOLD analysis project Ga0114996, IMG submission 87039) | Marine microbial communities from western Arctic Ocean - ArcticOcean_MG_CB4_134 | ecosystem: Environmental > Aquatic > Marine > Oceanic | place: Arctic Ocean: Canada Basin | collected...
ATATTGAACAGGTTGGAGCCAACCACGTTGCCCACTGCGATATCCGAATGACCGCGAAAGGCCGCCACCAAAGACGCCGCCAGTTCCGGCAGCGAGGTCCCAAAAGCGATCACAGTCAAGCCAATGATCTCTTCCGACACGCCGAAAACACGGGCAATGGCCACGCCCCCTTCGACAAGCAAATCAGCGCCCCAGATAATTCCTACCAACCCGACGAGGATAGTAAAAACAACCACCCCCATTGGCGCCGCGATGGAAGGCATGTCTTCGACTTCCTGAATATGCTCGGCGGTGGCTTCCTCATCTGTGCTTTCTTTACGGTAAGTCGAAACCAGAAATCCCAGGAACGCCGCGAACAATATTCCGCCCGACATCAAGGACAACTGGCCCTGGAAACAGAAGAAGGCAAACAAGGCGCTGCCGGACATTAGGACGAAGCTGTCGCGGACATTGGCGCTTTCGGGCCCCTTCATAGGCGACAACAGGCAGCTGACGCCCAAAATCAACAAAACATTGGCGATATTGGACCCAATGAGGTTGCCCACCGCCAGCCCGGGTGATCCGGACAGGGAAGCATCCAGGGTCACCATCAATTCCGGTGCCGAGGTGCCGATGGCAACCACGGTCATGCCGATTACCAAGGGTGGAATGTTGAGGATTTTCGCTAGACTGACGGCGCCGCGAATGAAAATTTCCGCAGCCGCCAGCAAGACGACAAAGCCGCCGATCAGTTGTAAATACATCATGCCCGGGACGTTATCCGATCAGGAAGGTCTTTGAACTCAGCAAGAATGTCATCATATAGTTGTCGCTTGAAAGGCACAATCAAACCAGGAAGTTCGTCCAGGGCAAGCCAACGCCATTCTGAAAATTCCGGCTTATCATGGGCATTGATATCGATATCGTCGTCATGCCCGGTAAATTCCAAGGCGAACCATTTCTGAATTTGACCTCGATATTGCCCGCCCCAGGCGACCCCAATCAGGTCATCGGGAAGATCATAGGTCAGCCAGTCGCGGCTTTCGGCGATGATTTCAGCCTTGTTGGTTCCGGTTTCTTCTTCCAGTTCCCGCAATACCGCTTGTTCCGGGCTTTCTCCTTCGTCAATGCCGCCTTGGGGCATTTGCCAAGCATCGGAATATGCACCCAGGCGCCGACCGGCGAAAACCAGCCCGGCTGCATTGATCAGCACCGCGCCAACGCCGCGCCGATAGGTAAGGCCCGCTTGTTCTTGAGGAGATTTGCCACTCATCGTACCAAAGCCCGGCTACTTCTTTTTCATATTTTGCTTGTTGATCAATGCCGAAACCGGAACCAGGGTTATTTTCTTACCCTCCAAGGTCTTGGTCCAGGCGATCAGGCGCGAAAGGGTCGCCGGATAGGGTTGGGCAATGGCTACGGCGACGTTTCGGTCTCTAAGAATTCCTTCCAGTCGCAGCAATTTGGCTTCGACGCCAGCCTGGGAAGGCACTTCGTCCAGGACAAGGTCGCCGACCACCAACGGAAGGCCGATTTTCCGGGCGATCTTAGGCGCCAGCATGGAACTCTGTGACCCTGTCGTCAGCAACATCAGGCCCCGTTCATTCAGGTTATTCAGAACGGTCGTCATCAGGGCTTCCGAAGATCCGAATCGAGATCCCATGACCGTGGCGACGCCGAAGTAACCGGTCACCTGGCTGAGGACCATTTCCAGCCGCTTGACGTTGTCTTCTTCATTGAGCGCCGTATTCACTGCATAGGGACCGGCATCCTGAACCGGAAAGCGTTCGCTTTCCATGGGTAACATTAGCATCACTTCATGGCCGACCAGGCGTGCGCGCACAAGCCAGTCGCTCAAGTTCACGGCATAGGGATCCAGGGCCAGAGATACCTCGGGCGGCAATTTTCCGATGGCGGCCATGCTGGAAGCCCGGCTCAACCCCAACCCCATGATGACAATGGCGACCCGTTTGCCAGAGTCTCCTCCATCATAAGGCCGGGCGTATTCCTGCCAGGCCACCGCGCCATCCTTGCCGGCGATCGGCAGGGCCCCTGCAAATCCTTCTTTTTTCTCTATCAGGCGAGCGTCGGACGTAGGTCCTAAGGGTTTCGCCCCCTTATTATCGGGAAGCGACCTCAGGGTCACCGATGTTACCGAGGGGATGACAATTCCGGCGCTTACATCCTGGGCCGCACCGCCGATAGCGTTCAACGACCCACCGAGGGGATTGGCCCGGCCGCCGAAACGCCCGCCGATATCGCCGACAGTGCGCGCCAAAGTGGGCTTGGTGGGCTTGGCGGGCTTGGAGCCAGCCTTAGGGGTGGCAGGGGGGGCTGCGCCGAAAGCGGATTTCCGGGGTGCGCTCGGCGTCATGGCACCTTTCGGCGAGGCTCCGGAAAATTGGTTTAAACCCCCTTTTCCGGGCGTTTTATTTCGCTTGGGCGGTAACGCCAACCCGACCATCGGACCCTTGTGTTCAGTAGACACAGCCTTGCCGGCGGTGGGTTTTGCCGAGTCTCCGTCTTCCTCGCTGAAATACCACCACCCGGCACCGCCTGCGATCCCCGCCAGCAGGACCAGGGCCCCGGCGATGGCGATGATCATGGGGCGGCGGGAATGGGAAGAATCATCGTCGTCTTCGTCAAATTCATCATCGTCGGATTCGACGTTGTCATCCTCGTCATCGGAATCCGGCGCATCCTCGACGTCTTCGTCGAAATCCTCTTCGGATTCGTCGTCGTCGGCGTCTTTTTTCCCGAATAGCTTTGGAAACTTCACACTCTTGCCCCAATGGTTATCTTTTTATCCTCCCAGGGGTATAAGAATACGTTAATTTGTCTTCACCGCCTTGCTGGAAAACAAGGAAATACCATGCAACAGATCCAGGGCGCGAGCCAATTGGTAATCCTGGGGTTTTTCATCCTTGGCATCCTTTTTCTTGGCATTCGGCGTTTCGGCCTTTGGCTTGGCCTCTCCTGGTTTTTTGCCCTTTTCGTCGCCATTGTCCAGAGCATTGCGAAGGTCCGCTTCAAACCGGCGTTTTGGCGCATCCAGGGTTTCGATACGGGCTTGTTTGACAAGGATATCGGGATCGATTCCCTTGGCTTGGATGGACCGACCCGACGGCGTGAAATACCGCGCCGTGGTCAGACGCATGGCGCCGTGGCCCGACAGGGGCATAATCGTCTGTACCGAACCCTTGCCGAAAGACTTGGTCCCCATGATAACGCCTCGCCGGTGATCCTGCAGGGCGCCGGCGACAATCTCGGATGCTGAGGCGGAGCCGCCATTAACCAGCACCACAAGGGGCAGGCCATCGGCCAGGTCGCCGGGACGGGCGTTGAAACGTTGAGTGTCCTCGGGACGGCGGGACCGGGTGGAAACGATTTCACCTTTTTCCAGAAAGGCATCGGAGACCGCGATCGCCTGATCCAACAAACCACCCGGATTGTTGCGCAGGTCCAGGACATAGCCTTGGATGTCCGACCCAATGTCCTTGCGCAATTTGGCCATTTCCTGTTTCAAGCCCTTATCCGTCTGTTCATTGAATTGGGTAATACGAATGTAGCCGACCTTTTTCTCAACCCGCGAGCGCACGGATTTAATCTTGATGATAGCCCGCGTGATAGTGACATCGAAGGGGTCCTTGCCTTCACGGCGAACCGTCAGCTTGATGTCGCTGCCGACCTTGCCGCGCATTTTGTCGACCGCCTGATTGAGCGTCAGCCCCCGGATGGTCTTGCCGTCCAGGTGGGTAATCAGATCGCTGGGCTTGATCCCGGCACGGAACGCAGGGGTGTCGTCAATGGGCGAGATGACCTTGACGTAGCCCCCTTCCATGGTGACCTGGATCCCTAAGCCGCCGAATTCACCGCGCGTATTGACCTGCATGTCGCGGAAGCTTTTGGCGTTCATATAACTGGAATGGGGATCGAGCGACGTCAGCATGCCGGAGATGGCAGCTTCGATCATTTCCTGATCAGTCGGGGCTTCGACGTAATCGGAACGGACGCGCTCAAAAACATCGCCGAACAAATTCAACAACCTGTACGTATCGGTATCATTCTTTTTGGCTTCCTTGGCAAAAACCGCCCCGGCAGCAAACAAGGATGAAACCAGCAACGTAACAGCGGCCGAGGCCAAGACAGAACGGAATTTCATTAGCTTAACCTTATCTTTTCGCGGACAGCCACGGTAACGGGTTGATCGGTTGGCCGTTGCGCCTGAGTTCGACATAGAGAACCGGTTTCCGTCGATCAGAGCGTCCCATGACGCCCACCGGTTCACCGGAGACTACCCATTGCCCCATGGTGCTGTCGATCCGGGCCAGACTAGACAGGAGGCTATGATATCCTTCGCCGTGCTCGATGATCAAGAGTTCCCCATAACCACGGAATTTTCCGGCATAGACGATGCGTCCCTCAAAGGGGGCGACAACCTGCGCGCCGGGGGTGGTTTGCAGTTTTATGCCCTTGCGGGTCAGGCCGGTGGACAAGGTCTGGCCGAATCGTCCGACGATTCGCCCTATCACCGGTGGCGGCAATTTACCCCGCCGGGAGCTGATCGGCGCACCGGTCAAACCAGCCGGCAGTCCGGCAACCGTTGCGGAGGGTTTAGCGTTGCCAGAGGATTTATTTGCCGAAGATGGAGGCCGGGTGAGGAAAGATCGCCGCGCCGCTGTTTTGGGGCGGGCTGTGTTCAGTTTCTTCAGCAAATCCTTGAGTGTATCCGCTTCACCGGACAGGGACTTCAGCCGCCGGGCTTCCCGCCGGCGTCCGGCCAGGGTGCGGTGTTTGAGTGCCGTTTTCTGCCCAAACAGGACCGCCAGCCGTTTGCGTTCCGCCTCGAGGCCATCGGTGATACCTGCCAGTTGGACTTGTTTCTCGGACATCTTGCTGCGCGCCTGGCTCAAGCTTTCAAGGTCTTCGCGCAGGCGGAAGGCGCGGCGTTTGATTTCCGGCACCGCGGCCCTGAGCAGGATGGCGCTGCGCACCTTATCGGCGGCCGACATGGGTTGCATCATCAGGGCTTCCGGCGGATAGCGCGCAACCCGCTGCAAGGCCACCAGCACGCTGGCCATATGGCCCCTGTTTGCGGCCAGCCGGGCCACCTTGGCATCTTCTTCCGCCTTCAGCCCGGCAAGCGATTTCATCAAACCGGAGGCTCGGGATTCCTGGGCCTGGATGATTTTTGCGGCGGACACCATATCGCGCCGCAAGCGGGCCAGATCCTGTTCGACTTCGTCGGCTTTTTTCTTTAGTCGGTAGGCCTTCTTTTGGGTTTGGCCCATGGCGCGCTTAACATCTTCCAGGCGTTTCCCGGTTTTGCCGTTTTCTGACGCGGCCTGAGCAGGCAATGAAATTACTGAAACAAAAACAACCGCGGCAAGGCCCTTCAGGGCAGCATCCAAAACCTTGATCCCGAATACAGCCATCACCGCCCAGTCGCCTCAATCAGCGACCGGCCGGTCATTTCATCGGGTTGCGCCAATCCCATCAAATCAAGAACCGTCGGCGCCACGTCGGCCAGCCGTCCGTCCTTAAGCCCTGTTACCCGACCGGGTGCATTGACCATCAATAGGGGCACCTCATTCAAGGTGTGGGCCGTGTGGGGTTGCTTGCCGTCGGGGCTAAGCATGCGTTCACAATTGCCGTGATCGGCGGTTACCAGAAGAGTCCCGCCGGCTTTGGACACCGCTTCCTCCAATTGCCCGAGACAGTCGTCGAGGCATTCGGCGGCCTTGATGGCGGCGTCAAGGATGCCGGTGTGGCCGACCATGTCGCCATTGGCGAAATTGACCACGACAAGGTCGAAGGTGTCCTCGCCGACAACGCGGACCAGATGATCGGTAACCTCGATGGCGGACATTTCCGGTTGCAGGTCATAGGTGGCGACCTTGGGCGACGGCACCAGGATGCGCTCTTCGCCGGGAAAGACCTCTTCGCGGCCGCCATTGAGGAAAAACGTCACGTGGGCGTATTTTTCCGTCTCGGCGATTCGCAGTTGTGATAAACCGGCGTCGGAAACGATCTGGCCAAGGATATTGTCCGGACATTCGGTCGGAAACATGGATGAAAACAACCCATTCAAGTGACTGGAATATTCGACCATCCCCAAACGCGCCTTGAAATCCGGATTGCGGGGTCGCTCAAAGCCATCGAATTCTGGGTCAGCCAGGGCGCTCAACAACTGGCGCGCCCGGTCGGCCCGGAAATTAGCCATCAACAGGCCGTCGCCGTCACTCATACCGGCGTAATCACCGATCACCGTCGGGGCCATGAATTCATCCGTTATCCCTTGCGCGTAGGACGCCTGGATGGCCATAGCCGGATCAGAAGCCCTATCCCCTTCGGCCAGCACCAGACAGCGCCAGGCTTTTTCCACCCGCTCCCAACGGTTGTCCCGGTCCATGGGGTAATACCGCCCGGACACGGTGGCAACCCGCACCCTCTCCGACCAATCCTCCCATCCGGTCGCCTTGATCAGTTCGACCATATAGTCCTTGGCGCTTTTGGGCGGCGTATCGCGGCCATCGAGAAACGCATGCAGGGCCACCGGCACGCCGGCACCGGCAATGACGGAGGCCAGCACGGCCATGTGATCGTGATGGCAATGCACGCCCCCCGGTGACAACAACCCCATCAGATGACACGTGCCGCCGGTGCCTTTCAGGGTTTCGATAAATTTCACCAGTTCCGCGTTACCGGCCAGTTCCCCCGAACCAATGGCGGCATTGATGCGGGGCAGGTCCTGCATAACGATGCGCCCGGCGCCCATATTCATGTGACCGACTTCGGAATTTCCCATCTGGCCCTCTGGCAGGCCGACTTCCTCGGCGCTTGCGTCCAGGTGCGCAGCAGGAACCGAGCCCACCAGCCTGTCCCAATTGGGCGTGTCGCCCAAGGCAATGGCGTTGTGATCGGTCTCTTCGCGCACCCCCCAGCCGTCGAGGATGCAGAGCACGACGGGGCGGGGAACGCGATCCTGATTTTCCGAATCCGACATGGCACCAATATAAGGATTTAACCGGAAAATACGATAGCGCCGGCGCGGTTACGGGAAGGTTAATTCCCGCCCCCTCCATTGGCCCGGATGCTTACACTCGGGAAGTAAGTCCGGCTTTTATATGGCTAACGGATTCAATACATTGCCTTACATGCCCGATGGCACCTAAGCTGGTTCAGTTTTAGATATGTTGCCGGGGGCAGGAAAAATGAAGCTACGCAAGACCGTGTTTATTAAAGAAACCATCGAAGCGGATGACAATGGCAAAGCCTGCGACCCAATAACCCGGGTCGTCGCCGTCGCCGTGATCAAAAATCCTTTCGCCGGGAGCTTCGTCGAGGATTTATCGCCTCTTTTCGACATTGGCGGTCAACTTGGCGAACGACTAATGACGGACGCCGTGAAAATGCTTGCCGGCCCACCCGTCAGCTACGGCAAGGCAGCCATCGTCGGCGTGCGCGGCGATATGGAGCACGGCGGAGCGATGATCCATCCGAAATTGGGCAAGCCAATGCGGGCGGCCGTCGGCGGGGGCAAGGCTTTGATTCCGTCCAACGCAAAAGTCGCGGCCCCTGGCACTCCTATCGACCTGCCACTCGGGCACAAGGATGAGGCTTGGTCATTCGATCATTTTGATACCATAACCGTGATGGTCGCCGATGCGCCGCATCCCGATGAAATCATGCTGTGCATGGCTGTTTCCGATGGTCCCCGGCCTCATCCCCGGGTCGGCAGCGGTCCGATTACGGACTGAGGGCAATATCCACGCCGTCATTCCCGATGATAGGGATGGCCCGCAAGAATGCACTCGGCCCGGTAAATTTGTTCCGCTAGCATGCCGCGCGCCAGCAGGTGCGGCCAAGTCATGGTCCCGAAGGACATCACCAGCCGGGCGCGGTTCCTGACCGCGTCGTCTAAGCCATCGGCGCCACCAATGATGAAAACCACGTGGCCCTCGCCGTCGTCGCGCCAGGTTCCAAGTTCCTTAGCGAATTCGGCACTTTTAAAGGCCTTGCCGGTTTCATCCAAGGCCACGATGATGGCGCCGGCGGGCGCCTGGGCCAGCAGCAATTCGGCCTCGCGCTTTTTCAGCGCGTCGGGTTTGAGCTTTTTCTTTTCCTCGATTTCCCGGAGTTCCAGGGGGAAGCGGATACGCCCGGCATAATGACCGTACAACGCGCGCTCGGGCGCGGCCTTCCATTTTCCCGCCGCCGCGATTATCAACCGCATCGGTCGTCCTTCAGGTTATTGCGCCCGTGGCTGAATTCGCCGCGGATTTGCCGGGCGGCTCCATCCACATCTTGTCCAGATTATAGAAATCCCGAACCTCCGGCCGGAACAGATGCACAATGACGTCGCCGCCGTCGATCAGAACCCAGTCGCAGTTCTCCAGGCCCTCGGTCCTAACGGCCTTGAGTCCGGTGGATTTTAATTTCCGTTGGATATGATCAGTCATGGCGCCGACGTGGCGTCGGGAGCCGCCGTTGGCAATGACCATGAAATCAGCGATATCGGTCTTGCCAGCCAAGTCAATGACGACAACATCTTCGGCCTTGTCATCGTCTAGAGATGTTTCCACCAGCGTGAGCAGTTCCGCTGTCACTGGTGGCAACTTTTTTTTCTTTGGTATGGTTTGGTCTCCTTCTTGTCCGTTGTGTTTTAATGTTAGCCGCCGGAGCCGTCGCGTATTTTCGTCGCCGAGGCGGAACTCATTGGGATCTGCAAATACACCCAGGCCGGCGGGTTCTGCCCGACAAGGCTGGCGGCTTGCGATTGAGGCCTGCGGCGTCCCGCAAAACGCTTCGCTGCCGTCGATGTCAGCGCCTTGAAAGAATAAGCGGGACGGGCGAAAACCGCAATCGGCACGGTCTCGAAGATCGCCGTCCAGTTATTCCAGCGCGCAATCTCGCCCAGGTTATCGGCGCCCATAATCCAGACAAATTGGGCGTTGGGGAAACGGCCTTTCAATGCCGCCAAGGTGTCTGCGGTATAGTGGGTTCCGAGGTCGTGCTCGATATCCGTGGCCCAATATTTTCGGCCCCTTGCCAGTTTCCGCGCTCCGGCCAGCCGCTCGGCCAGGGGCGCCGTGCCTTCGGCCGCCTTCAGCGGGTTTTGCGGCGACACCAGCCACCACACCTCGTCCAGAGCGAGGCGTTTCAGCGCCAGACGGCTGATATGTAAATGGCCGGCGTGGGCCGGGTTGAACGACCCGCCGAGAAGTCCGACACGGGGACGCCGTCCTGCAACGGGGAGTGGCCGCTTAACCAACACCGTCACGGTCGGGTTTGGCCCGTGCCCCGGACCACGTATTTGGAACTGGTCAGCTGCTCAACCCCAACGGGGCCCCGGGCGTGCAGCTTGCCGGTGGAAATGCCGATTTCCGCGCCCATGCCGAATTCGCCGCCATCGGCGAATTGGGTCGAGGCGTTGACCAGGACGATGGCGCTGTCGACTTTTTGCACGAATTCATCCGCCGCCGCTGCGTTTTCGGTGATGATGCAATCCGTATGATCGGACCCGTGGCGGCCGATATGGGCAATGGCGTCGTCCAGGCCATCCACCACCTTCACGGAGATAATGGAATTCAAATATTCGGTGTCCCAGTCTTCTTCCGTCGCCGGCTTGACACGGTCGTCGGCGGCCTGGGCGTCTGCATCGCCGCGGACCTCGCAACCGGCGTAGATCAAATCACTGAGGATGGGTTGCAGCATGCTGCCTGTGGCGGCGCGGTCGATCAGCATGGTTTCCGTCGCCCCGCAAATGCCGGTGCGCCGCATCTTGGCGTTAAGCACGACGGCGCGAGCCATTTCCGGGTCGGCCTCGGCGTTGACGTAGGAATGACAGTTGCCTTCCAGGTGTTTGAACAAAGGCACCCGGCTTTCGGCGGTAATGCGCTCAATAAGCGACTTGCCGCCGCGCGGCACGATAACGTCAATGTATTCGGTCATGGTCAGCATCTCGCCGACGGCGGCGCGGTCCGTGGTCGGTACTAGCTGGATCGCCGCTTCGGGCAGGCCGGCCGCCTTCAGCCCGTCCGCCAGCGACGCCATGATGGCGCCCGACGAATGAAAGCTTTCCGAGCCGCCGCGCAGAATGGCCGCGTTGCCTGCCTTCAGGCACA
>Ga0114996_10010404_pt1 | contig 10105 bp, 9 predicted proteins | sample ArcticOcean_MG_C_4_FD_87039 | JGI IMG/M metagenome (GOLD analysis project Ga0114996, IMG submission 87039) | Marine microbial communities from western Arctic Ocean - ArcticOcean_MG_CB4_134 | ecosystem: Environmental > Aquatic > Marine > Oceanic | place: Arctic Ocean: Canada Basin | collected...
TGAAGATCTGCTCAGCTGGCGTCGGCAAATCAGCCAGTACGACCAACAGCTTTCGGATCTGCGCAGTGAGTCCAAACAAATAGTCGAGGAGGTGCGGGGGACCTCTTCCAACGACGTCAATTATGTCTTCCCTTCTTATCTGGTGAAATACGTGCCCTCCGGTGTTTTGGGTCTGATGATCGCGGTTATTTTCGCAGCCGCCATGTCTTCGCTCGATTCCGAGCTGACGGCCCTCTCCAGTGCCACCGTGGTGGACTTTTATCGGCGTTATTTGAAAAGAGAAGCTTCCCCTGAACACTACTTGATGGCTTCTCGGATAACGACTCTGTTCTGGGGTGTGGTTGCCAGTGGATTTGCACTTTATGTCGGGCAGCTGGGTTCACTGATCGAGGCCGTCAATCGGGTCGGATCTTACTTTTACGGATCCCTGTTGGGAGTCTTCTTGTTGGCCTTCCTGGTCAAAAGGGCCAATGGGAATGGTGCCTTCTTGGGTTTATTGGCGGGAATGCTGGCCGTGTTCATCGTTAGTGAGACTACCGACATTTCCTTCCTTTACTACAATGTAGTCGGGGCCGCTGTGGTGGTGGCGGTGGGAACACTCCTGAGCCTCAATCGGCCCCGGGTCAGCCGTTCGGGCGTGTAGCGAACGGCCTGTTGGTCAGCCTGGTCATGTAGCGGCCGCTCTATGAGCGGCTCGGTTAACCGGTTAGGGGTCAGCTTCTTCATGCTCTCAGTTGGAATTATCGGTCTTCCCAATGTAGGTAAATCCACCCTTTTCAATGCCCTGGCGGCGGCTGAAGCCAACGTCTCCAACTATCCCTTCACCACCATCGACAGCAACGAGGGTTTGGTGGCCGTTCCCGACGGACGGCTCGAGGAACTCAATCGAATTCTCGAACCTCAGGAGTGCACGCACTGCTCGATCCAGTTCATCGACATTGCCGGCCTGGTGGAAGGCGCCAGCAAAGGGGAAGGGTTGGGAAACCAGTTTCTGGGAAATATTCGAGAGGTGGACGCGCTGGCCCATGTGGTCCGTTGTTTCGACGAATCCAGTGTGTCTCATGTTCTGGAGACGGTAGACCCCCTGCGGGATGTCGGGGTGGTGGAGACGGAATTGCTGCTGGCTGATCTGGATGTGATGAGCCGAGCCATTGAAAAGCGCCACAGACTGTGGAAGACCAGCCCTCGTGATTATGCCCAGGAACAAAAGAGGTGGTTGAACTACCGGGAAAAGCTGGAAGCGGGAGAGGCGCTGGCCACGGCAGATCTGGATCGGGAGGATCATGTAGAGTTGAAGGGCTTGGGTCTATTAACCGGAAAACCGGTTCTCTACGTGGCTAATCTCTCCGAAGAGGAATACCAGCTGGAGGATCAGTCCTGGATTGAGAAGCTCAAGGGCCGCCTCTCTTCCAAGTCCTCTGGAGGGACTCAGGTGGTGGCGGTATCGGCCCAGTTGGAATGGGAACTTCAGCAGTTGGAGGATCAGGAAAGGATAGAGTTCATGAAGGAGTTGGGGCTCCGAACGACGGGATTTGACCGACTTATTGCCGCCGCCTTCACCCATCTGGGGTTGATTACGTTTTATACGATCGCCAATGAAAAGCTTCGGGCCTGGGAAGTGGAAGCCGCAACCCGGGCACCTGAAGCAGCTGGAAAGATCCACTCCGACATGGAGCAGGGATTCATCCGTGCCCAGGTGGCTTCTTTTGAGGAAATCCAGGAACACGGCGGATTTCAGGAACTACACCGATTGGGTAAGCTTCGAACGGAAGGCAAGGAATACCGCATCCAGGATGGTGATGTGGTGCAGTTCGTGTTCAAGGCCTGAACCTTGAACAGGCGCTAGTCGCAGACCAGCCCATTTCACGTTCCAGGTACAGAGGAGTAGGGGCGCACCGAGTGCGCCCGCCTGCTGACCGGCTGACCCCTGACGAGGGAATGCATTTTCGGGCCTCTGACGTTTCTATTGTTCTGCTCTCAAGGGCGCGGCCTACACCTCTGTATAATGAGTCCGATGTCCGAGTCCAAGGAACCTATCACCGACCCACTGACGCCCCCCTTGGATCCCGAGGTCGTTCCTTCTTCAGGTAGCGAGTCGCTGTTCTCCCGAACCTTCCAAGCCTTTCGCTATCGTGATTATCGTCTTTTGTGGTTTGGGGCCTTCACCTCCACCACCGGAACCTGGATGCAGCAGGTGGCCGAAGCCTGGGTGGTTCTCAGTTTGACGGGTTCTCCCTTTTACCTGGGATTGACCTCCTTCCTGGGCCAACTCCCCATCATTCTTTTCACCCTGGTAGGAGGAGTGATTGCCGACAGAATTGATCGGCGCAAGTTACTGCTGGGCTCCCAATATGTGCAGATGGGCACCGCTCTGACCCTCACCCTGTTGATTTTCTTCGACTGGATTCAAATCTGGCATTTTCTGGTCCTGGTTTTCGTGGTGGGGACGGCCCAGGCCTTTGGAGGGCCCGCCTACCAGGCCTTGATTCCGGGCCTGGTGGAAAAGAAGGATCTGTCCAATGCTATCGCCCTGAACTCGATTCAGTTCAATTTGGCCAGAGTTTTCGGGCCCGTACTGGCGGGAACCGTTCTGGCCCTGGTGGGTCCGGCCTTGTGTTTTGGGATTAACGGGCTTTCCTTCGTTGCCGTGATTATCAGTCTATATCTCATTCGTGCCACTTTTCAGCCTCAGAAGACGGATGAGTCGGTGATGGAGGGGATGAGGACGGGGTTAACCTTTGTGAGGGAGCGTCCCGCTATTTGGCAGCTCAGTGTGTTGGGCTTCATCACTACCTTTTGTGGTGTTCCGGTTCTGACCCTGTTGCCCGTCTATGCCCGGGATGTTTTCGGCATGGGTTCCACCGGTTATTCGATTATGATGACTTTTTCCGGAATCGGTTCGGTCACCGGAGCTCTTCTCTTTGCCGGATTAGGTAAAAAGGAGGGCCGCGGAAAACTCACCCTGCAGGTACAGCTGGGGATGGCCTTGGTGGTCATGATATTTGCACTATCCAGAAATCTGATACTTAGCTGTGTGGCGCTTTTCCTGGGAGGTTTTTGTCTGATGACGCTGATTGCTTCCATCAGCTCGTTGGTTCAAATGGCCATTACCGATGAAGTACGGGGCCGGGTGATGAGCGTTTTCATGCTCGCCTTTCGCGGGGGAATGCCGCTTGGAAGTCTTTCCGCCGGTGTTCTGGCGTCTCAGTTCTCCCCCACACTGGCACTGACCGCCATGAGCTCCGTGTTGGGGGTCACTGCCTTGATCCTTCTCCTCTCCCCCGGCCCCATCAAGGAACTTTGACCAACGACCCTCACATCCCTCCATCGAAATTTTCACCACCAAGACACGGAAAGAAATTCACCACCAAGACACAAAGACACAGGGAAGTCTGACCCAGGGCGTACCGCCCTGCGCCAGACTCTGTCGCTCTTTCGGAGCGAGGTCTGACAAGTTGAAGTAGGGGCGTGCGCCCATCCGGATTCGGCGCACTGAGGCGCCTCCCACCATGAAGAGAACAATAGAACAATAGAGCGTGCTGCGCACGCAGAGAAAGGTCTCGCTGAAGCTCGGCCTGGAGAAGCCCGCTGCCGCGGGCGGAGAAACACTTCGCTGGCGCTCGGTGTGGAGAAACCGAACAATAGAACATCAGAACAATAGAAAGGTCAGAGGGTCAGAGGGTCAGAGGGTCAGCCGGTCAGCATCTTCCCGTAAACCTCCCGTTTCGGCAATCCCAGCTCCTTTGCGGCCACCTTAATCGCTTCTTTTTGACTGAGTCCCCTTGTTTCCATCAACCCATGGACGTAGGTGGGTACATCGACTTCGGAAGGGACTGGGTGTCCTCCCCGGGGAGTTCTCTGGATGACCAGCGTGTACTCGCCGCGTGGAGTTTCTTGTGCCACAGTTTCGAGGATTTCTCCGAGTTGGCCGAAATAATGGGTCTCATGGAGCTTGGTCATCTCGCGGGCCAGGAAGGCGCGTCGATCCCCCAGCGTTTCTAAGATTCTCTTGAGAGTGGGAACCAGGCCGTGGGGTGAGAGGTAGATCACCAGGGTGGATTCCTCCTGCGCCAAAGTCGTGAGCTGCTGTCTTTGGGGGGCGGTTCGGCGAGGAAGAAAGCCCACAAAGAGACAACGGTCGGCAGGAAGACCCGAGACCGACAGGGCCGCCATTGCAGCAGAGGGACCCGGCACCGGGTAAACGGCAATCTTCTCCTCCCGACAGGCGTAAACCAGGCGATATCCGGGATCCGAAACCAGAGGAGTGCCCGCATCTGAGACCAATGCAATGTGCCGGCCTTCCTGCAGCCGCCTCATCAGCAATTCGGTTTTAGCGGCTTCATTGTGTTCGTGGTAACTGGTGGTGGGGGTGTGGATTTCAAAGTGGCTGAGGAGCTTGCGGGTGTGCCGGGTGTCCTCACAAGCGATGAGGTCCACTTCTGAGAGAATTCGCCGGGCCCGTGGACTCAAGTCGTCCAGATTTCCCAGCGGCGTCGCCACCACGTACAGCACACCTGACATCGTTGCTAGGAGCCCATCGCCTTCAGCATGTCCCGGACGGCCTGTTCCATCCCCACCAGGGTTGCCCTGGCAATGATGTTATGTCCGATGTTCAATTCGATGATCTCAGGAATATCCGAGACGGGTTGAACATTGCGGTAGGTCAGTCCGTGACCGGCCAATACCAGCAGATCTAAATCGCCGGCCGAGCGGGCCGCGATCCTCAATTTTTCAATCTCTCTTTGATATCCGGGATCGCGTTCCTTGAGTCCCCTGGGCACCGCCTCCGCATAAGCGGCCGTATTGATCTCGATCATTTCGGCTCCCACAGCCGAGGCTCGTTCGATCTGATCCAGCTGAGGGTCGATGAAAACGGAGACCTCCAATCCTGCCTTTTTCAACTGGCCGATGGCCGCCGCGATCTTCTTGTGGTTCTTGATCACATCCAGGCCGCCTTCGGTCGTCACCTCGCCTTCGCGCTCCGGAACCAGCGTGACGGTGTCCGGGTGCACCTCCAGGGCGAATTGAGTCATCTCCTGGGTCACAGCCATTTCGATGTTGAGCCTGGTGGTGACGGCTTCGCGCAGAATTTTGACATCGCGCTCATTGATATGACGACGATCTCCACGGATGTGGATGGTAATGCCGTCGGCTCCTGCCAATTCGGCCAGGAGAGCCGCCGCCATAGGATCCGGCTCTGGTGCCTGCCGTGCCTCCCGCACGGTGGCAATGTGATCGACGTTGACTCCCAGTTTGGTCATGTCCCCAAACTATCATAATTTAGAGGTGTAGGGGCTCACGGCCCAGAGTGTCTCAAAACCTCAAACATGTAGGGCGGTACAGATGGGCGTCTTTCGATCAGGTGGCAAGCCCATGGTAGCGGCCCTCCGGAATCGGCACACTGAGGTGCCTCCCACATTGAAGAGAACAATGGAGCAATAGAATCATAGAAACGTCAGAGGATAGGGACGACAATCTTCCTGTCAGGGGGCAGGGGGCAGGGGGCTCCCATAGCTCCCCTTCATATCGTTCCACCGAATCTTCAATAAATCCACGAACATCCCCACGGCATGGGGAACGAACTGGACCTTGCTGCCCGGTGAATGTCGCCATACCACCGGGACTTCCTTCATCGTCAAATCCCATTGACGTGCCACGTAAAGAAGCTCCACGTCAAATCCGAAATCAAAGATGGTTTGCCTTTCAAAGAGGCGTTTGCATCGGTTCATGCGGAACAGTTTGAAGCCGCACTGGGTGTCGCTATAGGGGAGGCCTGTCAAGAGCCGAACGCACTGGTTGAAGATCTTGCCACTCGATTCCCGCCACCAGGGCTGGTGGACCTGGACATCGGATCCCTTCACATCCCGGGACCCGAAGGCAATGTCGCTCCCCTCAACCATTTCCTTCTCCAGTTTGGAGAGTTCCTCAATGGGTGCGCTCAAATCGGCATCGGTAAACAACGCGAAATCTCCTCGAGCTTCCAGCATGCCGCGCCGTACGCTATAGCCCTTGCCCTGGTTGGTCTCGTTTCGATGAATATAGATGGGGCCCGGAAAATTCTCCTTCTCGACGAAGCTGTGGACCATTTCCGAAGTTCGATCGGTGGAGCCGTCATCTACAATCAGGAGTTCAAAAGAACAGTCTCGTGAGCCCATATATTTTGTGATTCGCTCCAGAGTTGGCCCGATGCGATCCTCTTCGTTGTAAGCCGGGATGACGATGGACAAGGTGGGAGAGCTCATTGAAGATAAGTCAGGGCCTGGTCCAGGCGCTTGAGGGTTCTCTCTTTCTTGAGGGCAACGATGACGTCGAAAATCCCCGGGGCGACGGCCTTGCCGGTTAAGGCGACTCGAACGGCGCCAATCAACTTGCCTGCCTTGATTTCGTGCTTTTCTCCCACCTGTCTCAGGACCTGCTCGGTCGTCCCCAGGTCAAAGGGATCCAGCTGGCGGTATGACTCGGCCAAGTCGTGGATGGCCTGAATCAGCCTGGAAGTCTCTTCGGGATCCTCTGCGGAAAGGTATTTTTGAACCGCCTTCGCTTCATACTCGAACTGATCGGAGAAAAAAGGCCTACCCAGAGGGGCAAAGTCCGGAAGCCGCCGAGCCCGCGGCTTGATCAGATCCAGGGTGTCCAGAAACCACTGTCGATCACTGCCTTCCCAGGCCGAGTCCCAGAGATCTTCCTTCTGGAGAAGGGGCCTGACCAGTGATTCCAGTTCGGATGCAGGCAGTTTCGAAAGGTACTGGGCGTTCATCCATTCCAGTTTTTGAGGATCGAACAGGGCATTGGCTTTGTTGATTCGGGAGAGGTCAAAGAGCTGGATCAATTGTTCTTCCGAAAGAATCTCCTGAGTCTCGCCTCCGGGAGACCATCCCAGTCGGGCCAGATAGTTCTTCATGGCTTCAGGAATAAATCCCTGTTGCTGGTATTCCAGAACGGAGTTGGCGCCGTGGCGTTTGCTGAGCCGCTTCTTATCGGGCCCCAGAATCAGAGGGAGATGAACGTAAAGAGGAAGCGGTTTTCCCAGAGCCTGGTACAGCAAAACATGTTTGCCGGTGTTGGGAAGGTGATCGGCCCCGCGCACCACGTGGGAGATTTGCATCTGGATATCGTCGGCCACCACAGAGAGGTGATAGGTGGGAGTATTGTCGGAGCGCAGAATCACAAAATCTTCGATGTTCTCCGCCTCAACCTGAATCTCCCCATAAACGAGATCCTTGAAGCTGACCATCTGGTGTTCTGGCACCCTGAAGCGCACGGCAAAAGGTTCTCCAGCTTCGAGACGGATCTGGATCTCCTCTTCGGGAAGCCCCCGGCAGGTGCCGTCGTATTGCCAGTCCCTCCCACCCTGCGGGGCCTGTGCCTTTTTCTGCTCGAGCAGTTCCGGAGAGCAAAAACAACGATAGGCATGTTTCTCCTCCAGAAGCTTCTGGCCTATCTGGCGGTGGGAGTCGAGCCTCTGGGATTGATAGTGGGGGCCTTCGTCCCAGTCCATGTTCAGCCATCGGAGGCCCTCCAGAATCCCCTCGACCATTTCCGGGGTGGAGCGCTCCACATCGGTGTCTTCGATTCTCAGGATGAAGACTCCGCCCATCTGGCGGGCCAGCAGCCAGTTGAAAAGAGCCGTCCGGGCGCCACCGACATGCAGGTATCCTGTTGGACTTGGAGCAAATCTAACTCGTACACTCATGGCAGATCGATGAGCAAGATCTCGCTGTTTGCCTGAGCCGCCAGGGGGAGGACGGGTTCTTCTGAGATCTTGGCGCTATCGCCGGTCTTGAAAGTGTGCTCGCCCACCTCGATGTGTCCACTCATGACAAAGAAGTAAGTCTGACGATTGGAGTTGGTTTCAAAAACGAGCTTGTCCTGGATCCGAATCCGACCCACATACATGGTGAGATCCTGGTGAATCTTGAGGGTCCCGGGGTGATCCATTCCCGAGACGATGGGCAAAAGGGTCCCCTGGCGTTCCTCCTTCGTGAAGGTCTTTTGCTCATACCCTGGTTCCAGATCGGCCTCGTCCGGTAGAAACCACATCTGGAGGAGGTGAACTTCTTTCTGTCGAGAAGCATTGTATTCGGAATGTTGTATTCCGGTGCCGGCCGACATCCGCTGCACCTCACCCGGACCCATGGTTCCGATGCCGCCGGTGCTGTCCTTATGTTCCAGATGACCGTCGATGACATAGGTGACAATCTCCATCTCTTGATGGGAATGGGTGGGGAAGCCTGCCCCCGGTCTTATCGTGTCGTTGTTGAAGACGCGAAGCGGCCCGAACTGGACGTGCCGAGGGTCATAGTAGTGGCCAAAGGAAAAGTGCCAGTAGGCGGAGAGCCACCCATTCTGAAAAAGATAGCGATCTTGGTTTCTCACAATCTCGAACATTGAAGTCAGCTCACCTCGATAGGCCGAGAGTATAACCATCCCCTTAACGGAAAAACAGTCGCAGGCTGTTATAATTCCGGTCATTCCACTCTTCGGGTGGCCCTGGACCAAGTTTCGACGGTGACGAGTATGACTCAAGACAACAACGTATGGCCCTCGGGAACTCCCACGGTGGGCCAGCGCGCCGAGAGAACGCGAGAGGTATCGGCTCAGGATATCGAGATGTTCACGGCCATTTCCGGCGACCGTAATCCTTTGCATTATGACGAGAAAGTGGCCAAGGCGACCCAGTTTGGTGCCATCATTGTCCAGGGTGGGGTCACGAGTGCCATTTTAAACGCCGTCGTAGCCGAGGATCTTCCGGGTCCGGGGACGGTCTTTCTCCATGTTGACTGGAACTTCAGGGCGCCTGTGCGGCCGGGGGACAAGATCACCGGAACCGTGGAAGTCCTCACTGTGAGAACCGACAAACCGATTACCGAATTGAAGACGACGGTGACCCGTGACGACGGAACCGTTGCTCTTGAGGGAAAGGCACTCTGCTACACAATCCCAATTCCAATCCCATTGACGCCTGCCGGTGGTTGATCGATGCTCACCGTAACGCTCACGGGTCTGGCCCTGATTGCCTTTGCCGCCAATTCTCTGCTGTGCCGTATGGCTCTGGGCGGGGAACTCATTGACCCCGTTTCCTTTACCAGTCTTCGCCTTTTGAGCGGGGCCATCATTTTGGTTCCCGTCTCGCAGCTGGTGGCCGAACCTCGACCGGCTCTTGAAAGGATTGGCTCGTGGGGTTCGAGCCTGGCCCTTTTCGGGTACGCGATCTTGTTCTCGTTGGCCTATGGCTCACTGGACACGGGGATGGGTGCGCTCATTCTCTTCGGGACTGTGCAAGCAACCATGATCGGCTCTGGGCTGAGGTCAGGTGAACGGCCCGAGCCGGTCGAGTGGGTGGGACTGGTGGTGGCCCTGGGAGGGCTTCTTTACCTCGTCTCGCCCGGAGTCAGCGCACCCGATCCCCTGGGAGCACTTCTCATGGTGGCTGCCGGGATCGCTTGGGGTGTTTACTCCCTGCGTGGAAAGGGCACGGCAACACCCGTTTGGGCAACCACCGGAAACTTCGTTCGAACGATGCCCATGGCCGCCGTCGCCAGTCTAGTGGCGTTCTCCTGGGCCCATGTTGGGTGGGGCGGAATCTTTCTGGCTGTCGCCTCCGGAAGTCTGACCTCGGGGGTGGGATATGTCGTCTGGTACCGGGCTCTTCGAGGCTTGACCACCGTCCGTGCGGCCATTGTGCAACTCTTCGTACCGGTTCTTGCCGCCTTCGGCGGTGTGATACTTCTGGTCGAGCAGGTTTCGTTCAGGTTGGTCGTCGCAAGCATCCTGGTTGTGGGAGGAGTTCTCATGGCTATAGCCCGCAATTCCCGCAGCCGCTCTGCTGCATCGGCGTCATGATCCGTCCTGACCGTGTTGCGCTTGGTCAGCCTCCTCAGCGTACTGCAAGAGTACGCTTGCAGTGGCGCGCCTTTTCAGATCGGCCCTTTCTTCACTTCGCTCAGATGAAGGCGCCGCCGCTTCACGACGACCTGGTGTGAGAAAAGCGGGCTTGAGCGGCTTTCCGGAGTCGGCACGAGGTTCCGTTCTTCCCTTCGTGAAACGTGGAACCTGGAACGTGGAACGCGCTGGTCGGAGACCAGCGGCCGAGGCGCCTCCCACA
>Ga0114996_10010405_pt1 | contig 10105 bp, 11 predicted proteins | sample ArcticOcean_MG_C_4_FD_87039 | JGI IMG/M metagenome (GOLD analysis project Ga0114996, IMG submission 87039) | Marine microbial communities from western Arctic Ocean - ArcticOcean_MG_CB4_134 | ecosystem: Environmental > Aquatic > Marine > Oceanic | place: Arctic Ocean: Canada Basin | collected...
AGTATATTCTGCTATAGGTAAGTTACTCATTACTGATTGAATAAAATATCCTAATATTGCAGCAATCATTGCAATTACCAAAATTAGTGTGAATAGATATATGAATGTTGAGTGTCCAGTTACTTGATTGAATGTTTTTGCCAATCTATAAATAAAATATATAATTAGAATAAACAGTATTAATGTAAATATTGGAAATAGTATTGGAACTTTTGTACTTAAAAACATTAAAATAGTTATTAATTGAAAATATACATAAAAGATTCCTAGAAGTTGCATAGGATATACTGCAACATTTAATGTTATTGTTGATTTTAGTAATTTTGACACTATGAAAAAAAGTAAAGATATCATAAATAATCCTATTAAGAATAAAATGAAGGTGATTATGTTTACTGGAAGATATGCAGCAAATATACTAATCGGTGAGATTACTATATTGAATGCTTGTGTAAATTGTTGTAACTCAGGTACTGCTAAAAAGTTACTATAGTGTACAAATGAGGATAGAAAAGTTAGAAATATTGAAGTTAATAGCGTCCAAAAATGTATTGCAAGAATTCTCTTTCCTGATGCTTTTTGGAATTCAAAATACATTTCATTAACATTTCCTAGACTTATCCGTATAAGTCGCTTAATTGGAAAAGTTATGGCCATGCTTAGAAAATCAATTCAAGCTATAAAATATTATCGTAGTGAGTCTTTTGCAGAATCTAGAAGTCCTGACGAGACTTCAGTTATCGATCCCTCTGCGCCAATTTTGCTAAGTAAGAATACAATAATTAGTGAGGCAATTGTTATTGCAATAATTATAGTTATTAGTTGCTTTATTCCTGCATCCATCAGTCAAACCTCAATTTATTTTGTATCAGTGAAGATACATCCATCAATTCGCTTTTTGTTGTTGAAAGATAAAGTAGCATTACTAATAGAAAAACAGCTGCAATAAATAATCCTACAACTTTCCATGAAGCTTGCCCTTTCATAATTTTGTTAATCTAGTTTAATATAAAATGGTTTTGACTGAGTTAGCAACTCCCTATATTCTCTAATAAAATATAACTCTCATCAGCATAAGCGACTGCGACTGCGACTCCTGCCGCACTTCCTGCTGCCGCACCAACAACTCCTCCATAATATGCTCCCGCTGTACCGCCGGCAATTGCACCTTCAATTGCATCGACATCATATCCTACATAAGATACCGACCATAGTTCTCCTGAATTTATAATTCGATCTGAACCATCATATGCTTGTGGAAATTCACTCGGAACTTTATTTAAATCAATTTCAGGACTTGAAAATTCTAAAACTAGTGTGTATTCGTCTGCTGAATCATATTTTGTATATTCTATTGTTTGAGAATTGTCATCTTCGCTTTTTGCTAAATATTTGAATTCTCTTGCTCGATTAACTCGTGAAAATGGTTCCAAGTTATCAAATTCTTCAAGAGTAAAATCCTTTGCATCAAACTCGCCTTGTGAGACCCACAGTATATCATTATCAAATAAAGGTATCGTAATTTCTCCGGATTTTTCATTCATTGGATATGATAACAATCTTGGAGCAAAACAGATCTCACTACATTTAGTTCCAAATGCTGCTTCACCAGATAAATAATTTCCCCAACATCTGTTGACATTATGCATTAATTGAGATATCACACATTCGTGAACTGCATCAGTTGGGTTTTCTGCCCATTTATCAATCTTATCACCATATTTATCAGATAGCTCCGGACATGTGCTTAAAACTTTATTTTCTATATCTTTTTTTGAGTCTTCTAAATGATCTATTCCTATCGCGCGTATAACTGTTTGCTTAAACTCACAAGGACCTGAAGAACTTGCTTGCATCTCGTTGACAATCTCAATATGAACCATTTGTTTTAGTGAATTTTCTATAACACATAGTGCATCTAAATCATCAGTGACTGCAGTGTAAATTGGTTTTGAAACTACCAATCCGACGGTACCTATTGCTATTCCTACTACTAGAAGAATGACTGTACCCATGGGGATTCCACCTTTACGAGAGCGCATTTTTAACAATGAAAAGCATAATTGCAATCGCAGCCATTGAAACAACAAGAACAATAGTATAAGTTAGCGTTTGTGATTGGCCTTTCATGCTAAGAATTGTTTATTTAAGTATAAAAAATTAACTAGTTTGTGGGTTCAGATTCAGGACAATCATTTTCACAAGTGATGCCACATTCTTCAGCGAGATCATTCCATGATGTGCAAATTCCTGATTTTGCTAGATTACATGCAAGTTGGCATTTTGTTACATCCGCAGTTCCTGTTTGAGAAAGTTCATCAATATCTGCAGAAGCACTTCCAAATTTTGTAGTGAAGAATAAAACCATTCCGACTAAAACCGTGATGGCAATAATAGCAATAATTACAGTGTTAATACTTAGTTGACCTTTTTTCATCCTTGTACGTATAAATTATTTGTATCTCTCCACGATTCATATTCAGTTTCATCACATTCTCCGCCATCAACCAAACCACTCTCATCTAAGGTATCAAGAATAAATGTCCCCTTAACGGTTCTTACACTTGTGGAACATGATACAAAGATTGGATCATTCCAGCAATTGTATAGCTCACCGTTTCCATCTCCGTCGGTATCTATGTTGAATTTCTTTCTACAATATTGAGAAGTTTGCCAAGCAGTATGACCGCTAGAAGATACTTGAGTTTTGGCTGTAGCACAAATTGAAGAACATTGAGCTTTTGCTGTGTCTATATCATCAATTCCAGTTTCAGTAATCTGTCCGAAAACGTTCCCAAGTCCACCAGTCGTAAATGCGACAATTAAAACGAGAACTAATAGTGCAATAGCAACATACACAATTGTGTTCATACTTATCTGCGCTCGCTTTGACATTATTAATTATATGCCGGACTTTTTTATATAGTTTTTGTGTCATTACAGCGCAGGTGAAGTAACAATAAATGCCATTGAGGAAAATATTATTGTTCCAATAAATGCAAGTGTACAATAAAGCAATGTGCTTTTGAGAATGTTTTTTGAAAATGCCCATTCAAATCGTGTTTTACTTGGACCATCGATTATTCCTGAAAGTGTAAAGCTTAGTAGAAATACAACTTGGATGATGTAAATTCCTACCATTAATTGAAGCAGATATGGCGGTATTGCAGATTCTATTTTGAATATTGATGCAATTCCTCCGCCGAAACCCATATCATCTGCAGATCCTCCTGAACTTTGAAGATCGTTTAGTTTGGTAGATAAGTCGATTAATACTCGAGTAATTAATACTGATAAGCTAATAACTAATGCAGATACCATTGGTGCAAGGAATGATGCTTGCATTTTCATTGAAGAGAGAGTATCTGAAAGAAGATCAGTCATTTTTTCCTTAATAGCATGCATATTTTGAAGGTATTTTGATAACGTAGTCATTGATTCTGCTGCTACGGTGGGGCTTTTCTTGACTGCCTCAAGCAATAGACGCATTATCGAAGCAATTAGGTCTGAAGGATATAAATTATTTGCACCATACTTTTTGTCAAAAATTGCTGATTCTAAAGTCATTCCTCTTTGACGTATATTTGAATCTACTACCTCAAAGAATTTTGATATCTCGCTTCCTTTTGTGTTTTCTGCAACTCGTCCAAATGCTGCTTCTGCGGGAACATTTTCTCCGATTCTATTTCCTAATTGAAATATTGCTGATGAAAATTGATCTTCAATCTTCTGAATTTTGTTTTGTAATATCATAATTTTTTTGTTTTTGAAATGATAATATACGTATAATGCTAAACCCATCGCAAATATTATTCCGATGGAGATATAAAAAACCGAATTCTCAAATCTTAACATTGACCAATCACCTGAGCTTCCAATTAAATAAATTAAGAATATTGCAGGAGCTGCGATTACAAGTAAGATTATAATTGCTGCCAACATGGGTCTTGTTGCAGAATTAGGAAATTTTGCCAATAATCGTTTATTTTGTACGCTTGCACCGCCAGGTCTTATTGCAAGAATCTTCTTTGCTTGAACAAATACAAATATTGGTAGAACTACATTGTACATTGTTATTAATTGTACTGAGCTGATACTGTCTGCAAGGAATGCACCAACCATTGGAAGCATTACTAAAAGCATAAGTGGTAAAACAATTCCAAGCATGTGAATCATTTGTACTGGATTTTTTAGATTGTGTGCGAAATGAATCATGTTATCATTTATTCCTTGAGTGATTACTTCATTTGCTTTTTCAAGCGTCTTTCTTGCTTTTTCAGCATTGGGTTCAACTAATGAAGATTCGATTAGATGCATTGCATCTACAAATGCAGGTTCTGAGTCTTTCCAAGTTTCTAAATAATCATCTAACGATGCCTGAACTGTGCTGAACTTCTTGGTTTCAAAGTTCCAAAGAACTTTCATGAAATCTAAGGAAAGCGGAGGTGACATTTGATTCGCTACAAACAATATTGCACGTTCTAGATTTGCATCTCGCTTCATGTGTATTACAATATATAACACTGCGAGCATTATTTGATCTGCTGCACGAGAACGCCAAGAATCATAAATAGTTTTTGGCATATTTGCAAGAGAATAAAGTGTGAATATTCCTGAACCAAGTAAAAGAAAAGTGAAAAACAGTGAATTTGTTGCTATAAATACTACAACTGTTGCAATTAAGAAAGGAATTAATGATAGAATTGCTAGTGCATTTACAGACTCTGGTTCGATATTTAGATGAGTCATTGTTATGTATTTTTGTAATTTTACTCGTTCCTCAGGTTTTACTTTAGTTTTTAGAATTTTTCCAGCAGCGTTTGCCATCCGTTCATAAGTTGTTGATAGTTGTGTTGTTTGTTCTGCTTTGAATTGCTCGTATGCTCGAGAATATGATTTCTGGGGTTTTGATTCAGCTTGTCCTGGCTTCTCTGCTGCCTCTAGCCTTTTTTCAAATTCGTTTACCATTTACCTTTTTCCGGCTTCAGTGGTTATCCAAGATTCCCATTCATTGTAAATTTTTTCAGAATCTGTTCGTCCTTCTTTTTGATATGAATCTTCGCTAATTCGATGAAACATGTCATTTGCCATGATTGTAAATTCTGCTTCAAGAAGTTCAGGTTTGTCTTTTCCTAGTGCCACTATTTTTTCTTTTATTTTTGCACGCATCAAAATATTTTCCCAAACAGCATCCCAATCTCCTGCCCATTCTGCGATTCTTGATGCTATAGATTTTAGAACTACACTCTCTCCCTGGATTAATGCGTCTGTTGGTTCTAGCGTATCAGTTACTGGATTGTAAGTCATTAAATCAACAAAACCATGTTCTCTTAGTGGATCATCTTCCCACTCTTTTCTTACTTCTGAAATTTGAAGTACTCGTCTTAGTTTCCCAATTCCTGATGCTGACTTTACTGGATTTGAAATTATAATTATATCTGTCGCTTTGAAAGAAGTTTTTGGAACTCCCAGATCATTTACAACTCTGTCGTAAATTGAGTAAGGTGAATCTCCGTGAATTGTTCCCATGACTACATTTGCAAGTGCTCCTACTCTCATTGCTTCGTATAATGCTACTGCTTCTTTAGAACGAACTTCTCCTACAATTAATGCTGAGTCTCCAAGTCTTAGTGATGCTCGGATTCCGTCGGTTGCTGTAAGTTCTGATTCTCCTTGAGTAATTACTGATTGAACTTTCATCGACTGAATATCGTATTTTAATTCCTGATATTTTGAGATTGGAAGTTCCAGCGTATCTTCTACAATAATTATTCGTGTAGACCGCATTAGTTCAACAATTGCTGCAGATAGTAGGGATGTTTTTCCAGAAGATCTGGTTCCAGCAAAAAGAACTGTTCTTCCGCCATCCATTATGAAACTCATTAGTGCTGCTGCTAAAGGATTGAGCATTTTATTTTGAATGAATAATGGAAAAGTCCATGGACGATCTCTGTGTCTTCTGAATGAAAATGCTAAACCTTGCGGACTCAACGGCACTTGAATTGCTGAAACTCTTGCTGTTGCATTTTCTAAAATTAGATTTGTATCTAAAACAGGATTTGCCTCATCTAAAGGACGTCCACTAATAAGTCTTAATTTTGTTGCCCAACCTTCAACTTCTTTAGTTGTAAGAGTTATATTTGTTAGACATTCTCCAAAATCTTGATGAACAATTGAGATTTCGTTTAGATTTGCTGGAGCGTTTATAGCTATGTCTTGTATTCTTGAATCTCCTAACATGATTTCTGCTATTCCAAAACCTAATGTGTTTCGAACTAATATTGTTGCTAGTTGTTCAATCTCCTCTTCACTTAGTTTTATTCCTCGTCCAATACTTAAATCTCTCAACAAATCTTTTTCGACTGAATAGAAAAGTTCTCTAGTTCTTTGTGGATCTAGAAATTCTGAACGTTGTGGTTTGTGCTCTGCGACAATTCTTTTTGCTTCTCCAAGCATTGCATATTTGTCTTCAGTTAGACTGTATTCGGGTGGAGTTAAATGATAAATTGGTCTAATCTCGTTTGGTAATCTTAACATTACTACTCTTGATCCGTCTGGAAGTTTGTATGCTTCTAATTCTTCTGCTCCTGTTGGAAATCTTGTTACTAATTTTGCATAAAGAAAATTTGGTTTGATTATTGGATTGAAGAGTTTTGAATAAATCTCTCTGCTTCCTGGTTTATGCTCTTTTAGATATGATTGTGAACGTTTAATTATTGTTAGATTTTCTAATCTTTTCTTTATTGAATCTAATGTTGTTATGAATATTTGAAGAGAATCTTTTCTTAGATTTGGATCTGAATTAAATTTTGCTTTCTCTGTTTCTAGTCTAGTTACAACTCTTAAATAGGATGCAATTGGATCTTCCTTTAATCCATAATTTATTGCCGATTTTAGAAATTCTAACCGTCCGGGATATTGGTTTTGATCTTCTGCCATCTTTTCAAATTCTTCTGAAAGTAATTCAGTTCGCTCAATAAATTCTGTTATTAAGTTTGCAATTTCAACAAGCATGTTTGTTTGATCGAGTGTGTAAATGTAATCTTCTTGCTGCTTGAACATAATTTGGGAAACTCTGCCTGCCTTGATTATTTTGTTAATTGTGTCAGCCATTACTGTTTCATTTTTTTCAATTATTGGTGTAATAATGCTCTTTGAATAATCAATTTCAAGAATTCTTTGTCCGGGTTCTTCGACAAGACGATAGGGATTTTTAGATTTCATTGGATATACTTAAATATAAACTCGACTTATAATATATACTTTATCATGGAATCGCAACCGTTTCAAATGCCACAAAAAGTCTCACCAGAAGGCTCAGGAAACGTTTTGGGAGTGATTTCTAAGTTGAATCGCCGGCTCAGTCTGATTGAAGATAGAATTAGTGATGTTCGAGACCAAGTTGATTTGATTGAAACAAATTTAGTTGATAAACATAAATCTGCAACTTCTGGACTTGGTGAATTGAATAATAAAATCAAAGATTTTAATTCTAAAATAACTGACCTGAATAATGATACTTTGCGTTTAACATCGCAAATGAATAACTTTGCTACTAAACAAGACGTTCAAGTTTTGGAAAGATATATAAATTTCTGGAACCCCTTGGATATATCAAAGAGTAGAAAACCTGTTCTTGATGATGGGGAAGAAATATAATGGCTGTTTTTGGAAAAAAGGAAGAAACGAAAGAAGTACCAGATTTACCAAAGCCACCTAGCTTTAGTCCTTCAGCTCCGAGTTCTATGAGTGTAAATACTTCAGCATCGCCACTACCTGACTCTTCAACTTTAAATTCTGAACCAAGTTCAATGCCTACAAGTATTAATTCATCACCTACCTTTCCAGCACCTCCTTTACCTACGGCTCCAAGTTTTTCCCATCCAACTCATTCAGCAAGCTCGCCACCAACTCATTCAGCTTCAAGTGGATCTCAGGAACTTTTAACTGAAGATATTGAAAAAATTGCAGAAAGTATAATTGATGGGAAATGGGAAAAAGTTAAAGGTGAACTTGATGATTTGAAAACTTGGAAAGTGGATCTTGATACTCAAGTTAAAGGATTTAAATCTCAACTTGAATCTTTGAGTAAGCGAGTTGATGATGCTCAAAACGCAATGTTGGGTAAAGTTGAAGAATATAATAAATCTCTTGGTGGAGTAAATGTTGAAATTATGGCCATGGGTAAAGTTTTTGAGAAAATTATACCTCAGTTTACAGAGAATGTTAATAAATTAAGTGAATTAGTTGATAGAAAAGCAAGTAAAACTAAAAAATAATTAACTAACTTTTCCTTTTGTAATCATTATAGATGCACCTGCAAATATGAGTAGCATTATTATTACGGATAAAACTGCGGGATTGAAAACTACGTCAATTCCTGTTTGAGTTGTGGATCCTGGGGACCCAGTTAGGCCTTCAGCCAGAAGTAAATCTCCTTCTTGTAGATTTGCGGGAGTATCTGAACCCATTATTGGTTCAAGTCCTGTGGTTTCAGTATTGTCTCCGAATGCAGGTAGTGCTTGAGTTACAACAATTATTGCAATAATTACCATTCCAACAATTAGTGCATTATAAACTCCCGAATCTTTTGCTGCCATTGCAAAATCTTTTTCCTTCAAACCCATGAATGAAAGCATCAATAGTAAAAACATTATTACTGAGAACAGCATTAGTGAATATACTATGAATAAGGATAATATTTCTACTGCTGGACTGAAAGAGATTATTATTAGTGCTGTTGATATTGCTATAACCATATTTACTCCTTTGTTATTTCCAAGAACTTGGATTTTCATAAGCACTGCATATGTTGCAGCAATAATTAATGCTCCGGGAATAATTACATCATAGAAACCCAAGTCTCTCAAAAGGTCAATTCCTCTGACGAGAATCGGTGTACTTGCCATTTTAATTATTATCTCTAGATAGGAATCCTATGATTGCAAGAGGTATTCCTATTGCGAAAGATAATCCAATAATCATATTCATTGCTTCAGAACCTTCCATTCCAAATGCTTGACTTCCCAATAACATTTCATTTAATCCTCGTAGGATTGGTATTCCTGTTGGAGACCCTGCATCAATCATTAGTAAGAAAACTAGTATGATAACTCCGAATGCGACGCCTTTCATACCACCAGGAACGATAGATGATTTTCCAAATAATCCTTCATCCGCATTTAAACCAAGCATAGCATAAATCATTAGTAAGAAAAGTACAATTACAAGCATGAATGTTGCTTGAGGAATGACTCCTATCATTTGTTCAACAACATCTGTTGCTGAAATTACGAAGAAAGCCGTTGCAAGAGCGATCACATTACTAATATTTCTGGTTGTGTCAGCCTTTCTATCTCCGAAAATTCCGGTTTTTAGTAAAACTCCAAAGACTATAGCATAAACCAGAATGAATGGAAGTATAACATTAAAGAACCCAAACGCCCTAAAAATTTCAATACCGTTGGATAGCGGATTTACGATTTCTACCATTAATTAGTTTAGTATTGCGATAATTATAAAGGTTTCTTAGGTTGGACTAACTGTTTTCTGTGATATATTGGTTAACTTGTACCAGCAATGCTCTTGTCTGTCTGATTAAATCTCCTATTCTTTTTACTCGTGCTTTAGTTGCACCCAGTGTACGCGTTTTATCCATATTTCCTTTTTTTGTTGCTTTTTCATTCCGATGTACGCTGTGTAATAATTCATATGCTGGTTGCAGATATCTCTCTAGCGCAATCAGATCTCCACTTAGATTTGTTATATCTTTCTGGTATTTTTGTTTTGAACGTAGACTGTGTAATCTTTTCATTATCTGAATAATCTTTTGATTATCAATTGGCCCTTCTTTTGATAACTCTTGAAGAACTTGCTGCGGTGATTTACTTACGCCGCCTATTGATTCAGTTCTAGTAAAAGAACCGTAAAGTTTATCTGAATTTAGTGATATTGCCTTCAAGGTTTCAGTTTCCTTTAGCGGAAAATTTGGACTTTCAGGGAAAATATTAGCTTCAGGTGTTATTGTTGGTGGAGCCGGAACGGGAGTTGCAACTGGTACTGAAGTTGGAGTAGTAGTTTCTTTTTCTGATTTGAGAAGATTTTC
>Ga0114996_10010406_pt1 | contig 10103 bp, 8 predicted proteins | sample ArcticOcean_MG_C_4_FD_87039 | JGI IMG/M metagenome (GOLD analysis project Ga0114996, IMG submission 87039) | Marine microbial communities from western Arctic Ocean - ArcticOcean_MG_CB4_134 | ecosystem: Environmental > Aquatic > Marine > Oceanic | place: Arctic Ocean: Canada Basin | collected...
AAAGAAAATATGGCTTGTGAAGGACTGATCCATGACGAAGAAGTGATTAGTGTAGAGTTGCCTCAGTTCGTAGAGTTATTGGTTTCTGAGACGGATCCAGGTTTACGTGGGGACACTGCCCAGGGTGCGAGCAAACCCGCTAAACTAGAGACAGGAGCTTTAATTCAGGTGCCACTTTTTATTGAGAAAGGGGATATTTTGAAAATCGATCGTACTGAAGACAAGTATCTGACCAGGGTCTCAGAATAATGATGGATCTAGATTTTCTGCGGAGTCTCATCGACATAGTTGAAAATAGTGACTTGGACACTGTGGAGTTAGAGCATGATGGCACAAGAATCAAGCTGGCTAAAGCTTCCTCCTTGGAGCCCCGCTGGGTAGTGGATTCCTCTGTACTCCCGAATGATAAGAACTCTCCACCATCTCTTGAGGGTACTGTAGATGAGTTGGCGCCTTCAGGCCCGAAAGTTGAAACTCAATTAGATCCTAGTCTAGTCGAAGTCAAATCTCCTATGGTGGGTACGTTGTACAGTTCGCCGTCACCAGACACTGAAACTTATGTGAAAATTGGTTCGTCGGTGAATCAAGGTGACACTTTGTGTATCTTGGAAGCCATGAAGCTCATGAACGAATTAGAGTCTGAAGTGTCGGGTGTGATTGAAGAAATTTGTGTCCAAGATGGAGAGCCTGTTCAGTATGGCCAGGTTCTGTTTCTTATTCGTTCCAAATGAGATTTCATAGGCTCGCTTAAAGGCATTGAATCTGCTACTCGCGAATACCCAGTGAAATAGATGTGGATGTGATTATTCCTGTTGAATAGGGTGACTGCTTGTTTAAGAAATTATTAGTTGCGAATCGCGGTGAAATAGCGCTGCGCATCATTCGAGCTTGTCAGGAGCTTGGCATCAAAACTGTAGCTGTATATTCTGAGCCTGACCGAGAATCGCTGCATGTCCGTTTTGCTGATGAAGCAGTCTGCATTGGTCCTGCTTCTCCCACAGAGAGTTATCTTGATGTAGCAAGGATAATTGCTTCAGCAGAGATCACTGGGGCTGAAGCAATTCATCCGGGATATGGTTTTTTAGCCGAAAATGCGGAATTCAGTGAGATTTGTCGGCGTTCGGGGATTGTTTTTATCGGTCCTAGTGCTAATCAGATCCAAGCGATGGGTGATAAAGCTACTGCTCGAGAGACAATGCAACGGCTAGGGGTTCCAACCGTTCCGGGATCAGAAGGATTGGTTGCCGATGTCGAAAATGCTAAGGGGATCGCTTGTGATATTGGATTTCCAGTAATGATCAAAGCGTCTGCTGGCGGCGGCGGCAAAGGTATGAGGATTGTAGAGAACGAAGAGGAGCTGCCCAAATTATTCCATACTACGCAAGCTGAGGCCAAAGCAACTTTTGGAAATTCTGATGTATATATAGAAAAGTATATCTCTGGCATTCGACATGTTGAGATTCAGATTTTCGGTGACTCTCATGGTAAAGTGGTCCATTTAGGAGAGAGAGATTGTTCTACTCAGAGAAGACATCAGAAACTGATTGAAGAGTCTCCGTCATCAGGGATGACTTCCCAAATGCGCAGAAGCATGGGGAAAGCTGCGATAGCAGCTGGTCAAGGAATCGATTATGTGGGTGCTGGAACCGTAGAATTCTTGGTGGATGAAGAAGGTGAGTATTATTTCATCGAGATGAATACTCGGATCCAAGTAGAACATCCGGTTACTGAGGTGGTTACTGGATTGGACTTGGTTAAGGAGCAAATACGAGTAGCTTTCGGCGAGGAACTTTCGTTTCCATCTGGAGAACCTTCACTTCAAGGTCATGCTATTGAATTTCGCATAAATGCTGAAGATCCATCTCGAAATTTTATGCCTAGTCCTGGATGTATCCAAACTTTCCAACCGCCGGGTGGTCCTGGTATTAGGTTAGATACACATTTGTATACAGGATACCAAGTGCCTCCATACTATGACTCTCTATTGGCAAAGCTCATAGTGAGTGGAAGCAATCGTGAAGAGGCAATAGTACGAGGAAGACATGCTCTGGATTCCTTTATAATCGAAGGAGTTGAGACTTCTATTCCATTCCTTTCTCAAATAACAAGAGATGATGAATTTATAGCTGGAGGTGTCGACACTGGTTTTGTTGAGAGATTCCTGAAGCGGTGGGTCAAAGAATAATGCGGGTAGATTTAGTCCTGACTGCTTCGGAAAATTCCAGGCTGGAGTTTGAGGATCAGACATCAGTAGTCATCGATGTACTAAGAACAGGAAGCTCCATTGTTCAAGCAATGGCCAATGGAGCACAAGAGATTTACCCTGCTGTTTCTACAGAGGAAGCCATAAAATTAGCTTCTTCTCTAGGACGTGAAAATTCCATGCTGTGTGGGGCCTCTCGTTATACGATGACAGAAGGATTTGATATTGGCAATTCACCTAACGAGTTCACATCTGAAAAAGTAAGAGGAAAACGTCTGGTGATGAGTACTACTAACGGCACCCGCGTTTTCCATTTGGCGGAAGATTCTACAAGAATATTAGTCTGTTGCCCCATGAATCTTGGGGCGGTTGTAGAAGAAGTTTTGGGATCTGAATCGCTGACGATCATATGTGCCGGATCAGAGGAAGGGATATCTCTGGAAGACACTGTGTGTGCTGGTATGTTTATTAGCCGCTTGTCCGAGGAACACAAAGTCGATTTGGTTCTGAATGATGCAGCGAGATTGGCCAAGAACGCACAAGAACATTTCACAATGGGCAAGGAATTTCTTGCGGAAACAGAAAGAGGCAGGAAGCTTAGAGAAGGAGGATTCGAGGCTGATTTGGATCTTTGTTCTCAGATTGACATTTATTCTGTCGTCCCAGAAATGAAGGAGAAAGTTGTGAGGTTGATCTCAAGGGAATCTGATGATCTCTCGTAAGGACAAAAAATTCCTACTAGCACTAACTTTGATTTCTCTTTCATTCTTCTTGCTTGGCTCTTTAGTCCCAGTTTCTCCAGATGGGTTGTTCCCGTCTGCGAACATAATGGGTCAGGTGGGGGCACGTACTCGAGATATTTTGATGTCTGCGTTGGGTCTATGTTCTATTTTTGTCTGTTTATTAATGTTTACAGTAGCTCTCCGTGTTCCAGGATGGATTTCTAAGAAATCTCATAGGAAATTTGCCCTTCTTTGGTTTGGCCTTCTCCTACTTGGACCGGTTCTTCTAAAGACTTTCAACCTAAATAGAGGTGTTGTTGGGCAGTGGGGAGAACTAATCGGCACATTGCTTATCACGAATTTCGGCAAGTTCGCCCCGATTATGATGGCCCTTCTACTGGTCCCTCTCTTCATCTACACTATTAGGTGGAATCCTATTGCTGACATCGTTTCAGTTGTCACTCAGAGTTTTTCAGTGTTAAACAAGGGCTTTCGTTGGTTTGGTTCTCTCGTCATGTCGAGTAGGCTGTTACAAAAGGAAATATCCGAACAAGAAGAAACTATGCCTTTGGATCTTTTGGATAGTAGCGGTACTGATTTTGGTGATGGCCAAATGGAGATTGTAGAAGAAATTACTGAACCTGAAGACGAGCAAGCTTTTGAGCTGGATCTACGACCACCGCAGCAAGCTGGTATCGGCAAGATGCTCCCACCGACAGATTCTCTAGAACGTGCTAATCCTGAAGAGCGTCGTGGGATGGAGGAGGCACTCGATCGATTGGGCGTTGTTCTTATAGAAAAATTGAAATCCTTTGATATAGAGGGTAAGCTTCTTCGTAAAACGATAGGACCAGTAGTCACACAATATGAAGTGGAACCTGCCGAAGGTGTTAAAGTTTCTAAAATCCAAAATTTGGAAGCGGATTTAGCCTTGGCTATGAGAGCTAAGAGTGTCAGGATAATTGCTCCAATCCCGGGGAAAGGTGCTGTCGGTGTAGAGATCCCTAACCCTAAGCCTGATTTCGTCATGCTTGGGGACATCCTGGAATCTTCAGAATACAGGGAAGATTCTAAACATCTGCCAATGGCTCTCGGAAAAGATCTCAACGGCAATCCATATATCGCAGATCTTACCAAGATGCCTCATATCCTGATAGCTGGAGCCACGGGGACTGGAAAATCAGTTTGCTTGAATGCGATTATTACAAGTTTAATTTTCCGTCATGGGCGAAGTACCCTTGATCTTCTCATGCTTGATCCCAAGATGGTGGAACTTTCTGCATATAAAGCACTCCCACATCTTCGCATGAGTGTAGTGACTGATCCTAATAAAGCTGCGAGAGCTCTCAAATGGGCAGTGATAGAGATGGAGCGCAGATATAAACTGTTGAGCCTGAATGGAGTTAGATCCATTAGTGAATTTAATCAGAGGCTTGAAGACGCCGAGGTCGAGCTCGACGGGTATGACTCTTATGAGCAGATTGTTCCTTATGAGCGGAGCGAATATAAAGGGAGAGTCCTCACCTATATAGTGGTGGTGATCGATGAATTGGCTGACCTTATGATGACAGTTAAAAATGATATAGAGAAACCGCTGATCACTCTTGCACAAAAAGCTAGAGCGATCGGGATACATTTAATAGTTGCGACGCAGAGACCGAGCGTGAACGTTATCACAGGTTTAATCAAAGCAAATTTTCCATCTAGAATTGCTTTTAGGGTGGCGTCCAAGGTCGATTCTAGGACCATCCTAGACCAAAACGGAGCTGAAACCCTATTAGGTAATGGGGATATGCTTTTTCTCCCGCCGGGTGCCAATGAACCTGTTAGGATTCAGGGGGCTTATATTTCTACGGGTGAGATAGACAGCATCATGAGCTGGTATGTAGAGGAAAGGGACCGGGGCAATGCACTGATGGCACGACCTGAAGATGAATCTGATATTTTGGAAGAACAGCGTAGGAATGAAATTGACGACGCTATTGGTTCGAATGCTTTAGAAGATGAGACCTCTGACTGGGATGAGCTTTTTAGGGCCGCCGCTGAAGTTTGTATTGTACAGGACCAAGGCTCCACGTCATTGCTGCAGCGTAGACTGAAGATAGGATATGGAAGAGCTGCCAGGATTGTTGACCAGCTGCACGATGCTGGAGTTCTGGGTCCTCCAGAGGGCTCCAAAGGGAGGGAAATCCTTGTAGGCATGGACCAGCTGGACGCTATCTGTGGTGACCAGGACATTCGATAATGAATGACGAGGAGCTCCTTGATCAAATCCGAGAGAATTTAGGTAAGAGTTGGTGCTATTCATGAGACGTTGGTTTGCCACTGTTGCACTTTCTCAGATTATTGTGGGAACGTCCAGTGCTCAGGATTCGAAAGCCTATGCGGTACTTGAAGGAGCCAGTGAGAATTATTCCCAAGTGCACACATTCTGTGCACAATTCACCCAAGTGATTGAAGTTACTCTTCTCAATCAAGTCCGTTCTGGGCAGGGAAAGATGTGTCAACGTCAGCCAAATGAATTTTCGATGCGTTTCGATGAACCCGCTGGTGATCTTATCGTTGTAGACGGAGAATCTGTCTGGACATTTTACCCAAGTGTTGACGGACAGCAAGCTCTGAGATTTTTAGGATTGAATTCGGATAACCGCTTCAATTTTTATAAGAATCTTTTAACTGACTCTAGGTCTAGATTTAAGGCTGTCTACCAGGGCCTTGAGGAAATTGACGCTCAACAGACTCATAGGATTTTCATGGAACCAAAAGAGCCTCAAGGGTTTCGGTCCGTGGTTGTTTGGATAGACCGAGTGACTGAACTTATTGTCAGCCTTGAGGTTCATGATTCAAATGAGTCTATAAGAAAAATCAGGCTTACGGATATTCATGTGAATATGGAACTTTCAGATGAAGAGTTTCGCTTCGTTCCTCCAGAGGGCACCAGGGTCATAATCAGATGACTAGAAGAGATCTCCCTGTTTTTCCATTAACGTTAGATCCCGTGCGACCTGGAGTTCCACGCGATACTCCTGAAGCGAGTGTTTCTTTGAGCCCAGTCGGACCTGCACAAGGACCTAAGATTGCGTTGATAACTTTGGGCTGTGACAAAAACACCGTCGACTCCGAAAAAATTCTAGCCACCCTAGTGGCTAATGGCGCGCGAGTTTCTTCTGAGATAGAAGGGTCTGACGTGGTATTGGTCAACACTTGTGGTTTCATCCAATCTGCAAAAGAACAATCCCTTGAAACTATTTTACAAGCTTCGGAGTTAAGAGAAAGCGGATCTGTGAAGGCTCTGGTCGTTGTTGGGTGTATGGTTGAACGCTATAAGCTTGAACTAAAGAAAGAGATCCCGGAGGTAGATTTATTCCTCGGGTTAACTGAGATGGCATCCTTGATTCCAGAACTTCGTAGTAGGGGAATTCTGGAAATGAACTTGAAGGACATACCGATAATGGAACGTCCTCTGAGAATACTAGAGAGTGAGACGCCACATACTTCTTTCCTCAAAATCAGTGAAGGTTGTGATCATACCTGTGCCTTTTGCGCTATTCCTAGTTTTCGGGGGTTACATAGATCTGCACCTTTAAAAGATTTGGTCCTAGAAGCCCAAGGTCTCTCTCGCATAGGAGTCCGGGAAGTTAACATTATTTCACAGGATACAACTTGGTATGGAAGAGACCTTAAGAGAACAAATCCAGATGCTCCTCTTCTACCCGAATTATTAAGTGCTCTAGTACAAGACACGGATATACCTTGGCTACGCTTGTTTTATATGTATCCATCTGGAATCACTCAAGATATGGTGGAGTTAATTGGCAGCGAGAATTCAATTCTCCCTTATCTCGACATGCCCATCCAACATGGAAGTGATAGAATCTTGAAATTGATGCGTCGACCAGAGAATCAGGAGGTCATTAGAGAGCGAGTCAGGTGGTTAAGAGATTTGGTCCCTGATCTGACACTAAGAACTACGGTTATCGTCGGTTTCCCAGGTGAAACGGAGGATGACTTCCAGCAAATGATGGATTTTCTTGAGGAAATATCTTTTGAACGAGTCGGTGTGTTCACTTATTCTTTGGAGGATGGTACAGCTGCAGCTGAGATGCCCGACAGAGTTCCAGAATCACTGATGGCAGATCGGTTAGAGCAGGTTATGGATCTCCAGAGGGATATATCAGCAAAAAGAAATGCCAACCTTGTGGGATCGAAAATGGAAGTACTGGTAGATGAGGTCCTTGAGGATTCACCATACTTTCAAGGAGAAGGAACTTTCGGCATGGCAAGGACAAAAGGCCAAGCTACTGATGTGGACGGAGTGACACATCTTTATTCCCAAGGCTCACTTAAGCCAGGGGAATTTGTCACTGTAGAGATTCAGGAATCAGAGGATTATGATCTGATAGGGAAAGTGGAGGCGTGATGGATTTGGGAGTTGAGGGAATGTGGAAACGAGCCCAAGAGTTAATGCCGGGTGGAGTTAACTCTCCCGTGCGATCCTTTCGCTCTGTAGGTGGCAAGCCTTTTTTTGTAGATCGTGGTCAAGGACCTTTTCTCTTCGACACAGAAGGGCGACGCTACATCGACTATGTTTTGAGTTGGGGAGCTTTAATCCTAGGACATGCACATGCTAGTGTCGTCGAGGCTTTGAACCGACAGGTCAGGCTAGGGACATCATACGGAACTCCTACTCCCGGTGAGGTGGAGCTGGCAGAGAGATTGGTTAGGATGGTTCCTAGTGTAGATATGGTGCGATTGGTGAATAGTGGGACAGAAGCGACAATGAGTGCCTTACGTTTGGCTAGAGCAGTCACGAATAGAGAATATGTCCTAAAGTTTTCAGGGGGATATCATGGTCATAGTGACAGCTTCCTTGTGTCCTCTGGAAGTGGGGTTGCTACCTTGAGCCTGCCCGATTCACCAGGGGTCCCCAAATCTACAGCCGCCCTCACCTTGGTTCTTCCTTTCAATAATATAGATCTTTTGAGAGAGCTATTTAAAAATAATGGATCGCAAATTTCTAGCGTATTTGTTGAACCAGTTATGGGTAATTCTGGCCTGATCCTACCCGAAGAAGGCTTTTTGGATGAGTTGAGAGCTTTAACTACTGAGCACGGCTGTCTCCTGATCTTCGACGAAGTGATGACAGGCTTCCGTGTTGCAAGGGGCGGAGCCGAAGAGAGGTTCGGAGTAAAGCCTGACTTGGTTACTCTCGGCAAAGTAATTGGTGGAGGGCTGCCAGTAGGAGCTTTTGGGGGATCCAGAGAATTGATGGAAAAAATCGCCCCAGCTGGGGATGTGTATCAGGCTGGTACCCTATCAGGGAATCCGTTGGCTACAGCCGCTGGAAATGCTCAGCTAGCATATTTGCAAGAAAATGACCCTTTTGCCGACCTGGAATCTGCCGCTAAAAATCTATCCTCTGGGATAGTAGAAATTTTAAAAGGAGGAGGAATCTCCGCTTGGGGGACCTCAGTGGGGTCTATGTGGGGAATTTTCTTTACCGATTCTCCTGTGCGATCATTTGAAGAAGCAAAAGCTACGGATCAGGAAAATTTCAAAAAATTCCACAAAGCTTGTTTACGAAAAGGTGTGTTTTTTGCTCCTTCTGCTTTCGAAGCAGGTTTTGTTTCTACTGAACATACAGAAGAGATAATAGATGAGACTTTAGAGGTCGTCCGTGTCGTAGTTTCGGAAGGTTGGTGATGAAGTTTGATCGGAAGGTATTCATGGGTTGTTATGGCATTAAAGCGAGAATGACGATCCGATCATCGGTGATCGCTCTTTTTATGATCGGTCTGTGTATTCCAATGTCTTTGTTAAGAGGGCAGGAATTGGCTGACTATGACTACGGGAATCTGGCATTGCGGGGAATTTCAATGGACTATGGGAATATTTCATTTAGTTCATTTGAAGAAACTGAATCATATAGTGTAAAGCTGGATTTGGGCTTCTTGGGCCCTGGGATTAGGATGGCTACCAGGGCATCCTATTGGAGCGCACAGATGCGTGCCGAAGAAATAGGAGGTTTGGAATCGAGCTTGACCACTTTGCTGTTGGCTCAAGGAGGGAGTCTTCCTTCGAACGGTTTGGACCTGGGTTCTATAAGGCGAGATGATGCTTCTTTGTCGGTTGAAGCTGACTACGTCTGGAGGATTCCACTAGGTGTTTTGTTCTCGACTGGTCTTGGTGCTTCGGTACACTTGGTTAATGGAACCACCGAAGTTCCAGATGATATTTTCCTGAACGGTCTATTGGATTCAGTTACAGGAGGTTTCAATATCCAGGGCGGGTTAGAGTATGTAGTGGCGGATAGGATAAGAATATATGGAGGTTCACGAGTAGGCATTGTGGGCGATGTTCGCTTCTTCGAATTTGGCGGAGGAGTGACATTGCTGTGGGGTGAGCTACTTTCTGGAGAGTTCCGTTAGAGAGGTCAAGGAGCAAACAGGGAAGGAGGGTACGTCTTTGCAGTGGATTCAGCTGGGTGCTCAGATTCACAAGTCGTGTCTATTCGTCTTTGTTGCCCTTCTAGTACAAGGTGCAACCACCTTTTCGTCCGGTCAATCATCCTTCGAAGACCAAGATCCTGATCCACCTGTTCTAGAAGTGTTTCTTTTGACAGTGGGGCCTGGAGACGCTATTTGGGAAAAATTTGGTCATAATGCTCTAGTTTTCCAGGATAGTCGCGATGACACGATGATGGCTTACAATTGGGGCATTTTTGATTTCCGACAGCACGATTTCATTATGAGATTGGCCAAGGGAAGGATGCGCTATTCTATGAGGAGATTTCCAGCTTTAGGATTGATAGAGGGCTATCGAAATCAAGACCGAACAGTTTGGTCACAAAAATTAAATCTTACACCTGAACAAAAGTTTGAGTTGCTAGCCCTAGTTAGACAAATGGACTCGGAATCCAACAGGTACTATCAGTATGACTATTATCGAGATAATTGCTCTACCCGGATCCGGGATGCGCTCGACAGTGTTTTGGGAGGTGGAATCTCAATCGTTACCAAGGAACAAGAAGCTGGAAATACATACAGGTGGCACACTTCCAGATTGCTTCAGTCTGATATGCTCGCCTATTTGGGCATTCAGTTCGTTGTCGGCAATTCTGGGGATATGCCTATCTCTATCTGGGAAGAAATGTTTCTGCCATTGCTTCTCAAGGAGCA
>Ga0114996_10010411_pt1 | contig 10100 bp, 10 predicted proteins | sample ArcticOcean_MG_C_4_FD_87039 | JGI IMG/M metagenome (GOLD analysis project Ga0114996, IMG submission 87039) | Marine microbial communities from western Arctic Ocean - ArcticOcean_MG_CB4_134 | ecosystem: Environmental > Aquatic > Marine > Oceanic | place: Arctic Ocean: Canada Basin | collected...
AGGTTCCATACAGCAGATGAGGCGGTCCGGCCTTCTGGCTACACAATCCTGGCCGCCGATCGCCCGAAAAGGCCTTGACAGCCCTGATTCTGAGGCGTATTCTAACGCCGGTTAACACACGTAAAACACAGGAGGTTGGGACCTTGCAAGCATTTGACTACGTGGCACCGGTAACGGTGAAGGAGGCCGTTTCCCTGTTGAACAAAAATGGGGCGAACGCGCAGATTCTCGCCGGCGGAACGGACCTGATTGCACAGTTGAAAGAAGGGCGCAAGACCGTCAAGCTTGTCGTCGATGTAAAGAAGATCAAGCAGGCCCAGGCACTTTCATTTACGGAGTCCAAGGGGCTTACCATTGGAGCTGGAGTGCCCTGCTGCGAGGTCTATGAAAACGAAGATGTCCAGAAGCATTTCCCGGCCCTCATCGACTCCGCATCTCTGATTGGATCCATTCAGATTCAGAGTCGGGCGACCGTCGGCGGAAACCTCTGCAATGCATCTCCAGCCGCAGACACGATTCCTACGCTGATCGTGTTGGGAGCGGTTGCGACCGTGGTCGGCCCCAAGGGCACCCGCAAGGTGAAAGCCGAAGACTTCTGTACCGGTCCAGGGAAGAACTGCCTCAAGAAGGGCGAATTTGTGGTGTCGCTGCAAATCCCCACCCCGAAGCCCAATTCAGGTTCTTTCTTCAACCGCTTCATCCCCCGCAACGAAATGGACATCGCAGTGGTGAATGCTGCGGTCGCTGTCGAGTTGAGCCGGAATGGAAAGACTATTAAAGCCGCCAGGATCGGGCTTGGTGCTGTGGCGCCTACGCCGCTGTTCCTGAAGAAGGCTTCTCAGGCCCTGGTTGGTGAGACGGTTACCGACGACCTGGTTGAAGTGGCGGCAGAGGCCGCTCGCAAGGCGTCCAAGCCAATCAGCGATATGCGCGGGACCATCGAGCAGCGCGTCCACCTGTCGGGCGTTCTCGTCCGCCGTGCCCTCGAAGGCGCCATCGAGCGAGCCAGGAAGTAGGGCGTCGATACAGAACACCGCAACCTTCACCACCTTCCATCCTGTCCGTAATCGACCTTCTATCGACTTCTTCTCAGGAGCAGCCTGAAATGCCTGGCACCGTCCACATCGAAACAACGATCAATGGAGAAGCAACCGAGTTTCTCTGCGAACCCAGGGAAACGCTCCTCGAAGTCCTCCGCGACCGCTTGGGGCTTACCGGTACCAAAGAGGGATGTAGCAACGGGAACTGCGGCGCTTGTAGCGTTATGCTGAACGACCGCGTGGTGGATTCGTGTCTCGTGCTGGCTGTAGAAACCACCGGCCAGGAGATTACGACCATCGAAGGTATTGCCTCTCCAGATGGCCTGCATCCGCTGCAGCAGAAGTTCCTAGAACACGCCGCCCTCCAGTGCGGTATCTGTACGCCCGGGTTCATCGTGGCCTCCAAGGCACTTCTGGACCGGGAACCAAAGCCCACTGAGCATCGGATTCGCCACTGGCTGGCTGGCAACCTTTGCCGCTGCACAGGCTACGACAAGATCATTCGAGCTATCCAGGATGTGGCCAAGTCCACCCGGTCACCCCGGAAAGCAAAGAAGGCGAAGAAAACAGCCAAGGCCTGATCAGAAAACATCTCCAATGTGTATCGCATCATTGTGTTCCATTGCACATTGGAAGTGTTCCATTGCACATTGGAAGTGTTCCATTGCCCCTTGATCTCGCTTTCCGGATGAGGCACCATGGCAGAATCTGAAGTTTACCTTGGCATCAAGGACTACAAGGTCATTGGTACTCGCCCTGTTCGCCACGACGGCGTCGACAAGGTGACCGGGCGCGCCATTTACGGCGCCGACGTGAGGTTGCCGGGGCTTCTGCAGGGACATGTTGTGCGGAGCCCCCATGCCCACGCGCGAATCAAGAAGATCGACACGCGTAAGGCACTGGCGCACCCCGGGGTGAAAGCGGTGATCACAGGGAAGGATTTCCGTACTGCCGAAGATCACACCGCGGAACTTGGTGAAGGCGCCGTGAATATCCGGCACCTGGTTGGGAATGTGATGGCGCAGGACAAGGTCTACTACCAGGGACAGCCGGTTGCTGCTGTTGCGGCCACGTCAGTGCATGCCGCCCGGGAAGCCGCAGACCTGATTACGGTCACCTACCGGGTGCTTCAGCCGGTGATGGATGTCCGGGAAGCGATGGACCCTGGCGCACCTCTGCTTCATGACGACCTCTTTACGGACTCCCTCGGAGAAACCTCTAAGAAGCCCAGCAACGTCGTCAGCTATTTCCAGCACAAGTCCGGGAATGTCGAACAGGCTTTCAAGGATGCCGATGTCGTCGTTGAACGGGACTATGAAACGGCAACTGTCCACCAGGGCTATATAGAACCCCAGAACGCCACGGCAATGTGGAACGAAGACGGGAGGCTCACCGTCTGGTGCAGCACGCAGGGCGCGTTCCCTGCAAGGGAGCAGACAGCTCAGGTGCTGGGGATTCCTGTATCTCGAGTCCGTGTAATTCCCACCGAGATCGGTGGAGGGTTTGGTGGAAAGATCCGCGTCTACCTTGAACCGGTAGCCGCCCTCCTGTCGCAGAAGAGTGGGCATCCGGTCAAGCTGGTTATGGACCGCGCCGATGTGCTCCGGTCGACCGGCCCCACCCCCGGTTCCTACATCCGGGTGAAGATGGGGGCCACAAAGGCAGGGAAGATCACGGCTGCTCACGCGTATATGGTCTACGAGGCCGGCGGGTATCCCGGTGGATGGGCGTGGGCCGGGGCCGGCTGCATTTTTGCACCTTACAGTATTCCCAACACGCTTATCGACGGTTACGACGTCGTCGTCAACAAGCCTCAGACGTCTGCCTATCGAGCGCCCGGCGCTTCGAATGCCGCATTCGCGTCGGAAACCGTCGTCGACGAACTCGCCGAGAAGCTGGGTCTGGATCCGATGGCGTTTCGGTTGAAAAATGCCTCCCGGGAAGGCACTCGGCGCGCCGATGGGCCGGTCTATCCACGGATCGGCTGCGAAGAGGTGATGAAGGCGACGATGGCCCATCCGCACTACAAGGCGCCGCTGAAGGGTGCCAACCGCGGCAGGGGCGTCGCTATGGGGTTCTGGTTTAACGCCGGGCTTACGTCCAGTGTAACGGCCACTGTCAATCCAGACGGAGCAGTCACGTTAGTCGAGGGGTCTACGGACATCGGTGGGACGCGAACGTCGATTGCGATGCAGCTTGCGGAAGTGCTTGGCATCGGGGCAGAGGATGTGAAGCCGATGGTGGCCGATACGGATTCCATTGGCCACACCGATGTCACCGGCGGTAGTCGGACAACCTTTGCCACCGGCTACGCCGCCTATCTTGCCGCTGTGGACATCCGAACTCAGATGGCCTCCCGCGCAGCTCGTTTGTGGGAGATCTCCGAGGACGACATCGCCTTCGAAGATGGAACGTTTCGCTCCAAATCGGATTCTGCCAGGTCGATTTCCTTCAAGGAACTCGCATCCAAGCTCGACGATACGGGAGGTGTGGTTACCGGTCGAGGGACAATCAGCCCACCGGGCGTCGGCGGGGCGTTCGCCTCTCTCATCGTAGACGTGGAAGTGGATCCCGACACCGGAAAGACCGATGTCCTTCGCTGTACGATCGTTCAGGACGCGGGGAAAGCCATCCACCCAAGTTACGTTGAAGGCCAGATGCAGGGTGGAGTGGCCCAGGGCATCGGTTGGGCGCTGAACGAAGAGTACTTCTACAACGACAAGGGGGAGTTGGCAAACGCCAGTTTCCTCGATTACCGTGTCCCGACTTGCCTCGATATGCCGATGATTGAAACGATCATCGTTGAGGTTCCCAATCCCGGGCATCCTTTCGGTGTTCGCGGGGTCGGCGAAGTTCCCATCGTTCCTCCACCGGCAGCAATGGCCAACGCCATCTACAGGGCAACCGGCTCCCGGTTGAACATTCTGCCGATGACGCCCGGCCTGATCCTTGCGAGCCTTGCCAACGGCAACGGGCGATCACACGCGTAGAGGAGTGGGGCATGCCCATCGTTTGGATTCCGTCGCTGATGCAGTCTCTTACCGGCGGCAAGGGTACGATAGAGGTCGAAGGGAATACAGTACGACAGATCGTTGACAACCTGGAGGCTACCTTTCCGGGGATCAAGGATCGGCTTGTGGATGGCGATCGGATTCGACCCGGCCTGGCTGTTGCCGTAGATGCCGAGGTATCCGAGGAAGGACTCCGCCAGAAAGTTGCAGCTGAGAGCGAAGTCCACTTTGTCGCCGCCGTCAGCGGAGGCTGAACACCACGGATTCAGCTTCAAGGTTCCACCGGACGTAGTCGATCTTTCGGCCAGCGAGAATAACTGCTGGCCGTTTTTCTTACCCTGAACTATCGGTGACGAATCTCCAATGGCACTCTCTCTGGGTATCATCGGACTTCCCAACGTTGGAAAATCGACGCTGTTCAATGCCCTTACAGAAGGGCACGCAGAGGCCAGCGCCTACCCGTTCTGAACGGTTGAACCCAATGTTGGTGTGGTGGACGTTCCGGACACTCGATTGGAGCAACTCAACGACTTGCTGAATCTGGATTCGTCTACGCCCACGCAAATCCGGTTCGTCGATATCGCCGGACTGGTGAAGGGAGCGAGCGACGGGGAGGGGTTGGGCAATACGTTCCTGGGCCATATCCGGGAAATCGACGCCCTGGTTCATGTGGTGAGATGCTTCGATGATGGTCAGGTGGCCCACGTTGAGGCCGACCTGAATCCGGTACGGGACGTTGAAACGGTGGAAACCGAGCTTCTGCTCTCCGATCTAGCGGTCGCCGATGAAGCATCCGACCGATTGGGAAAGCGTCTGAAGGCAGATCCCCGTGGCCCGGAGAAGGACGTTCACGTCATTCTGAGGCAGATCGTGGCCGCCCTGGGCAGGGGAGAGCCGGTTCGATCGTTGGATCTGGACGCCTCCCAGCAGGGGATGATCCGCGACTTCGGATTCCTCACGAACAAGCCGGTGCTCTATGTTGGAAACCAGAATGAATCGGCAGATCCAGTCCTGGGTGGAGTGGAAGTCGGCCGCCTCCGAGATCGATTTGGAGATGACGCAGTTCTTCCGATTTCAGCAGGGATCGAGTCCGAGATCGTTCAGCTTCCCGTCGAAGAGCGCAGATCCTTCGCCGCTGAAATGGGGTTGGAGCAGACGGGGCTGCAGCGGCTCATCGTCTCCGGATACCGACTCCTTTCGCTGATCACCTTCTACACGATCGCGAACAGGAAGCTCAGAGCCTGGCAGCTCCGCCACGGAACGACGGCGCCCGTGGCAGCCGGCGCCATTCACTCCGATATGGAATCGGGCTTTATCAGGGCAGAGGCCGCAGATGCGGAGGCGCTGATTCTGGCCGGAGGGTTTGATCGTCTTCGGGAGTCTGGCAAGGTCCGCACCGAGGGGCGGGGCTATGTAGTCCAGGACGGCGACGTCATCCAGTTCCTTTTCAAAGCTTAGGGGAATCCGGCAACGGATTGCCGCGTACAGGTCTTTCCGGTATATTCTTTCGGTCCCGATCAGGCCGGCGAAGCTGGCCTTTCCCCTCCAATAGCCCGGGAGTCATTGAGGAGTTTACGTATGTCTGTTTCGGTTTCGCTCAGCCGTTGTGCCGGATTCGCTGCTGCGTTGTTGATACTTGGTCTCGCGATTTCTCCCGCTCAGGCATTGGGTCTGCGGGGGTTGGGCGTAAAAGTTGGACTGGATCTGTCGCAGCAGGATTTCCGGAATGTGAACCAGGTCCAGTTCGCGGGGAATCAGTTCGATACGGCCCGTCTGCTGGTCGGTGGGCATATCGACATTGGATCCATCCTCATCCCGGATCTTCACCTGGTTCCGTCAGCAGACGTCGTGTTTGAAAACGACCTCCGTATTTTCTCCATTTTCATGGACTTTCGGTACTATTTCCACAAGGGAGACCAAACGTCCGGGTATGCAGGCGGCGGCCTTGGGGCCAACCTCCTCCGCTTCAGAAACACCGATATCGTGGCGCCTCCAAGCACTGAGACGATTGCCTTGAGCATCCCGATTGGATTCCAGACCAAGCTCTCCGGTTCTCTCAACTGGATCGGTGAATTGAAGGTCGTTATCGGGAATGAACAGGACGACAGCTCCATCCGATTTCTGACCGGCTTCGGGTTCGGCGGTCCCTGAAGAGAGAAGATCCTTCAGAACTTGGGTACAAAAAAGGAAGGGCACGGCCATTGGCCGTGCCCTTTTGACGTTCTGAAGGATCCTCTGTCGGATCTACTTGAAGATAGCCGAGAAGGTATCGTTCACCTGCGAAACGACTGTCGCCTGCTGGTCTTTGATGGGCGAGAGGATCTCCTCGGCATCCATCCCCAGTTTCTCGAGAGTCGCTTCATGCAAGGGGAGTTCCGTCGGCTTCTCTTCAAAGGCGAACCCCATCTGCTTACAGCAGACGTCGGCAAGTTGGATAAGGTGAACCATGTCGGTACCGCCATCATCATCGGGCTTGTGATGTAGACCAATGACCTGAAGCAGCATGTCGGGGAGCTGCCACTTGGTGGCGAGCGCAGCGCCGATGTCCTGGTGAGTGAGCCCCAGGATGTCCATCTCTACGGTGAACATGGTCGCTCCGGAGTTAATTATCTCGTCCTTTACCATTGACGTACATATCGTTGAAGAAGTGGCCCAGCACCTGTTTCCCGATATCGTGGACCATGCCGGCCATGAACGGATCTTCTTCGCCGAGATTAAGCGCCTTCTTAATGGCATCATGTTGGGCGAGATGCTTTCCTGTAACTCCGCAGCCAATGGAGTGCCGCCAGAAATCTTCGGCATCGAAACCGGTTGCCGTACCCTTGAAGGCGCCAACGACGGAGAGCGTTCGTACGAAATCGATGACCGTCTGGAGTCCTAGAAGGTTCACGGCGTCCTGGACGGTCGAAATTTTCCGCGAGAAACTGAAGGCTGAGGAATTGCAGAGGCGGAGCATCTGGGTGGTGATGCCGGGATCCAGCTCAATGACCTTTGCATACTGCTCGGTCGTCGTCTTTGGATCTTTGGAAAGTTTATCAATTTCGTTGTAGACCGTAGGCATCGCCGGAAGTCCTGTGATCTTCTCGAGCTCGCCCAGGATGTGCGTACGCGGATCCACAGGGGGGCCGGCCTCTGCCGTCGCAACCGCCTCCACGCCCTTGGCCAGGTACGCTTCCACATCTTCCTGCTTCTGGAAGGGGCGCATCATCGTTTCGATCACCCCGATTCGTGCTGCTTCCTTGATATCTTTCTCTGTCAGCTGGGTGGACATCAGGAAGACGGGAATGTGGGTACAGTCGGGCTTAAACCGGATAAGGCGTGCGACCGTGAATCCGCCGCCAGGAACGTAGACCTCGATGACGACACATTTGATGTCTTCACCGTAGCGCCGGATCGCCCGTAGCGCGTCTACTCCGCTTTCCACCCAGACGATGTCATAACCCCACTTCTGAAACGTCTTGAAGCACTGGCCCAGATCACGCACATACTGCTGATTTCTCGGGATCTTCAGTTCATCTTACGAGAACTTCCGGTCGATGATCAAGCCTTTTGGCTTACCCGGAGATGGATTTTCGTCAGCCATTGTGCGACATCATCCTTTCAAAATTGCCAGAACCGCTTTATCCCTGTCCACGGTTTCCCCGATCTCCTCTTCCCATTCATCCAGCTGCTCCACCGTCAGGTTCAGGCGGTCCAGAGCGGGCTGGATCAGGTCCGGGATGAGTGCGTCGAGGATCACCTTGCCCATGTCATGAACTATGCCGGCTGTGAACGCGTCTTCACGTTCAAGCTCAAGTTTGGCAGTGAGGGTGCGAGCGACAGATCCGACACCCACACAGTGCAGCCAGAACTGGTTCTTGTCCAGGCCAGCTGTGTCCTTCAGATCTTTTGTGGCTTCGAATACGGCAATATTAAGGATCGTGTTCCGAACCGTCTGGTTGCCCAGAAGCGAAATGGCATCGCGGACGGTGCTGATCTTTCGACTGAATCCGAAGAACGCTGAATTGGCGAGGTTGAGCAGCTTAAGGGTAATCGACGGGTCGTTCTCGATAACCGAGCTGAGCTGATCCGCCCCAACATCTGGATCCTGACAGAGGCGATCCACTTCGGTGTAGATGACGGGCAGTGTGGGCAAGTTGTCGATCTGCCCCAGATCCTTCTTATACCTGTCGGCGAACGAGGAGGCACTTCCGTCAGGGTGTCCTGTCCCTCCCAGCACTTTCCAGATCTTACCGAGAAGCGCAGCGGGAGAGGCCGGGTTGACGATGAATCCATCGGCCCCTCGTTTTTGGCATTCGGCCAACCGCTGCTGCTCAGAGGTGTAGACGACGACGGGCAGATGCTTCACTGCCGGCGTACGGCGAATGATCTCCAGGGCCCTCATGAAGTTGCCCTTGGGTACAGAGTCCATCAGGACCAGATCGGGACGCCGCCTCAACTGGCGGATTAGCCCAATGCCGTCTTCGGCCTCCAGAACCTGGTATCCGCAGATGACTTCCAGAAAGAGATTCAGAAAATGTCGCTCCTCCGGATCGGCATGGGCGACAAGTACTTTCCAGGTGCGGATTTCGGTTAGCGAGGAGTCAGACGCCATCCACCAGGTATCGCAGTAGGTTTTTGTTTCCTAATTTCAACATTGAATACCTAACATGATAGCCGCCTGCAACCCAATCGTCAACGTATTTGATGAGTTTCCTGCTGCAACATATTCCTGGACAGTCCGGATCCAGAAAGGGTGGGATTCGCTGTCAGAATGTCCGAAATCAACCCTTGGACCGATTGTCGTATACGTCGGCGATGTGAAGGTCGAAGGGCTTGTGCTCGGAATTCACTGTAACATCTCGGAACGTCGACTTGCAGGCATAGCAGATCGTTACATTTGGGAGCAGGCTGTAGAGAACGAGGTCGAAAAGAGCGCCCACGCCAAGGCACGCGTAGAACAGCATCGGACGCCTATAGTAGACGAAGACCAGCCCTACAAGCGCCAGGAGGAGCATAACGCCCAGCCCTATCTTCTGGTTGAAATCGCGCTGGACATAGAACGCCGATTTCCCACACCGAGGACAGTCGTCGACGATGTTTGTTTCTGACAGCGACTCCGTTGGCGTGAACGGGACCTGGCACTGGCACTCGGGGCAGGTGGCCTCCCGGTCACCGGCAGCAGGCTCAACCGATATTGTCGTCTGGCAATCAGGGCAGCGGAATGAGATCGTCATGGGCATTGTCTGGGAACCATCATATGGGCAGCGCAGTGGTATAGGCGAGGTAGTGAGAGAAGGCCTCACCAATCAGAACAAAGACCGTGGCCACGTAAAGCAGACCGGTGGCGGATTGAGTCGAGTGGATGCGGACGGTTTCCCAGATCATATATGCCAGCAACCCAGGACCCAGCAGGCCAAAGAGCACCCTCGCCGTGAAAAAGAGGTCTTCAAACCAGAGGAAGCGAAGGAGGAGTGGGTGAACCTCCGGCCCGCCTTCATACCAGAAAAAGAGAAAGGTGATTCCCGTCGTAACCGCCTTGAGGATCGTGGCTGCTACGATCAGCTTCGCCAGCGTCTCAAGCGGTTTGTTGGGAAGGGTGGGTACAACCAGGTACCAGTGACCAAGAATCATCGCGTAAATGATGCTTCCCAGGAAAAGCGCTGACGCAAGCGCTGAGGCAGTATAGAGCAGCGCCACCCAATGTCCCGATTGCGGTGGCGTTCTTTCAAGAGCGCTCAGCACGATTCCGACAGTCCCCACCATACCAGCCAGCGATAGAGCCACCCGCTTCAATCGTTCCCTCTCCGCCATAGCGGCGTAGACGAACAGAGCGGAGATAAGGAGTGAGGCCGCAAGCAAGTACGCCGCCGGTGAAACACCGTTGGCCCAGGTCTGCGCAGGCGCCGCCCAGAGAGCGATCGACAGCAGGGCGATGGACAGCAGTCCACAGAACCGGAAAAACCGCTTCCCGGCAGATTCCGGGACCGGCAGAACACAGACCAGTCCGCCAACGGCGAGTTGAGAGAAGAGTGTGTAGAACAGCTCGTGGTACATGAGGGGCGATGTG
>Ga0114996_10010412_pt1 | contig 10100 bp, 4 predicted proteins | sample ArcticOcean_MG_C_4_FD_87039 | JGI IMG/M metagenome (GOLD analysis project Ga0114996, IMG submission 87039) | Marine microbial communities from western Arctic Ocean - ArcticOcean_MG_CB4_134 | ecosystem: Environmental > Aquatic > Marine > Oceanic | place: Arctic Ocean: Canada Basin | collected...
GACCTCGGCCTCAACCCCACTTTTCGGCGTCGGTGCAGGCGTATTGAGGACGGTCATGCCCGAGCGCCGCCTGCGCCCTGTGCGCGCTGGGCACTTCACGGCGACGTTGCACGGTATCGTGGACGTAGTGTCACCGCACGCGGCGCCGCCGTACGCCGCCGGCGTGATGATGGCTCTAGTGCGCCGTCGTGGCGGCACGTTGAGCCCGCACGACTTGGTGCATGTGGACCACCTGGACCAGACGGAAGTAACACAGTCGATAGGACACGGGTGGTTGTTACACGTCTCGGACTGTGCGCTACTGCACGATGAAATTGAAGAGTGGGATCGGCTTCTGGTTTGAGTGCCACCGCCACATGCGGCGCTGCAGGAGCTCCAGCTGCCCCATGCCGGCATAGGGGGGCAGCTGCACGCTTCCACGTCGCACGCACGGCTCTGGTGCATGCTCGCCCCGCCAGGGCAGGCAACACCCCCGTTCGAGGCGGGTACAACGACGGACCGCGACCGCGTATGCGTACCGCCGCCACACGTCACCGTGCAGGCGCTCCAGCTGGAATAGCTGGACACGACACAGTTTATAGGGGCGGGTGGGGTCGTGGTAGTCGTGGTAGTCGTGGTCGTGGTGGTAGTCGTGGTAGTGGTCGTGGCCGCCGCTGGTGCCGGCGTGGGTGGAAAAGGGACCGCAGGCGAACCACATCCAATCATTGGAGGGGGGTGCACCATTGCACACCACCTTCCGCCAATATCATAATTTGCACACGTTGCGCCTGTCGGAATATAACATATTTCGCCGTCCGAGGTCCTGCAGGACTCATCGGAGACCCGCATACCGCACCAGCTCTCCTCGTCGGTCAACGCAACGAGTTTAATAACCCCCCTTTTGTGCTGATTGTCACACGCGACCGCCGGTGCCATACCCAGCCGTTTGTTCTTACGGTCGAATGAGGTATAGTATCCTTCTAATAACACGTCGCCCATTAAATATGTATTGTCGGGTGGGTGCGTCACCATCAGGCCGTAAGAAGCCGCATTATATGTGGGCTCGGCGCCGGACCGCAAGTAGTCCTGGGGAGCCATATAGATGCGAAACGACTCTGCGGTATTGCCCCAGTGGGCCATATCGATATAAAAGGTCGGCAGTCCGAAAAGCTCTTCAAGTGTTAAAGTAAAATGAGACTGCTGATCATTCTCACACCCCTGTGGCACATGAACACAGATGAAATCGTGCATGGTCTTGTACATCGTATAAGGTACAATAGCTTCGGTGGTGCCGCTATCGGCAATCAGCGTGCTACCGCGACCGGCCATCTGCCAGGTCTTCATTTCATCGAAGTCGAGTAGCGGCGCTTCGACGTTTTTAGCGCCAAATCCGGTTGCGGTAAACCGATAACCGCCGGTGTCTCCCGCTGCGGGCTCCGATAAGGGCGTCCAGAAGATCTCGCCCGAGTAGAGCTTCAGCCCGTCCACCTCAGACGCCTGTGACTTTCGGGCGTGTATGCCACCCAAGACAATCGCGCCTTCGCTATAGTCGGGAGTCTCACCCACCTCCACCGCCGTGAACTGCTCGATTCGCCCGCACAGCAGCAAACCGAATATGGAATGCCCCCCCCAGAAGGGGTGATCCATGAAAATCTGCTGGTTTTGTCGGTCTACCATCTTGCCGGCAAACCCGACTATGCCGCGCGAACCGTCATAGGTGGTCGTGGTATCGGAGGCGATCAACTGATCTTTAGTAGCCACGTTGAAAAATAGCCAGGGAGCGCCTTCAGCTATTGTTTTTGATATCGCCTGAGCCACTTGCGCGCCAGGCAACGTAATGCTACTTTTATCGCCGTCACTGTATTCGATCGCGACATCGACAGAGACGTTCATAATATTACCGCTCCAGCCTGACCCGTCAACGTAACCCACCTGTTCCAACACATTCGTATCGACACATGCCGACGCGCAGTCGAAGTAGCCGCCATCGTCGAACGCGTTTGTCCCCATCAACGCGAAGTTGCTGCTGCCCGTGTCGACGGTCGCCAGCATGTACTTGTGCGTGCCCGCCGGCTTGACAGCCATGGCGTATCCGACATTGTCCCCATAGCGCGCCAACGGCGCGGCGTACCCGCATGGATAGGCACTGTCGGTGCAGGTGACGTCCGTGGCCGGCGTAAAGATACTAGAGAGATCGCCAAGGACCATACATAATGCTAAGAACATCGATCGACCATATGTGTACCTAAATACCCCGTGGCCACTAGCGCAACGTTCGCCGGCACGAGCACGGGAACCGCCTGCGGTGTTCCATTTCAAGGACGCGCCGTACCATCTCCTTCATTGCTGGGCTACCATTATCCAGGATGTAGCGAAATATGCGTGCAGCACGTGTCATCTACACGTAGCCGATGTAGGTATATACTAGAACTTAAGCAAGACGGCTGCGCCCGCACCGCCACCCATGTCCATTGGCGGGGGGGTGCCTGGCCGGTGGCTCATTTGCGTGAACTCAGGGGATTTTACCATATCACGATACGTGGCCGCGTAAAACAGGTCCAGCTGCGTCATAACAGGCTTGAATCGGCGATGGATCACTGGCACGGTGGCCTGACCCCGCTGAGTTAATAGGGATTCGTAAAAACCATTTGCTAGTTTTAGGTCAAGTGCGGCTTTCAGATCCTGCATTGGGACTGTGAATGCCTTTGATTCGGCAGTCATGGGTGATGGTGTGATGTAGACGCGTCGCGATGGCGTTGGCGGCGACCCGGGCGACGCAATGACGCCTATTACAGTCTCCGGCGCGAGATGCGGGGGCAGTTCCCTTGTCACTCGAATTCCAATACCCCAAATCTTATGATCCGTGGTGCGGCGGCTGTCCAACTCGACGTGTAACGTGTTCGTATACGGATGGCTAACCTGCATCTCATATTCCTTTCCCGATATGATAATCACGTAGGTGTTATGGGCTTTAAGCTGTAATGCCCATCCTTCTTCGATGATCCCAGGTACAGACCCACGATCTTTCAAGAGAATGCGCCCCCGAAGCGTATCTGTCAGCGCTTTCGAAATTGCGTCCTTATAAAACTGGTGCGAATATACTCTTTGTAAGCCAAGGCAGAACCGCAGCGCGTAGAACTGCGAAAAGAAGATGCCGTCCAAATCATCGGGGTCAGCGTCGTCCCATCGGAACTTTATCTGAGAGCCGTCACTCAGTCGAATCTTGCTATGAGGTATGAGCGATAATAACCGGAAGAGGTTCACCACGGAAATGCGGTCCTGAAGCTTAATCGCTGTTCCAGAAATCCCATAATACACCTGATCGACGTCAATCACGTTGAGAGATTCGACCGCCTCACCGCCCGCAGCCATTGCCATATTCGAACCATATGGGTTACAATATATACTATAAGTCCGGCACGGGGAAATGGCGAACACATGCGGGTCCGGATAGGCCTCATCATGCTAGTCGTTCCGTTCCTGGCAATGCTGATCATCGTGGTTATCGCGTACAACAAACCCGTGTGCATGCCGACAGAGACGAACTATGATTACTGGCAGGGATGCATCGCGTGCAAGAACTATACACTTACCGACGGCACACGCTGGAACAACGAAGGGCGCCTGCAAACAATCAGCGAGATGGTGGCGCGGGAGGATACCACGACCGAAACCTTCGCAGCCGCATCCGCTTTAGCGGTCGTTGGCATAGCCTACGTCGTCGAGCAGGCCGCAAGCACAATTGCACACCGAAGGGCGCTTGGCACAGCTCTGCGCGCCAGCGTCTTCGTCGCTGCGTGCGGAATGGTAGGACTCACCGTATGGAGCATGCGCGTACACGGCTTGCTGCACTCCACATTCACCGCGCTAACCATCGTCGTGCTGCTCGCGCAGCTGGGCATGTGCTTCGTTGCACTCAGGCTCGCGAAACCGCCAGAGATCAAGAGCTGGTGGGGGGTCGCCCTAGCCGCGCTGCCGCCCACAGGAGCGCTCGTAGCATATGTCGTGCTGTACGCTCAGTCGAAGTCAACCGCGTGGCCAAATCCCTCTAGCGTCAAGTGCGATGAGTACTTTGACGCTAGCAACTACAAGCACGCCGTCGCGCAGTGCACCTTTGTTGTCGTGTACTTTTTAGAGATGGCATGCGTATCGTACATGGCAGAAACACGCATAAAAATCAAGCAGGAGACAGAAGGAGAGAACGTGGCGCTGCTGACGCACGTTAGTACGGATAGTACGGATGCACGGTTACTTAGACGGAACATGAGTACAGCTGTGCAGTTTTAATATATATCACACCAATTGCAGATCATAGCTAACCGGTGAACGCTTGAGACTAGGCGGGCGCACCTCTGCGTTGGGGGCGACGGCCCTGGGGTCTTTATTCTTGGCGTCGAATGCAGCCAAGTCGGCTGCTTGGAGCGCATTTTTCTTATCCCGTTCCCGCTCGAACCACCATTCCTTCACACCCCACCCGACGAACAGCACCGCGATGACTATGCCGGCGATTGCGCCGCCGCTAAGTCCGTCCGAGCCGCTATCGGCGGTCGTCGACGCCGCCGCCGCCGCCGCCGCCGCCGCGTGTATCGTGAGATCACCAGCGCGCGGTGTGCAGACAACCTTGTTAGATGCATCTCTATTTGCAATGCAATAATTGGCCACCTCCCCCTCTGTAAATTGCATGGTACTCAGCCCTTGGTAACGTATGCTACAATCGGTGTCCGTATAAAGGTACACAGTTCCTCCGGAGGTGCAGTTCGCGCCGCTATAGATCATTGACTTCACACGGCTTGCGGCAGTTGCGTGACTCCTTTGAAGACAAGTCTGCGATGACACGTAGTCGAACGTATCCGTCGAATATGGATCGCCTGAGCAATTCGCCGAGGCATGCCAATGGCTTAAGCTCAGCTTCATGGACGAACTAGAAGACACCTTATACGGCGGGTGGGCCGTCGTAACCGTTTCCTCGTTATTGCCGTACGGACCCAGATCTTCCCTGCAGTCTTCGAACGTGGTATCGCGACCCGGACACCCGTCGAGGAACTTCTTGGCACCGTTGAACGCCTGAAGGCCAACATCGCTGACACCCTGCGAGCCGTGCGCGCCTAGTGGGTTCGACGTGTATGCCTTTTCATCGACGTCCGTGTCGTCAATGTCTTCTATCGTGATGATGCCAGTCCAAGGTGCAGGCTGGGTTGACTTTATCGCCTCGATGGTGGGCTTGATCATCTCGCCCACGGCCACGAACACCGTGGCGACGTTGCCCTGGTGCGCCGCTAGGGCTTGCTCCACGGCAGCCTGCGTGCTCCCCGGTCGCGTGGCGAAATCATTCCCGACTGCCACCTGGACGATCTGCGTCGACCCGTGGGTGCACCGGAGTGCTCTCTTATTGAAAGCCTGTGTTACGGATGTCAATTTCTTCTTCAGGTTGCTATCCTCGGGGAATTCCGTCGAAACGACCAGGACCACGGGCGGCGATTCGCCGCAAACCGAGTTGCCGAGGCTGGGGGTAGTTTGTCTGTCGTTCCAATCGTCAATGAATCCATCGCACGTCCTGGAAGTCAGTCCTACTGCGTCCCCAGCGTAGAGCGACACAATGTTCGGGTTAGGTAAGAAAGGAAAGTTAATGGGATCGGCCCTATTGTTTTCCAAATCGGCAAACTTGTTCACGCGCTGGTCCACGAAGCTAATCACGACCTTGTACTGAAGACTGTAGACTACCCGTGCGAAGCGCAGATTGATGTCGCGCTGTGAGACACCGTCTGCACCCTCGGGAGCCGCGGCCATGGACATTATCAATATGTTGATAACCTCGAATGGCGTTGACTGCAACTTGTCCAGCCACTCGAGGAATCTGACCTGCTCTAGGATCTGCCCCGCCTCCGTGCTGACGGGGCTGTACTTGAACGTAACTGACGTGCTGGATGATTGGGCCGCGGTCGCTACCCCGCCCGTAATTGTCTGCCAGTAGCCTGACGTTGACGGAGCGGATGTCACGAAGATCGCGCTTTCCCAATCATACAGGGTCCACTCATCACTATACGCTCGAGTCACGCTTGTGTCGGTTCCGCCACTGCTGCCCGCGCCGCATCGACTATAGCCAGCACCACTGCATTTGCACAAATCGTCATGGACGCACCATTTCAGCCATGGGTTAGCCGCGAGGTTGATACTGGGACACCACGAATTATCCGGCTTATAGCATCGCGGATGCGGCCGTGTAGAATCTTCGGAGGTACAGCAGACTGGATCATTCCCCCCCCACGCCGAAGCGACGAATGGACACCCCTGCGTATTGCAGATAGCCGACTCGAGCAAATCCGGACAATTCGCCCCTTGTTTGGTGACAACCCGGCGCCTAAGCGTCGTTCCGCCGGCGCATGTTGCCGTGCATGCGCCAAATGATCCCCACTCGGATACCGTGCACTCATTCGCTTCGCAACTGCTACCGGTACAGGTACGAGTGCCAGTCACAGGAAGATGGCAGTCAGCGCCGCCATTCGACTTTTCGCGCCATACCGAGCGAGTCCTCGAATGGCTGCCAGTGCCGCATGTATGGCTGCATGCGCCCCATGCGCCCCATTCAGAGAGTGCACAGTCCACGGGGCACGCAGTCACGGGGCACGTCATCGAGTCGTATAATGTCGGGCACACGGTGCCGCCGTACGATGGTTGCTGAGTGACCGTACGTGCTCTCTGTTTGATGCCGGGCCCGCACGTCACGCTGCACGCGTCCCAGTCGTTCCACGTGCTTACCGCGCAATCCACGGGGCATGCATCCGTACTGCACGTACTCAATTGGGATGTATCCGGGCAAGAGCCATTACCATGGCTTTGGATTGTGCGCGTCCTGCTTTGCGTCCCACCGCCACATGTTGCCGTGCACGTCGAGAATGAGCCCCACGCGTTATACACGCACGAGGCGACCACGGCGGCCGGACATGCCGAGGTGCGGCAAAGTTGGGATTGACTCAAGTCGGTCGGACATGGGGTACCGCCGGTCGCTGCTGGCGTAGTGATCGAACGTGACCGCGTTTGCGTGCCGCCCCCGCACGTCACGCTGCACGCAGAAAACAAGCCCCAGGCTGACATTTCGCAGTTCTGCTGGGGAAATGGGCACACCTCTTGAGTAGTCACTATCGATTGTTCGCCTGAAGGGCACCTTAGGCAGAAAGAGGTAGTTGAAATTGTTTCCTGCCTGCAACCCGCATCTCGATTAGCTTCGTTATCTCCCGGACATTGTAAGTAGTTGCATATTAAAACACCGGCCGGGGGCGGTGTAGGGGCTTGCGTAGGGGGGGTCGGCGACCGCGTGGGGTACGGCGTCGGCGCCGGCGGCGCCGGCGTAGGTCCCGTCGTCGTCGTCGTCGTCGTCGTCGTCGTCGTCGTCGTCGTCGGCGGCGGTGCCGCTTCAAGTAGAGGGCATGCCTCAGGAATATAGGGCGATTTGAATGCGGTACAGTCCGTGGCGCCTTGCTTACTGTATTCAGAGCCTGTCCCGCACTGGCCGGAACTCAGGTAATCCGTGCAGACTTGTCCCGTTGGTCCGCGCTCGTTGGAGAGACTCGTGCCGCCTGCTAGGGTGCCGGCCACCGCACCGTTTTCTTGCCAACACACATCGCAGCCCGTCAAGGGATCGTTACTATTCGCGGCCGAATCGGTGCAGGGGCGGCTCCATATGCACCGCCCATCCGTATTATACCCAGCAGTAGTGCAATCATCTCTAGCCAGGCCGGGGTCGTTAGGATCCCCCATGCCCGTTTTTTGGCCTAGGGGGGAGCCAATGCACCCGCAGCATTGGGGCGTCTGGGGTGCCGGTGCCGGTGTGGGTGCGCCTATAAACTTAGGGTCAGGATTGCCGTTGTCGAATAACGCTGTACGGCAATAGTCCTTCATACCACCGTGAGCTCCCGCCGTAAACTCCTGTTTGCATGTTGCACCGGCGCTTACCTTCTGTCCTTCGCAGGGAGGACGGGTGCCTGCGCACTCTAAATCCGGATCAGGATTTTTGCAATAAACACCCCAGAGATGGTTAACATCAATACTGCATCGAGGAAAGCCGGTACCAATAATGGTGGGATCATTGCACGGCTTCATCCTATCAATGGTAAGCATTGGGCGAGACGCGCACTGAAACCATGTGTTCATGCACGTGAATGTTGCACGAGTCCATCCATCGGGACAAACCAGCGGCGTCGGCGGTGGTGGCGGTACCGGTGTCGGTGGGATCGGCGTAGGTGGCGGTGTCGGCGGCGGCGGCGTAGGTGGCGTAGGGGCGGCGGCAACACAGCTCGTCAACGCTCCCATTTGCGCGTTCGAAGGGGGGTTCGTCCCCACCCAGAGAGAGAATTCGTTACAATGGCCCGCCGATCCAGCCTCAACGCCGCAGTGATTCCACTTGCTTCTGCATTGGTTCTGATGGTCACACGGCGGACCAAAACATGCACAATCGGGGTGGGGTCCTTGCGGCCGCCAAGCCTGACATTCGGTCAGGGTTATGGCGGCGGCGAACGCCGGCAGTATCAGTACAATGTTGAGTCGCATCGTTCTCCAATCCTGCGATGACTATTTATACATAACATTAACTGCGCCGGGACTTCTTCTCCGCCTTCGCGACGTCGAACGCCTTGATCGTGCGCTTCTTGCCGCCGGAATCGCCACGGCCCGAGCGGTCGAACGCGCGCCATTGGGCAGGGTTGGTCACGCAAACCTCAACCGTGTCCTCGTGGCAGCGCTCGCCCGGGGCGGTGTCGAAGTTGATGGTGAGCAAGCTGCTCCAGTCCGCGCCGGCGAACAAAGCATCGTCCATGGCGACAGACATCGTCCGCCACAGCGCCGTGACCTCGCTCTCGATCAGCTGGACCAGCGCGGTGAAGACCGGGAGCGTGTGCTGCACGATGCGCTCGTCCAGCTCCGCGGCGGCCGCCGACGGCGCGGGCAGCGGCCGATCGCCGCACACCTTTGCAAGCACGTTGCCGTCGGTGATGGTGATGTTGACGCAGCGGCCGCCAAGGGAGTTGGCGCCCACCAGCGTGTCGCTGTAGTCCCAGTACTCCTCGATGAACGCCGCGGAGCGCTGCATCAGCTGGCCGAGGGCGGCGTCGTGCTGGTCCAGGCTGGCGAAGATGTCGGCGTCCATGTTGGCGGCGATGGCGGAGTCCATCCGGGCGCTGGCGGTGCGCATGGCGGCGCTGGCGGTGCGCATGGCGGCGCTGGCGGCGTCCATGTCGGCGGTGGTGGTGGCGGTGGTGGTGGCCATGGTAGAATTAATGACAATCGGAACAACACACGATTTGAGGAAAACTACCCCATGGAGCTGAGTCTCGACTTTTTTTAACCCGTAAACGTGAGTCAATGGAGCTGAGTCTCGACTTTGTGATCAACGGAGTTATCAACGGAGTTCACATCAGCGTTGTTCTGATTGTCATTATTTCCATCATGCGTGCCACCACCGACGCCCCCCTATGCTCGCTGCAGGCCTGCGGGCCCATGACGCCCACGCCCATCAAGCCCCCCGTCGCGCCGGTCGCGCCGGTCGCGCCGGTCGCGCCGGTCGCGCCGGTCGCGCTGGTCGACCCGGGGCTGCCGGCCATCGAAGTCCTCGGCATCCCGGAGGTCGAAGGGTGCATCCAGGGGGCCGTCGCCGCCTACCTCGAGAACGTGGAGCACCGCGACCGCATCATCGACGGCCTCGGCAAGGTCACCGTGGCGACGCACGCTGGCGCCGTCAACGTGAAGGTGCACGGCGCGCACGGCGCGCACGGCTACTCCTTTGGGTTCAACCTGTACGACGACGACGACGACGACGACGACAGCATGGACCAGCTCATTGCCATCAAGGGCTTCATCAAGCGCATGCTACAGGCGTGCGGCCGCGACGTGTTTGGCGACTGCCCCTGGCCGCGCCACTGGACCAGCAACTGGACCAAGGGCTGCGCCATCGACTTCGAATTCTACGGCATGCGCACCGCGACCCGGGTCTTTTGCATCCTGCTGGACAGCGGCCGCCTGGCCGCGCTGACGGCGCTACACGCGGCGCCAGCGGCGCCAGCGGCGCCAGCGGCGCCAGCGGCGCCAGCGGCGCCAGCGGCGCCAGCGGCGCCAGCGGCGCCAGCGGCGCC
>Ga0114996_10010414_pt1 | contig 10098 bp, 22 predicted proteins | sample ArcticOcean_MG_C_4_FD_87039 | JGI IMG/M metagenome (GOLD analysis project Ga0114996, IMG submission 87039) | Marine microbial communities from western Arctic Ocean - ArcticOcean_MG_CB4_134 | ecosystem: Environmental > Aquatic > Marine > Oceanic | place: Arctic Ocean: Canada Basin | collected...
AATGCGAGCAAAGAGCGATTGCATGCGCTTGTCGATGTCCGAGGTCCGTGAGTTCCGAATCGTGCCAACCGCCGACGATCTGATCGGCATGATGCGTCGCTTGCGTATGGGTAACGATGTAGGCAGTTGTCATATTGAATCCAACGCAATGGCGGGTCCGCTACCGCGATGGCTTCGTCTAGACGGATGTGCATGGTTTGACCAACAGAACGAATGGTGTCGCGAACGGACCAAATAGTGCGCCTGCCACGATCCAACGTTGCGTATTGAGGTTCTTTCTCTTCGCGACCCAATGACAGATCGCCGCACTGACAGTCACAATCGCTACCAATGCCAATACCACAGCCATGTCGATCCGTTCGAACGCTTGCGAGAAACTCCAGAATAACCGTAACTTATTGACTGCGACAGTGGCGGCGTTAGTCGTCCCGATCCAACGGTTGTGCAAAGTGCAAAAGGTTGCCCGAAGGGTCCCAAACGTGGGTTACGAGCGAGCCGTAGCCGTCCTCTTTTGGCGCGCTGACCCGAGGCTCGCCGCTTGAGGCAGAAGCGAATGCTTGATTAGCGATTACGTCGCTGACGTGTTCGTACCAAGCCGTGGCGTCATCGACCGTGATGTGCAGCATCGTGTTGTTGCACCAATCTTCCTGGTAATAGCGCTGCAGGTAAAAACAGCTCCCACCGAGCTCAAGCTCAGCGATATCTTCTTGTTCCCAGTTGAGTTGCCAACCTATAGCGACATAGAAATCGCGTGCCCCTTCGAAGTTGAACGATCCGATAAATGGCTTTACGTTGCGGCCAGATGGGTTGGACAATGCGGTCTCCTTTGAGCGGGGTTGGCCGCTATTCGAGCTGTCTGCCGTGTACACGTTCGATCCGAAGTGTGTCGAGCTCGACATCATGCAGACAGCGCACATTGATCGTCCATAGTTCGGGTGCGGTCCGCGGCCGACGAAACGGCTGCACGCCACACGTCGGACAGAAGTAGTCTTTGGCCGTCTTCGTATGCCACTGGTACAAGGTGAGGGCGGACAACGGGGTACTCAATCGCAAATCGTCGTTACCGACCCGGTGGTTGAGCGCGCCGCGCATGCGGCATCCGGAGCAATCGCACACGCGTACGTGATCGAGGTCCATGTCGACCTCGAATTGTGACGCACCGCAATGGCAGGATCCGCGATAGGTTTTGTTCATTGCTTTGGCTCCGGAGTATCAGATGGGTCGTCAAAAAATGGCCGATCGAAATGTTCGTTGTTAATGACGTGCGTTGCCAGCTGTTTTGGTTTGCATTGCGCAAGGTAGAGGTTTTGCCCCTCGACGTAGCGTGCATGGATTGGGTCGGCTGGATCGGGCGAGATATCGTTGCCACCGGCGCGCGCGATGTTGCGCACGAGCGTTTCGCGGCGGCTGACATCGAGAAAGATCGAGTAGTCCCAATAGCCAGCTAATTCTGGACGGTGTAAGAGAATTCCGTCGAACAACAAAATACTTGGCTGCGCGACACGTTGCACGGGCTGGTGCACGGCTTGGTCCAACTGGTGATCGAATACGGCCTCGATATAGCGCCCCGACCCACCGGCTTGCAGTGGCTCCAACAGCGAATCTTGCAGCGCAGCGTAGTCGTAGGAGTCCATGCACCGTCAACGCCATCGATGCCTACGACGAGGCTTTCGCGCCCATCTGTTTCGCGATCGATGACGCACAAAGCCGTCGTCGCCGCTATGCCGTCGGAACGGAGTTTGTGTACTTGATCGAGGATTGCGTGCCGGATGAAACCACGTCTTCGACTAACCTCACGCAACCCGAGCGAAGGTCAAGGCCCTCGGCATACTTACATGTGCCATAGGCTTTAGCTTCCTTACGAATAAATGCAGCGGGTAGTCGCGTGACGCGACTGAGGGCAGTGACCATTGGAATACCGCCCAATCCCAAGCCGGCCAAGGTTTCAGTTTCCGCTGGGACCAACGCCATTTCTTCGGCGATTGAGTTCAGTATTAACGGATTAGACTCAAAGAGGTATTTGTCGAAATGCGTATCCGATATTGCGCCGGAGTGTAACGTAAACGCCCCCGAAAGCTGGGCGCACAGCCCAATGCGTTGCGCAAGCTTTGTCATCTTCACTGTTGAAATGCGAGCGCCAACCCCACCTCGGCGAGGTCGACCAAGTCCAGGCGTTCGACGTTCTCTTGCTCAACCCATTCGCACATGTCGGTGGTGCCGTCCTTTTCAAAGGTGAGCTCGCCGCCGACGAGTGCGACGTGATAAATGATGCGGATGGAATGGACTTGGAGCGAGTCGCGTTGCATGTGGCGAGAGTCGACGCCGGCGAGGCTTCCTACTTCCACTTCGAGGCCGGTTTCTTCCGCTACTTCGCGCACCACCGCAGCTTTTGGGTCCTCGCCAAAATTCAATCCACCGCCGGGCAGCGTCCAATATCCGGCAAAGCCTTGCACGGCTGGGGAAAAGCGGCACAGCAGAATCGTGGTATCGGTCCTCAGCAAGCCATATGCAGCAACGCGGGTTATTTCCTGGCTCATGCTTCTAGGTTAGTCACGCAAGCGTCGCAGTATCCGGTAGGCGATACTGAGCGATTTTCAATCCGGCCCACGCTGCGGGAAGATAGGCAACGATCAGGTCCATCGCTATGAATCAACCGGGCGCCGGGATCATGATTGCAACGGTAACCCCGCCCGCGAGAAAAAACACACCGATGACAAGCGCAAGTTGGGCCCGGTACGTTGCCGCGACGAGCGATGCAACGAATGCGCCAACGAGGGTTCCGAGCGCGTGAGCAAGAAACGGAAACACGAAGTGGCGCGCTTTGAATAGCTCGCGGCCGCCATCGCATCCGCATCGGTTACGCCCACGCCCACTGGCGGTGGAACGGTGATTGGTCCCACTACCACCAAGCTCATATTGACGCCGCCGCCCACGATAAGCCCGAGCAATACGGCGAGTGCATTTTTACCAGTATCATGCAGTGGGTCCCTGGATGAAGGGCACAACGCTACCTCGAGCCTAGGCATAAGCAAAGCCTGCGTCCACGAATATTTCTGTAGTAGCGGCTTCAGAGGCTGTCGTTAAACAGCCTCTGAGTTCTGGCCTCCTTATGACCAGGAGGATGGCCAAGCAAAAGCGACCACTGCTAAGTGATTGATTTTGTTGCCTAGCGAGCACATGGATGTGCGAGTGCGGAGCGGAATAAGGGCTGAAGAGGGTGTTTTGCGACACCCTCTTCAGCCGCGACTTTCGAACTTAAAACGCCACCACAAACATAGGTAAGCGACCAGGTTGAACACCACCAACGCAACGCCCAGAAGCCATTGGATTTCTCGATCTAACTCGGCGGGATAGACGAAGGGGACGAGATATTGTTCGACAAAGCTGGTGGAATACACATCGGACGCGCCTTTGTCGCGAAGATAGTTTTCCAGATAAGTAAGAGGACACACGATGCCGAAGAACTCGGTGGCCGCCCCCCAAGTCAATGCGGGCACATGTAGCCACAGTATTGGCTTGCGCCAGCCGCGCAAAAGCGCAAGCCACGCACCGAAGATAACAAACAGAATGAATAGGCCGTGGCCAAGGACCACGAGGTCGGCTAGGCGGTCGTAGATCACGTGGCGTTCGTGACCGCTCGCCTACTCATGGCTAGGTCTTTTGTTGCGAGTGATGGGTATCGAAGCAAGGTGGCGTTTCTTGCAAGTCCCACCAAGGAGCATTATACGCCGTGTTGATCTGCGCGGTCGGACGTCGCGTAGGATCACTGTCCATGGTGCCGACGGCGAGACCGAACCCTGCTCGGTCGTCGCGAATGAACTGTAGGTTCGAACCGCAATCGCTGCAAAACGTGCGCTCTACGTCGTGCGATGAACTGTAACGACGCACCTTGTCTTCGCCACTGACGAATTTGAACGCGTCCCACCCCACCGGTGCGTAGGTTGCAAAGGCCGCGCCATGGGCTTTGTGGCACATGTTGCAGTGGCAATAACTCAGATTCCCAACACCACCACGGATTTCATAAACGACCGAGCCACACAGGCATGGACCGCTTAGGACATCTTCGTCATTCTCGTTAGTACTCATTTGTCGCTAGCCTCCGTTGCAGTTGGGCTGCTTGCAGCACCAGTCGTCTCCTTTGTGCTGTTGCGTTTCGCTGCCCGACGCACAACGAACATTCTAAAAAAAGCAGCCGCCAAGGTCATGGGGATGAAAGTGAGCGATTTCGATATCCACCGCGCTGATCGACTAGACCCGTAGATGGATTCAACCAAAAATACGCCAATGGCCAGGTCAATGAAGAAACAGAGCAGTGCAATTTGGATGAGCCTCGAAACAACACTCAATTTTGAGGCGTCGACATTCTTGGCAATGAGGAACAATCCCCAGACATAAAGACCGACTAAAAGGAGGTGTATTAGCGTGCTGGGATGTATCACCTCCTGCATGGCCTCACTTTGATTGCTTACGAATTCGTTACTTTAACAAGAACCGGAAAGGTTGTTGCGTGAGGGCGTTAGATTCGGATAAAGAAAGGGGCGAGGATTAGACCGGCACCGACGATTATGAGGCTGGTCGTACTAGCGACTAAATAGGGGACCCCGATCAGTGCGAGGCCGCAAATGAAGTGGACAAGTGACTTCTGTTTCCTACCGTAGACCAGAAATCCGATCCCGATGGAACCATAAAGCAGTCCCCACAGCAGCCAGGTCTCGCTCATGACTCTGCTCCGTTGCTAGATCGGGTAGCAACGGTGGTCCGCGAGTCCAACGTCGACCCAATGTTGTTGATCATGCGTGGACCTCGTTGTTTCAAACCGCTGTGATGCGAAGTTTGAGGTTGTGAGTCAGACTCGGCAAGATTCGTTTCACATCAAGCGGCGGAAACTTTCCTGGCCTACCCGGACCGGTCGGCTAGGCGAATCCCGTTGATACCCTTAGCGCGGGCTGAGTCCATTACCATGACGAGTGATTCTGTGGTCGATGATGGGTGTGCGTCAATGACCAGATTGGCCTTTGGATCCTGCGCATGTAATCGTTCTAGGTGTGCACGGACTGAGCGAATGCCGGCGATTTGACCACCAATCATCACACCACCATTGGCATGAAGCCTAACCAAGATATTGTGACTCTTCGGTGTGGGTGGAGGACTGATCGCGGGTTACGGTGGGTTCACATTGATTCCAACTTCGCGGGTGAATGTTGAGGTCACTACGAAGAAGATCAGCATGATGAAAACGATATCGAGCATGGGCGTATGGTTTAATTTCGATTCCGGCGAGACTTCACGAACTGTGTTCATATCGCTGCCTATCGTTTGATCGAGTCTCAATCGTATGCCGGTTCTGGAGCAAGTGCTACAAGAGCAGCAGCATCAAAGTGGCATCATCAAAGTAGCATCAGTAAAAGTAAGATCGATGGCATTGGGGCGCCGCAGGTTGAAACATTGGGCGAAACTATTCCGCGCAGCACGATCTGCCGAGGCGTGTACAACAAGCTCATCCAGGTCAAGTTCCTTTAGCGGAGCGTCGTAGGAGAAAAAGGGCGCAGGATCCATGGCGTAGCTCGAGCCGAATTGATCTCGGTACAAAAGTGACTCATCGATGAGGTAGCGCCGCAGCGTTACATAGTCGATGCTCAAGCCAGTCCCGAAACGCGATATCCAGTTACGCAATTCGTCATTGATCGCCGCTCCAGTGTAGGTGCTATTCGCATCAAGATTGAGCACGGGGCTCAATAGGAGCATTTATAGTTCGATTCGTTTCTTGGGCAGCAGACGGCGCCCTTGGACCAAGTGTGGAAAGGTAGCGACGAAGTCGTCCTTTGAAATATGCGGTTTGCTCACCGTTGCTCAATCAAGCCACTAATTGAATGTTAATGATGGGTCAAGGCGCGGGGAAAAGCGATTTCACGCCGACCATTCGATGCCCGCCTGCCGCAGATAGTCGGCGATCTTGCTCATCAATGGTTGGTTCTTGTCCGGATCGAATCTCGGCGCGCTGTTCCAGTCATAAAACCTCGCAGGATGCTTTCTGAGCTGGGCAGGTTCAGATTGATAACGCGGAAATATATGCGCATGCAGAGCCGCTTCCGAATTGCCCAATATTTCGTAGTTGATTCGATAAGCGCCGGTCACGTCGAGGAGTGCATCCCCAATGACCGAGACCTCCTACAGATAGGTCTTGCGTTGCGCCTCGTCCGATACGGTCAGGTCGCGCACGACAGGGTCTGGGAGAAGCACCGTATAGCCTTCGAGGAACTGCACATCACCGAGCACGACCCATCCTGCGGTCACTCGCAGGATGGGCTTTGAGCAATCCCTTTGGAACCGTCGTTGCGCTGAATGTTGGCGTCTTTTTGTACGGAGAAACTGTTGCGGGTAACTGCCTCATGTCCTCTCGTGGGAGTAGTTGGCGTGGACAATCGCGCGTGGGTCCGTGAACAGCTTGTTAAACATCCCTATTGGCTTACCCCTTGATCAATATTGAAAAGCTCCATGCGGCAATAAGTAGGAGGCAGGTAAGACTCAGCAAGGAGACTGGTTGCAGATACTCGATCAAGAACCCCGCTACGGTTACGAACTGAAGCGAGATGACCACAGTCACCAACGCGACTAGCATCCATTCGATTAGCCTGTCCGCAATTTTGCCGCCTATCCTTAGCTCAGCGCGTTTCACGCCATAGGCGCGCTTTGCACCAATCCGGTCGCAAAATGGGGTAGTCTTGACATGAATTCACAAGACGAGAAGTATGTCGGTCTTGGATTTCGCTCAGTAGCATTTTTATCTCGCGTGCAGGTGAAGCGCTAACCCAAACGGCAATCTGGACTACAGAGAGGTGTAATGAAACCACAATACAATCGAGGCAAAACGCGACGTGCAATGCTCATCGCGCCCGCGATCGGAGTTCTCGGAATAGCCCCGTTCTTCCTTCAGCTCAACCTCACGATCGTGCAATTCTTGCTCGGCGCCCTGGCTAGTCTTGTGTTTGCGTACATCGCTGGTTTGATATTCGGTTCACCCGGATATTTGGCGCTCCGATCCCTCGGCTATTTGCAATCAAAGTACCTCATAGCGTATGCCGCGGTGCTGGCATGCGTAGTCGCTATCTTGTTGGGGGACATCTATGCGCTACTCACGTTTGGTCCACCTACACTGTTGGCTGCAGGTGCTTTTTGTCTTATTCGAGGACCCGTCTTGCTTCCCGACGAGGTCTAACAAGTCGCTAAGCTCTTCGGTATCGATCGCGGCGTGTTGTGCTGACGTCAGGCCATGAGAATCCCCAACAAGATTCATATCTTCGGCGCTTCGGCGCTTCGGGTGCAGGCACTACAACCCTCGGCACTATGCTCTGAATTGGATCTATGCCACCTCGACACTGACCAATATTTCTGGCAATAAACTGACCCGCCGTTTCTCACGAAGAACCCTCGGGACGAACGCATAAGACGCATTCGATCCGATACCCATAATGGGCATAGCTGGGTTTTATCGGGCTCATTGTGCGGTTGGGGCGAGCCTGAATCTCTGCGTTGCTCATCTCAGCATTAAGGTGTTGGTCGTTGGCATTGTGGTTTCGGATCCAAATAGTGCCCGTTGCCTCGTGGGTTAGCTGCATCCGATGCCGTCACACCAGGGTATGATCGTAATCGTCAATAGCGCATCCAGCGCTGGAAAAAGCAGCCTGATTAGAGCGTTTCAGGAACGCGCAGAAACCCCTTTCCTCGATATTGGTTTAGACAAGTTCATCTTCTCGCTGCCGAAGCGCTACCTTGGATTGCATTGGCCGGAAGTTTTGGGGAGGGCTGATCAATCGGGGCCGATGGGGCATAGATTGGTGCATGGCACGCACAATACGTTGGCTGCGCTGGCAGATTTCGGGGTCAACGTTATTACCGATCATGTACTCGTTGAGCGCTCATGGGTCCGAGCATGCGCCGCGACATTTGCGGATCGCAGGGCGTACATAGTAGGCATTCGCGGCCCTCAGGAGGGAGAGGTACAGCTAGCATGAAGTTGGAGTCGTTCGGAACACTTACTCTCTTGGGAGGGCTTGGTCGGTCGTCTTTGCAACAAAGAACACTCGGTTTGGTCACGCTTTGAGTTCAACCGTTCGCATAATCCGCCAAGGTCAATGGGTCGGCTACGCGATTTTCCTGGTTATCTATTTCGCTCTCGTAGGCCTTCTCTCGCTCGCTGATTTCGCTCACCCTAGCGTGTGGGCAATCTTCATTTTCGTCAGCCTGATGCTAATTTTGCGCAACCTGGTCGCACGAAGTCAGCGCCTTGGCATGGGTTTTGTGCGCAAAGAGCAATGGGACGAGGCGCCCCCACATTTCGAGGAGAGCTACGCATCTTTCTCGCGCCGTCCCTGGGTAGGCCAATGGAGGGTGCTCACCATGCTTTCTCCCAGCACGGCGGATTAACGGGGAATGGCCTTGGTGAATCAAGCGTTTTGCCACGGTCAGCTAGGACACGCCGCCGCCGTGCGATTGCTTTACCAAACAGCGCTCGCCGAAGATCCGACGAGCAAGATCGCTCAAACTGCACTCAGGCTGATTGAGGCCGATGGCCACGCCTCTCCCGACCAGTTGGAGTAATCATGTCGAGCAGGCTTCTACGCAAAATGGTGCTACTTTAGGCCTGTAGATCTAAGGAGCGACCATGTTCATTAAAAGTTTCGACCCCGGTGACGCGGCCGATGCGCTTGCCGAAATGCAGTTCGACACGCTCGTCGATTTTAATTCGGCTCACATCGGCGTTTTTTGGTCTGCGGCAGGTGGGCCTAGTCCCTGGGAAATGCACCCCGATAGCGAGGAGTTGTTGCACGTCATCGAGGGAGCGATTGAAGTCGAAGTACTTCCGCTAGAGTCGGGTTCCGGTGTGAAGACCATCGTCAACGAGGGCTCTTTCATGGTGATCCCCAAAGGTTGCTGGCACCGGCAACATATGCTCCTGCGCAGCAAGGAAATGTATCTGTCACCAGAAATAACCCTCCATTCAAGTGCGGACGATCCAAGAGACATCGATACCTGACCCGTCGAGCTGACGTTTCGCGCGTGCTATTGCGCGCATTTCAGGAAAACTCTGGAGACGAAATAGACTCGACCTAGGCTGCAAGCCCCGCTGGGTAATGGGTTGTCCCACACAACGGTGTCAACTAGCTCCTTTGGTAGGCACGGCTTCGGGCATCGTGCTTTTGCAAACTGCCAGCCTTGCCCGCCAATGTATTCCGCGCTGGTGTGCCCCGTCTGGAAACGAAGCTGCACAGGCTACGGCCTGGGCGGCGCCTACCGCACCGGGCCACTTCCTTCTTCTATTTGTTTGCTCGCGAGACGACGCAAAACCGAAGCGTTCGAAAACAAGACGCCGCAAAGGCGGGGAATTTATGGACGCGTCCTACAGACCGGTCGCCGCCCTGCGGGCCGCATGGACAAGCGGTGGATAAGCGAGGAACGCTTGCCCACGCTCGGCGACCCCGCACCCACAACTCCGCCGCCTCAACAACAAGTTCTCCTTACCGAGTTCGAAAAAGAGACACTCGACTCGTGTCCCGTTTTGTTTTCTCAGGCTGTTTACCTGCGCCTTAATGCGGCTACTGATTGGCATTGGCGGTATGTTTTCCCGGCCGCGCGTCGGCGCGAAGATCCGGCAACCGGTCGCGTGCGTCGCCACCACGTGAGTGCATCCAGTTTACAAAGGGCGGGCAGGCCGACGGTGAAGGAGGTGCAGATTGCGAAGAAGGTGCCGTGCCTCACGCTGCGCCACTCGTTCGCCGCGCATTTGCTTGAAGCGGGGTACGACATTCGCACGGTGCAAGAACTACTGGGGCGTAGCGATTTGGCGCTCACACAGATCTATACGCACGTGTTGGGCCGTGGCGTCAATGCGGGTCGTGAGCCCCCTCGACGCGTAGCGGTAGGTCGCGCCTAATCCAGATACTTGTCCGTGACGGCCCCTTCGGTCGCAGTGCTGACTAGTCTGGCGTATTTCGCGAGCGCGCCTCTTGTTGTGTACGGCTCAGGTGCAGACCACGCTTCACATCGCTTTTGCATTTCGTCGTCGGAGATGGCGAGCAAGAGCTCGCGCTTCTCGGCATC
>Ga0114996_10010416_pt1 | contig 10097 bp, 11 predicted proteins | sample ArcticOcean_MG_C_4_FD_87039 | JGI IMG/M metagenome (GOLD analysis project Ga0114996, IMG submission 87039) | Marine microbial communities from western Arctic Ocean - ArcticOcean_MG_CB4_134 | ecosystem: Environmental > Aquatic > Marine > Oceanic | place: Arctic Ocean: Canada Basin | collected...
AATAACCCATCGGAACTATTTCTATCCGAACGCTCCGGCGATATCAGCGGCTCATGTGTCTTTGCTGGCATGGAAGGCAGCCGTCCGATGCTGGTCGAAATCCAGTCCCTGCTCGCCCCGTCTGCACTTGGAACCCCTCGCCGTGCCGTGGTGGGCTGGGATTCAAGCCGACTGGCCACCGTCATGGCCGTGCTGGAAACCCGCTGCGGCATGGTGGTCAGCGGAAATGATGTTTACTTGAATGTCGCGGGCGGCTTAAAGATCGCAGAGCCTGCGGCTGATATGGCGGTCGCGGCAGCCCTGGCATCTTCGGCGAGTGGCATCCCGGTCCTTACAGACTCTGTGATATTCGGCGAGATCGGGTTGTCTGGTGAAGTCCGCGCCGTGTCACAAACAGATAACCGGCTTCGGGAAGCAGAGAAACTCGGCTTTACCCAGGCGATCATTCCAAAGTGGCGCGGCAAAGCCAAACGCGGCGCTACAAATCTAAAAATTCGAGAGATCGGCCACCTTTCAGAGCTGTTGGAGATTTTCCAAAAGCCAGAACCCAACAGCGTTGGAATTGCCAGCCATGGATAATCTACCAATCAATGTGGTCGATATTGGCGTTGGCGCGGTGCTGCTCATTTCCGCGTTCTTGGCCTACATGCGTGGATTCGCGCATGAGACATTGTCGGTGGTGGGCTGGGTCGGGGCTATATTCGCGACCCTATATGGGCTCCCGTATGTTCAACCTTATGCTCAGATGTACATAAAGAATGAGACCCTGGCGGCCATCGCTGCAGGTGCCGCTATTTTCATCGTTAGCCTGATTATTCTTTTTATCTTTACCCGATCAATTAGTAGCCGAATCCAAGCAAGCGCGCTCAATGCGCTCGACCGTTCCTTAGGATTTTTATTCGGCATTGTGCGAGGCGCAGTCTTAATCTGCCTTGTTTACTTGGCCGTTCAGTGGGTTTATCCGATCAAGGAACAGCCAAAATGGTTGACAAAGGCGAAGACCATGCCGGTCATTAAATTTGGAGCCAAGGAGCTTTACGCGCTAATCCCTGAAGAAACCGCAAAAAAGGGGACTAAAGCCGCTACTCAAGCTAAAAAGACGGCCCAGGACGCCATTCGCAAGCAAACTGAAAAGACCCTGCAAAAAATGATTGCACCCAAACCGCAAAGTGCCAATAAAAAACAACCCGACGGATACCAAGAAAGACAACGCCGCGCGATGAAACGTCTGATTGACGGCAGCGGAAAATGAGGGCAGAAAGACACATGCTGAGCAAACCAACCGTCCAATCTAATTCAGACCACCCTACCGACGATGACCACCTGCATGATGAATGCGGCGTATTTGGCATTTATGGCTACGATGATGCTGCTGCAACCACAGTGCTCGGCCTCCATGCCTTGCAACACCGCGGTCAGGAAGCGGCTGGGATCGTAGCTTTCGATGGCGAGCATTTCCATTCTCACAGAGCGCTTGGACTGGTCGGCGATCACTTTAATTCAGAAGACGTTATCAGCCGTTTGCCGGGCAGTAAGGCCATCGGCCATGTTCGCTATTCAACAACCGGTGAGCCCGCGCTTAGAAATGTGCAGCCCTTATTTGCGGACTTCAAGTTTGGCGGACTGTCCATCGCCCATAACGGTAATCTAACCAACGCTGTGCGCTGCCGAAATGAACTCGTTCAGCGCGGCTGTCTGTTCCAATCCACCAGCGACACGGAAATCATTGTCCACCTGATCGCCATCAGCCTTTATTCGACGGTTGCGGATCGCTTAATTGATGCCCTTCGCCAAGTGGAAGGCGCATATTCCCTCGTCGCCATGACCCAGAAAAAGCTAATCGGTGTTCGCGACCATCGCGGCGTGCGTCCGCTGGTATTGGGAAAATTGGATAACGCCTATATCTTGGCGTCCGAAACCTGTGCCCTGGATATCATCGACGCCGAATTTGTTCGTGACGTAGAACCCGGCGAAATTGTCATTATCGATAGTGACGGCATCAAAAGCATAAAACCCTTTGCCAAGCTGCAAGACCGGTTCTGCGTTTTTGAATACATCTACTTCGCCCGACCTGACAGCATGATGGAAGGCAAAAACGTCTACGAAGTCCGCAAAAGGATTGGCGCGGAATTGGCCAAGGAGAAACATGTTCCAGCCGACGTTATTGTCCCAGTCCCTGATTCCGGTGTTCCGGCCGCCATCGGCTATGCAGAAGAATCAAAAATTCCGTTTGATTTAGGGATCATTCGCAATCACTACATGGGCCGCACGTTTATTGAGCCTTCGGCTGAAATTCGAAATCTGGGCGTACGCCTAAAACACAACGCCAACGCGGCCTACTTAGCCGGCAAGCGCGTGGTTTTGGTAGACGACTCCATCGTTCGTGGCACAACATCCAAAAAGATTGTCAGCATGGTCAGGGCAGCAGGGGCAGCCGAAGTACACATGCGGATTTCCAGCCCACCGATTTCAGACTCCTGCTATTACGGCATTGATACGCCAACTAAGGATGAATTGCTGGCGTCTAAATACACGATCGAGGAAATGGCTGACCTGATCGGCGTTGATACCTTGGCTTATATATCGCCAGACGGCCTCTATAAGGCAGTTTGTGGGGAGGCCCGCAGTGCGGACGAGCCGCAGTTTTGCGATGCCTGCTTCACCAGTGAGTACCCGATCCCGATCCCGGATCATGATGATGGCCTAAACCCATCCCAGCTATCCCTTCTGGCCGAGGTCGATTGACCGTGCTTGAGGATGGCAAATTAGCTGGAAAAATCGCCCTGATCACGGGCGCGTCCCGAGGCATTGGCGCAGCGGTCGCCAAACGTTTTGCCGCCGAAGGGGCGCACGTAATCTTGGTCGCCCGCACTCAAGCGGGACTTGAAGAAGTCGACGATGAAATTAAAGAGGCTGGCGGCACGGCAACCTTATTTGTCTCTGACCTCACGGATTATAATAAGACTGACCAAATGGGTTCAGCACTGTTCGAGCGCTTTGGGCGTTTGGATGTGCTGGTCGGTAATGCGGGTATTCTTGGCGACCTTTGCCCCATCGGCCACATTGATCCACAAGCATGGGATCAAGTCATGGCGGTCAATGTTACGGCCAATTGGCGCCTTTTAAGAAGCTGCGATCCTTTATTGCGCCAATCCGATGCCGGGCGTGCTATTTTTGTTAGCTCAGGCGTTGGTGAGACGCCCAAAGCCTATTGGAGCATTTACGCTATCAGTAAGGCGGCACTTGAAATGATGGTCAAAATTTATGCGCAAGAAAACCAGAACACACCGATCCGCGCTAACCTGATTAATCCCGGTGCCACCCGGACCAATATGCGTGCCTTGGCCATGCCGGGCGAAGACCCAGAAACACTCAAGACCCCTGACGACGTGACCGATTATTTTATCGACTTAGCGTTGCCTGGTTGCACACGAAATGGCGAAACCATTACCGCCAAACGTTAAATAAGGACATTCATTTATGGCAAAAGATCCCTACTTATTAACCCCGGGCCCCCTTACCACTTCGATCGGCACAAAATCTGCCATGCTGCATGACTGGGGATCCCGGGATCAGGCATTTATTGAAACCACAGCACGAATTCGCGACCGCCTGCTTTTAATTGCCGGTGCCAGCGAAAGCCATGTTTGTGTCCCGCTTCAAGGCAGTGGCACGTTTGTTGTGGAGGCAACGCTCGGCACTCTCATTCCCAAGGACGGCAAGACGTTGGTGGTCATCAATGGCGCCTATGGTGATCGCATGACGGAGATGCTGGATATCATGGGGCGAGAGTATGATGTCTACAAAACCGCCGAAGATGTTCCCTCTGACCCAGCTGAGATCGACGCGATCCTTTCAAAAGATCTGGCTATCACTCATGTGGCCGCGGTTTATTGTGAGACTACGTCGGGAATTCTGAACCCAATTGCTGAAATTGCTGCCGTCGTCGCAAAACAACGCCGGTCGCTGCTCATCGATGCCATGAGCGCCTTTGGTGCCTTGCCGTTGAAGGCTACGGATGTCCAGTTTGATGCCCTGATGGCGTCCAGCAACAAATGCCTAGAAGGTGTTCCGGGCGTGGGCTTTGCCATCGTTCGCAAGAAGGCCCTGGAAGCGTGTGCGGGAAATGCCCACTCGCTTAGCCTAGACTTACATGCCCAGTGGGTGGGACTAGAAAAGTCCGGTCAGTGGCGCTTCACGCCCCCAACCCAAGTGCTTGCTGCCCTGGACAAAGCGCTCGACCAGTTTGCTGGCAACGGCGGTACCGAAGGTCGCTTCACGCGTTATTCGAAAAATTGTAAAATTATTGTAGACGGCATGCGGGAAATGGGGTTCGAGACACTGCTGCCCGATGATTTGCAAGCCCCGATTATCATTACCTTTCGCACCCCCGCCGATGCGGCGTTTAAGTTCGAAACATTTTATGATCTTATCGCCGAACAGGGTTTCTTAATTTATCCGGGCAAACTGACTGTCGCAGAATCGTTTAGGATCGGTTGCATCGGAAATCTGGGCGAAGCAGAAATGCACGGGGCATTGGATGCCGTTCGATCGGCTATCGAAAGAATGGGCGTCACTAATCTCTCTCCAGCTCAGGTTTAACGCGAGGGCTTCCAGGTCTTTGCGTGTTGTTTGCCGCGTTTGATCTGAAAATCGTTCATCCGCCTGACGAGTCGTTCCAAAGCGGCTTTGGGATCATAATTAGGGTCAATCGCCATTTCCTGTTGGGGGTTGCGTGCGGACAAGGCGTACCATTGGTAGGCCTTGATGCAATTACGGGCGACGGCCCAGCCCTCTTCATACATACCGCCCGTTAAATATTGCGCCGGGGCGTATCCTTGATTTGCCGACTTCCTGAACCAGCTAATTGCTGTGCCGTAATTTTTAAGAACGACTTTTCCGGTGTAGTAGATATAGCCATACCCAAACTGCGCCCCAGGATGCCGAGCAACCCTGGCCGCTGGTTCATACCACTTGGCAGCGCGCAGAAGTCTTCCTTTAATTTGCCGCCCGTGTCGTAGAGCCGTGCCAGTTCGCATTGAGCTAAAATATGCCCGCTTCCGGCTGCTTTCTTCAACCAACGCGCGGCTTTTACCGTTGATTCCTTTACGCCTCTCCCCTCCATATAATGTTGCGCCAGCGCGTACTGTGCCTTGGGGTCACCGCTTTTGGCGGCAGGACGCAGAGCATCAGCGCGTGCAGCATGATCAACTTGCTGACGATCGTGGGGGTCTATTTCATCGTTGGGAATGAGCCACAGAACGAGCACTACAAGTATGCTGGCAACGCCTGTCGCTATGACGATACGGAGCATAGATCAGCGATACGGAATAAGCCGCTTCGTGTCTTTACGTCCAAGTAAGTTGTGGGTCGACTCGTTTACCTTTTGATGGCCGTTGGCATGCGGGTCAGGCTTATCGTAACAGGTCACCTCGCCAAGTGTTCGATAACAATGAACCTTGGGTTCTGGATTCAATTCATCTTCCGCGCAATAAGTCCGGCCTTGGTTGGTTCGAACAGTGGAACAATCTTTGCCACTAATTACCGAAACAACATGATCCTCTATCGTCTTGTCGGTAAGGCCTACTGTCGCAAAATCGGTCAGCGCAACAGGCGGCACGAGGTAGCATGCGTTAAGAAAAACCGCACCAAAAATAAAAATGACATACCGCATTGTTCTACTTTCCACCGAACGGCAGCGCCAGAAGACACGCCGGACCAAGAATAATTCATCCTCTATAATGCCATTTCAGAGTTAAGGACGGGTTAAAAATTCGAAATTTTGTTGATCCGCTCCTCAATCGCAATATGTAAGGCAAATAATGTATTTGATGCTCGGTCTTGGTCTGACGGATGGCCAGAGACGAATTCGATTTTCTAGCTACTTTGAAGGTTTCTCACGAAGAACTTCTGGACCTTGCCAGCAGATTAGCCAAAAATGAGAATTAATAATAGGGATTGGCTTTTATGGCACCTAAGTTAGAAAAAATATTGTATGCGGAAGATGATGCAGACATCCGCAAAATAGCGATACTCGCAATGGAAGTTCTTGGCGGGATGACCGTCGAAACCTGCGAGTCTGGTGTTGATGTCGTTGAAAGGGTGCTCCAGTTTCAGCCGGACCTCATCTTACTTGATGTCAAGATGCCAAACGTTGATGGTCCTACTGCCTTGGGTCAGCTACGGCAGGTTCCGGAATTAATCTCCATCCCAGTGGTTTTTATCACCGCAAAAGTGATGAAAGAAGAAGTCGCCGAATTTAGAGAGTTAGGGGCGGTCGATAGCCGTGATTTAGCGTTTTTAGTCGATCCCTGCTATTCTTACGCAAAGTGAGAAAAACAGAACGTCGAAACAAGGACATATGGAAAGCAGATGGCGTTTTTCAAACCATTGCACGTCGGGATATGCATCAGCATCGCTTGCGCTGCTGTATCCGTCGCTGTTCACGCGGCAGATTATGAAGTCGTAACCGGCGTCGCACACGTCATTGATGGTGATACAATCGAAATTGATGGGATGCGCATCCGCCTTCATGGCGTCGATGCGCCAGAACAAAGCCAATTTTGCATTGCCGGCAACGGACGTAAATGGGCCTGCGGTGAGGAAGCGACGTTCGCGCTGGCTAATCTCGCGGGGGCTAAATCTGTTACCTGCAAACAAGTCAGCAAGCTTAAAGACGGCTATTTTCATGGTTCTTGCCAGATCGGAAAACACAATCTGAGCGCCATGCTCGTGTTTCAAGGCTGGGCCATTGCCGATCGACGCATATCCAAGGATTACGTGAACGAGGAACTCGATGCACAAGAACACATGCGGGGCCTATGGCGCGGAAATTTCGTCAAGCCATGGGTCTGGCGGAACCAACAAAATTAATGCCCCATAAGCATCGGCCATGATCATTGGCCGCGATCGTTAGCCATAATCATTGAATATTCATGGTTTCTCGGTTAACAACGCCCTAATACGATTTTTAACCAATTAAGCTGGAGGCCCGAGTGGCGGACACGAGCGACGACATTCTGTTACGTGAGATTGACGAAGAACTACAGCAGGAGAAATACTCCGAGCTGTGGAAAGCGTACGGCAATTATATTATTGGCGTTATCCTTGCCATCGTTTTGGGCGTGGGTGGATACCAGGGTTGGCGTAGTTACGACCTCTCCACACGACAGGAACAAAGTGTGCGGTTTGCCGCGGCAATGGACGCCATTGCGGAAAAGCCGGAAGACGCACGCAAGACGTTCGCTAAAATTGCCGATGAGGTAAGCGGTGGATATGGCCTCATGGCACAGTTCCAAAACGCCGGATTGCTTGCTAAAAATGGTGATAAAAGCGCCTCAGCAGCAGTTTATGCAAAGATTTCATCTGATACGTCGATTGATCCTATTTATCAAGATTTGGCCATTATCCTGGGGGCTTTGAACGAATTGGATCAGGCGGACCCAACTGCGCTAAGCGCTAAATTAGCCCCCTTGCGCGCCACGGAAAACCCGTGGCGACACAGCGCTACCGAACTCACCGCATTGCTGGCCATTCGCACGGGGGACAAGAAGGCCGCGCGTGAACTACTGACAGCCCTTACCAACGATGCAACGGCACCGAGCGGTATGAAGACCCGAGTATCAGAAATCATCGCGCAGATTGGAAAGTAGACGGCATGCGAACATCCGTATCAAATGCATCGTCCTGGAAAACTTTTCTATTTCCTCTATTTGCGTGCCTAATTTTGTTGGGCGGGTGCGATACCGTTACTCAGTCAGTTGATGATCTTTTCAGCAAAAAACGTAAGCCACCTCTGCCTGGAAAACGTATTTCAATTTTGTTGAACGAACGTTCCATTACGGCAGACCCGCGGGCAGCAAAAGAGAAAATTCTTCTACCAGCCCCCAGCGTCAATCGCGATTGGCCCCAACCCGGTGGCTATCCTAACCATGCCATGCATCATATCGCCGTCGGCGATGCGTTGAAGCAAATTTGGCGGGTCGATATTGGTGAAGGTGCTGATGATGCATTGCGCCTGGTTGCCGCCCCCATCGTCGTTAACGGTTGGCTGTTCACGATGGATTCTGAACACCAGGTTACCGCTTTAAATGCGCAGACCGGCAAAAGAATTTGGCGTATTGACGTAACCCCAAAATCTGAAGACGACGGCCATATAGGCGGGGGGATTACCTTCGAAGCTGGCAGGATATTTGTCACCACTGGATTTGGCTTGGTTTATGCCCTGAACGCGAAAGACGGCACCGTCCTATGGTCAACCCCGGTTGACGGTCCCATGCGGACTGCCCCGACGGCCCATGGCGGACAAGTTTTTGTCATGACGCTAGAGAATAAAACAATCGCGTTTGACGCTAAAACCGGCAAAAAACAATGGACCCACGCGGGCACCACTGAAATCGCTAGCGTTTTGGGAGGCGGCAGCCCCGCGGTCGATGAAGGCGTCGTGGTTGTCGGCTATTCTTCTGGTGAGGTATTTGCCCTTAAAACCGAATCTGGCCGTGTTTTATGGTCAGATTCGCTTTCTGACGCGCGCCGAGGCTCAGGCGCATCTGGGCTGTCCCATATTCGCGGCCGGACAATTATTGATCGCGGTAACATCATTGCGATGAGCAATTCTGGCATCATTGCATCGTTTGATTTAAGAACCGGACGTCGAATTTGGGATAAACGCATCAGTGGCGGAGAAAATCCGTGGGTTGCCGGAAATTTTGTATTTTTACTGACAAACGATTCAGAAATTGCCGCTTTATCACGATCATCTGGTCGAATTTATTGGGTCACAGGCTTGCCTCGATTTGAAGGTAGTAAGACGTCCGGCAAGCCAATCATTTGGACTGGCCCGATTTTGGCCAGCGATAGATTGCTGGTTGCCGGATCAAACGGCGACGCGTTAGCCGTTTCGCCCTATACAGGTAAGGTTCTCGGCAAAGAAAGCCTGCCTGATGGTGTCAGTGTGGCACCGATTGTCGCCAACCGCATTGTCTACTTTTTATCGGATAACGCAGATCTATCTGCCTACCGATAGCCCGAACTTTTAACGTAGCACAGAACCATGACATTTACCGTGGCCATTGTAGGCCGACCAAACGTGGGGAAATCGACCCTCTTCAATCGACTTGTTGGTAAATCCCACGCCATTGTCGATGATACCCCTGGTGTAACCCGCGACAGGCGGGAGGCCGAAGGACGTCTTGCCGATCTAAGGTTTAAGATTATCGATACGGCCGGGCTGGAAGACGTCGACGATGATAGCCTGGAAGCCCGCATGCAAATCCAGACAGAAGCTGCCCTTGAGGAAGCCGACGTGGCGTTGTTTCTGCTGGATGCCCGCGCGGGTGTCACCCCCCTGGACAGTCATTTTTCACAGTTCCTCCGGCGCTTAGGCACGCCTGTAATCCTTGTCGCGAATAAGTGCGAAGGAAAAGCGGTTGAAGCTGGAATTGGCGAAGCATATGGCCTTGGCCTCGGTGATCCCCTTCCAATTTCAGCCGAACACGGCCAAGGATTGAGCGAACTTTATGATGCCCTGGCTCCCTATGAGTATAACGAAGAAGACCCCCTTTCCGATGACGAGGAAGATTCTGAAAGAGCCTTAAAGCTTGCCATCGTTGGACGGCCCAACGTCGGGAAATCCACCCTGGTAAATAGTCTTCTTGGCGAAGAGCGAATGTTAACAGGGCCAGAAGCCGGTATTACCAGAGATTCAATCGCCATCGCCTGGGACTATGAAGGCCGTTGCATTCAGTTAGCTGACACGGCTGGTATGCGGCGCAAGGCTCGGGTCCGCAAGAAATTGGAATCGCTTTCTGTCGACGACACCCTTCGCTCCATCCGATATGCAGAGGTCGTCGTACTGCTTCTGGATGCCGAAGAGCCCATGGAGAAGCAGGATTTATCGATTGCCCGATTTGTCATCGAAGAAGGGCGTGCCCTGATTGTCGCGCTCAACAAATGGGATCTGGTGAAGGCGCAAGGCAAGAAGGTCCTTCAACAACTGCATAATCGCTTAGAACGCTCACTCCCTCAGGTCCGAGGCGTGCCCATCGTAACGATGTCGGCGTTAACCGGAAAAGGCGCGGATAAGCTCCTGCCTGAAG
>Ga0114996_10010417_pt1 | contig 10096 bp, 9 predicted proteins | sample ArcticOcean_MG_C_4_FD_87039 | JGI IMG/M metagenome (GOLD analysis project Ga0114996, IMG submission 87039) | Marine microbial communities from western Arctic Ocean - ArcticOcean_MG_CB4_134 | ecosystem: Environmental > Aquatic > Marine > Oceanic | place: Arctic Ocean: Canada Basin | collected...
GTCACGATCGCGATCCATGTTGATCGATTACCGATCCTACCGGGCGCGACCAAATTAGCTGAAGCAGGCAACCACACCCGGGCGAGCGCCAGCAATCGCAGCTATGCCGAGCCGACGCTGCGGATCGACGGTTCGCCTGACCCAATGGGGATCGAAATGGTGTTCGATCCACAAACCTCTGGCGGCCTGTTGATCAGCGTCGCGGCCGACAAGGCAGACGCCTTGGTTAGCCATGCGAAAGCGGCCGGCGCAGAAGTAACCTGCGTGATTGGCGAAGTGCTCGAAAAGCAAGACGCGGCGATTGTGCTCACGACGTCTGGCTAAGCTGGCTCAATAGCTGCTTCCAGCTTGCCGCTTCTCGCCGAGGTGACACCAGCGGGGCGGCTTTGCGGCACGACTGGCTGAGCACCTTGCGGAATTTCGAGTCGGTTTCGAATCGGCTCATCAGACTTGTCAGACTGGCCGTGTCGCCGACGGGAAAATATCCCGGATAGCCTTCGCCCAACAGCCCGATCAGGCCGGAAATCTTCGTCGAGACGATCGGCACGCCGGCCGCAAGCGCCTCGCAGGCGACATTCGAGCCGCCCTCCAGCCGCGAACTGATCACGGTCAGCCGGCTACGAGCAAGCCGCCTCAGCGTCTTCCATCGCGGTAGCTCGCCAAGCCAGGTGTAGCGAGAGTCCGACGCGGAATACTTCTCCGCACGCTGGCTCATCGCCTCGCTCATGGCGGAACCAATATGGACGATCCGAATTCGTGAATCCACGGGCAATCGCCTCGCTGCCAGCGCCGCGCGAAACGGATCCTTCACCGGCCGCAGATGCCCGATCACGGTGACCTCGAAAACCCGCGATAGCGGCTGAGGCCGGGATTTCCGTGCGGCGGCCGACTGATAAATCGCCACGGCTTTGTGTTGTACTGATCGAGGAAGAAACCCGATGCCGTGCGGCTGAAGCGTGATCAATCGCGTGGCCAGTTCCAGCGATCGTTTCGCCTCAGCCGAGTCGGGCAGATCTTGATACAGGTCCGTTCCCGTCAGTGCGACGACGATTGGGGCATCGGCGCGGACCTCGCGAAACCGGCTGATCGACGCCGCACTTCGCCGCGAGTGCAGCGCCACCAACAGATCACACGGCTGAGAGGTGTACCGTGTCGCCAACGTTGCTCGATGCCCAAGACTCCGGACAATTTTAGCCCAACGAAGCGCCGTCACGCGATTCCCGCTGCGAGAGCCGGCTGAGGCGGGAGTGACAAAAAGGATCTTCATGGGAGTCCGTCGGGAAGATCCTCGCTATTTCTTCGCGGCCGTCAAATCGACCGGCGGCACCTTTTGCCCCAGCAGCCGCCGGGCCTCTTTGAGCAGAAAATCGGGCTTCATGAACGGCTGATAGCTGATGTCCTGCCAGCGAACCAAGCCGTCGCCGTCGATCAAAAACGTACCGTGCAGCGTCTGATTCTCGAAGTCGTCATACGCTCGATAGGCCTTAAACACGTCAAGTGCGGCGTTCTCGACCAGCGGAAAAGGAAAACCGCCCTTGTCATAGTTCTTGATCGACTCCTTGAGCCCCTTGGCGTCGTCGGTGCTGATCGCCAACAGCGAGATCCCCGCGTCGGTAAAGTTCTTGGTCTTCGGACCAAAGGCGGCCAACTGCTCAGCACAATGCAAACAGCCGGAGCCGAGATAGAAAATCACCACTACCGGTTTACCGCGATAATCGGCCAACGATCGTGTCTTGCCGGTCTCGTCTTTCAAGGCAAACATCGCCGCCGGCATCGGTCGCCAGCGAAACGGCCCCAACGAATCGAGCGGCGGACGCTTCCCTGTGTCGCTGGCCGGCCTCTTGGCCAACTGCCAGTCGGCCGGCAGTTTGGCATGCTTTGCCACCGGGGCCAGCCGAGCGAACAGAGGCGAATTCAACTGGATCGAGCCAGAGAGCTTTCGTAACCTGTCAAACTCTTTGACCGCCTCGTCCTTCTTTCCGGCCAGCCAGAGAAGATCGACCAGCGCCGCCAACGGACGAACATCCTGCTTGTTGCGGTTTGCCTCGTCGCGAACCGTTTTGATCGCGGGGTCTTTTTCCCCGGCAAGAAACTGCACACGAGCCAGTTGAAGTTTCCCAACGCCACCCGCCTTCTTTAACAGGTCAAAGCCTTCCTTGTGCTTTCCCGCCGCCACCGCGCTCCGGCCACGAATCCCCTGCAGCGCCTTGTCCAGCCGATCGATCCGAGGTTTCAGTGCTTTCGCCGCGTCGTCCTTCGCCTTCTTAATCTGCTTGTCGTCTTTTTTGGCCTCTCGGGCTTTCTTTTCGGCTTCGGCAACCTTCTTGTCGCGTTCGGCTACCAACTTCTTGCGACGGCTGTCAAGCTCCGCAATTTGCTTCTCTACCGCCTTCTGATTTCCGCTCAAGACATGAGCCTCGCCAAGCATCCGCAGATGCTTAATCTGTCCATCTTCCTTGTCGGCTGGCTCGACGGTGCCATTGGTGAAATCCCTCGCCAGATCTTCCCAGCGCTCGTACCGCGTCAGGACCTCGATCAACCGCCGCCGGCCAAACGAGGCACTCCCACGGCCAGACAGCTTGTTGTATTTCGGATGCCGAGGCAACTGGATCATGTTCCGCGCCAAATCGATCCCGTCGTCCACACGACCGACGTACATCAGATTGCGGATCAGCCACTCGTTGTTGTGGGCAAAATTGTGGATCTCGTCCGGCATCACCCGATCGCGCATCATGTGCGCGTGATCCGCCCGTGCCGAGGCTTCTTGTTGCCAACAGGCGTCCTCATAACGGTGCAGCCGCGAATAGATGTGGCCCGGCATATGCCACATGTGGGCAATCGACGGCGCCGATTGGCCGCAAAGTGCCGCAGAACTCAACGCCCGCTCGGGCTTTTCATGATCCCAAAGATGAATCCGATAGTGGTGCACCGGATGCTTCGGCTCGACCGCCAACACTTGTTCGATCAAGGCACTAACGGCCAAGTAGCTGGTGATCGGCGTCTCCTTCGACCGCATCAGATAGAGATACCGGGCGAGAAACGCCTTGGCCTCCAGATCGCCGGGGAATTCATAGGCAATTCTCTCGAACGATTTGACGAAGGCTTTTTTCCGTTCGGCCTTTTTTTTCTCGTCTTGCTTTTTCTTCCCCGCCGCTTTTTTCTTTTCGGCTGCTATTTGTTTAGGGTCTTTCTTCTGCAGCTTCTTTTTCTTGGCCGCCTCCGCCTTTTTCTTTGCCTCTTCTTTTTTCTTGGGATCTTCTTTTTTCTTCGGATCGACCTTGAAGTACGCGGCCAGTGCGTCGATGTACTTCACCTCGCGAGGGCTCGCTTTGGCCTTTCGCTTAACGGCTTCGGCAGTAAATCCATACGCCCGTTTTTGATTGCGAAAGTTCGCGATTGCCACACCCCAATAAGCAATCGCGCAGTCGGGATCGATCGCTGCGGCTTGGCGGAAAGACCGCTCGGCTTCTAGATTCCAGAATCCGTGCAACTGACCGATTCCCTGATTGATCAGCATCTGGACGAGCGGTGTTTTGGTCGTCACTTTGAAGCGAACATTACCGGTGCCGCCCATCAGATAGGCTTTTTGCCGCGGGCCTTCGTTGAACACATCTCCGTGATACGAATGTCCAGCGGCGACGTTCTTGGCCGGATCAGCGGCGGGAGCGTCGGCAGCGGAAAGCGAATCTGCGACCAAGCTGACAATAAGGACCAGCAGAAAAAGGAGAGTTGAGTATTTCACAGATTGCCCATAGGAGTGGAATGTCGTGGTTTGCTCCGCAAACCAAACGAGTATCGATTTACGATTAACAAAAAACCTGCGATCACTCAGCGGCGTGACCCTCCAAAACTGCCCGTCAGGTTCGCGGAGCGAACCACGACTATTCAAACACCGATTTCTAAAACAAACCGACTTATCAAACGCCCCTAGATGGAACCCCAAAAGCGCTCTAAAGGCCGCCGGCTTTTCGAGCGCGCCAGTGACCTTCGCGAGGCTCTTCCGGCACATCTTTCGGGATGCTTGCTGAGGTCTCATCGGGAGCGTGTCCTGGGATCAATACGAAGCACCGAAAGCGACGCTGAGCCGCCCGTTACTTCAAGTGAAGTGCCGTTTCTTCGGAGAAAACACCACTTCGTCCGTGCGGAACAAAGCACCCTCCAACCTAACAGCTAGGTGGTACTTTTTCAAGCGATTGGAAGCCCGAGATATGACGCTGCAGCGCCTCACGAACACGCTCGTTTATGCGCACAAAGCAACAATACCACCAAACCGTGTTCGCGTTTCGAATCACAGAAAAGTTGGCACATCCTCGTCCGAGTAATTCAACTCGAAAAAATCGTTGGCGTACATGGTGTCCCTAAAACGATATTCCGTGGTGTTCTCGTCGGAGGCGATATCGACAGGCAGTGTCCACATTTTGTCCCACAGCAGCCAAGGAAAAACCGACACCAGAATACCGACAAGCGCTGCGGTGATCGACAAGGTTCGATTCTCCGCTACAAATTCCTTAAAACGAGCCCCCAACAAAAACATGAGGCTGCAAAGGACCGTGAACGGGATAAGCCACCGTATCCTTCGCAACCACGCAAATCGCCTCGCACACCCCGGACAGGCTGGAACTTCGGCGCGCGGGCTGTGCCTGGAGATTGCCTTCAGCAGCTGCGCTGGATGGAAGTTCGGCGCGGCGACACAGATGGTGTGTGCCGGTCCATCCGCCCCGCAAACAACACAACGGTTAGGGAATAGAGCCGTTTGGCCGGACGGCAATCGAACAGTACGCATGGAATATACCAGGGACAGGGTATGCGGAGCGTTAGCGATGAATGTGTCAGTCCGACAATGCTTTCCGAAGCTCATTCATGTCAGCATCCGTGATGTTGGTGTCGCGGCAGCCCTGCGGGAATCGGTTGCGGTTGCTGGATTTGTAAATTGGGGCGAGATTAAGGTCGCTCTACGTATGTGTGCGATCGCCGCCTATGCGATGCGTCTAATACGATCCGCCATAGCGGCAAGCCGACCAACGAATCTCGAGTGATCCTGCGAATTGCCTTTCTGTGTGGCGGCCTTCTGGAAAAGGCGAGCGTCTTCGCGGTGCCCCTCCTCAATCATGTCTTCCAACTCACTAAGGGCCTCGGTAGGGTCATGGCCGGTTCCTGAAAAATCGATCTTAGCAACTTCCTCCTTCGCATCCGACATCTGGGCAACCATTAATCGATATCTTTGGTACGCGAATTGAGGCTGACCTCCACGAACACTCTCGCAAGTCGATTCAATCGTTAAAGCGATCTTATTGAGGTCATTACGAATGCGATCTATTCTATACGAGCGAAACACCGAGGAAGCCTCATTGACCGCCCGGTGTTTTTTCTCTAGGACACGTATTGCGCCCATGAGAGCGTCCCGGGAGGTCGCTGCGACTTCGCCATCGTGAATGTTGGCGGCTGCCGAGAGCGCCGATATATACGCGGCGAGCGAGAGTTGCTCCGCAGACTCTCGCTGCGCGTGAGCCATGTCCTGTTGCGCCCGCTTCGACGAAATCAGTTCGATGCGCGTCCTGACCATCTCTTGCGACTGAAATTTGAGATCCTCCCTCTGGAGTCTCAAAGCGATGTAGAAGAGCACGGCGGCCAAGCCCGAGAAGGCGGCGTTGACGATCCCGAACATATCGCCAATTTCACCGGCTGTTTTCGTCGGATGAGGAATGTCTGTCGCAAACCAGTCCAGTACCGCAAGCCAATGGTACGTTGCGGCAGAAAGACCGACAAAGGCAACACACGCGACAGACCCCCAAACGAACAGAGTCTTCAACTGAATTTTCTTCGTTTCGTAATCATGCTTCGCGACTTCTTGTGCGACAAAACGGTCTACATCCTCGGGATCATCACTATCGATAACCTGTGGCAAAGTGAGGTCACTCATCGCGCTACCTTTCCCGGCGATCGTCGCCGGATTTGTCAGGGTCTGGAACCCGCCGGTCGTCTGTCTCCTTCCGCTGCCAATTCATGCCGCGGAACGTGTTTGGTTCAAGGCCGGCAGCCATGTTCATGCGTTTGACACCTTCTCCAATTCCGCCTGGAAGGCGATCAGTAAGGGTCAAATGATAATAAACAGAAAACGCAACAAGAGAATCTGCCCAAGAAACCGGCTCCGTTGGGCCAATCAATATCACAAACGGCACTGGCTTCCCTTTATGGATGACTCGCTTCGCCGCGGCGTATCCTTCGCACGAAGACAGCCCAATTGCCAAGTGGCTCATATCATTGTTGATCCAGCCGATCTCGTCGTTTAACTCATAGAGAAGTCCACCGAATTCGTGCCATGTCATTTTCTCGCCGGAAGAAAAGGCGAGAAGTTCCTCGTTCGAGTGGCATGACAAGTGTAGGACCGGGTGGAATAATGTGCGCTTTAAGGGAGCGTCTCGAATCCGATAGCGACCGCCGCTAATCTGGACATCCTCCGGCGAATAGTGGCTTGCGGATGGCGAAAACTTACTAAGCTCAACGAGCGATGCAACAAACGCCTCTTTCGTAACTGCCGTGCGGTACTTTGCCTGGATACCACCAAGTTCCAGCATTGCCCTCAGGGTGTCACCTTCCTTTCGGTCTTCAAGGAAGTCCTCCGCCCCAGGCGATTCGATGATGAACAAGAAATTTCGGTGTTCGACGTTCGTATCGTCCACGGGATCACTCCGTTCGGGGATCGGCAAACCGTTCGATTATAGTTTTGTCGAGGCATCGGCAAATAGCCCCCTCATCTTTTCAAGTATCTATATCGCTTGCTCGCCCTTTGGCGTCGCTGAATTTTCTGGTACCCATCGCCACGAACGAATTCAGGATCGATTCGTCGAAACTCGGGGGTTTGTCGATCGTGGCCATAATACTTCGCCGCCCCTGAGCACTGCTGTCGCCGCCAGCACTCGCCCGGCTTTCTTGTAAATTCATGCGGGTCAGGCAAGGTGTTCTGCCGAAGAATAGGGTGGCCTTTTCTATGTGGCTAGGAGCCTGCGCTTGCGCCGACTGCTAGCACTTTATCGTGGTCCCGAGAAAGGAATCGAAGGATGACTCGCTATTTTTTTGGATTGGCGGCCGCGTTGCTGCTCGCCGCGTCGACCGGTTGCTCGTCGTGTTGCACCCCGTTTGATGATTGTGGCCCGGTGTGGGAAGGCGGACAGTGCCGGACCGAATGCGATGGTCGGGCTGGCTCGGCTTTCGGAGGCACCGTGGTAACCGAAAGTCCGGTCGCGACGCCCGCCTATTACGACGGTCGCTAACGCGGTGGGGTAGATCAGTGATCTGCCGCTGGCAGGATAGAATCCTGCCCCACGAAACGGTCAAAGAAGCTGCTGCGCGTCGACGATGCGAAACGCTCGCCGGTCGTCGCGCGCCACGCGCGATGCTGCGCACTGTGGGTCGTGATCCCAGAGGATCCACCAGCCTTCGTCCGCCGCGCGGCCAAGAAGCCCCGGCTTGCAGCGACGAGTTTCCAGCGGATCGGTGTCGTACGACGTACACCAAAGCTGCCGTACGTGGGCCGTGGTCGGACAGACATCGGCCGGGTAGATCGCTGTTTCCTCGCGTGACTCAAATACCAGAGCCTGATGCCCCCGCGTGTGCCCGCCAGTCACGATCGTGCTGAGCCCCGGCACAATCTCGACGTCGCCTTCGAGTAGATCGAGCACGTCATGCTCGGCCAGCGGCGACAGCTTCTTGGAAAAATAAGCCCCACGAAGTTCCGCGGCCTGACTCATCGCGTCGTCCCACTCTTGCCGCTGCACGACATAGCGGGCATTGGGAAACGTCGGGCGATAGCCTCCGGCTTCGTCGGCGCGGACCGCACCGCCCGCATGATCAAAGTGCAGATGGCTTAGCACAACCAGCGTGATCTGTTCGACGCCCATGCCAAGTCGGGCCAGATTTTCGACCAGCGGCTGGCCCTCCTCCAGCGAGAGCACTTCGCGCTCTTGCTCGGTGGCATGACCGCCATAGCCGGTGTCAATCAGCACGGCGTGGTCGCCGTTGCGTGCCAGCACACAATTGGTGGCGATCTCGATGCGATTGCTCTCATCAGGCGGGGCGTGACGCGCCCAAGCCACCCGTGGCACAACGCCGAACATCGTACCGCCATCGATCCAGAATCGCCCGCCGCTGACGGTATCGAGTTGCCACTGGCCAACATTCATCGTGATCGATCTCGTCTTGAGGACCGCAGCTCGTGTTCAGCAGGCCGATGATCGCGTGCCGACGCATTCCCAACCATCGGGCAACAGCGTATCCTTGGCCACCACGACAATCCCGTCGCGAATCGAAACGCCTTGAGTCTCCTCAGAGGTTGAGATGCCGGTCTTGTTGCGAATATGCACATTGCGGCCGATGCGGCAATTTTTGTCGACGATGGCATCCTCGATACGCGAGCCGGCTCCGATTCCCAGCGGCGGGTCACCACTGGTGGCGTCTTCGGCCAACTGGGCGGGGGTTTCATAATCGTCGGCACCCATGATCACGGAGTTACGAATCACCGCCCCTTGACCGATGCGGCACCGCAGGCCAATGACGCTGTTCTCGATTACGGCGCCATCCTCGATCGTGCAACCGTCCGCGATGAGGCTGCCCTTAATGTGCGCTCCATCGACCCGAGTCGGCGGCAGAAAGCGGGCCCGTGAATAGATCGGCGACTCCTGCGACGCTAAGTCAAACGGCGGACTGGAATTAGCCAGCGCCAGATTCGCCTCGTAAAACGACCGGATCGTCCCGATGTCCTCCCAGTAGCCATCGAACAAGAACGCATTGACGTGTCGCGCCCGAATCGAAGCGGGAAATACCTCCTTGCCGAAATCCTGATAGTCGGTCTTTTCCAGCACGTCGAGCAGCGTCTGACGATTGAATAGATAGATGCCCATGCTAGCGAGCAGGTCGCGTCCCTGACTGGCGACACCATGCTGATCGATCTGGGCCGGATCGGTCCGCATGCGGTCCATCTCTTCGGTCGTCTGGGGCTTTTCGAGAAAACCAACGACGCGATTGTTTTCGTCGAGACGCATGATTCCCAGTCCACTGGCAATATCGCGAGGCACCGGCATCGCCGCGATCGACACGTCGGCGCCGCTCTTCTGGTGCTCGTGAATCATGCGGGCAAAATCCATCCGATAGAGTTGATCGCCGGACAGAATCAACACGTACTCGGTGTCCGACTGACTCACATAGCGAATGTTCTTGCGCACGGCGTCGGCGGTGCCTTGATACCAGTTGTCGGCCTCGCCGATGGTCTGTTGTGCGGCTAGAATCTCGACAAACCCACCGTCAAACGCATCGAACCGATAGGTCTGACGAATATGCCGATGCAGGCTTACCGAGTGGAACTGAGTCAACACATAGAGTCGATTAAGCCCGCTGTTGATGCAGTTCGACAGCGGAATATCGATCAAGCGGTATTTTCCCGCCAGCGGCACAGCCGGCTTGCTGCGATATTTGGTCAGCGGATAGAGCCGCGTTCCGGCTCCACCGCCAAGCACCAGGGTTACTACGTTACGCATCGGTCGCTCCTCAAGGGTTTCGCTATTTGACTACCAGATTCACCAGTCGACCGGGCACGACGATCGTCTTGACGACCGTTTTCCCCTCGATCAACTGGGCGATGCGCTCGTCGGCCAACGCGGCCGCTTCTAGTTCGTCCTTGCCGATGTCGGCTGCCACGGTGATTTTAGCCCGCAGTTTGCCTTTGATCTGCACGGGAATTTCGACGGTGTCTTCTTTGATTTTCGCTTCGTCATACTCTGGCCACGGCTCATAGGCCAGGGTGTCGGTGTGCCCCAGCACCCGCCACAACTCTTCGCACAGATGTGGCGAGAAGGGCGCGAGCAGCAACACAAACTTGTCCAGCGCCGACTTGGGACGCGGCGTCTCTCGGCCAAAGAAGTTGGCGAACTCCATCATCCGGGCGATCGCCGTGTTGAATGCCATGCGATCCAAATCGTCGGTCACCGCCTTGATCGTTTTATGCAGCACGCGATCTTGGTCGGCGTTGGGCGTTGTGTCTTCCACGGCCGGGTGCAGAGCGATCTCTTCGGCGTCCTGCTCGATGACCAGTCGCCATGCTCGA
>Ga0114996_10010418_pt1 | contig 10096 bp, 7 predicted proteins | sample ArcticOcean_MG_C_4_FD_87039 | JGI IMG/M metagenome (GOLD analysis project Ga0114996, IMG submission 87039) | Marine microbial communities from western Arctic Ocean - ArcticOcean_MG_CB4_134 | ecosystem: Environmental > Aquatic > Marine > Oceanic | place: Arctic Ocean: Canada Basin | collected...
GTTCAGGGTAGGATTCGGTGCCTCAACATATCGGGCTGACCTTCAGTGAACGCGTCTACAACAAAAATTTGAATCGTCGCCAGTTCGGTTGACCGGTGTGGAGCCTCCGTGTCAATTAAGTCTTCCCTTGAAACCAAATAACACTGCTTAGTGACGTGCTGGCGAGTTGATGACTCAATGCCATTTTAAACCTACAATTCCTCTTTACCGTCGGGAAAGGGAATTTAGTCACTCTACTAGCTAACGAAAAGCCTTAAAAATATGATCTGATAATTAAAGCTGACGCAATTTCGGATCCCAGCGATCACGGAGCCAGTCGCCAAGGAAGTTAACACTCATCACGACGAGTAAGATAGCGAACCCTGGGAACACAGCGATCCACCATGCCGTACTGAGCCACTCGCGACCTTCAGAAATCATGTTGCCCCAAGTCGGTGTCGCAGCAGGAATTCCAGCGCCCAGAAAACTTAATGATGCTTCGGCAAGAATAAGTCCACCAACTCTGAGAGTCGCTAAAACAACAATCGTATTAACAACACCCGGCAAGATGTGGCGCATGATAATCCGGAAGTCTGATGCCCCGCGATTCGAGCCAAAGAAATGTAGTCTCGGGTCTTCAATGTAAGAACTTCTGCGCGAACGTTTCGAACCCCTCCCGCCCATGCGACGAGCGCGAGCAAGGTCATAACTATGCTTACCGATTGACCAAACGTAACGGCCGCGAGAATAGCTATTAACAAGAATGGCAAAGCATTCCATACATCGACCGTTCTCATCGATAATTCGTCGATCCAACCGCCATAATATCCAGCAACGAGCCCTACCGCTGATCCAATAACGACTCCTACCGATAGAGAAATCACAGCCACAATTAGGGAAATTCTTGCGCCATACAGCATGCGAGTCAGAACATCTCGTCCAACGTGATCGGCCCCAAGAAGATATGTCTGCTCGTTCTTCGGATTTGCCTCGTATCACTCACTAATCTATCTATTTCGACGCATTTCGTAACAAAAGCAATTAAAGTTTTTGCAAGTCGTTTGTAAGTCGTATTTTAGAAAATGGTTTGAACTTAGATCCTTAGTACGTATTTCTAAAAATAATAGGTGAATTACCTACATTCCTTCTTTGCACGTCTCATGTCATCTCCTAGCTACCAGAATCGAGAGTACAAGCGGGCTCTGCTCTGTACAAACAAATGGCAAATTAAAGCCCTTCTCAAATGAGAAGGGCTTTAATTCAAATCTTTACCGAGGGGCTCTAATCAACGAATAGAGAGATCCCCTTTTTGTCGAGTGTACGCATCTCACGAGCGGTCAATTTCACTCGGTAGCGTTGGCCATCAACAACAACCCACTTGTTCTGCAGGTTAGGCTTTGAAATCTTTTGTGTCGCATTCAAAGCGTGTGATCGGTTGTGACCGAACAATGGCTTAGGGCGGGGTCCAAGACCCAATTTTGCCCTAATCTGGTCGGAGCTAGGCATAACGAATAAACTCTCGAAATAACTTCTAAATAGTGGGAGCGTCTCTGAACGAAAATATAAGCAACTCCGAACGAGTTACAGTTCTCGGATGAGACTCCAGCAATTAACGCTACCATGCAAGTAGCGCCGGAACAACAGAAATATGACTCAATGAAAAAACGAGTCTGAGCAAAACATTTGAGCTGCTGTTGCTTCGACACAACAAGGGTATCGAATTAATGCCACGTTCTGAAACAAAAATACCAAGTGGAACATCGTCACGACTCATCAACATGATTCGCGCTACCACGAAATCTGTCGCAGCCAATCGAGACACTATCAATGCCCTAAATGTGTTCCCTGTTCCCGATGGCGATACCGGCACGAACATGCTGTTGACGTTACGTTCTATAGTCGAGGCACTACCGATGAATTCAACTGAATCGGCAAACAGTGTTGCGAAATCTGTCGCGAGGTCAGCGCTACTTGCCGCTCGTGGCAATTCAGGATTAATACTCGCTCAGTACTTCAAAGGCTTAGCCGAAGCGATTGGCGATGACACGGAACTAACTGGCGAACACTTCGCCAGATCAATACGAATAGCGTCCGACAGTGCCTACAAAGCTCTACCCAATCCCGTTGAAGGGACAATGCTCACCGTATACCGGGAATGTGCTGAGGTCGCCGAGAAGGCAGCTGCGAAAAATGAAGAACTCGTAAGCGTTCTAGAGGCAGTCGCCAAAGAAGCGATCAATTCCGTACGACGCACCCCTGATCTACTTCCAATTCTCGCCGAATCAGAGGTAGTTGATTCCGGTGGTTTCGGATTCGCCATCATGCTCGATGGTGCACTAAGAGCATTGCGAGGCGAGGATCCAGTCGGCAGAGTAGTCGATGTGCCTATGCCAGAGGGAAAGAGCTTCACAGGGTCGGTAAAGACTGACTTCATCGATGCTTCCCAAGAGATCGAATGGGGCTACTGCACGGTATTCGCTATTCAGGCTGATTCGCTCGATATCGATAAAATCCGTAACCACATGGCAGGAATCGGTCGCTCGCCTATTGTCGATGGTGATGCTGCAGATGGCATCGCCAAAGTGCACCTTCACATGGAAGACCCTGGCATAGCGTTAAGTGCCGGGATCTCGTACGGCGTACTATCCAGTATCGAAATCGCCAACATGGACGAGCAAGCGGCGGACTGGGCGTCTGCACGACGCGTAAACAATGCTGAAGTTGAAGCAAAACAAATTACTCCAGTCGAAATCGCCGTCGTTGCTGTAGCCGCTGGCGACGGATTAAACAATCTGATCATTAGCACTGGAATGGGGGCCACCTCCGTCCTAGAAGGTGGCGACACTATGAATCCGTCTGTTGCCGACCTGCTAGCCGCAGTCGAAGCGGCGCCATCTGCACAAGTGATACTTCTGCCTAACAACAAAAACGTAGTACCAGCAGCGCTAGAAGTTCCTGCGCTCAGTTCAAAAGATGTACGAGTGATTCAAACTCGTTCGGTTCAATCAGGAATAGCCGCTCTGCTCGAGTTCAGCACGATACTGAACCTAGACGACAATGAGTCGGCGATGAGCACTGTAGTAAACGGTGTAGGTGATGGACGCGTCTGCAAAGCGAATAGAGATGTAACGATCTACGGCCATGAAATTAAAAAAGGAATGGCGTTCGCTACGCTTGACGACAAGATAGTGGCTATTGGTCGTGACCCATTGTTCGTACTTACAAAAATGATCGAAGAACAGGCCACCAGAGCCGAGATAATTACCATCTACACCGGGAAATCTCTCTCGACAGAACAAGTAACTACCGCCACAGAATCACTGTCAACCAAGTTCGGAAATATTGAAATTGAAGTGGTCTACGGCGGACAACCCCACTACGAGTATCTGGTTGCAGTAGAGTAGCCTGACGTCAGAGCACCTTCAGCAACGAAATAAGCGGAGTCGTTACTGGCGCTGCGAACAACAATTTTCGCCAGATATCGTCATAGTAAGTGGAGAACAATAATGAGCATCGCCGTTGTAACTGACAGCACATCCGATCTCCCGGTCGATATCACCGAGCAGCACGGCATCACTATCGTTCCGCTCAATGTACACATCGAAGACGAAACATATCTTGATGGTATAACGATTTCTGCCGATGAGATGTATCGAAGACTGCCCGACCAAAAAGTAATCCCAACTACGTCAGCACCCTCTGTTGGATCGTTTATAGAGGTATACGAGAAGCTCTGTAAATCCCACAACGCTGTTATTTCCATTCATCTAAGCTCCAAACTCAGCCTGACTCATAATTCAGCAGTACAGGCGGCTGCCGATCTGAACAAAAAAGGTGCGGAAATCGAAGTCGTCGATACCGAACAAGCTTCGATGGCTTTGGGTTGGATAGCAGTTCAGGTGGCCGAAAAAATCGCAGCAGGTGGTTCCCTCGAAGAAGTAGTGGCACTTGCGAAGAGCGCAAGCAAACGGGCATCGTTCATTGGAATGGTCGACACGCTGGAGTATCTAATTCGAGGTGGTCGAATAGGAAAAGCGCAGGGCTTAGTCGGATCAATGCTCAAAATTCGACCCATCCTAACTTTGACAGAAGGTGTAGCGCACCCAGCAGGCCGTGTAAGAAATCGCACGAAGGGAATTGCGCGACTTAAAGAAATGGTTGCCGAAACAGCACCTCTCGATAAGCTGGCTGTTCTCTACACAACCGATAAAGAGGACGCTGAAAAGATTGCCGATGCGGTCGCTGAACATAATCCTGAAGGTCGCCCCATAGTGGCGCAGCTTGGACCAGTCGTGGGCAACTATCTCGGGCCTGGCACTCTTGGACTGGGCTTAATTCGATCCGAATAGCCTCTATGCAAGAAACATTTATACAGAGATACCAACTATGAACGTTGGAGGGCGAGAAGAAAGCCGACAATCTCGTACCCACACCACAAAGCGTTCGTCTTCTCCAAGAATGGATTCAGAGCGAGCGATCACTGCACTACGGAATATTCTCGAACTTGAACGGTCACGCGCGTTCACAGATCAAGCAGTGATGGGAGGACTCGACAAGTTCATCGAACAATCGATGAAAGCTCTGCCATGGATTCGAGACGTCGAACCGCTACGTGGCACCAGCTACGCAGTGCTACAGCCGGGACAACGTCATCGATGGGCATCATCGGTTATGGGTCGTTTAAAAGCAGAATATGGCGATCAGAAATCATCTGCTCCAACCACAGCATACGCCTCAGTTCCTGCCAAAAAACCGCCGGGAAAAAAACCGAGCCAAGCGTCGTCTACGAGAGTTAAATACACCCTGGACACGCCTCTAGATGAATTGAAATTTATTCACAAGGCGACCCGACCAAAGCTTGCTCGATTAGATGTCACCAACCTGCGCGACATGCTTCGTCTGTTCCCAAATCGCCACGTTGATTATTCACAGGTAACAAAAATATCCAAGGTACTCTACGGCGAGCAAATGACGGTCGCCGGTAGAGTCGTACGTTCTGACATCGCAAAAATAGGACCACCTCCGGGTGCAGCCAAGATTCTCATCAACGACGGTAGTGGCGTACTTGAAGCGACGTTCTTCCGCCAAGCGTACCTTGCCAGGCGCTTCAAGCGGGGAGATATCGTTGCATTTTCAGGTGAAGTCGGGGCGTTCAATAACCTCGCTCAAATGCAGAATCCAGAGTACGACCAGCTACCCTCAAACTCGGCTGCCAGCAGCCACGCCCAAGATGAAGAGCTTCAGCTAACACACGCCGGTAACCTACTCCCCGTCTATCCGTCCACAGACGGACTAGTCCAGAGAGCTATTCGCACTGCTACTCGCAAGTCGCTCGACACGGGCTTGCCACTACTAGACGAGTTTCTAGACGACGATCTCAAACAACGGCACGACTTCACTGATCTGAAGCTATCGGTCGAGTCGATGCACTATCCCGAATCGCCAGATCTTCAGTTCCAAGCTCGAAGGCGTTTGGCGTTCGACGAGTTGTTTATGTACCAACTCGCCGCATTGAAGAAAAAAACCGAGTGGCGAGACCGCAGAAACGGCATAGTGATCGATCAAAGTAGGGGTCGCCCTGTAGTAGAGGCCTTTCTTAACTCCCTCGATTTCGAACTCACGTCCGATCAGCAAGACTCGCTAGACGGCCTACTTGAAGATATGTCAACAGGCGTTCCGATGGGGAGATTGCTTCAGGGTGAAGTCGGAAGTGGAAAGACGGTCGTCGCCCTTTCAGCGCTGTTAGCAGCGAACACTTCAGGACACCAGGGAGCATTGATGGCTCCGACCGAAGTGCTCGCCGAGCAGCACTTCCTAAGCATTTCAGCACAGCTTCAAGCAGAACAACTCCCCGGCGAACCAATAGATGCCGTGCGACACGCGAGCCTCCCCGGTGAAGGTAATCGTCGAATCACAATTGTACTGCTAATCGGAAGTCTTCAAGGATCAATTAAAAACCGTATTCAACAGATGATTGCCGATGGCGAAGCCGATCTCATCATTGGAACTCACGCCTTGCTCCAAGAGCAGGTCGCGATTCCAAACTTGGGTCTCGCCGTGGTCGATGAGCAACATCGATTCGGTGTTGAGCAACGAGGAGCACTCACCCGACGTGAGCCTCGACCGCATTTGTTGGCGATGTCGGCAACTCCGATCCCGCGCACTCTTTCGCTAACCGTCTATGGTGACTTAGACATCACGACGCTCAGGGTTCTTCCGAAAGGTCGTAAACCAATCACTACTTCTCTGGCGAACACAAACCCAACCGAAAACGCTGCGTACGAGCTAATACGCCGTCAAGTGTCCGAGGGCAGACAGGCATTCGTCGTCTGCCCGCTAATAGAACCATCTGAATCAATTGAGGCAGAGTCAGCGCTCGAAGTGTTTGAACGGCTCTCGCAAGAGGAGTTTAAGGGATTACAAGTCGGACTTCTTCATGGTCGAATGAAACTTGCTGAGAAGCAGGATGTTATGGACCGTGTACGCAATCGACACATCGACGTTCTCGTTGCCACTCCAGTAATCGAAGTTGGTGTCGACATACCAAACGCCACGGTCATGATGATTATGAGCGCCAACCGTTTCGGACTCGCCCAGTTGCACCAATTACGTGGCCGGGTAGGTCGCGGCGAACACGAAAGTTATTGCATCCTTAAATCGAGCACAAAAGGCGAAAACGCCAACGAACGACTCAACGCCGTGCTCAACCACAGCGACGGATTTAAGCTCGCAGAAGAAGACCTTCGTATAAGAGGACCCGGCGACTACATGGGCACTCGTCAGAGCGGCTGGGACGAGCTAAAGGTAGCGACCATCGACGATGTCGACCTACTACAAATAGCACGCCAGGAAGCGTCAGACTTACTCGCCGACGGCACGCTCGATTCAATCAATGCAAACAAACCTCTCGCCAAGGAACTCGAAAGAGCAACGTCGTCACACTTTACCGAATTTTCCTAAATGCCAGTAAGACTCTTTCGCAGGCTAACTAAATTACGAAATCACACGAAACAAATGAAAAATTCAAAAATTCTCGTGACAGGTATGAGCGGATTGATCGGTGGACTCGCCGGACGGCAGTTAGCTAAAAATTACGACGTTTCTGCTCTCGGCAGATCAAATGTCGAAGGATTCCAAAATTCGATAGTTGATATTGGCGATGGAATCGACTGTATTTTACCCGCTCTTGACGGTGTGGAAACGGTAATTCACATGGCTGGATCTCGCGGCAATGTTCCGGCAGAAACCCACATCAAAGCGAACGTAACGGGGGTCTACAACTTGTTCGAAGCTTGTCGAATTACAGGCGTAAAACGAATCGTTGCCGCTAGTACCGGAGCGGTAATCGCCGGGTATGAAAAGGACGAACCGTACAAATCGTTAGTGCACGATCCAGACTTTGAAATGCCCTCACAGCGTCCAGTCATCACGGTCGATTCACCTGTTCGCCCACGCAACGTGTACTCCGCATCCAAAATGTTCACCGAAAACTTAGGACGGATGTATTCCGAGCAGCACGACATGTCGATAATCTGTATACGAATCGGGAAAGTTGAAATCGACGATGTACCTTTGAACGCCCGTAACGCTTCAGTCTGGTGTAGCCATCGAGACATTCTGCAAATGATCGATAAAGCCGTTCATGCAGCAGACGATTTGAAATACGCTGTTGTGTTTGCTTGCTCAGATAACCCGACCCTATATCGAGACATCAAGCACGCCAAGAACGTATTAGGGTTCGTACCGCAAGACAGTGCCGCAGACCACGGTTTCTAGGATTTTTTTGAACGAGCAAGTACGGGTCGACACCATGCTGCTCGAAGAACACGGGCTCTTGCTAGATGGCCCAGAGCCAAAAAATCCGCCTGGTGGACGTTCATCGCGTTCCTAGTCGTTGGAATCGTCCCGATCGCTCCTTTTATCGTCAATCTAATAGTTGATGGCGGCATATCGGCACCATTCCTGTGGAACTCGATAGCAATGGCAGTAACGTTTTCGCAATCGAAGTGTTCAAACCGCGGGTCCTCGGTAGCAGCAGCGTCAAAGCCGGATCGGAACCGGTCGCAGTCGGTGCAATGGCTACCGTCCTTGCTTACGGAGTCGGTTGGTTGCTCCGAGGCGTTGCCGACAGTATCTAGGTCTGCACTCAGAACTCTCCTGTAATCACATTTGACTCAACCGATTCGGCAACATAGCCTTCCATGTAATTGAATAACGCGTCCCCGGTGCCTGACGAGCAAACGAACAATTCGCAATTCGGGTGAAAAGGGAAAGCGGTGAGAATCCGCTGCGGTAGCGCCACTGTTACCGGTTTGAGTGCGCAAATATCCACTGGCTTCATTTGAACGCTGGGAAGGTTTGCAATCGTGACGATTAAATCGTCAAACCGGAAGCCAGGAGACCTGCCAGGGACACATGGGCACATCGACTCCTTGCGAACAGGCGCAGCTCACTTTGATATAGACCAATGAATAACAAGGTCTTTTGATCATCAGCTCTCCCGCTTCGTAATTGAGCGGTTTTTTTGTGCCATTGAACACATCAGTAAACCACTAGAGCCACATTCCATATGCCACTAAACCCTCTCAACAAACCGCCCACCGATTTCACGCCGCCCCTGAACTTAAAACGTATCCGAAAAGGTCTAGTTGTCATCAACACGGGTAACGGAAAAGGCAAAACAACTGCGGGATTTGGAATGATGCTCAGAGCGTGGGGTCGTGGAATGAACTCGATGGCAGTTCAGTTCATAAAAAGCGAAAAATCTAAATACGGTGAGCAAATGGCTGCCGAAAAAATCGGCATAGAAATGATTCCAGCGGGGCGTGGGTTCAGTTGGACCTCGAAAGATCTGACAGAGGACGAAGCCCTCGCCCAGAACGGTTGGCAAATCGCCAAAGAAAAAATTTCATCTGGCGAATATGACGTCATCATGCTCGATGAAATAACCTATCCAGTCACTTGGGGTTGGATCGACGTCGATGAAGTTCTAGAAGTTATAGCGAACAAGCCAGAGATGTTGAACCTAATCATCACAGGGCGGGACGCACACAAAAAACTGGTCGACGTCGCTGATCTCGTAACCGAAATGAAAGAGATCAAGCACCCCTACGCCGACCAAGGAATTCCTGCCCAAAAGGGAGTGGAATTCTAATGTCCTAATCCGACTCAGGAAACGAATCGCAACTAACAGACGATAATCACTACGCCGTCAATCCAATAAGCCAACCCCATGTCGATACATCACGTGCTCGACAGTCAACACTAAAACGAAACCCGCCGGAAGTTTGGGTCGTGGCACACGTTGGAATACTGAGTTCGCTGATAACCGCGATTCTGGGTCGACCAATCACCAGCAATGAAAACATACCAATCTTTAACAGGAGCATCTCCGAAGTGTCTATCCAAAACGGCGACACATCTCGAGACCTGCTGAACTACTACGAACATCAATCTCCGACGTATCGACAAATCAGGCAAAACCGAGTGGTGCATCATGGACTAACCCGAAGAAAACGAATTATGCGCGATTACTCGTCAACTCATCCAGAACAATGCATAAAAAAAACGGCTGACGAAATCGCCAGCCGCTTCTATAGATCACTGCGCTAAATATCCCGCAGAATGATCGTAACTTCTCAGCCCCTCATCACACAGCCTCGCAGAAAACGTAGCGACCGCTACACCATTACTTGGCCGCCATCGCACTGGATGGTCTGACCTGTGATGTTGCGGGCCTCTTCTGAAGCAAGGAACGTGACCAAAGCACCAATGTCAGACGGCTCTTGCGGTCGACCCATAGGAATTACTTCCTTCAAGGCTCCCATGAACACGTCGTACTTGTCTTTTCCAGCGACCGCTTCATCACCAAGAGCCTCACGCTCTTTCATCCAGTCTTGGTGGAACTGAGTCCAGATACGACCCGGAGCCACTGCGTTAACATTGATATTTTCGGAAGCGAACTCACGAGCCAGCGCCTGCGTGTAAGCAACGACAGCCATCTTGGTTGTTGCGTAGTAGGCAGTCTGGTATTTCGCAGCTTTTGCTGCAACCGAAGAAATGTTGATGATCTTGCCAGACTGGCGCTCTCGCATCTGAGGAAGAACCGCTTCGGTCA
>Ga0114996_10010420_pt1 | contig 10095 bp, 10 predicted proteins | sample ArcticOcean_MG_C_4_FD_87039 | JGI IMG/M metagenome (GOLD analysis project Ga0114996, IMG submission 87039) | Marine microbial communities from western Arctic Ocean - ArcticOcean_MG_CB4_134 | ecosystem: Environmental > Aquatic > Marine > Oceanic | place: Arctic Ocean: Canada Basin | collected...
GATGTTCCGTCGGATCGATGTGGGGTGTGTTTTTCAGCCAGGAGCCCGTCCGTTCCTTCGAGGAGGCTCAGGGCGCAGACCTCGACACGTTTCGGGCGTTCCATCGGGCGTGCCTCGATCGCGGTGTGTTTCTTGCGCCGTCTCCCTTCGAGGCGGGGTTCGTATCCACGGCGCATACGTCTGGGGTCATCGACGAGACCCTCGAGGTTGTGCAGGCGGCGGCACTAGAGGTTGCGGCACTCGAGGTCGCGTGACGAACTGACAAGGCGGCGGCACAGGCGCAGTGCACCAAGCGCGGACAGAGTTTCGACATTGAGGTGAGGTGCGGATGATGAGGTGTGTGAATCGGATGAGGATTGTGATTGCAGCAACGGTGGCTGGTGTGGTTGTCACGTCGGTGCTGCCCCACGGAGCACGGGCGCAGGACCTGGCCGACTACGATTACGAGAATCTCTCGTTCCGAGGTATCTCCTTCGACGTTGGGAATCTTTACGCCGACAACGTCGAGGATACTCGGACCCTGGGAGTGCGGCTCGATCTGGGATTCCTCGGGCCCGGCTTCAGACTCATGCCGGGGGTGACGTACTGGGAATCCACGCTGGCCGACCCCGAAGTGGATCAGTTCGAGACTCGACTCGGCACGCTCACCACGGACCAGGGGGGGACCGTTCCGCCTGGCGGTTTCGATCTCGGCGACATCCACCGGAGCGACATCGTGATGAGCTTGGATGGCCATTACCTATGGGCAGCGCCGCTGAACCTATTCTTCTCAACGGGAGTTGGGTTGTCCGCGCACTTCCTCAACGGCTCCGGTCCCGGGATCGACGGCACCTTCGTCGAGGACCTACTCGACTCGGTATCCGCAGGCTTCAACCTCCATGCGGGCTTGGAATACCCGATCACGGATCGTATGCGTATCTATGGAGGATCCAAGGTCGAAATTCTCGGCGATCTCAACTATGTCGAGTTTCGGGGAGGGCTGACATTCATCTGGGGCAGGTTGGTACAGGAGGAGGCCCGGTGACGTCTGTGTTGGAACGCGATCCTTTGCAGGTCGGCATCCTGGGCGTTGGGGCGATCACGCAGGTCGTACATCTCCCCATTCTTTCGGAGCGCCCCGATGTTGATGTTATTGCCGTCTCCGATCCGGATCGCCCGAAGGCGGAGACGCTCGGGGCCCGGTTCGAAGTGCCCCGCGTTCTGTCGAACGAGGAGATCTTGAGTGACGACCAGGTCCAGGCTGCGGTGATCTGTACTCCGAATCATCTCCACGAGTCGCTGGCGGTCGAGGCCTTGGAGCGTGGCAAGCACGTCCTGGTAGAAAAGCCTTTGGCGATGAGTGCGGATGGCGTGCGGAGGGTGCTGGATGCGGCGGCCGCCTCGGGGCGGCAACTCGCTGTCGGGATGCATCACCGATTCCGACCGGACGTGGGGGCGCTTACCGCTTTCGTGGCCGGGGGCGAGCTCGGAGATATCTATACGGTGCGGGCCAACTCCCTCACGCAGAAGATGCCCGCCGTACACTCCACGTGGCGGCAAAAACCGGAAGAGGCAGGAGGGGGCGCGCTCATGGACCTGGGCGTCCCGACCCTGGATCTCGCGTTCTGGCTGGTGAATTATCCTCGGATCACTCGTGTGACCGCCGTCTTCCGGAGTGGGGAAGCCGACGTCGAGGAAGCGGCCACCGTGTTCGCCGTGTCCGAGTCCGGCATCGCGTTCAGTGTCGAGGTGAGTTGGAACCTCTTTGCCGAGGCCGACCGGCACCGTGCCCGGGTGATGGGCACCGAGGGTTCAGGCTCCCTGCCCCCGCTGAACATCAACAAACAATTGGGGGGACGGCCCATGGACGTGACGCCGCGCCAACCCAAGGCTCGGGGTGGAGAAAACCGATTCCAAAACGCCTATCGCCGCCTTCTGGACCAGTTCGTGCGGGCGGTTCTTGGTGAAAGCGACGTCCCCGCCCCCGTCGAACAAGTCCACCTGATGGAGGTCATCTCGGCGGCGTATCGATCAGCAAGGGAGTGCCGGGAGATCCATCTTGGCGAGGACTGAGTTGGTGTGTCCGTCGTGGACCCGATGCCCAACACCAACTTTTTACTTGGCGCTCGTTGTTTGTGCGGCGGGAGCAAGACCGGGTTCACTCATGGCCCAAGGCGGGCAGAGCGATGGCCCGCAGACGGGTGACGCACCGCCCAATGTCGAGTCGGATGCTCCTCCCGGCTCCCACCTCGAGGTCTCGCTGATGACGATGGGACCCGGGGACCTGACCTATGAACGCTTCAGCCACAATGCTCTCGTTATTGTAGATAGTCAGGCTCAAACGGAGGTCGCATACAACTGGGGGATCTTCGACTTCAACGACGCGGACTTCTGGACTCGCCTGGCTCAGGGCCGCATGCGGTACTCCATGCGGGGCTACTCGGCCTCGGCCACGATCGCCCAGTACCAACGGGCGAACCGCGAAGTGTGGCTCCAGACGGTGAATCTCACGCCCGGAGAGCGTCTTGAGCTTCAAACGCTGGTGACCGAGATGGACACCGAGGCCAACCGCTACTATCGCTACGACTACTATCGGGACAACTGCTCCACCCGGGTGCGCGACGTACTGGATCGTGTCCTCGGGGGACAGATCCGCTCAGCCACCGAAGACACGGATACCGGGACAACCTATCGGTGGCACACCGCCCGATTGCTCCAGTCTGCACCGGCCCCCTACGCCGGAATCCAATTCGTGGTCGGGAACCGTGGTGACGAGACGATTTCCGCCTGGGAGGAGATGTTCCTTCCGTTGCGTCTCAAGGAGCATCTGGAGGGTGTCCGGATCGTGGATGCTGAGGGAGAGCCCGGTCCCCTCCTGGGCGAGGCGGTGCAGGTTGTCGAAGCCGTCCGTGACCCCGTGCCGCTGACCGCTCCCGACTTCCTGTTGCCCTTGCTTCTTTTGGGCACCGCGCTCGGCGCTTTTTTCGCCGGCCTGGGTTGGTTGGCCGGTGAAGGAAAACGCTGGGGCCGCTGGGCTCTCGCCCTGTCTGGAGCCGCATGGAGTACCGGAGTGGGCTTGCTCGGCACTGCGTTGCTGCTGTCGTGGTTCTTCACCGACCACGTATTCTGGACGTTGAACGAGAACGCCTTCCAGGCGAATCCGATCTCACTCATCCTGGCGGGGGTGTTGATCCTTGAGGCGCTGAACAGAAACCCGCACCGGGCCGGCATCTGGGCTCGTCTCCGCGTGAATACTGTGGCCAAAGTGGTGGGCGGCGTGGCGATTACCGGCTTGTTCGTTCAGGTGTTCCCGGGGTTTGATCAGGTTAATGGTGAGGTTCTGGCGGTGCTGCTTCCGGCTCACGTGGGACTTGCCTGGGGTGTGGTTCGGGCGTGGCCCCGCTCCATGGCGTGATTCCAGAGCGCGGCCACCGGCTGCTCCCGGCGGTATCGGCCCTCTTGGCGGTCAGCGCCTTCCCTCCGTTCCATCTGTTGATCCCGTCTTTCGTCGCGCTCGTCCCTTTGGCCATCTGGGTGGTCGACCAGAATGACGGACGGGATGCCTTGGGAGGAATCGAAACCCGAAGAGATGCTTCTGGGCGAGAAGCCTCCGATAGGGATGTCTCCGGACGTGTTTTCCGGGGCGGCGTGTGGTTTGGCGTGCTTTACTTCGGGCTGCTCCTGTACTGGATGCCTCTGGCCCTGGCGGCCTTCACTTGGTGGGCCGTCCCCGCCTACCTGACGGTGGTCATGATGTTGGCGCTTGGCGCTGGGTGTTTCACCTGGTCGCTCCGTAGTCTGACCCATCGCAGTGGAATCCCTCTTTGGTTGGCGCTTCCGTTGACGTGGACGGGGCTCGAGTGGGTGCGCGCGCACGCGCCGGGAGGATTGGCCTTTCCGTGGTTGGGGCTCGGAACGTCCCTCACCGGCTACCCAGGGCTCGTGGGTGCCGCCGAGTTGGTGGGCGCGCGCGGGATCACGCTGTGGCTCGCCCTGCTCAACGGGTTGATCGCTGAAGCCGTACGAGCTGTCCGGGCACGGGATGGGGCTCAAATGGCGGCGCGTTGGGCGGCGGCGTTCGCCCTCGTGTTGGCTGTGCCCGCGGCCTGGGGATACTGGCGAGCCCGCACTCTTCCCGTCCGGGCTGTCGGCGAGGTAGCCGTCGTGCAACCCAACATCGCGGCGCAATTCAGGTTGGACGGAGCCAGGAGCAACGACAGTACTGTGGCCTCTTTGGCGCGCCTCCTTCCGGAGGGCGCTGGGCTCTCGGAGGGCCTCTCCGAGGGCACCCGGTTTTCCCCGGACCTCGTGGTCTGGCCAGAGGTGACTTTTTTTGGAGCGATCGAATCCGATGGTGCCCTACGGGAGCGGGTCTTGGCGGTCGCGGAGAAGTGGACCGCCCCGGTCGTCTTCGGCGGGATCGGCGAGACCGTGATGACAGGGGGTAGCCCGATACCTATGAATTCGGCGTTCCTGACGGGACGGGATGGCCGGCTCACGGATTTCCGGTACGACAAACACCGGCTCGTGCCGTTGGTCGAGGGCCTTCCGTTCCGACCTGGGGCGTGGAGAGAGGGGGGCGCCGGGGTCGATTCTTACGGGAGAGGAGTGGATTGGCCTCTCGGAAGCATTGGGGTGGGCGCCCGTTTCGGCATTCTCATCTGTAACGAATCCATCTACGCCAGCCATGCCCGTCGCCTGCGGCTGGCGGGGGCCGACTTCTTTTTGAGCCTCACCAACGACGGGTGGTTTGGTAGGGAACCGTGGTATACCAGGACGGCTGCCCTTTGGCAGCACCCGGCGCATCTGGTCATGAGGGCGATCGAGCAACGGGTCGGGATCGCGAGGGCCGCCAACACGGGCTTCTCGCTCTTTGTGGATCCACTCGGCCGTGTCTACGGCCGGACTGAACTGTTTCAGGCGGCCGTCCATAGTGAGACGATCTACACGAGTGACCACCTGACCTGGTATACGCGTACCGGAGACGTTGCCGGATGGACGGCTCTGCTTCTAACGCTGGGGCTCTTGGTAATTCCCCTTCTTTGGTCTCGCCCTGCTTGAACTCACCTCCGTCCATTTTTATATTCCCTGGCAGCCGAGGAGTGGGCTCCAGAGTGCTGCATCCATCAGAAGTCATAGCCCACTGTTCGTTGATTTTGGAGATGAGTCATGAAAAAAGGCATCCACCCCGACTATATGTCGGCCACGGTCACCTGCGCTTGCGGGAATCGGTTTGAGACGATGGCTACGCAGCTGGAGGTTCACACGGACATCTGCTCCGTGTGCCATCCGTTCTATACGGGTAAACAGCGTCTTGTGGATACGGCTGGACGCGTTGAGCGCTTCAAGAAGATGTACGACAAAGTCAGTTCGTAGGTCGGGCCGAGGCCCGGTTCGCCCGTGCGTAACCCCGGAGGGGCCGATCCGAGGCTCCTCGAACGCCTCCGTGAAGTGCAGCAGCGTTTCCAGGGCGTGAACGAGTCGCTGGCCAGCCTGGACGTCGCCCAGAACGTCGATCGCCTAAGAGTGCTTGGGCAAGAGCGCGCTGAGCTCGAGCCTGTGGTTCGTGCAGCCGATGAGCTCCTCGGCCTCGTGGAAGAATACCAGGGGGCGTTGGAGCTGCTCAAAGAGGCCTCGGACCAGGAGTTCCGCGATATGGCCGGGGAAGAGGTTGCGTCTCTGGAATCTCGCATCGAGTCGGTGGGAGCCGAAGCTCGCCTCCTCCTCATCCCCAAGGATCCGCTAGACGATCGCGCCGCTGTGGTAGAAATCCGGGCCGGAACAGGTGGAGACGAGGCGGGACTGTTTGCGAACGATCTTTTCCGTATGTACCAGCGAACGGCCGAACGAGAGGGCTGGACCGTCGAGTTGATGAACCTCTCTGAGGGGATCCCGGGGTCGCTCAAGGAGGTCATCTTCACGGTGCGGGGCAAAGGTGTGTACGGACGTCTCCGTTACGAGTCGGGAGTCCACCGCGTCCAACGTGTGCCAGAGACGGAGAGCCAGGGCAGGATCCATACATCCGCAGCGACCGTGGCGGTCTTGCCCGAGGCGGAGGAGGTGGATTTAGCGATCGATCCCAAGGAGCTACGTTACGATGTGTTCCGTTCCTCCGGGCCGGGTGGTCAGTCGGTGAACACGACCGACTCTGCCGTGCGCATCACCCATATTCCGACCGGACTCGTGGTGTCCTGCCAGGACGAGAAGTCTCAGCACAAGAACAAGGCCAAGGCCCTCAAGGTGCTCCGGAGCCGCCTGCTGGATCAGAGGATCGCGGAGCAGGAGGCGGAGCGCTCCCGTCAACGGAGGGCGCAGGTCGGAACGGGCGACCGCTCCGCCAAGATCCGGACGTACAACTTTCCGCAGAGCCGAGTCACCGACCACCGGATCAAACTTACGGTCCACACGCTGGATCAGGTATTGGACGGAGACCTGACCGGCGTGATCGAGGCACTTCGGCTGGCGGATCAGGAGGAACGGCTCCAGGGCGACGCTGAGTGAACGGCATCGGAAGGCTGGCAGAGTTGGAAAGGGATGCCGAGGGCGGCGGGTCGCACACGGGGGAGTCGTGGACGATCCTTCGCATGATTCTTTGGAGCGCGGAGTACCTTACAGGGAAGGGAGTGGAGGCGGGTCGCCTGGACGCGGAGTGGCTACTCTCGGCGGCGTTGGGTGTCGACCGACTCCAACTCTATCTACAGTATGATCGCCCCTTGAGCTCCGAGGAACGGGAGGCCTTCAAGCCGCTTCTCCGTCGCCGCGCCAGCCGGGAGCCGCTGCAGTACATCATCGGTCGGGCGGCCTTCCGGCAACTCGAGTTGAAGACGGACCCTCGGGTCCTGATCCCGCGTCCGGAGACGGAAGTGCTGGTCCAAGAGGTATTGGATTGGGCGTCGGCCGGGGCAGGAAGCGTCGGGCGGGTATGGGATATGGGGACCGGGACCGGTGCGGTGGCGCTTTCGCTCGCCGCGGAGGGAGCATCGACCAGAGTCGTCGCTACAGACGTCTCGCCCGAAGCCCTTTCCGTGGCGGCAGACAACGCGGAACGCCACGACTTGAGCGGACTCGTCGAGTTCCGGGAGGGCTCGCTGTTCGAGCCGTTGGAGGAGGGGGAGCAATTCGACATCATCGTATCGAATCCGCCGTATATAGCGAAGGGCGAAAAGGGGGAGCTCCAGCCCGAGGTTCGCGATTGGGAGCCTCCAGAGGCCTTATTCGCGGGGGAGGACGGCTTGGACGTGATTCGGCAGCTGGTCGCCGGAGCACCGGAGCACTTGCTGCCGGGCGGCTTGCTGGCGCTCGAATGTGGCCTCGGCCAAGCCGAACGTGTTACCGCCGATGTGAACGCGACCGGTGCGTTCGCCGCAGTCTGGATCCGCCCGGACCTCAATGGGCGTCCGCGGGTTGTGATGGCCGAGCGAGGAGCTGTGTAACCCGGTGAGAGGAACCCACAGAATCATGAAGCGAGAGGAGTGTTGATGACGCAAGTGACGGAGATGGCGAAGGATCTGGGGAAGGCTCTTGCCCAGACCGAAGAATACCAAGCGCTCAAGCAGACCGTCTCGGGTACGGCCGATGATCGGGAGTTGGCTGAATTGCGGACGGAGTTGGAGGGTCTCGAAGGACAGTTAGAGGTCGCGCTGCGCGCAGGGGATGAGCCCAACGAGGAGTTGAAGACCGGCTATGAAGCGGCTGTGGGACGCCTGCAGGCGAGCGCCACGTACCAACGCCTCGTTTCGGCGCAGGCGAACTTCGACAAGGTTCTGGTCAAGGTGAACCGCACGATCCAGGAGGGGATCATCGAGGGCGCCGAGAGCCGGATCATTATGCCGTAGGAAGTGCCGGGTCATCTTGCTGCAGGAGTGATTGGTGCTCAAAGTATGAGTTGGAACCTCAATGATCTTCAAGGTCGGGTATACCCGATCATCGACCCCGTCACCCATTGGCTGGTTCGGCGAGGGGTACATCCGAACCTCATTACCACGAGTGGGTTCGCCGTTACCATCCTGGCTGGTCTCATGTACGGCATCGACCATGTCCGCACCGCCGGGTTATTGGTTCTTTTGGGTGGAGCCCACGATATCTTCGACGGTCGAGTGGCCCGGCTCAGCGGTCTTCAGTCCAAGTTTGGCGCCTTCTATGATTCCGTGCTCGACCGCATCAGTGAGGTCACGATCTACATCGGGCTCATCTCACTTTACAACCAGTATGAGATGTCGCTTCTGAACATTGGCATGATCTACATGATCGCTCTGGCCATGGCGGGCTCGCTCATGGTCAGCTATTCCCGTGCGAGAGCGGAGACGCTCGGACTGGATTGCTCCGTTGGCCTCATGCAAAGAGCGGAGCGGATTGTCCTTCTCGGGTTGGGGTCCCTGATCTTCGGCCTGAGTTGGGACGGCCTTGTGCTCAGCGTCATCATCGTGATTTTTGCTGTCCTCACCAATACGACCGCGATTCATCGAATCCTATGGGTCCATCGGCAAGCGGCCGGTGTGCCTTTGGACGAGTAGAACGACCGAGTATGCATGATTCTGTAGGTGATGGCAGTCGTCGATGGAACGTTGCAGGCTCGCAAACCGTACCATTGGGTATGGATCTGTCAGCCGTTACGCTGAATGACGGTGGGACAACTCGACCATCAACTCGAATAACCGATCAAGGAGATACACAGTGATAGAACCTCCTGAGATTCGCCCGCCAGAGGGACGACTGGGGGTACTTCTGCCCGGCATGGGCGCCGTCTCCACAACGACCATTGCGGGAGTCATGCTCGCGCGGAAGGGATTGGCCACGCCCATAGGGAGTCTCACGCAGATGAACACGATTCGTCTGGGTCAGCGTACCGAGAACCGCACGCCGCTCATCAAGGACTTCATCGGATTGGTGGAGTTGGACGACATCGTATTCGGCGGCTGGGATCCGATCCCGGACAACGCCTACGAGAGTGCCGTGAACGCCGGTGTGCTGAGCGCCAAACACCTCGATCCCATCAAAGACGAGCTGTCGGCCATCGCCCCCATGGCGGCTGCGTTCGACACGGAGTACGTGACGCGCCTGGATGGTCCGAACAAGAAAACCGGGGCCAACAAACGAGAAATCGCGGAGGCGGTTCGCGAGGATATCCGGAACTTCAAGACGGAGAACGGTTGCGACCGCCTCGTTATGGTCTGGTGCGGCTCGACAGAGATCTTCCTCCGCGCGGGACCAGCCCATGAGACCGTGGAGTCCTTCGAGACCGCCATGGAGCAGAATGATCCATCGATCGCGCCGAGCATGCTGTACGCCTACGCCGCATTGATGGAGGGCGTCCCTTACGCCAACGGAGCCCCCAATCTCTCGGCTGACTTCCCGGCGTTCGAGGACTATGCGGTGGAGAACGGCCTTCCCATCTGCGGGAAGGACTTCAAGACCGGCCAGACACTCATGAAGACCATCCTGGCCCCCGGCTTCAAGGCTCGCATGTTGGGCGTTCACGGTTGGTTCAGCACGAATATCCTCGGCAACCGTGACGGCGCCGTGCTCGACGACCCGGCTAGCTTCAAGACCAAGGAAGAGTCGAAGTTGGGTGTGATCGATCACATACTTCAGCCGGAGCTTTATCCGGAGCTGTACGGAGACATCTATCACAAAGTCCGGATCAACTACTATCCGCCCCGCGGAGACGACAAGGAGGGCTGGGACAACATCGACATCTTCGGGTGGCTGGGATACAAGATGCAGATCAAGGTCGATTTTTTGTGCAAGGACTCCATCCTGGCCGCCCCGATCGTGCTCGATTTGGCTCTGTTCATGGACCTAGCGGGCCGCGCTGGCTTGGGGGGGATCCAAGAGTGGCTATCGTTTTACTTCAAGAGTCCACAGTGCGCTCCGGGTCTCTATCCGGAGCATGATCTCTTCATCCAGAACTGGAAGCTGAAGAACACCCTTCGGTGGCTCGCGGGAGAGGAACAGATCACACATTTGGGCCGCGAATATTACGAGTAGAGGCCTGAGGCCTATTGAAGGAGTACAGCGGGTCGCGCACATGGCGCTTGTGCGCGTTCAGACAAGGACCGACGACGAGGCGTAGCAGAGCTACTCCGAGGAGGAGAGACGCAGGATCAACCGCACAAC
>Ga0114996_10010430_pt1 | contig 10090 bp, 10 predicted proteins | sample ArcticOcean_MG_C_4_FD_87039 | JGI IMG/M metagenome (GOLD analysis project Ga0114996, IMG submission 87039) | Marine microbial communities from western Arctic Ocean - ArcticOcean_MG_CB4_134 | ecosystem: Environmental > Aquatic > Marine > Oceanic | place: Arctic Ocean: Canada Basin | collected...
CCAAGGCCGGATGGGCCTGAGCGACTGGGCGCGCGTCTGCCGCGGGCATTGGGCGAGAGACCTCTCATACGCGTTGATGACCGCGCTTGACGTGTCGGACCGACGGGCGTGGGAGCGTTCCCTGATTGAGCGCTACTGCGCCCTGCTCAGCGAGCGCGCTGGGCAAACGGTCGACTTTGCGACCGCGTGGGACGGATACCGCCGGCAGGCGTGCGCCGCGCTGCTGATGTGGACTCCAACGTTATGTCCACCACCGACGCTGCCCGCCATGCAACCCCAGGCAACGTCGATGCTGATGATCGAGCGGATCACCACAGCGATGGACGACCTCGCTGTCTTGTCACTGACCTGACTGAAGGAGCGAACACGAGGAGCGTCTCTGCCATGAGCGATCTGCGCGAAACCTATCAGCTGCTCGGCGAAGTGCTGCTCGAGGAGATCGTCGTGCGCGCTGGGCTCGACCAGGCGCAGGCGCCCGGTGGGAACGCAGTTCCCGTGGCCCTGAGTTTCGTCGTGAGTGCCGATCCCGAAAGCGGCCAGCTGGTCATTCGCGGTGAGCGCGTCGGCGGGGCGCCGCTGGAGTTGCGCTTCGACCTCGACTGAAGCCGATAGCTGTCGGTCGGGAATTGCGCCGCTCGCCCGCGAATCCGTCGCCGCCCACCTTCGCGGTGCCCCCGATCCGCGGCGAACCGCTGCGCGCGTTGCGGAAGCAGCCAGCCGACCTGCCCATCTCTGCGCAGATCCGCCTAGCCGGTAGGCTAGGGACCGAGGCCGATCTCGCGGTGTGCGCTACCTTTCCGTCTAGTCTCGGATCACCACCGGGGAGGGAGTCCGTCATGACCGTTCCGGAGATTCAGTCCTTTCACATTGCGACCGTCGTGCGCGACCTCGACGATGCGGTGGCGGCGTACACAAGACTGCTTGACGCCCAGACCTGGCGGCTTCGCGAGATATCGCCCGGTTTTCGCATCGCCTATGGCAGTGGTAGTGGACAGACATGGGAGCTGATTGAGGTCAGCGGTCCTGGCACTTCACAGTTCCACGAGTTCCGTGATCAATACGGCGAGGGTGTTCAGCACGTGGGCTTCTGGACACCGGATATCCGGGCTTCGGTGGAGCACGCTCTCGCCCAGGGGGGCAAATTGGTCGCCGCGAGCGAAGACGCTGACGGGCGGATCACGGTGCAGCTCGCTCCTCAGGCGACCGCGACGCCGGACGTCATCGATGCCGCCATCGGAATCGGAGCGTTCATCGACGGCGGCCTCGGCGCTTGGCGGATCGAGTTCATCGGCAAGGACGGCGACGCGTTTCTGCGAGACTGGCTTGAGGAAGAGTACGGCGAGATCCTGGTGACGCCGCGGACGTGGTAGCGCGACGGAACGCTCCGATATCGCCAAGTGGCATCCGTGTCCGGAAGGAAGACTAGAGAAATGGCCGAGAATCAGACCCGTAAGCAAGGGCAGGAGATCCGGCGGCGCCTCATGGGAGGCGACCTCGTGGACGAGATGGCGGCGACCACCTACGACGATCCAATGATGCAAGAGTTCGCGGACTACGCGAGCGAAGCCGTGTTCGGCCTGCTTTGGACGCGGCCTGGCCTAGACATCAAGACGCGCGCGCTGGTCTGCGTCGTCTCGGACACCGCCATGGGGCGTTGGCCGGAGCTCGCGTTGCACCTGCGGGTCGCGAGGCGCGCGGGCTGGACCGAAACAGAGCTCGCGGAGGCCCTCCTCCACATGGCTGGCTACGTGGGACTCCCGCTGGTTCGGGAGGCGACGCTGACAGCCAAAGAAGCCTTTCGCGAGATGCGAGAGAAGGAGTCGTCAGGCGCGGAGAGCGACTGAGGCGGTAGACCAGATCGGGTGGAGCTCCTCGCGGAACTCTCAGCGATGCGTTCCAACCAGACGTTGAAGGCGACTGAGAAAGCCTGCTATCGCCCGTCGGTCGCCGCTGCAATCATCCCTGCATCGGATCGAACATCGGCCACCAAGGAAGGCTCTCTGAGGGCACGAGAGCCGGTCTCGCGACGGGTCCACCGCGCGCCCGCTCGGCGGCAATTCGCAGGCCGGGCACGTCCAGATTCAGCACAGTAACGACTCCGTGCGGGTTCCGAACACGGAGTCGGGCACGTAGCTGCGGCTCCGGTGATTCGTGATCGACCACCTCGAAGGCGATGACCCTGGAACCTTCCTCGATGAACGTCTGCGAGCAGCTCAGGTCCGAGACGAAATCGCCGTCCTCATCGAAGTACCCGGTTATCTCATATCCGACTGGCACCCGCGCACAGACATCCGCCGTCCAGGACGAGTCGGAAATGAAGATGAACGGGTAGATGTAGCCGGCGGAGACGTCTTCCCACACGGCGAAATCGGGGTAGATGATCTCCAAGTAACTGCCGTCCAAGCGAACCTTGGAGCCACCGCTGTACTGGATGGTACCGCCCCTACGCCGCACTTGGACGATCTGGAATTCGTTGGCAGGGGGATCCGAAGCCTGATCAGCGTCGAGGCTCACCGGCTTGCCCGTAAAGACGTCGTCCTGACCGTCGGAGTAGTACACGATGACGAGGGAAGATCCGCCGACCGTCTCCGGTGCGGCACACGTGCCAGACGCATCCGTCGTGCACGCCCCGACGATACCGACCGGCGCGGCGTCATCCAGACCAAAGACCAACGGATAGTCGGACTTGGCGGGCGTCTTGCCGTGCGCACTCACGAAATCCGGATCGGTTCGATCGAAGACGCGGATCTCGGCGCCTGGCAGCGGCAGCTTGCAACTACCTGAGCCGTCGCAGAATTCGGGATCCTTGGTCTGGTTCACAACGTGCAGGTCGACGTGATTGGCACGCAGCGCGACGGCCTCACCCGAACTGATGATCACATCCACGCCGTTGATCTGGACCGTCGCTTCGGCGTGCGGCCCAGCCGTAGACGTGATGGAGGCCGCCGAGAATGCAGCGGCTCGGATCCTCGGGGTAGCGCCAGGAGCAGATCCGGGCGGTGGGTGGTCCCCCCTCCGGCTGGTCAGTTTGATCGGTCGTATCCGAGTGCGATCCGGACCGCTTCCAGGGTTCAATAACCGGCAAGGGATCTGGATCCTCCGTGAGATGTTCGATTCCGAGATGGTGACGGCGGAGCTGCAATACGAGTCGCGAGTCGCCGATCGCGGACTCAACCCGGACCGGAGCGAGCTCTTGCCCTCGACCGATCGGTGATATTTGTCATATCGTGCCGACATCTCTGGCAGACGCTAGTTTGAGCGTCGCTAATAGCGCGAAGAGGTGACAATCATGATGACCGGTGACGAATATCGCGAGTCGCTTCGCGACGGTCGGATGTCCTTTTTGGACGGAGAACTGATCGACGACCACGCGACACATCCCCTGCTGCGCGCAGCGGTCGATGGAGCGGCGGCGTCCTATGACCGCCACTTCTCAGACGATGCCGGGGCCCGGAACCCGCTCTACGACATCCCCAAGACGGCGGAGGACCTGGAGAAGCGGGCAGAGCTCTATCATCACCTCGATATGTCCGCCCATGTGACGGGTACGGCCCTGATGGCGTTGATCACCGTGGCCCCGGAACTGGGCAAGGTGAACCCGAAGTATCACGAACGGATCCAGAACTTCTACAACTACTGCCGCGATAACGATCTGCGCTGCGCAGAAGTCGTCACGGATGCGAAGGGGCATCGTAAGCAGCGGCCGATCGAACAGGACGATCCGGACCAATACGTGCACGTCGTCAGCCGCAGCGACGAGGGGATCGTGATCCGAGGAGCGAAGCTACACATCAGCGCCGCACCTCTCGTCCACGAACAGGTGATCATTCCGACCAAGGGAATGCGCCCCGGGGAAGAAGCCTACGCCCTCTGCTGCTCGGTCCCGACCAACGCCCCGGGTGTGACCATCATCAACACGACCTATGCGCCGCATGGGGACGATCTTCGCCACTTCCCAGTCTCCGGCCAAAGCAACACGCCAGAGGGATTTGTGGTGTTCGATGACGTGTTCGTGCCTGCCGAACGGGTCTTCCTGGATGGGGAGGTCGAGTATGCATCGAGTGTGGCTCGAGCCTTGGGGCTGTGGGAGCGTGTCGGCTCAATCATGGCGGGGGACGGCGCGGACCGACTCGTGGGAACAGCGCAACTTTTCGCCGAAGCGAACGGCATCGCGGAGCGGAAGGACGTGCAGACGAAACTCGCGAACCTCGCCATCTACGCAACGATAGTCCGGTCAGCCTGGCACGCGGCGCAAGCCAATTCTGAAGTCAACGCGGATGGAGCGCTGGTGCCCTCGCCGCTCTACATCAGCGCCTTCCGCTACTTCCAAGCGAACATGCGCCAAGAGATCCAAGATCTGATCCACGAAATCGCCGGGTCCTTGACGGTGAACGCGCCCACCATGGCCGACTTCGAACAACCGGAGTTGCAGGACGGTCTGCGCGCCGCGCTGGAGACGCCTGGCTTCTCGGCGGAAGATCGCCTGCGAATGAATCACCATTTGCGCGATACAACAGCGGACGCATACGGCGGCTGGGGGGATATCACCTCCTCGTTGGCCGGCGGAGGCATGGCCGCACAGCAGGTGACGGTACTCGGGCTCTATGACATGGATCGCGCCCGCACAATGGCCCGGGAGTCCATGGGATTGGATTCCGAGCGAGACGTTCACACCGCTGCATCTTCAACCACGGACTAGCGCAGGAAAGAGATTGCCAATGCTGACCGGAGACGAGTACCGCGCCTCAGTCCGGGACGGTCGAACATCGTTCCTGTCGGGCGAACGAGTGGATAACGCATCCGAGCACCGCCTGCTCGGCGTGTCCGTTGATTGGGTCGCGCGTACATACGACCGGCTCCAGGGGGAGGGATCGAGCGCCCAGAGTCCCTTGTTTGACGCGCCAACGACCCCGGCCGAGCTGGCATCACAGATGGAACTCCTCACGGCTTCCGACCCAACAGCTGCCATTACAGCTGGATGCATGTCCTTGAGTCGCGTCGCGCCCGCTCTCGCGTTGTTGAATCCTGACTACGCCGAGCGGCTGGGCCGGGTTCTGGAGTCGGTTCGGCAAGAGGATCATCGGGTGGCCGCGGCGCATACGGACTTGGGCGCCTTCGGTGTAGTCGGTCGAACGGCGGACGGCGTCGTCGTGCGTGGGGCGAAGCAACACGTGCTGGGGGCTGCGGTCGTTCACGACCTTGTCGTCGTACCGGAAGGGGACCTGTTGGAGGGTCAGACGGATGCGGCCATCGCGTTCATGATCCCGGTAAACACGCCGGGCGTGAAGATCGTCAGTGTGACGACCGCGCCCCTCTCCGAGGACGACCGGCACTTCCCGATCAGTCGGGAGTACAGCATGGCCGACGCCACCGTGCTGTTCGACGATGTCGTTGTGCCCAATGAGCGCATCTTTCTGGACGGAGAAACGGCAGAAGCCGGGAGCTTGGCCAAGACGTTCGGGCTCTGGGAACGAGCACGCGGCGCAGCGGATCAAGCGGACCGTGCGGAGTTACTCTTGGGTCTCGCCTACACAATCGCGGATATGAACGGACTGACGGACGTGGCACACATCCGCGAAAAGCTGAGCCGGTTGGCGGTGTACGCCAATTTGTGCCGCGCGGGTTGGGAATCGGCTCTGGCACACGCTCAGCCCGCGTCCGATGGCGCGATGGTGCCAGACGAGTCCGCCGTTTATGCGGCCCTCGCGTACGGCACCGATCTCTATAGCCGGATGGTGGCGATCGTGCACGATGTTGGCGGCGCATCCACCATCACGGCCCCGACGGTCGCGGACTACGAGAACGAAGCGACGCGCGGGTACGTCGAGAAGTACATGAGCACCGGAAACAATGTCCGGGGGGAGGATCGGATGAAGGTCTTCCACTTGATCCGCGATCTCACGGCTGACCGCTACAGCGGCTGGCTGAAGGTGACCAATCAGATGTTGGGTGGAGGCGTCTTAGCTCAACAGCTAGCCGCGCTCGATCACTATCCCTTGACCCACGCACAGGACAGCGTGCGGGCGGCGGCTCATATCTAACGCGCCGGTCTGAAGCAGGCCGGCGCGTAGAAGACAGCATCCGCGTTCGTGTGATCCGATCAAGCGCGCGCAGTCTGGGCTGAAGCACATGCCGAGGGTGTGGGGCCCGAAGATGAGATCGTCTTCATGTCTATCTGGTAGTCAGGACGAGGCTCGGCTCTGAGCTGGGCTTCAGCGACCTCGGTTTCGACCCGGTTCGAGGACTGTCGGGCCGTCGCTCTACGACCGAGTTCTGGCGAGAGACGCCCGGCTATGGGGCCACGCATATACGCAATGTACCTTCAATCCGTCGCTCATGATCGACGCCCTGCGGGCTCACAAACTCGACATTCCCGGCGCTCTGAAGATCACCGTCCTCCTATGCGATAGGCGGCCTCAGATGGGGTTCTGAGACACGACAGCCCGCCTGACATGGGAAAGGAAGAGCCCTTCAGCCGGCGCACTCCGCAGCGATCTGTATACGACGGTTCCACCACCGCGCCACGGCACTCCTTCCGGAGGAGACGAGGAGGTTTGCTGCAAGGATCCAGATCAGAGTTCGCGACTGTTTGCCGTCGAGCGGCGACCAGTGGAACGCACACCCGAAACTCGGGTCAGTACCTGAGGATGCTGTCGCGGCAGCGATGCACGCTGAAAACGAATCGATTGGTGTTGGAAGAATGAGGTGTGTGATGCGATTCGATTCGGTTCCCCATCCCCGCGCTCTCCTTTCCCTCCTGGCCGTCTCTGCGATCATCGCGGCAGCCTGCTCAGGCGACGGTGGCTCTGATGCGAGTGCTGTGGCGGCCCCACCCCTCGACGTCGAGACCGGCACGGAGGTCGTGGCCGACGCGCCGAGTGAGACGGCAGCTGAAGAGGACGTCACCGAGGTGACTCCGGCTGGCTCGGGGACCGGGTTGATCAATGGATTGGCCGACCACAGCTTTGCCGCCGCGGTGTCGAACTCCTACTGGTACTCGCGCTACACCTTGGGCAGCCTGGTGATGATGTCCGGCCTGGGCATCGGCTTCGCACCACCGATGGAATCCGTGCTGGGGATGGTGCAGGCCGTCGATCAAGGGCCGGCCGAGGGGGAACATGTCGTCGTCCCGGGGAACCCGGCGCTGCTCCGTGCGGTGTTCGCCAGCGGCGACCCGCAGTTCGCGAGCCCCTTCAATGACGACCCCATGGACCTGAGCAACTTCCGCTGGGATCTCGCCAAAGCCGACACCACGTTGACGCCGTCGGCGCAGGCGCAAACGATCATCAAGGAGCTCGCGTGGGCGAAGTTCTTCAACAATCCGGGCTGGACGGGCGGCGTCACCAGCGAGATCGGGGCGATGGATCGGTTCAAAGGGATGGTGATGTACGCCAGCGCCAAGACCCAACTCGGGTTCGCGCTGAACAACCTGCGCAATGACGAGGGCCTCTTTGTCGCGGCGGTCGTCGCCGACGGCGACGAGTTGGTCGTGAGCGACGCAAGGATTCGGGCCGGAGATCAGTTTCAGATGCTGCAGGCACTGTCCTCGATGCGCTGGCTCTTGCAGCACGGGGACGCGTACAACAGCGTCTATCTGGACCCGGACGCGCTGGATCAGTTCGGGCAAGCCGCCGACGATCTCTTTACCGCGATCCAAGAGTTGGCACCGGAGGGGATACAGGAGGCGGCGCTGGGGCTCAGGCGATCGCCTGGTATGCGGCCGGGAGCATCGGCGCCCTCCAGCAGGCAGCGATCGAGACGCTCACCGAATAAGGTGAGCAGCTTCTGAACGCCCCGCGGAATGGCGTGATCGACCACGCCCGGGCGACTCGCGGCCTGCTCGAGGTAGCGCGCGTCACGAGTGCAGAGCGATATTACGCCGCCGCGCTTACCGATTTAAACGCGCTACTCGATGCGTATCGAGTGGAGTTCCGACCGCCTGATCGTCAGTGCCGCTGATGTGCTGGATGTCGATCGTCACGTCGGGAAACATTCTGCGGAACTTGGCCACGTGCGCAACCAGGGCAGAGGGGCCTCGGCCATCGGGGACCGAATGGTCAATGAAGTCCTCCGCTGTGAATTCGTCGATGACGGAGTAGTTGCCCTTGGCCACGGCCTCTTCCAGGTACGTCCGCATGACCTGCGTGGTGCGTTCTTGGCTCATTCCTGATCGCTCCGATCGCCATCTACATCTTTCGGTGCCCGGATCACAGCCAGTTCCCAGGACAAGCGAGATCCAACCTGTGAGGCATCGTGGGGTTGCGCCCGTCAGAAGTCTCTCCACCTCCGTTCTCTGTTCTCGCGGACAGATGGCGATCCGAGACAGTGATCCATCGCAGGTGGTCGATCGCGTCCCACCAACCGCCCTGGCCAGCAGATGCGGCCAATGGTGGGTCCGCGCCCACTTGCTGGCCGAGTGGAGCTCCAGCAAGGCCCACGATGAACTGATCGTGGTGGGCGGCCTGTCTGCCGGGAGGCGAGAGCTGCGCCTCCGTCGCGCCTGAGCCCGTGCGACCTGCCGAGCTCGACGGATCGAACGAGGGTCGGGGCGTAGGATCGGTCGATGTCGCTGCGCGCCTGCTTCCTCGACGTCGACAGCGTCATCCTCGACCCCGCGGGGACCCACCTCGAGTGGGTCTCCCCTGCGGCGGAGGATCAAAACCGTACTCGAAGTAACAGAATGGCTCTGGCAGCGGCACCCGCTGGGCGTTGGGGAGAATGCGAACCACTTCCAGCGCGACCTCTGTGGCCGGGGCGCTGACGTCCGGTGGCGGATGACCAGCGGCGCCGCCCGACAGGCCGCGCCCTGTTCCCGGCGTCCGTCGAGACAGCCGCGTCAACGAATCGTCCGACTGGCTCCAAGTGATCCAGGGGCTGGGAGGTCGCTAGGCTGACTGGGGAACCCGCAGAGGTGGCCCGACGACGAGACGCAACACTCTTGGAGAAGACCAATGGCGGCCAATGAACTCGACCAGACGGTGGTGGAACAACTGCTCACCACGACGCGGGCGGTGCGAAGGCGGCTCGACCTGTCGCGGCCAGTAGAACGCGAGATTGTGCTCGACTGCATTCGCCAGGCACAGCAGGCGCCAACGGGCGGGAACGCCCAGGGGTGGCGTTGGATCGTGGTTGAAGATGCGGCCACGCGGGCCAAGCTCGCGGACATCTACCGGCGGGCAGGCGGCGATCTGCTCCAACGAAGCTACGAGAACGCCCAGGATGACAAGACCCGACGCGTCTACCAGTCGGCCGTGGAATTCATGGACCGCCTGGCGGACGTCCCTGTGCACGTCATTCCCTGTATCCAAGGCGGGATTCCAGAGGGCGCCTCGAACGTGCGGCTGGCCGCTCTCTATGGCTCCATCTTCCCCGCCGTCTGGAGCTTCCAACTCGCCCTTCGATCACGAGGGCTGGGAACCGTCCTCACCACGGTCCACCTCTTTCAGGAAGAGGAGACCGCCGAACTTCTGGGAATCCCCAGCGACATCATGCAGGTCGGACTGCTCCCCGTGGCCTACACCACAGGTGGTGAGTGGAGTCCCACCGGTCGTCCGCCCGTCGAGACCATCGTCCACTTCGACCGCTGGTAGCGGGGTGATCCCGAAGCGGTCTCCCCGGCCTCCGCGTCTCCGATCCGCTCATCGTGAGATGGCGACCGCCGGGTGCCCTAGCTGGAGACTCGGGGACGCGTAGATTTTGCCGACCGGTCCGGGTCCGCCTGCGGCACTCCGGGGAACTCCCCGGCGCATCTTCAGTCGGTGCTGTCCGGATCCTCGGACGCGGCCGAACGACAGACGGGGCAGACCTTCTGCACCGGCTTCACGTTGGCAACGGCTCCTGGGCAGGTCGCGTCGTGGATGCGGCGGACCAAACTCTTCTCAGCCATGGTGGATTCCTCTCGAATGGAGGCGATGAGTCTAGCCGTCCACTCGTCTCCGCGTGCGTTGCTTGTCGGCCCGGTCGCTGAACACCCATCCCGTTAGGCGGAGCCTGGCACTTAGGTCTTGCGGGCCGTCTTCTTCGCGGTGGTCTTGCGGACCGTCTTCTTCGCGGCGGTCTTGCGGACCGTCTTCTTCGCGGCGGTCTTGCG
>Ga0114996_10010432_pt1 | contig 10088 bp, 10 predicted proteins | sample ArcticOcean_MG_C_4_FD_87039 | JGI IMG/M metagenome (GOLD analysis project Ga0114996, IMG submission 87039) | Marine microbial communities from western Arctic Ocean - ArcticOcean_MG_CB4_134 | ecosystem: Environmental > Aquatic > Marine > Oceanic | place: Arctic Ocean: Canada Basin | collected...
CAGATATACAAAATAGTGTATCAGAATTGGTGAATGCAATATGAAAATAGGAATGCCTAAGGATGGAAGATTTGGAGATTTCGGTGGAAAGTACATTCCAGAAACACTTGTTCCAGCTATTGAGGAGCTTGAAGAAAATTATCAGAAAATTAAAAATGATAAAAGTTTCCAAAAAGAGTTTGATTACTATTTAAAAAATTATGCTGGAAGACCAACTCCACTTTATTTTGCAGAAAATTTAACAAAATTCGCTGGCGGTGCAAAAATCTATCTCAAGAGGGAGGATTTGTTACATGGTGGAGCGCATAAAATCAACAATACACTTGGTCAAGCACTACTTGCAAAAAGAATGAAGAAGAAGCGAATAATTGCTGAGACTGGTGCTGGTCAGCATGGTGTTGCAACTGCGATGGCGTGTTCTTGTTTGGGATTATCATCAGAAGTTTACATGGGATACAAAGATACAGTTAGACAACAACAGAATGTTTTCAGAATGGATTTGCTTGGTTGTAAAGTATATCCAGTTAAATCAGGTTCACAAACACTGAAAGACGCAATTAATGAGGCTATTCGTGACTGGATTACAAATGTTGAGACAACATATTATCTGTTAGGTTCCGCTGTTGGTCCACATCCATATCCAGTAATGGTACGAGACTTTCAATCCGTAATAGGAAGAGAGATAAAAAAACAGATGAAAAATATTCCTGATACGATTATTGCATGTGTTGGCGGTGGATCAAATGCAATTGGCACATTTTATCCAATGATAGGTGATAATGTGGAAATGATTGGTGTTGAAGCTGCTGGCCAAGGATTGAAGACTGGTAAACACTCTGCTACACTCAATGCGGGAAAAAAAGGTGTATTACATGGCATGATGACATATCTACTTCAAGATAATGATGGACAAATCAAAGAAAAAAATAGTATTTCAGCAGGATTAGATTATCCGGGAGTTGGACCAGAGCATGCATTTTTGAAAGATGCAGGGAATGTAAAATATAAAAGTGCAACAGACCGCGAAGTGATTAACGCCTTTTTAACACTAACAAAAACTGAGGGAATAATACCAGCATTAGAATCTGCACATGCAGTTTCATATGCAATGAAAATTGCTAAAACTAGATCAAAATCTGATTCAATAGTAGTTACATTATCTGGACGTGGTGACAAAGACATTGACATCGTAAAACAATACTTGAGGAAGAATGCCAAAAATACAAGATAAGTTTAAGGAATTAAAATCCAAAAATGAAAAAGCGTTAATTTCGTACATTATGATAGGTTTCCCCAATGAACATACAACACTATCAATTGTTAGGGGTCTTGTTAATGGTGGTGCTGATATTATTGAACTGGGATTTCCATTTTCAGATCCAATAGCTGATGGACCAGTTATACAAAATGCAAGTACAGTTTCATTAAACAAGGGGGCAAAAATTGAAAAATTTTTTAGAATTGTGAAAAAAATTAGGAAGGAGACAGACATTCCACTTATTTTAATGACATATACGAATATACTCTATACACATGGTTATACAAAATTTATGTCAAGAGTAAAGAATGCTGGTATTGATGGTCTAATTCTGCCAGATATGTCTATTGAAGAATCAAAAAACTATCTCAAATCTGCGAAAAAAAATAATCTTGATACCATCTTCTTGGTATCGCCAAATACGAATAATGATAGGCTGAAAAAAATTGCAAAAATAAGTACAGGTTTTTTGTATATGGTAGCCGTTTTTGGTACAACTGGTGTACAGACAAAAATTCACAAATATACTATAGATTCAATTAAAAATGCTAAAAAACTGATTGGTGACAAACTGCCAATTGGAATTGGTTTTGGTATATCAACTCCTAATGATGTGAAAAAGTATGTTTCAGTAGGTGTGGATGCAGTAATTGTTGGAAGTGCAAACCTAAAAATTATTGAGAACACGCCTACAACAAAATTACAAAAGAGGATTACCGAGTATACAAAAAGACTGAAAAGTAGCACAAAAGTTTAGGAAAAGCTACATAAATGGGAAACTATTTCCACATATATGCAGACTAGGTTCATCTTTGTGACAGGCGGAGTTATGTCCGGTCTTGGCAAAGGCGTAGTTTCATCTTCAATTTCTAAACTTTTACAACTTTCAAATCAGAAAGTTTCATGCATCAAAATTGATCCATATCTAAATTTTGATGCTGGTACAATGAATCCTATTGCACACGGTGAAGTGTTTGTCACAGAAGATGGTGGTGAATGTGATATGGATATTGGAAATTATGAAAGGTTTCTTAATCAAGATATACCAAAATCTCATAACATTACTACTGCACAAATCTATTCTAACGTAATAAATGCAGAAAGAAAAGGTGAGTATCTAGGTGCATGTGTACAAATTATCCCTCATGTCACGGATGAAATTAAAAAACGAATAATGACTATTGCGGAAGATGAAAATCTAGATGTGTTGGTTGTTGAATGTGGTGGTACGGTAGGAGATATAGAAAGCCTACCTTTCCTTGAAGCATTAAGACAGATAAAATTAGAAGGTGGTTCAGAAAATGTTATTTTTGTTCATGTTACATTAGCGCCATCATTAGATGTAGTTGGAGAGCAAAAAACAAAACCAACTCAACATAGTGTACAAGAACTAAGAAGAATTGGTATTCAACCTGATATTTTATGTGTAAGATGTACTCAACCACTATTAGAAAAAACTCGGAAAAAGATTTCACTATTTACAAATGTTTCATCAGATGATGTATTATCATGTCATGACGTAGAATCTATTTTTATGATTCCTCATGTGTTATATGAACAAAAATTGGTTGAAAAAATATTCAGTAAGTTTGCAAAGGTTGGATATATGAATACATCAGAAAACTGGAGTGAATGGAATTCTATTGTTAATTCGTTACATCAATCTAAAGACCCAATAAAAATAGCAATGGTTGGAAAATATGTTACACTAGCTGATAGTTATGTAAGTGTAAACCAAGCTCTAAAACATACTGGAGCATCAATTGGAAGGCAAGTAAATATTGATTGGATAGACTCTGAAACTTTTAATGGTAATATAGAAAAACTTTCAAATTTTGATGGTATTATAGTTCCAGGTGGCTTTGGCACACGAGGATCTGAAGGTATCATAAATGCAGCAAATTTTGCATTAAAAAATAATTTACCATATCTTGGAATTTGCTTTGGTTTTCAATTAGCTGCAGTTGCATATGCTAGAAGTAAATGCAACCTTGAAAATGCAAATTCAGCGGAAATTTCGCCTGATACATCATACCCAATAATTGATCTACTACCAGATCAAAATAATGAAAATGATATGGGTGGTTCGTTACGTTTAGGCGCAAATAAAATTGATATTAGTAAAAATTCAATTGCACATAAAATTTATGGCTCTGAAACAATTTTTAGGAGACATAGGCATAGATATGAATTCAATACAAAGTTTAGAACAGAGTTTGAAAAAAATGGAATGATTTTCTCAGCTGAAAGTGATGGTGGAAGGAGAATGGAAATTTTAGAAGTTCCATCACATAAATTCTTTTTCGGTGTACAATTTCATCCAGAATTTAACAGTAGACCTGGATTTCCGGAAGCGGCATTCAAAACATTTGTCAATGCATCTGCGTAGAATTAATCTAATTTAGATATCTCATAAATCTTTTGTCTTGCATCACGGATGGAGACTTTTCGCTTTATGTGTCCCTTTTCCATTAAATGCCTTAATGCTAATCTCACTGTTCGATCTGGTAACAATGTTTTTATTGCAAGTTCCTTTTGTGTCATAGAACCTTCATACTCTAAAATTTTTAATAGAAGTTTTGAACTAGGTGGCATCGCAAATAATTCTTCTGCAAGTTTCACCTTTTTTGCAAGTGCTGATATAGTAGTAGAGTCTGTTTTCATACGAATTATTCTTGCAGGTGGTGTAAACTTTGTGGCTTCAATTTTATTATTAATTTTAAATCGATCAATTCCATCTAAAACAACATCGCAGTGTAAACGTGATGAAATTTCATCTATTTCTATCAAACTGTTATCAGAAACAATTAGTGGTCTTCTTGTAATATCTAAGGAATTTACTGAAATTATACCAAATACATTAGAATCCTGAAAAATAACAGGACCGCCAGCAGACATTGAATATGCTGAAGACCCAATAGGTGTTGAAATTATTACACCGTCACTACTATCATGCCATACTTCTTCATCATTAATTCGTAAGACATGTTCCATCAATGTAGCGCTTTTTGATGTAAAGACTGCTACATCATTAAGTACAGGATAAACATCTTTACCATCAATTTTTACTCCTATACGTGGAACATTTTCTATAATGTAATTTTGTTCTTTAATCCGTTTCAAATACCTAGATAACTCTTTCAACTCAATTTGGGCTAAAAATGCATTAGATTCTGATTCGCTTATACCTAAAACCGGCGTATCAATATCTAATGCATGATGAAAATAATTACGTACTCCACGATCACCACCCAAAACAATCACTAAATCAGCTGTTAAAGCCTTGGAATTATTTTTGAAATAAAATGATTCAAAGCCTGAATCAGAAAGTGTTTCTTTAACTGATTTTGCTATAATCTCAGTAGATTGAATCCCAGATATACCGATACGTATCATAACTAAACTATGATTCTATAATATAAAATCAAATCTCTCTAAATTTTACCGTGTTATAAAAATATGTTGCATTAGTTTCTATTGCACCCCTTGATGGAATTTTATCAAGACCAATCTTTTTGTTTTCAAGTGCAGCTTGTGCTGAACCAGCAGCAAAGCTCAATGCCCACAAAAAATCTTTTTCTTTTATTATTGTGCAACAAAATGTTGTAGAAAAAATATCACCTATTCCTGTTGTATCATAGAGTTCAATATTTGGTAATTTTAAGGAATAAATTTTACCATCAAATAATAATGATATGTTTTGTTTATCCGTTAAAATTACATATTCAATTCCTTTTTTTTGAAGAACATTCATTCCATCAATCGTAGAAATACCAGTAAGTGCATTCAGTTCATCAGGACTTGTTTTGATTGCAGAGATTTTAGATAGATTAAGATCAGTAGATTCAAGATAAATTTTATTATTTATTCCTTTTCGTCTTAAAAATCCTTGCGGATCTAAAAAAATAAAACCTGATATTGATTTTAATTTTTCCAAAAGATCAGATGAAATTTCATCAAATACTGGACTAACTAAAACATTATCAGAAATTAATTCATCATAATCGATCGAATCACACAGATTTTCTAAAAACAAAATTCTTTCGGAATCATGAATTTTCAATGTGAATTGTGTAGTAAGTTTTTCTGATAGCCCATTATTAATAGAAATTTTGTTCTGTGTTAAATTATCAGCAAATGGAAAATCTGAACCGTATTTTGTATGTAATTTTACATCAAATTTTAGAGCTCTAGCAGTAAAACTGCAATAACATGCAGGACCGCCAGATACGGTGAATATTGAATTATCTATATGTATATGATCAATAACACAATGAGAAAAAATATCGAGTTTCATATACTCAGAATTATATGTAAGAGAAGATAAAAATAACTATGCCATTAAAACGTGCTAGTAGAGGTCGTAAGAAAGGAGGTAAAGGATCATCTGGTACTGTTCAATGTACAAACTGTGGTCAAACTGTACCAAAAGATAAAGCGAAAAAGGTAACATCACGTTTGAATCTTGTTGAGCATCAATTAGCTAAAGAACTTAGGGCCCAGGGAACTTACATTGCATCCCCACGTATTCTAAAATGGTATTGTATATCATGTGCAATCCACTTTAAAATTCTAAAAATTCGTTCTGCCACTAAAAGAAGGGAACATACTAAACTTAGATAGCATTATTCTTTTAATTCCTTTGTAGTAACAATAATTCTTTGAATCAAGGTAATAGCTGCAATTATTATTACAATGATTACGGCATATTCCATAAACCCGATAATTCCAATAACAGCAATGACAAGAAGTCTTTCTGCTCGTTCACCGATTCCAATACCCTGTAATTTTACACCTAATGATTCTGCTTTTGAGCGTGTATAACTCACAAGTAATGAAAGTGTAATTGCAAGGAATACCAAATATGGTTCTGCAAATCCTCCAACAAGTATTCCAAGAAATATAGCAACCTCCGCTATTTTATCGAATATTGAATCAAGAAAACCACCAGTTCTTGTAACTTTTTGAGAAATTCTAGCAACTTGACCGTCAACTATATCAAAAAAACCAGCAACAAGCAAAATTATGCCTCCAATGATCAATGAAAATTCAATGTTCCATCCGTAAACAAAAGCAGAAGCAAAAGCAAAGATTAACCCAATGCATGACCAACCGTTTGGAGAAATACCAGTTGCGGCAAATGTTTTGCCAATTTTTTCTAAATGTGGCTGAAGTGAATTTCGTAAATTATTTAACATTAAAATCAACTAAGCTAAAATTGAATATATGCATAATTATAAAAGTATAATTCATTTTGATTCACATTCTTATGAACATTAGATATACCTATCTTCTATTTCATGCCTGTTCTGATTTTCTAATTGGGAAAACATTAATCAGTATTAAAGAAATATTGACTACGTGGATGTACCAATACTAGAATTTTTAATTTTTTTCTTTTGTATAGCTCTTCTTACGTTTTGGTTTAAAAAAAGATGGAAAAAGAAACCTGACGAACCAGCAAGTGAACCAGAAAGTGAACCAGAATGGAAAAAGAAACCTGACGAACCAGCAAGTGAACCAGAATGGAAAAAGAAACCTGACGAACCAGAAAGTGAGCCAGAATGGAAATAATTACTTAATATTCATAGCAATAATTGTAGAAATCATTTTTGCTGCAATAGATGCAGTAGAACCATTATCATAAGTTGGATTTAGTTCAACAATATCAGCGGCAGGTATTTTTTTGTTTTGCAATACTGTGATCAAATCATATAATTCCCTAGATGTAATTCCAACAGCTTCCGGATTGCCAACTCCTGGCGCAAATGCAGGATCTAATACATCCAAGTCTATGCTTAGATAAATTTTGTCAAAAGTAGATGTGATGTCTTTGAGTAATTTAGTGCCATTACCATCACGAATATCTTTGTCTGATACCGTTTTAATATTATGCTCTTTTAGAAACGCAAGTTCTTCTTTGACAAACGCTCTTGCACCGACATGAACGATATTTTCAGAGCCACGTTCTTCAACTATTCTCCTAAGATATGCAGCATGACTCAGTTTAATGTCAGCATATTGATCCCTTAAATCATAATGTGCATCAAATACTACATATCCTGTATTCTTTGGAAAACATCTGAAACTTCCTAAAGTAATCAAATGTTCTCCACCCAAAATTATTATCTGCTTGCCTTGTTTTGCTAATTCAGAAGTAATATTTTCAACCATTTTTAACATTTCTGTGGCAACTACTGTATGCTTTGTATTACCAAGATCATTGATATTTACAGTTTCTAGATCAACACCAAATTCTGGTTGAAAGATTTCAATATTATTAAATGCGTCACGTATTGCATCAGGTCCAAAACGACACCCAGGTTTGTAAGAATGTGTTGAATCAAATGGTATGCCAAAAATAGTAACTTTTGATTCATCATTATCATTAGGGTTAATAATCAACGGTGAATTTGTCATGTGAAGATCCAAAAAACTCATTTTTTTACACCATTATTTGTGGTCTTTGTGATAATAGAAGTGTTGAATTTAATCTTGAAATTGGTTTACCACTTGTCGCATCTGTGATTTCCTTGATAAAATCTTCAATAGAAACTTCACGTATATCACCGGTTGTCCTATCACGAATACTCAATTTTGGAGAATTCACCTCCTTTTCTCCAATAACTAAGACATAACTAATCCATTCCTTTTCTGCATCACGAATTCTTTTCCCAATTGTATCATTTCTGTCATCAATATCTACTCGTATATTTTGCTCAATAAATTTATCAGCAAGATGAGTTGTAAACTCTAAATGTTCATCTTTAAGAGGAATTAATCTCACTTGTATGGGTGCCAACCAAAGTGGAAATTGCGGCCTATTACCATCTTTGATCTGCTTAGCAAATTTTTCTAATAATGCATAAATCACGCGTTCTATTGCTCCAGACGGTGAATTATGTAAAATTATAGGATGTTTCTGCTCGTTATTTTCATTGGTATATGTTATACCGTAGCGTTTACCGTTTTCAACATCAATTTGGTCAGTTGATAATGCACTAGCCTTACCTAAATTATCTATAAAGTTAAATTCCCATTTCAGAACAAAATAAAAGAATCTCTCCTTCCACATTTCAACTAAAACTGGCTTCCCTATTTTTGAAACCATTTGTTTGATCAATTCTTTATTTTGATTATAAAATTCATCAGTGAATCTGATAGCCATTTCGTATTCGTTTTCTTCAATTCCCAATCCAGATAACACCTCACGTGAAAGATCAAACCTTTTTCTAAATTCCTCTATTGCTTGTGGCATATCTTTACAAAATGCATGACAATCAGGCATGGTAAATGCTCTCAATCGTCTTAATCCAACAAGTTCACCAGATTGTTCACGTCTAAAACTATAGCGAGTTAATTCATAGAGTTTGTATGGTAAATTTTTGTATGATAATTGAAAATCTTTAGTCATTAAAAATTGTCCGAAGCATGCTGCAAACCTTAAGAAAAGATGTTTGCCTTCCGAATCTATACTATACTGTCTTGCAGGAAATCTATTGAAATAACTTTCCATACTTGGATGATGTGAATCATACATTATTGGAGTTTCAACTTCGATTCCACCATAATTACGAATTTTATCGGTAACATATTGTTCTATTTGAGATTTGATTAGACGTCCATTAGGATAAAATCTCATATTTCCTGAATCTGACGCAGGTTCATAATCAGCAATTGCAAGTTTTTTCATCAAGTTTACATGTGGAGGCACCTCATCACTGCTTCTTGTTTTTGCTGATTCATATTTTGCAAGTATCTCAAGCTGTTTATGATTAGAAAAATTAAATTTTTCAATTTCCTCCATTTTCCCTTCAGGTGTCATAATGTACCAATATGATTTGATCTTAGATTCGGATTCTAACGCCGTAGATGTTTTTTCCTTGATTGAATCTTTAGAAAAAACTTTGGAACATTCTGCAAGTGGATGACCCTTAACTTGTATACTAAAAGCCTTCGTCCATCCAAATGGAGCATGTGTAACTTTAATTCCAGTACAGATTTCTTGCATTTCCTTTAAAATTTTAAGACCTGTACCAGGAGATGCAAGGTCAGAGCTTAAATGTGCATATGGATAAAGTAGTAATTTATTACATCCAACTTTTTTCATTGTTTCTTGAATCTCGATTATTGCGTTTTTTGCTATATTTGAGTCATCATCTTTCTCAACTGCAATGAAACATACTACAACTTCATCTATCCGAGTTGATTTTGGTTCAATTTCTTCTGCAGATTTAATTTCTTTCTTTGTTGGTGTGTATTCAATGCTGTCACAATGTAATTGTAAAATACGCATAATTTCACACAAAATCAGTTATTGAATTAAATGTTGGGAATTGAATATAATTTACAATATAATACGATACGGGGTATATCATTCTAAAGCCTATTTGGTAATTCAGCTAGATAATCTTTATTGAAGATGATTAGATTTTATAAATTTCTTTGATTTTTTTTTTTAATTCCTCTCGACATGATTCCAATTCTATGCCAATACATCTAAGTAAATTATTACTGCTATGGTTTTCCATTGTCAATTTACAGACTGGGCAGAAGAAAGTCATTTTTCTAAGATTTTAATTATAGTGTACTTTGTTATCATTTACCTTATCTTGAGGTGTAGTAATTGTTCTATCTGAGCCTTTACAATAATTTTTTCCTTTGTAATGCTTGTGAATTTTAATTTTAAGCATTTTGATACTATCTATCCCATACGCTCCATGATGTTCTGACACTTCTTCACTAACAATATGACAAAATATAGAAACCTTACACCACTTACACATTATTTTCATTTTATTCTCTTTCATGCCGTTTCTGTGAAAATTAG
>Ga0114996_10010433_pt1 | contig 10088 bp, 6 predicted proteins | sample ArcticOcean_MG_C_4_FD_87039 | JGI IMG/M metagenome (GOLD analysis project Ga0114996, IMG submission 87039) | Marine microbial communities from western Arctic Ocean - ArcticOcean_MG_CB4_134 | ecosystem: Environmental > Aquatic > Marine > Oceanic | place: Arctic Ocean: Canada Basin | collected...
CACGTCGGGCTGGAGCGCGAGGAAGGAGCGGTCGTACTCGTCTGCTTCCACTACGAAGAGTTGATCCGAGCCGAAGCGCAGGTTGCTCTCCCAGCCGGTCACGCGGCCTCCGACGAGCCCGGTCGGATCGCACCCCGCATGAGCGAGGATCTCGGTGGCCATTGCCGTGGTCGTGGTCTTCCCATGCGTGCCAGCGACGGCGACTAGTGTGCCGGAAGCCACCCAGTCCCCGAGCGCCGTCGCGCGCTTCAAGACCGGAATGCCTGCCTCCGTCGCCGCCAAGATCTCCGGATGATCCGCCGGCACGGCAGAGGTCACCACGAGGACCGCTGCTCCGCTTAAGTGTGCAGGGTCGTGTCCGACGTGCACCGCGGCCCCGAGCCGCTCCAGGTCGCGAAGCGCCTCGCCGGACTTGAGGTCGCAGCCGCTCACCTGCCCGCCCTGCCGCAGTAGCAGTTCGGCCAGCGCGCACATGCCCGCGCCACCCATGCCCATGAAATGCACCTGCTGCTCGGCGGCGAGCGAACGCAGATCCATGGTCATGTCGCTCATCGGAGCCCCCCGGGTTTCACCAGGAAGGACTCGATGTCGGCGGCGATGTCGCGCGCCGCATGGGGCCGGGAGAGAGAGAGGGCAGCCGCGCGCATGTGGTCCAGGCGCTCAGGCGCAGACAGTAGGCGTTCGACTTCGCACCAAAGCGTGGCACCGGTGAGCTCCGACTCAGGCATCACAACGGCGACCCCGGCGTGCTCGAGCGCGCGCGCGTTGTGCATCTGGTGGCCGGCCGCTGCGTGAGGGAACGGCACAAGGATGGACGGCAGTCCCTGATTGAGCAGCTCGGCCGTGGACATGGCGCCAGACCGGCACACGGCCAGATCAGCTGATGCCAGCGCATCCGGCATATCATCGATATAGGGCACCGCGTGGACCCACTCGGGAGACTCACATTCCGCGAGCGCGGTCGAGATCGCGTCGATGTGCTTCGGACCCGTCGACCAGAGAAGGTGCAGCCGCTCCGGCCGGGTCAACTCACCACCGACGATACCCCGCACGGCCTCGCTCACCACTCGATTCAGGGCAAGCGAGCCCTGACTTCCACCGGCGATCAACACCAGGTACGCATCCGGCCGAATACCGAATCTGGCCCGTGCGACCTCTCGGCCCCGGCTGGACACCTCACGCACAGGATTGCCCGAGACTCTCGCCAGCTCGCGCGCGATCGGGAGATGGTCGATAACGTCGGGGAAGGCCACGTGGACCCGGGCGGCCCAGCGGGTGAGAAGACGAGTCACCGCGCCCGGCACCGAGTTCTGCTCCTGCAGAATGAGCGGCACTCCGGTCAGGCCGGCCATGATCCCGGCTGGTGCGCCCGCGTACCCCCCGGTCACCACGACTGCCTCCGGCCGATGCTCGGCGAAGAGTCGCGATGCGCTGACCAACGACGTCGCGAGACCCGTGAGCGCGCGCCAGCTCGAGAGCGGGTGAGCACGATCCACGCCTCGCACGGGCAGCAGGACGTGCTGCTCGCCACGCTCAGGAAGTACACGAGCTTCCAAGCCGCGCTCCGCCCCGATGAAGAGCGCCCGCACATCCGGACGCAGCTCTCGCAGGGCGTCTGCGACGGCGAGGGCGGGGTAGAGATGGCCACCCGTGCCGCCCCCCGAGAACACGACCACCGGACCCTCATGCACGGGCCGCCTTTCCGCCTGATATAGCGCGCGCCACCGAGATGAGCATGCCGAGCGCCACCAGCGTCATGATGAGGTTCGACCGGCCGTACGAGACGAGCGGAAGCGCGAGCCCTGTGGCAGGCGCGAGCGCCAGGCCGACGGCCATGTGAAGGATCGCCTGCAGCGCGACGAGGCTCGAGCAGCCGATCGCGAGAAGCTCACCGAAGCGGTCGGGAGCACGCCCCGCGATGCGAAAGCCCACCAGCACGATCGACGCATACATGGCCACGAGCAGAAGAACGCCCAGGAAGCCCCACTCCTCTCCGATCATCGCGAAAATGAAGTCGTTGTGGGCCTCCGGGAGGAACCCGAATTTCTGGCGCCCCTCGCCGATACCCACGCCGGAGAGACCCCCGGAACCCAAGGCGAGCAGGGACTGCTGCACCTGGAAGCCCGCGCCTGTGGGGTCAGCGGCCGGATTCAGGAAGGCTTCTATGCGGCCGGCCCGGAACCCCACCTCGAACTGACGCCAGAGGAGTGGAAGCGAGAGGAGCGCCAGGAAGGCGAAGTGAGCCAGGCGCGCGCCGGCCGCGAAGACGATGATCGCCCCCAACGTGGCGAGCACCATCGCGCCGGAGAGATCGGGCTCGAGGCCAACGAGGAGTACGACCAGACCCCAGACCGCGAGGAACGGGCCGAGACCCCGGCGTAACGACCGGAAGTGATGTGCCTTCTTCACCGCGAAGGCGGCGGTCCACACCACGACGGCGACCTTCGCGATCTCAGTCGGTTGGATCGAGATGCCCCCCACCAGTAGCCACCGTCGCGCTCCGTTGGTCCGCGGGGAGATGCTCTCCGTCCAAGGGAGGATCACCAGGATCAACCCGATGACGCTCACCGCCAGCAACACCCAAGCCAACCGCGCCCAGATCCTGTAGGGCAGCAAAGCGCACACCATCAGGCACGCCAACCCAAGCCCAGCGCCCGCGGCCTGGTTGAGCACGTAGTAGGTGTCTGGAAGGCCCTGCCGGACCGCCAGCACGGACGACGCGGAGTACAGGGAGACGAGACCGAACGAAAGGAGGAGTACGGTGAGTCCCATCACCGCGGTGGCCTCCCAGCCGCGCCCCAGCCCGGCATCCGGCAGGCGAGATGGCCCGACGGGCGCGAGGTCCATGGGACGCCGACTCACGCCATCTCCTCGGCGAAGGCGGCAAAGGCTCGGCCCCTGTGCTCGTAGGATTCGAACATGTCGAAGCTCGAGCATGCCGGTGACAGGAGGATCACGTCCCCGACCCGGGCGATCTCGGCGGCCCGCTCCAGCACGACGGCGAAGTCGTCCGCGTGCAGCTCGACAGGAACAGCATCACTCAACTCACTCGCGATCCTCGGCCCCGCGGCACCGTACACCACAGCGCAGTGGACGCGCTTCAGCAGCGCAGGGATCAGTGGAGCGAAAGCCTCGCCCTTGTCTGTCCCCCCCAACAACAGCACCACGGGGCGGTCGATACTCTCAAGCGCAGAAAGCGTAGCCGCGACATTGGTGGCCTTCGAATCGTTCACCCAAAGGATGTCGTCGACGTCCGCGACCGGTTGCATCCGGTGCGGCAGCGAGCGGGTCGTCTGGAGTCCCGCGCTGATGTTCTCGGTGGAGGCACCCGCGAGGCGTGCCACGACAGCCGCGGCAAGCGCGTTGCTCACGTTGTGCCGGCCGAGCAACGGGAAGTCGGATACGGCGAGGACCGCCTCCGAGGATCCATCGCGCCGGATCCACATCGTTCCGCCGTCGACCCAAGCATCGGAGCCCGCCCCTTCGTCCCCACCGAAGTAGAAGCGCTGGCCCGGGGCTGATCCGGCCACCCCAGCGACCGTCTCGTCGCCATGAGGCAACACCCAGCTGCTCCGGGACGTGGCTCTTTCGAAGAGGCGCTCCTTGTCCGCAAAGTACGCCCCTACGTCGTCGTAGTAGTCGAGGTGGTCCGACGAGAGATTCGTGACCACGCCGATATCCGGCCGGAAGGTGTCCACACCAGCGAGCTGAAACGAACTCATCTCGAGCACGTACCAGTCCGGAGGCTCGTCCAGCAGCGCGAGATCAGACGCCGCGGGCGCAAGTCCTCCCCCGACGTTGCCGCCTGCCGCCGCTCTGAGCCCGGCCTCCGCGAGGAGGTGCGCGATGAGCAGTGTCGTCGTGGTCTTTCCATTCGTCCCGGTGACCGCAATCAGTTGACCCGAGAAGAACCGAAAGGCGAGCTCTGGCTCGCTGATCCAAGGCACTTCACGCTCTCTGAGCGCTCGGAGCACTGGAGCGTCCGGTCGGATTCCAGGACTGACCACGACGATTCCGGAGCCCGCCACCCGATCAATGTCGTGTCCTCCCAACTGGACGGTGACCCCGGCGGAACGGAGATCGGCTGCACGAGCTGAAGCTGCGGCATTAGAGCCCGAATCCGAGACATAGACATCTCCTCCTTTAGCGAAGGCCAAGCGCGCAGCGGCGACGCCGCTGACACCGAGGCCGATGACAGCCACACTCTTCCCTTCCAAGCGCTGCATGCCTCGTTACCTTGTGCATGAACGCATTAAATCCGCTTACCTGATCTTCAACGTGGACACGGCGAGCATCGCGAACAGGACGCCGAGGATCCAGAACCGCACGACGACCTTGCTTTCGGGCCAACCGAGCTGCTCGAAGTGGTGGTGGAGCGGGGCCATCCTGAAAATCCGGCGCCCCTCCCCAAACCGTCGGCGGGTGTACTTGAAGTAGAGGACCTGCGCGCCCACCGAGACCGTCTCCATCACGAAGACTCCTCCAACGATGACGAGGAGGAACTCGGCCTTGAGCAGGATGGCCATGACTCCGAGCGCGCCGCCCAAGGCGAGCGATCCGGTGTCGCCCATGAAGACCTGGGCCGGGTGTGCATTGAACCACAGGAAGCCGATCGCGGCCCCCGCGAGTGCCATCGCGAAGATCGTGAGCTCCCCTGCACCGGGCAGATAGAAGAAGTCCAGGTAGCTTGAGGTATCGGTGCGACCCGCGATATAGGCGAAGACGCCCAGCGTGACCGCCGATATCGCGGTGAGTCCCGCAGCGAGTCCGTCGAGACCGTCTGTCAGGTTCACGGCGTTCGACGAGCCGGACACGACCGCCCCGGTGAAGAGAATGAAGACGGGTGCGGCGAAGACAGCAGCGTACTCCGAGAAGAACGGCACCGTCGTCCACGTCGTGGGGTGGGGCGAGATGGGGTGCCACACCAGGAAGGCTCCCAAGGCGAGCCCGAACGTCCACTGACCAACCATCTTGTAGCGGGCGACGAGTCCACGCGTCTTACCCTGGACGACCTTGAGGTAGTCGTCGAGGAAGCCGATCGTGCCCATCCAGAGAAGAGAGACGAGCGCGACGATGATGTACCAGTTCGTGAGCTGCGCCCAAAGGAGCGTCGAGATGCCTGCCGCGGCGATGATAATGACGCCACCCATTGTCGGCGTGCCGGCCTTCTTCAGGTGCGTCTCGGGTCCGACGGACCGAACGACTTGGCCTACGCTGGCCAGTTGGAGCCGGCGGATCACGTAGGGACCGAGCGCGAACGCGATGAGCAGAGAGGTCACGACAGCGCCGGCCGCTCGGAACGTGATGTAGACGAACACGTTGAAGACCGTGTTGACGTCGGCGAGTCCCGGGAGCAGATGGTACAGCACTAGAAGTCCCGCTCGATCAGGGGCAGGATTCCTTCCAGGGCGACGCCGCGGGAGGCCTTTAGCAACACCACCTCATCGCCCGCCAGACGCCCCCGTAGCAGTGGGTACGCCTCCTTCCAGTCCACCGCCGTGATTAGCCTCGAGGCGTCCTTCAGGCCCAGTTCGCTGGCCGCTGCCCCGAACGCTCCGGTTGCCACGACTAGGTCGATCTCTCGCTCCAGCGCGTCCTGGAGCACCCCTAAGTGGAGGCGGCTCGACGCTTGGCCCAGCTCGAGCATCGTCCCAAGAACCGCCACGCGTCGGGTCGCCACGCCCTGCCCTTCCAGAACGTCCAAGGCGGCGCCCACGCTCTGCGGGTTCGCGTTGTAGCAGTCGACGATCACCGTGAGGGCGCCAATGCGCCGCACCTCGCCACGCAGCGGGTTGGTTTCCGCACCGGCCAACCCACGGACGGCGTCCTTCGGAGCCACGCCGAGCAGGTCGGCAATCGCCAGGGCGATCATTGCGTCAGCGACGGCATGCTTCCCCGCCAAGGGCATGGTGACTGTCTGGTCCCGCCAGCGGAACACGTACCGTCCGAACACATCGACATCGGCCTGCTGTGGGCGGAGATCGGAGTCCGCCCGCTCGCTCCAACCGGCGACCCGGAGCCTCGGGCAGAACGATCTCGCCTGATCGGCAAGCTGCGGCGGATCGTCTCCGACCACGCAGCGTCCGCTGTCGGCCAGTCCGCGCAGGAGGTCGAGCTTTTCTTGCAGCACGCCGTCGAGCGACCCGAGCTTCTCCAGGTGGCTCTCTCCGACGGTCGTGACTACGCCGATGTCCGGGCGGGCGACCTGCGCCAACGTTCGGATTTCGCCGGGCTCATTCGTTCCGAGCTCCAGGACGACCGCCTCGGCATCTTCCGGCACCGCGAGCAACGTGAGAGGCATCCCCACGCGGTTGTTGCGATTTCCCTTCGTAGCGTGGACTCGCTTCATGGAGCTCAGGGCGGCTGATGTGAGATCCTTGGTCGTCGTCTTGCCGGAAGAGCCGGTGATCGCGACTACCGGCACTCGGAGGCGCCGGCGGCGATGGGCGGCCAGCGCGCCTAACGCGACCAACGTGTCGTCGACCGGGTAGAGTCGAAGCTCTGTGGAGCCCGTGGGATCGCGCGAGACGACTGCGGCCCGCGCCCCCTTGGATGTGGCGTCGGCAATGAAGTCGTGGCCATCGAACCGGTCGCCGACGAGGGCCACGTAGAGCTGACCCTCCTCGATGGCCCGCGAGTCCGTAGAGACTCCGGTGTACCTCAGCTGCGGGTCCGAGAGGTCCGTCCTGAGGCCCAGGGCCTGTCGGACGTCCGTGTCGGTCCAGGGAAATCCGCTCACACAGCCTCCAATTCTTGGAGGCACGCGGCAACGATCTCCCGCTCATCGAACGGCCGCCTCTCGGTCCCGATGATCTGGTAGGTCTCGTGTCCCTTGCCCGCGAGAACGACCGTGTCTCCGGTCCGCGCACTCCGCAGCGCGTGTTCGATGGCCTCCCGGCGATCGGCGACGCGCTCGTACACGGTCCCATCCAGCCCCGCGGCCAGGTCGTCGAGAATCTTCTCGGGATCTTCGGTGCGGGGATTGTCCGAGGTGAGGACGATGACGTCGGCCACGCCACGAACGGCTTCTGCCATGTGGCGCCGCTTGGAGGCATCGCGGTCGCCACCCGCGCCGAAGACGACGATAAGTCGACCCGAGGTGAGCGGCTTGACCGCCGCGAGCGCGCTGTTTAGAGCGTCCGGCGTGTGAGCGAAGTCGATCAGGACCGTGAACGGTTCTGTGACGACAGCCTCCAGTCTTCCGCTCACCTGAGGGGCGCTGCGCAGGCGGTCGACGATGGCATCAAGTGAGATCCCCGCCGCCAGCGCGGCCGCCGTAGCGGCCAGGGCGTTCTCGATGTTGTAGCGCCCGAGCAGGGGCGATTCGACGCGTCGCGTCTCCCCATCCGCAGCCAACACGAAGCGGGCCCCGCGTGCGTCGAGCTCTAGCTCCGATGCGCACACGTCGGCCTGACCGTCGAATCCGAACGAACGAAGAGTCCGACCCGCGACATCGAGTCCCTCCCAGGCGGGCTCCCCGCCGCTCACCACGACGGTTCCGTCCAGGCCGACGAGCTCGACGAGCCTCGCCTTCGCAGCGAAGTACTCCTCCGGATTCCCGTGGTAGTCGAGGTGGTCCTGGGTGAGGTTCGTGAAGACGGCGATGTCGAAGCGCACTCCGTCCAGCCGTCGCTGCGCTAACGCGTGCGAGGAAGCCTCCATGACCACCGCGCCCAGGCCGCCGTCGACGAGCTCGCGGAGCCACACGGCCACTTGAACGGGCCCAGGAGTGGTCAGACCCACAGTCCTCTTTCGAACACCTTCGCGATCGATGAGCCCGAGGGTCCCGATGACCGCGGTCGGGATCGTCGGATTCAGGAGATGCCTCACGAGCATCGCCGTGGTCGTCTTTCCGTTCGTTCCTGTGACGCCGACCGTGAGCAGCTTATCGCTGGGTTGGCCCATGACGAAGTCTGCGACAAGGGCGGCCGCGCGGCGGCCGTCGCTTACGACGAGCTGCGGAATGTCGAGGTCGAGCGGCCGCTCGACGAGCGTCGCCACCGCTCCCTGGTCAGCGGCGGCCGCGACGAAGTCGTGCGCATCGGAGGTCGTCCCCTTCCAGGCGAGGAAGAGGTCCCCGTCCCGGGCCAGCCTTGAATCTTGGCAGACCCCAGTCACGGGAACGTCCGTGACGCGGAGCGTGTCGAGGAGGAGGTCGGCCGACCGGAGGACGTCGCCCACCGCGTCCAACGAGGTCTCGGCCGGACGGCTCATCAGCGTTCGATTCCCAGGCTCAGGGCGATCGTATCGCCGGGCTGGACGCGTGTCCCGGCCGGTGGCCGCGTGGCGCGTATATCGCCTGAGCCTGACGGCGCGACTCTGAGCCCTAAGGCGTGGAGTCGGCGGACGGCGACTCGCGTAGGCAGGCCGGAGACTTCGGGAAGACTCACGCTCCCCGCCGGACCTAGTGCCTCCGCCGGAGCCGGGACAGGCATCGCGTCGTCGCGGGCGGCGAACGACGGTGCCACACCCGGCGGAAGGGCGACTGGGTCTCGGCGCGTCGACCTAATCAGCGCAGCTCGATCCAGTGGGGTCGCCCGAGCGACGAGCGCGGCCTCCATCGTCGCGCGCGTCACCGGAGCCGCCACCGCGCCGCCATAATACGTGCCCTGGGGCTGGTCGAGCCCGACGAACACTACCAGTTGCGGGTCATCCGCAGGAAAGAACCCAGCGAACGATGAGTAGTAGGCGCCTCGCTCGTACCCTTCCCCAGAGTCGAGTCTGGCCGTGCCGGTCTTGCCCGCGACCTGGAAGGATGCCATCCGGGCGGACGAGCCCGTCCCCTCATCTACGACGTCGACGAGGGCGTCGGAGACCTGTTCGGCCACGTGTGGCGCGATCACACGCCTCACGACTCGAGGTTCGAAGCGCTCGACTACCCTCCCGTCGGGGTCGCGCGTCTCTCTGATCAGTCGCGGTTGCATGAGCAGACCGCCATTGGCGAGTGCGCCGTACGCCATCGCCAACTGGAGCGGAGTCGCCGACAGCTCGTAGCCGATCGCGAGCGATTCATCGGACATGGCGGTCCAGCGATCGGGACGTCGCAGCATACCGGCCGCCTCGCCCGGCAGCTCGATTCCGGTCAGGCCCCCAAAGCCGAAGTCCCGGAGCGTCTCGTACTGGAGTCCCGGTGTGAAGGCTTCCGCGGCCTTCCCAATGCCGATGTTGGAGGACTCCCGCAGGGCATCCGCTACAGAGATTCTCCCCTCCGTGTGGGTGTCGGTGAGAAGTCTCCCGTCGATCTCCCAGCTTCCGTTGCCGACATCAACGGTGTCGTCGAGCGAGACGAGACCATTCTGTAGAAGGCCCGCGACTGTGAACGGTTTGATGGTAGAGCCCGGTTCGTACGGAGTGCTGATCACGGAGAGGGCCATCGGCACGCCGTCACGCATGGAGTAGAGCGCCAACACCTCACCCGTGTCGGGGTCCGTGATGACGACGTCACCGCCATGGGCGTCGGTCAGCGCGATTGCCTCCAGGAGCGCCTGCTGAGCGATCTCTTGGAGGTCCATGTCGAGTGTCAGCACGACTTCGCCGCCGGAGCGGGACGGAGTCATCGTCACACGCTCGCCGGGGATCTCGTTTCCGACATTGTCTCGCGCGATCACCTCTCGCCCTGGCGTGCCCCCCAGGGTCTCTTCGAAAGTGTGCTCGACTCCCCCCGTGCCGCTGTTCTCCTGGAGTCCCCCGAGGATGCCGCGAGCGAGATCGCCGTGCGGGTGGTAGCGCTGCATGACGCGCTGCAAGTGGACGCCCCTGACGCCGCGCAGCTGCTCCCGCACGATGGGTGCATAGAGGTCTGGGGCGACGGCCCAGACCCGGTCGCTCGACGTAAGTCGCACGACGCGTGAGCGGGACAGCTCGAGGGTCTCCCCCAGCAGCGCCCGAGTCGCCTCCACGTCGTCGAGCTCACGTGGCGCTACGCTCACGCGGATCCGCTCACGGGAGACCGCGAGGGGCGTGCCGTCCCGGTCCAGGATGGAGCCCCGGGTCGCGTCTAGCACGACGTTGGTTTGGTGCTGGTCGTCTGCCATGGCTCGCCACGTCGCTCCCTGAGCGACCTGGATCTGGCCGGCGCGCAGACAGAC
>Ga0114996_10010434_pt1 | contig 10088 bp, 7 predicted proteins | sample ArcticOcean_MG_C_4_FD_87039 | JGI IMG/M metagenome (GOLD analysis project Ga0114996, IMG submission 87039) | Marine microbial communities from western Arctic Ocean - ArcticOcean_MG_CB4_134 | ecosystem: Environmental > Aquatic > Marine > Oceanic | place: Arctic Ocean: Canada Basin | collected...
CCTGGCGTCGAACGACTCGGACGCGAGGTCGACCGTGACCGAGGTACCGGCTCAACCCTCCAATTCCCAAGCCTCCAGCAGGTAGTCGTCCACTGAGAGGTAATCGGCAGTCGAAAGCGCACCCGCGAACTCCCCTCCGACTTCCAAGGTGCGTCCGTCGGTCGGGAGCAGCATGAGGACCGATGTCCCCTGGGCTTCGGCATGCGCGGGGACGAGCGCAGCCGCGATGAAGAACGAGAGAGCATACGAGCGTAGGCTGGACACGGATCCTCCTGAATGGGTGACGACGGCCGCTGGGCAAAGGTGGCTGGATGGCTGCGCGGAGTTCAAGGGTGAAGGAAGTCGACCAAGAATGACGCTAGTCGGGCCAGGTCGGCTTCCGTGGTCGGAATGCTGACGGAAGCCCTGAGCGCCCCCACGGCGACGTCGCCGCCCAGGCACTCCGCCAGTGCCTTGAGGGAAAACGAACCCTGCGGGATGGTCTCCAGGCATTCGAGCATCGCATCGCCAGGAAGCTCGAGGGCGCGCTCCGCTGCTCCCGGGTTGCAGAAGCAACCTCCTCGAAGCGCGATTCCCGTGGCACCCGCGGCCCTCTCAACATCGCCATACGGGAGGACCCGGCCGTCGGCAGAAAGCATATTGAAGGCCACCGTCCCACCCCGGTCGGTGACGGACGTCGGGCCGTAGATGCGCACCGCCGGCGCACCTGATGTGTGACGCGCTGAAGTGAGAATCTCCAACAGGCGAGCGGTGAGGGCGGTCACTCGAGTGTGCACCTGCCTCATGCCCACTTGGCGCAGGAAGGCAAGCCCGCTTTGGACGGCCGCGATCCCGAGGAAGTTCGGTGTTCCGTCCTCGAACCCACCGGCGCCTCTCAGGAGCCGGTGGGTTCGATGCTCGACGGACACGAATTCCACCGTGCCGCCCGCGAACCAGGGCCGCCGGAGGCGCTCCAGCGCCTCTCGCCGTGCGATGAGCGCTCCGAGCCCGGTCGGGAATCCGAACATCTTGTAGAAGGAGACACATGTGAAATCGGCCGGAACCGCTCCCAGGTCGAGCTCGCTCGTCGGTACGAAGGCCGCCGCGTCCAGAAGCACGTCGTAGCCGAGTGCCTTGGCTTCCCCGACTAGAGCAAGCGGGTGGCGCACACCAGAGAAGTTGGACTGGGCCGGAAACGAAAAAAGACTCGGCGCCTCGCCCGCCGCGGGAATCGACACGGACCTGTCCATCCGTAGCTCATCGTCGAGCGGGAGGTACGTCGTCTCTGCTCCGCGTTGAGCCGCGTAAACGCCGATGCCGTTGACCGAGTTGTGCGCATCCTCGAGCAACGTGAAGCAGGAGCCCTCATCGAACGGGAAGCTCTCGCCTACGAGCTTGAGGGCGGCCGATGCGTTGGCCGTGAAGATCGCCGTGAACTCCGAGGGGTCGGCCCCGAAGAAGTCGAGCACGTCGCGGCGGGTGTCTTCGACGATGCGGGTCGCCGCGCTTGAAGCCGGGTTCTCGGAGTGGGGGTTCCCCAGTACGTGGTGCTTGAGGAAGTCCTCGTGATGTTGCAGATGAGATTCGGCGTACAGGGCGCTGCCTGTGTAGTCGAGATAGACGTACCCGCACTCGGCGAGGCGACTGAACTCTTTGGCGCGCAGCTCCTCGAAGGAGCGTCGAAGGTCGAGGTCGCCGGGGCTTTGAGGCATGGGCTCGGTCATGGGAAAAGTCTAACGCCCACAGGGGTCGCGCGCCGACTGGGACTGATGCTTGCCGCACGGCGGGAAGCGTCTGAAGTTACGCCATGAAAAGCTCTCTTCGGCGATTCGTCGTCACCGCCCTCCTGGGCGCTCCAGCGCTCCATCCGTCCCCCACGGCGGCGCAACAGGCGATCGAAGCCTACAGCAGCGTCAATCAGAGCCGGCTGACCAATCCGGAGCCCGAGAACTGGCTCTCGTACCGTGGCACGCAGGACGGCTGGGGATACAGCCCCCTAGACCAGATCGACGCGGACAACGTGGCGGGGCTCGTCCCCGTTTGGACCTTGTCCACCGGCGTCACGGGTGGCCACGAGGCGCCTCCGGTCGTCAACGACGGCATCATGTTCGTGACGACTCCACGTAACCTTGTCATGGCTATCGACGCCGCGACGGGGGACCTCCTCTGGCGCTACGCGCACGAGTTGCCCGAGGACCTGGTCGCATTCCATAACACCAACCGCGGCGTCGCGCTCTACGGCGACAAGGTCTTCACCGCGACGCTCGATGCGCGCGTTGTGGCGCTCGATGCCAGAACTGGGGAGGTCGCCTGGGACACGTCGGTACAGGACAACAGCCGCGGCTACTACATGACCCTCGCACCGCTAGCGGCCGAGGGTAAGATCATGGTCGGGGTCTCCGGAGGAGAGCTCGGGATTCGCGGTTTCGTAGTCGCGTTGGATGCCGAGACGGGGACCGAACTATGGCGGACCTACACAGTCCCGGGGCCCGGAGAGTTCGGTAACGACACCTGGCCGGGGGACACATGGCAGACGGGTGGCGCGGCCGTGTGGATCACAGGCCATTATGACCCTGAGCTGGGCCTCACCTACTGGGGCACCGGGAACCCGGGGCCCTGGATCGGCGACGCCCGCCCGGGCGACAATCTCTACACGAACTCCGTGCTCGCGCTCGACGTCGAGACTGGAGAGCTGCGGGGCTATCACCAGTTCCACTGGAACGGTTCGTGGGACTGGGACGAGGTATCGACGCCAATCTTGATGCCAGTGCGGCGTGACGGTCGACTCATTCCGGCCCTCGTACATCCCGGAAGGAACGGGTACCTGTGGGTCCTGGAGCGTGAGCGCGACCGGATCTCTTTTGTCGACGCCACGCCCTACGTCTACCAGGATGTCTTCACGAGCATCGATGTGGAGACCGGTCGGCCGACCTATGACGACTCGCGCAAGCCTAGCACCGGAGTCAGGACCGAGTTCTGCCCTTCGCTCTGGGGCGGAAAGGACTGGCCTCCGGCGGCCTACAACCCTGATACTGGCCTCGTCTATATCCCCGCCAACAACAACCTGTGCGGCGCAATCGAGGGCCGCGAAGTGGTCTACCGGCCAGGCAGCTCATTCACCGGCGCGAGCACGGACATGTCGGTCCTGCCCGGAACGGATCACATCGGAGAGCTACAGGCGTGGGACATGAACACGGGCCAAGCGGTATGGACCCACGAGTTCGAGGACGCCACCTGGGGTGGGGTACTGACGACAGCTGGAAACCTCGTCTTCAGTGGCGGCACGAGCGACCGGTACTTCCGCGCCTTCGATGCGCGCACAGGAGAGCAGCTCTGGCAGCAACGCACCAATTCAGGCGTCATCGGTGTGCCCTCGACGTTCTCGGTGGACGGCGTACAGTATATCGCCGTGCAATCGGGATGGGGCGTCGACGCGGCCTCGATGGATGGACGGCTAGAACGGCTGCGTGCCACGAGCAATTTCATACCGCAGGGTGGGGTCATCTGGGTGTTTGCGCTGCCGAGCGAGCGCTGACCCGACACCCGCGAAGGCGACGATCCGCGGGGCGGGGGGTTAGGGGGCTACCACTACCCTGGAATCCAACGCCACTGGCGTCATGAGCTTGTAGATCGGCACGACGCCACGCTCCCGCGGGATCCAGGCGTCCATGGTGTTCCAGTAAACGACGTTGTCGTCCGTTTCGGGCTCGAGCATGTGGGCCACGAGTCGGCCGAGGTACTGCGCGGTGGGCACCACGTAGGTCCCGACGGGAAACTCTTGCTCGGTGGCGGTCACTCCACCGACCTGGATCCTGAGCGCTGCGGCGTGGTTGTAGGCCTGTTCGTACGTCACGCCCGCGACAGTGTAGGCGTCGACCAGGAGACTCACGGGTGCCTGGAGCCTCTCGACGGTGATGCCGTGTCGCAGAAGCATCGCGACCGCGTCTTCTGCTTCCCGAGGCAGGATGTAAGCCCACGGCCGCGGCCGGAACCCTGTCGCCACGGGCTTCTTCATGAAACGGGCCCCCGTTACCTGGATCGTGTCTTCGGGTGAGCCTCCGCGTCCCCCCCGGACCAAGAGGTAATCGGCCGGATAGTCTTCCGGGCCGTACTCCATGGTGACCGCGATGTCACCGCGCGGCTCGGCCCCCATCTCGATCGTTTCGGTGCGAGCCCTGTCCACCAGGCCCATCACGCGCTCCGCCTGCTCCGCGGCGAACTCGAGGACCGTCAGGAAGCCGATGTAACCGGCGCGGGCGCCCTCTTCCAATCCCTGGACCGGCGCCTCGAAGAGCATGCCGATGCTGTTCGTGAACCCTACGTAATTACGCCCGATGCGGGCCTGAAAGCCTCCGACGTTCCATTCCTCTTCGTCGCCTCTCTGGTAGTACCAGGATCGATACCCCTCCTCGGCGAGCGCCTCGTTGATCTCCGGGAAGATCTCGTCGTCACACAGCAGCGTGAGCTCCCGCATCGTGTCGTAGTGGCTCGGGCACTGGTAGACGAGGTTGTACGGGCGAGATCCCCCGTTATGGGCATCGATCACCACATGGGGTCGCCATTCGCTGATGATGTTTCCGACGAAGTCCGCGATGGAGGGGTGTTCGAGCTTCACGTAGTCGCGGTTCAAGTCGATGCCCCACGCATTTCCGCGTTGCCCCCTCTCGCTCGCTTCGAAGCCGTCGGGGTTGAGCTGTGGTGCAACCAGGATCGTGACCTGGTCGAGGAGCGCGTTGGCATCAGTGCCAGGTGTTGCCAGGTCCCGCATGAGGATCATGAGACCCTCTCGAAACGTCCTCTCGCCACCGTGGACGTTAGCCGCCAACACGACGATAGGGCGGCCGAGTGCCCACGCTTCCCACGGTTCGGTGACCAAGGGCCGGCTGAAGATCGCGTACGGGAGCTCCCGGCCCTCGCGGGTCCGGCCGTAAGAGCCGAGACGCATTTCAGTCGTCGCTCCACGAAGGGCTCGGAGGTAGTCCCACATCTCCAGGTGGCGTGTGGGGGCCGCGAACCCGTTCGACTCGGCTGCCGTCCTCGGGAAGCCCGCCTGGAGCTGCTCCCAGGGTACCTGAGCGCGCGCCGGGGCCGCCGCGGTGAGCACGAGGACGAGCCCCGCCGCGATGGTGAGCGTGCGAGTTGTGACGAAGCGAGCCATCAGGGTCTCGGATTCACGAGGAATGTGGCCGAATCTTAGGCCGGGTCGTGGTGACGGGGAAGGCGGTTTCTGCTACGATGGCGGACCATTCCCCAATCGGAGACGAGAGATGGCCGGCGCGATCGTCATTAGTAAGCCTGGTGGACCCGAGGTGCTCGAGTGGAAGGAGGTCGATTCCGGCGAGCCTGCGGTGGGTGAGGTTCTGGTGCGCCACACATACGTGGGCCTCAACTTCATCGATGTCTACCACCGCACCGGTCTGTATCCGATGGAGCTTCCCTTTTCACCCGGGGTCGAAGCCGCGGGCGTGGTCGAGGCCGTGGGCGCGGGCGTCGAGGACCTGAAGTCGGGCGACCGAGTCGCCTACACAGGGAACGCTGGGCCGGGCTCGTACTGTGAGATGAGGGTCCTGCCCCGCTCGAAGCTCTACAAGCTGCCTGCCACCATCGACGACGCTACGGCGGCTGCCATCATGCTGAAGGGTGCCACCGTCGAGTACCTCGTCCGGCGCACCTTTCCGGTCAAGGCGGGCGACTGGGCTCTGCTGCACGCAGCTGCGGGCGGCGTCGGCCTCATCGCCAGTCAGTGGCTCCGCGCACTTGGGGCCCATGTGATCGGGACCGTGGGCACCGAGGAGAAGGCCGAGCTCGCCAAAGCCAACGGATGTGAGCACGTCATCCTCTACCGCGACGAGGACGTGTCTAAGCGGGTCCGCGAGATCACCGACGGGCGAGGTGTCGACGTGGCGTACGACTCCGTGGGCGGGGCGACCTTCATCGGCTCCCTGGACTCGCTTCGCCCGCGCGGCATGATGGTGACCTTCGGCAATGCGTCCGGGCCGGTCGAGCCCATCGCCCCCCTCGAGCTGGCCAAGAGGGGATCGCTCTTCCTCACGCGGCCGACGGTCGGGCACTACTACGGCACCCAGGAGGATTCGGACGAAGGCATCGCAGCGCTCTTCGATGTGGTTGGGTCGGGTCGGGTGAAGCCTCACATCGGTGGGCGGTATCCGCTGGCTGAAGCGGCTGACGCACACCGCGACCTCGAGGCCCGTCGCACCGTCGGCTCGACCGTGCTGGAGGTCTAGCCAAGTAGCAGCGCGCTTGACACACGCCGGGGTTCCGGCACACCGTCGCTCAGGCCCCCCAGGCTTGAAGTGTAGAAGTGTGTGCTAGATCGGAGTCTCGGTGCGTCGAGGCTCTGCCACGTAGTCTGGGGGAGTCACGTTTGAGTGAGACCGCGAAGGTCACGTCGCCCCTCGATGATCTCGTCGAGCCCACCGACCTCACGTTCGAGTTGCCGGACACTACCGAGGGACGAATCCTGGTGGTGGACAACGACCGCACCTCGGGCACGCTTAACGCCGGGATCCTTCACGGCGCCGGCTACAAGGTGGATCTCTTCGTAACTCCCGAGGACGCGCTCGCAGCTGTACGGGCGGGTGACGCCACAGTCCTCGTGACGGATTTCGAGATGGGCGCCATGTCGGGCCTCGACCTGGCCCAGGCTGCCCACGAGCACGACCCTGACATCCGCATCATTCTCCTCACGGGAAGCGGTGATGAGCGAACTGCTCAGGCGGCGCTTCGTATGGGGGTCTCCGACTATATCAAGAAGCCCCTGGACCCAGACGCTCTGAAAAGGTCAGTCCAGCGCGCCGTTCACATGCGTGCGGCCGACGAGCATCACAGAGCCATGGTCGGGTGGATGAGGGAGGAGCTCGACCGTCGTGCCGAGGCCATCCGGCACGTCACGGTGAGCTCGTTGAGCGCCCTCGCCAACGCGCTCGACCTGCGGAACCCACACTTCCAGGGCCACAGCAAAGCCGTCGCCATGCAGGCGGCCGCGATCGCGCAGGCTCTCGACGCCGATGAAGGCGAGGTCGAGGCCGTCCGGACCGCCGGCCTGCTGCATGCCGTCGGCATGATCGCCGTGCCGGACGCATTGGTTTCCAAGCCCGATTCGCTGACGCCCGAAGAGTTCGGGATCATCCGCTCCCATTGCGACCGCGGAGTGGCGATCCTGGAGCCGATGAAGCATCTCGGCCGTTGCATCCGCTAAACACGAGCACCACGAGCGTTGGGACGGGTCTGGATATCCACACGGCAAGCAGGGCGACGAGATCTCACTGGGCGGCCAGATCGTCGGAATCTCCGAGGCCTGGACCGCCATTCTGGAGAGTCGCTCATACCGAGGCGGCCGCTCCAGGGAAGAAGGCCTCAAGATCTTGGAGGACAAGAGGGGCGTCTGGTTCTCTCCAGACGTCACCGACGCGCTCCGCCACGCTGACGTGGGCGTGATTTAGGGAGCCTCTGCACAAGCCTGCTCGACCTGTACAGAGGATCCCCCGTCCTTCAGTCGTTGGAGCCCTCGGCACGGATGCTGCCAACCAGCCCAGCGTGATCCGCCGGCCACAGGCCGCTCATGGTACGGTCCCTCGCGCGATCGCCGACGACGTCGGCACGGAAGTGTCCCCTCATGAGGCCCGGACCCGGGATCGGGCCGTCAGACGATCTCACCAGCACGAAGTCGATACGCTCGTCCAGCTCTGAGCTCTCGTTGCGCAGGTTCGGGTCCTGGCAGCAAGTGAAGCCGTGGTCCCGACGCGAGTGGGGCGCGAGCTCCCACAGATCGGCAAAGCCAGCGGCGATGAAGTTGCCGTAGGTCGGTGTCCACGACGCATCGCCTTCCTGGGCGGCGGCGTCGGAGTTCAGGTCACCGCTCACGATCGTGATGCCGTCGAGCCCCGGGACGACCGCGTTCAGGAGCTCGAACGCCTGACCGTCATGGACCGGCCGCACGCCCTGCGTCTCGAGGTGTGTGGTCAAGAAATGATGAGGCGTTCCCTCGTGGTCGACCGTCACGCGGGCCCATCCTCGCTTTATGTCGACACCAGGTGCCAGGGGGATGGCCGCTATATAAACCGACGACGCCATATCCGTCACCTCGACGTCCGAGCGCTTGAGGATGGCGACCCGGTCGGTGAAGCCGAGATACTCGGTGACCTGCCCTGTCGTGAAGTCGATAGTCAGCGGAAGCGCGGATGAGGTGGTTGGCTGCACGACCACGGTCTCGTAGGGCAGCCCTCGGGCATCGATTGCTCCCTGGAGTTCGGCGAGCAGATCGATGAACCCAGCGCCGTTGAACTGGAAGCTGGCATCGAGCGTGACGAACTGAAGCGCTTCCTGGACTCCCACCACTTCGGGATTCTGACGCCCGATCTCGTCGGCGATCTCGGCCATCCGCCCCTGGACGTCACTGTCCTGGACGTCCGCCCAGAACCCGTTCACCGCCTGAAAGAGCGCCACTGGGTCAGCGATTACGGCGGGATCGAAGAGCGGTCCTGTATCACCGCCGAGGAACAGGTTCTGGGAGAAGACATCGAATGCGCTCGGTTCCCAACCCGTTACCACTCCGAAGTCGGGTTCGAGCACGGTGTCTGACGGGGTGTCACAGGCTGCGACCGCCGCCAAAAGGGCGAAAATCGTCGCCGCCGCCGGGCGATTCCTGAGAAACTCGAACATGATGACCCTCCACATCGTTGAAGTCCGGGGGCACGTTTGCCCCGTGGATTCAGGCTAGCGGCCAGGCCTGTGACGGGCTCTACGCACACTTACGCAGAGGCTTGAGCGGACTTACGTAGTCCGCCCCGCGCCCCGGGGACCTGGATCACCCCCTGGGTGGTGGGTTACGATGAAGTCGAGTGCGCGAGTGAGGATCGCCGGTGGTTCGCCACTGGAGGAAAGTCCGAGCTCCGCAGGGCAGGGTGCCGGGTAACGCCCGGGCGCCGAGAGGCGACGGAAAGTGCAACAGAAAGCAAACCGCCGATGGCCGTTTAGGCGGCACAGGTAAGGGTGAAAGGGTGCGGTAAGAGCGCACCGGGCTCCTGGTAACAGGGGTCGCATGGCAAACCCCACCCGGAGCAAGGCCAAATAGGGGACGAGGGGTGGCCCGCCCCATCTGAGTCCCGGGTAGGCTGCACGAGGTCGTCGGTAACGGCGGCCCCAGATGAATGATCCTCCCCCGCAAGGGGACAGAACTCGGCTTATTCCGCGTGCTCACTCCACCGGCGCCCGTCGCAATCCAGCGGCGGGCGCCGACCCTTTTCAGGGGTGGTTGTTGCGGGACCCGCTGGGCCGACGCCGCTCCACACATGGCGCCACGCCTACCAGCCCGCCGACCCGAGGACTACCTTTCGCGGCGCGCAGGACCCGAAGACCGGGGGATGCCGCAAAGCGCCCGTAGCTCAGCTGGATAGAGCGCATGCCTCCGGAGCATGAGGTCACAGGTTCGAATCCTGTCGGGCGCACTGAAGGTAAATAGAAGCCCTGTAAGCGTTTATGCGTTTACGGAGCTTTATATCTATTGCCTTCTAAGGTGACCGAGTCACCCATAAGTCACCCGTAGGACCCATTTCGAGGCTGATATCGACCTTTCCCACCCCCCCTCATTGGCGGCCACGGGGCGGTACTAGTGCCGGTCCGCACACATCGACGCCACTGCAACGCCGTTCCCCGAAAAATTCTGGTAGCTCGGGCGGGTCCCTTTTGCCGACAGGCGCGACCCCAGTGGGGTACGCCCCCCTTATTCAGGGCACCACTGACGCTGAACCTATAGACAGGGTTTTGCTCGAATGGTGAGGTGCTCCCGACTGTGGTGTATGCGCGATTCTCCGTTTACGGTTGAGCATGACTGAAGGACTAAAGACCTGCTACAGGTGTGGGACCGACAAACCCATCTCTGATTTCACTCAGAGGATCGACGACAGGTATTACAACATGTGTCAGTCGTGTGTCTCAGAGATCCTCAAGAAGAGAAGCAAGTCAAAGTGGCGTGCCCCCAGGTGGGGAACCACTTCCTATGTTAGACCTTGAGCCATCGGTGGTCCAAGAAGTTGGGGCATTCTAAGGAACCAAGACGATGGTTTGATCGTCTCCGGGGCGGGGGGTAG
>Ga0114996_10010436_pt1 | contig 10084 bp, 9 predicted proteins | sample ArcticOcean_MG_C_4_FD_87039 | JGI IMG/M metagenome (GOLD analysis project Ga0114996, IMG submission 87039) | Marine microbial communities from western Arctic Ocean - ArcticOcean_MG_CB4_134 | ecosystem: Environmental > Aquatic > Marine > Oceanic | place: Arctic Ocean: Canada Basin | collected...
CCACCGTTGATATCCCCCCTGGCGATGATTTCCCGGTCTTCTTCCTGGATGGTCATGGGGAAGTCGGTGTAGATGCGGTAATCTCCACGGGATCGGCGTGAAATTCCAATCTTTGCAGCGATACTGGCACTGAGATTGCTGGGGATACGAATGCTAATGTCGCCACCGGCAGTGTCTAATTCAACGCGACCCCCGACGCTGTCGCCGACCGCACTCAGATCCAATTCAATCCTGCCACCGGCGGTATCTGCAGACACCGGCCCGGTAGTCCCTCGAATAGTAATATTACCGCCAGAGGTGTCTGCTACCACAGGTCCGTTACCACCTAAAATTTCTATGCTGCCACCGGAGGTATCGGCTTTGACACTGGCATCGCCACCTGCAAGGTAAATATTGCCGCCCGATGTATCCGCCGATATTGGACCCCTCGCCCAGGCCGCACGAATAGTGCCGCCAGATGTATCCAACTCGACCCTGGCACCACCACTGCCGACGCTAATACTGCCGCCTAAAGTATCCGCAAGCAGTTCTCCGCCGACGTCACCGATAGTGATTCTACCGCCGGAAGTTTCGGCATTCACCGCACCGGTTACATCAGCTATTGTAATGTAACCACCGGAGGTGTCCGCGAAGACATCACCGTCAACATCACCGATAATAATATGTCCACCGGAGGTATCAGCATGCACATTACCTGCCGTAACCCTGCCTATCTCGATGTGACCACCGCTGGTATCGGCATCCACATTGCCCGATATATCAGATACCTCTATGTGACCGCCGCCAGTGTCCAATTCAAGGTTGTAATTCGCCGGCACGGTCACTATGAATCTGATATTGCTGTTCCGGCGCAGCCCGAACAGCCCTCGTATCCTGCCCTCAGTTGCAGCCAGGACATTTACACTATCGCCGCGTTGCTCGAATTCCACTTCGAAGTTTCCGGGATTTATAACCTGAACCCGCACCTTGCTCTGATCCCAGTTGTTCACATCTATAGATCCCGCATCGCTTTCCAACACCAGCGTACCGCCGGCGGCGACATCGAATTCACGGTCCAGATCGTCGGTGGCCGCGTGTAAAAGCGGCACAAAACAAAGCAGCGATGTAACAATTGCGAACTTTGCGTAAGCAGATTTAAGTTGGGACATAATAGTTACCTCTAAACTTTTTACTACAAATAACTTGATAGTTGATTCTATGAAAAGCTTCACAAACTGATCGCGCCGCTATTGGATGCTGCGACGATGTTTCTTGCCTGAGCCCGGATAAACTCATTACTATCCACGTCCATTTGTTGCCTGAACAGATCAAGAGTCTGGTCATCGGGGTAGTTAGCCAGGGCCTGAAATGCCTCTACTCGAACGCCCTCATTCACATCCTCACTGAGGACATAACGCAATGCCTCGCGTACTTGTTCCTGGTTAGCCAGTTCGACCAGCGAGACTACCGCCTGATAGCGCACGCCGGGGTTCTGATCATTCATTAGCACATGGATGAGCGCCTGAGAGACTTCACTACCGGAAATAACCGCCTGCAGTGCATTAATCGTATCCAGTCTGGAGGCGCTGTCGATATCGCCCTGCAACGCTACCGCTATTAAAGAATGTATGTCCTAATCGGCCACATTGCCAGACAGTCGCGTCTCGGAGGCCAGCGAGAAGGACAGGTCAATATCACCCGTAGTTGCGTCGTAATTATTCACCTTAAACTGAAAGATCTCATAGTCTTCTGCGCCGATAAACTCGAGGGGTGATGATTCCGTCGCCGCTACCAACTGCGTGCTTTGCACCGGGTTTCCCAGCGTTGCCGGGGTCGCAATCATAATACCCAACACAAAGCTGGCGATCATCGCCACGCCCTGAAACATAAGGGTCAGAGGTCTGTTGCCCAACTCTTGCAACCACTGCGTCAGTGAGAAGCGTGTGCGATTTTCCTTCTGTAAATTCTGTCGTAAGAGCCAGCGATTGCCTTCTACACGGTCCGTGTAGATCCGCGGCAGGGTGCCAATTGGTATGGCGCTATCGAGTCGTTGTTCGGCTTTCAGCGCCTCGCGCAATTGAGAATTGGACTCCAACTCCGATTCAAATTGAATGGTCTGTGCTGCCGTTAAATCGCTATAGAGATAACGAATTACGAGGTGCTGCAATTGCTCTTTGTTTTCTGGAATAGTCATTAGGTTTATCCTGATTTTAAAACCGCCGCTAGTGAAACTCCGCTAATTCCTGTTTCAACTTGTTTCTCGCTCTGAACAAAACCACCTTTATCGAATTGCCTGAGCAAGACATTATTTCCGCTGCTTCCCTGATCTTGAATCCCTGTTGATGGCACAACACAAAAGCCATGCGCTCGGTGTCTGTCAATTTTCTCATGGCGTGATTGATCTGGGTGTTCAATTCTCCATCCAGCATGACCGCCTCCGGAGAACGATGATCGACGTACTTTTCCTCGTGCTCATACTCATGTTGTATCGCCGCCAATTTTTGCCAGATTCGCTTCAGCTTTCTTCGATTCGAGAGCGCCGTATTTACTACTATCTTGTGCATCCAGGGACTGAACTTGCTTTGCAGCTTGAACTTCGGCAGAGCTCGGTAGGCAGCCAACATAGCGTCCTGGTAAATATCATTGGCATCGTCGGGGGTGTGGGCAAAACCTGCAGCTACAGCCAGCATTTTCTGCTCGAGCACGCGCACCAGTCGCTCGAACGCGGCTATATTGCCTGCGTGCGCCGCCCGCACCAACTCTTCTTCAGTTTCCCTTAACAAGAAAATCCTCTCGTAATAGCCTGATTCCGGCCGCTTGTTGCTATATCTCTGTGCTTACTACATTAGAGTGTACTGCAGCAAAAAAGGTTAACACGCCCATAACAAGGCTTGCTGAGAAGGCGATCGGGGATGCTGTGGACTTAAAAAAGCACAGGGCAAGACGCCCTGTGTAAAACTACCGAGTTAGGGCTGTGGCAACAACGAAGCTGTCTCGGTGGGGTATAACTATTTCTGTAAGCTATTGAATAATAGTATTTTTGTGTGCTCTCAAATATTATCCGTGTACGCTGCATCGTGGGATTGAAGCCGTTCGATGCTGGCATTGGAGCCGCGGGCAGCCTTGTTTCCGCGACGCGGCCGCTGTCCCTGCCGACTATTAATTCGACGTTTTTCACGTAAGGCGGCGCGCTCATCGTCACTTAAATTTTCCAGCCGACGCTGGATATCCTGCCGCTGAGCCCGACGCTGCTCCCGGCCCGCCGGCCTTAACTCTTCCAGGCGCGCCCTCCGCTCTTGGCTAGCAGCATCCTTGTCGACACCAGCATTGCTGCCGTCCTGTGCCGACGCGGTCAGCGGCATATCCAGATAAAATAATACGCAGAGTGCAGTGCAAAGGAATTTTTTCATAATTTTCTCTCTCATAGCTTACGGTCATTGTGACACGGTGGTTTTCCGTCTTACCCTGTAAAACGCAGTAGCCTGGCTTCGGTTGACAGAATAATGACGAAACAGAATTGAGAGTAAGAGCCGAGGAAGCCGGGGCGGGCTATTAATCTGTCTATGAGATTCTACGGCCAAGCCAGGGCTTTATCGTGGCTACAAGTTCCGCCACAGCGTGTTCGACATAGTCCCAGAGCACCTCATCACTACTGTGCCTGCACACTCCTTTGGGGTGGAAATCAAGCAAATCAGCCTCATATCTGTAGACTAGGCAAGCAAACAGCTTAATAATGGCTGCTTGCTAACCAGAGATTCCCCAGGAGAACGATTATGGAATATGAGCTGCTGTATTGGCACTGGATCGTTTTTGGCATCGCCCTGATGCTGACTGAAATCTTTCTGGGCTCCTTCTTTATATTCTGGCTTGGTGCCGCGGCAGTTGTCGTTGGCCTGATGCTTATTCCATTTCCAACAGTATCGGAAGCGGCTCAACTCATTATCTGGGCTTTCTCATCTGTAGTGTTCGCTGTCGGCTGGTTCAAGTTGCTGAAACCTCTGGCAATCGACAAAACCAAGGCCGGCTTGTCCAAGGAAGCATTGTTAGGAGAATTTGGTCAGGTACTGGCACCACCCAATGGTGATAAATTTGGCACTGTCCGCTTCCCGGCACCACTGCTGGGCTCAGATGAATGGCTGATAATTTCACAAGACGAGTTGGTCATTGGCGACCGGGTAAGTGTAGTGGATTTATCCGGCAACTCACTGATTGTTAAGAAGGCTTAATTCAGCCCAATTCGAAAGGAGTACTCTTATGGAACCCGGTATTATTCTAGCTATTGCTGTGGTGTTGTTTTTGCTGATCACCGTCGCTCAGGGCGTGCGACAGGTCCCTCAGGGCTTTAAGTGGGTAGTGCAACGACTGGGAAAGTATCACGTCTCTCTCAGGCCGGGACTCAACTTTATCATCCCCTACATCGACACCGTTGCCTACAAAGTCACTACCAAAGACATTGTGCTGGACATTCCTTCACAGGAAGTCATTACCCGGGACAATGCCGTGCTGATAACCAATGCGGTCGCTTATATTAATATTGTGTCGCCGGAGAAAGCCGTTTACGGCGTCGAGAATTACATCATTGCCATCCAAACCCTGGTGCAAACCTCGCTGCGCTCGATCCTCGGTGAAATGAGTCTGGATGATGCCCTGTCATCACGGGACCACATCAAGTCTAGGCTCAAGGAAGCGATTTCAGACGATATTGCCGACTGGGGCATCACCCTGAAGACCGTCGAAATTCAGGATATTAATCCATCCACCACCATGCAGTCGGCAATGGAAGAACAGGCCGCGGCAGAACGCGCTCGCCGCGCCACGGTCACCCGTGCCGACGGCGAGAAACAAGCCAGAATTCTGAGCGCAGAAGGCGAGTTGGAAGCCTCCAAGCGCGAAGCCGAGGCGCAGGTGATTCTCGCCACTGCCAGCAAGGAGGCTATTAGCCTGGTCAGCTCAGCTATCGGTGAGAAAGAGATGCCCGTGGTTTACCTGTTGGGCGAGAAATACATTAGCTCATTGCAGCATTTAGCAGAATCGGACAATTCCAAATTTGTGGTATTCCCTGCCGATATTCCAAACGCTCTTAAAGGGCTTATGGGTAGATAATTCCCCCTCTCCAGAGCAGCCGCTTTAACACAGCCGTTGAAGTATGAACGGTAAATTGTCGGGATTGGAATTGCTGAGTCAGGTGCTGCTGGAGATGTTATAATTCTTAAGCCTGCTGGTGAGAAAATTTAAGCAGTGTGCGTTCGCTAATGATAGTGATATCAACATTCTCACGTTTGAGTAACAAGGCTTTTTCGATCTTTCGACCGTGACTGGTGTACAGCCAATTCTTGCTCGCCAGGGTACCGATCACCAGGTAATTCACCTGCTTGCTCACGTTGGGACTGGTGTTCGCTCCCAGGTATTTGAGCATGGTGTGCACCGAGTCCCGGTCGCCACTAACAAAATCCCCGGTCAGGCAGAAGGTGGATCCCCTAATAGCCAAAGAATCGATCTTGTCTTACCAAACTGCGGTTGAGGCCTCGCTGCCGAGATCGCTGGTACCAAAATCAGCATCTGTAAATTGCTTTACGGTATCCAGCAAATCTGCACGTTCTTCCGTGGTGACAATGCCATCCTCGAGGATGGTTTCCAGCCGACTGACAATGGCACTGGCGGGCCACTCATCTTTTACGGCGTCGTTGCTGTCCAGCCATTTCGACAGCGCCGTTATTTCCAGATCATTGAGTATGCCATCGGCAGCCTGGCCTGCCAGAAAGCCGATTAATTCCTCGAGTCTACCTATGTAACCACTGGCATCCGCTTTCTTCGAGGCCAGGAATTTTTTGATTCCAGCCTCCATTCGATCCAACGCCTCCAGACTTATCTGACCCTTCTCAAGAATCTCCCCGACCTGATTCAAGAGTTCTACTACATCGCTATCTTCGGCGAGGTATTGCTGATTTTTGAGCCAGACATCCAGATACAGGAATCCCTTTTCATTCAGGCGCTTGTCTGCAACCACCCCGGATAATATGCCCATTAAGCCATGAAGAGCTTTCTGCTTCTCGCGGGAGAAACTGAAGGCATCTGCCAGCTGTTGGCTATCTAGTTCTTTTGAAATATCCAAGGTTTCTGCCCTTGTTAGATCAGATTCACCACGAAGTAAATATCATAAGGCTTTCAGGATTGCGTGTCGAAGCATTTGCACAATGCACGCGACACCTCCGCTCTATACCCGCGGCGCTGGAATCGGCAACAAAACAGCTCCGTCACCTTACTTACTCGATACTTCGAAAGAGTTGGGCCTGTCAGCTGAGGTGGCAGCGGCTTAAAATGTTCCGGTAATCCCGAACCTCAAGATACGACCAAAGCCATTGCACCGGTCTTCGATTTCCTCCAGGATGCCGGCCGACATTCTGCCAACGAAGCGCTGGCGCTCCCGACATGACAGGTTATTGGTGACACCTTCCGCGTCAAAACGGTAGGTAATGCCCCGGCTATCTATATATTCCACGAACAGGCCAAGCCTGGGATCCCCCGCCGCTATCTCAATATCATCAATATCGAAGCGCTTGATATTGCCGTCGAGACGATTCATCCACAAGCCGCCCCAGTTAAGATTCCAGCGCGGTAGGTCATGGCGAAAACCGAAGGAACTGAAGCCCCTGGGTTTAAACTGGAAACGCCTGTCGATTCCAAGAAAGGGGTCGGTAATACTGGAATCCTCTATAGAGAACCTGGAGGTCAGTAACAGATTCGGCAGATTAATCATACGCATACGAATGCTGGTATTTAGAGTCAATCCCCAGCGCTCGCCGTCACCGATATTACCGTTGGCGGATTGCAGATCGGTTTCAGAACTGGATACGTCGATGCGTTCGATTACATCGTGATGCTGATGGTAGAAAAGATTGGCGTCGACGACTCCGATGTCATTGGGAAGGCGGTATTCCGCATTGAAGTCATACTTCCACAACCACTCCTGTCGCAGATTGGCGTTGCCAGCCTGAGTATTGGAATCGTCATCCTGCTCATCGTTAGCGGCGACAAAATCACTGAAACTCAGTTGATTAACCTCTTTCTCTATCGTACCTCGCAGTTGCAGCTGCGGTGTGAGGTCGTATCGAAAATCAAGTTTTGGTTTTACAAAGTCGAAATCCCGCGTATTGGAGACATCACCCGATTGCTCGATTTCAGAGGTCTCATACAGCAGCGTAGTTTCCAGTGACATGCGGGGGTTGATGATCCAGTTATGAATAATGAACGGCTCGTAGCGAATTTCTTCAACACTTGAGTTGGCGTTGGATACCGCGACCGGCACCAGGCCACCAAAAGCGGTAGACGCTATGCCGGTCGAATCTGCAATACCCAGTGCCAGCTTTGACTCCAGTATGGTTTGTGCACGCTCGACACCTACTTCAATATCCTGACCTTCGAAAACATCGAAAGTATACGAGCCCCGCACTATTCGCTCCCAGGTTACGCTGGCCGTGTCCAGAAACAGGTTCTTCTGTTCACTGCCATCGGCAAAAACATCATAGCGTTCCCGCGTGGACGCGCGATTGTCTTCATTGCTAATGAAGAGAATTTTAAAGCGATCGCCGCCGGGGGTAAGCAACTCATAATCGCCCCCAATTTCCCAATTGTCACTCTCGATTGGTATCGATTCTCGCTCCAGCGCCGTGGTGTTCGGCGTCACTCTAAGGTCGGTGGTCAGTCGAGTCACAGCGGTGGGATCGTCGTCCTCGGCAAACAGGGCATTAAAACGCAGACTGCTGCGTGGGCTAATTTCATAATTCAGGTTTGCGCTGACCACGTTGGTGGTCTGCTCGTTAATCCTTTCTTCCCGTACCCTGTCATTGGCAGAGAAATCTCCCAATATGCTGCTTTCCTTGCTCACCTGGCGACCATAGCCGGGAGTGGCTGACGCGCTCAGTACAAAATTGAGCGCACCAGTTTGACCGCTAAAGGAGACTGACCCACCGGGTTCTGTCTCATGGTCGATAAATCGACTCATGTTGGCCTTATAGGAAATGCTGGTGCTGGACAGCTCTTCAAATAGCACCACATTAACAAGCTGACCACTGCCCCTGATATCAAGTCCACCAGAGGTGCCACGAATGATTTCTATGTAGTTAACCTGATCTGCGGTGATGCGGTTTAACTGGGCGCTGGTCTGGTTATTTTTGCCGGCGGTACGTTTGCCGTTAATGAGTATTTCATTGCTGTTGCTGCTGCCACCACCAAGTCCGCGCCCGCCTCTGGAAGCACTGCTGCCAGTGATACCACGGAGCCGTCCACCTCGAGAATTACCTCCAGTGGCCTGGCCGATACCGGGAATACGGTCCAGCATGTCCTGGGCGCTGACCGGTGAATATTCAGCGAAGTAGTCAGCCGAGTAGACAACAGTGGAGTCGTTGCCGACGTTATCCTGGCCAAAACTGAGTTGAGAAACGGTTACAGCGAACAAAATAGCCGCGAATTGAAATAAAGCAGTCGGCTGCCGGGGGGATTGTATCTGCATTAGCCTGAACTCACTGTTGATTTCGTCTGTGACCGCCACAGACACTGATGAAATAGAACGACCGAGCATTGCCTTGGTTCCACGTACTCTGCTACCACTGGAAAATACCAGCAGCAGAATTATAGGTGATGCACACCGGCTAATCTGTTACAAATTGTAGGAACAACGCGGGTATCCGAGTCTAAAGGCTGGTATTAGGACATTTCTCTCTAGGCTGTGCCTGAGTTACACTAGGGATCTGCAGGAACGTGGATTCATGACTGAACTACAGCCGCAAATTCCAGATCCGGGAAAAATTGATAATCGATCCTTCATGGCTCGATTGCTTAGCGGTGGCTACGGTTTGGCTGTCACCTACTGGTCGCTCTATTTCGCCGGTGCTGCGACGTTCTTCGTGCTCGGCAGTCAGGCCGTAGACAGTAAGGCGTGGCTGCGTTATCTGGTGCTGGTAGCGGTCATGATAGGATACACTGTGCTCCTCATCATCGGCGTGCGCGCAGCCTACAAGGGTCCACAACTATGGAAGGTCATGTCTCGTACATCTTCGGTTTTCATGATCATTAATATCCTTATAGGAATCAGTACCCTGGGCTTTGTGTACTAATACCTGCTAAAAAATCATGGCCTACACCACTTACCCGACAGCGGGATTCTTGCGTTAGACTAATCGATTCTGTTTAACTGCTGCTAATTCAGCAGTGCTGACAAGCAGAAATAAAGGGGGGCTGATTTTTGGCTCAGACAATACCAACTAGCTTCACGCTCATCCTCAAGAAGGACTGTCCAACCTGCGCCTTGATAGAACCCATCATTGGCCAGTTGGCTGCCAGTTGCGCTGGCAATCTCAGCGTCTATGTGCAGGATGACCCCGCCTTTCCAACCAGCTACCCAGGCCGCATAGACGACACATCGCTCGAGTTTTCCTATCGAAATCAGATTGAAATCGTGCCCACGTTGATTCGGCAAACACAGGATTCGGCAGGCGAATCTCGCATCGTTGGCTGGGATAAAAGCCTGTGGCAGGAATTTACCGGCGTTGCCGACCTGGGTGCCGAACTCATCGATTTCAAACCTGGCTGTGGTTCCTTAACCCAGGACCCGGGTATGGAGGAATTGCTGGCTCTTAAATTTGGGGAAGCACAATTCAGTGCCCGCGAAGTTCAGGTTGCGGCCACGGCAGACATCATGGAAGCCTGTTACGAACGCGGCTGGACCGACGGGCTGCCGGTGGTTCCGCCCACAGCTCTACGGGTAATGAAAATGTTGAGCGGCAGCAAACGAGAGGCTGCTGAAATCATCGGCCGGGTACCCCCCGATAATGTCGAATGTAGTATTGAAAAACTTGCCATTAACGCGGTTATGGCTGGTTGCAAGCCCGAATATTTCCCCACCGTTATCGCCGCGGTTGAAGCAGCTTTGCAGGACCGGTTCTGCATGCATGGCCTGTTGTGTACGACTTATTTCTCTACCCCGGTAATGATAGTGAATGGCCCGGTTAGCCGACAAATCGGCATGAACAGCGGCGTCAATGCACTTGGGCAAGGCAACCGAGCCAATGCGACAATAGGCAGAGCGCTGCAATTGATTATTCGGAAC
>Ga0114996_10010441_pt1 | contig 10081 bp, 7 predicted proteins | sample ArcticOcean_MG_C_4_FD_87039 | JGI IMG/M metagenome (GOLD analysis project Ga0114996, IMG submission 87039) | Marine microbial communities from western Arctic Ocean - ArcticOcean_MG_CB4_134 | ecosystem: Environmental > Aquatic > Marine > Oceanic | place: Arctic Ocean: Canada Basin | collected...
AGGGCGCCTCTGGCTAGATGCTAGAATAGGGCCATCATCTGCTTCGTGAGCATTTCCCTGTATGCCTGAGCGCATCTTCATCGGCGTTGCCTGGCCCTACGCCAACGGTCCATTGCACCTTGGCCACCTTGCCGGGTGCTACCTGCCAGCCGACATCTTCGCGCGTTACCATCGGATGCGTGGCAACGAAGTCCTCATGGTCTCGGGTTCCGACTCCCACGGCACACCCATCATGCGGACGGCGGACGCCGAGGGCGTCATGCCGCGCGAGGTGGTGGAGAAGTATCACGCGTCGTTCCTGCGCTCTTTCGAGCGCCTGGGCATCACCTTCGACCTGTTCACCACGACGATGACCGACAACCACCGCGAGGTCGTACAGGGGATTCTCAAGACACTGGACGAGAAGGGCTATCTCTACTCAGGCAGCATGAAGGTCGCCTACTCACCCGACTTCCATCGCTTCCTGCCCGACCGCTATGTGCAGGGTACGTGCCCCCACTGCGCCCACGTGGACGCCCGGGGCGACCAGTGCGAGAACTGCGGGCGCATCCTAGACCCCATCGACCTCCTCCACCCGGCATACCGGCACGAGGGCACCAACTATCCCGTGGAGATCCACGACACTGAACACTTGTTCTTCAAGCTCAGCGCCTTCGAGAAACCGCTGCTGGACTGGCTTAGGCCCAAGGATTACATGCGGCCCAACGTCCGAAACTTCTCCATCGGATTCCTGGAGGAGGGCCTCAAGGACAGGGCGATTAGCCGCGACATCGATTGGGGCATACCAGTGCCCATCGAAGGCTTCGACGACAAGCGCATCTACGTGTGGTTCGAGGCAGTGACGGGGTACCTGTCGGCATCCAAGGAGTGGGCGGCAAGGTCCGGCGACCCAGAGGCGTGGCGTCCCTTCTGGGAGGACGCGTCCACCAAGTCCTACTACTTCATCGGCAAAGACAACATCCCGTTCCACACCATCATCTGGCCGGCGATGCTCCTGGGCCACGGCGGGCTGAACCTTCCTACCGACGTGCCGGCCAACGAGTTCCTCACGCTTGAGGGCAAGCAGCTATCCACCTCCAAGAACTGGGCGGTGTGGGTGCCGGACTATCTCGATAAGTTCGCGCCTGACCCGTTGCGCTACCACATGACCGCCACGATGCCCGAAACCGGCGACTCCGACTTCTCGTGGGCTGACTACGTGCGCAGGAACAACGATGAGCTGGTGGCGACCTTCGGCAACCTGGTCCACCGCGTACTAACGCAGGTGTACCGAAACTTCGAGGGCGCTGTGCCCGACCCCGGCGATCTTGGCGCTGATGACCACACGCTGATGAACAAGACGGACGAGGCGCTAGACGCCGTGGCCGCGAGCCTGGAGTCAACACACTTCCGCGAGGCGCTCCATGGCGCCATGGGCCTAGCGCGGGAGGCGAACCGTTACCTCGACGCCCAGGCTCCTTGGAAACAGGTGAAAGAGGACAAACAGGCGGCTGCCCGCAGCCTGTACACGTCGCTCTACGCCATATCGGGGCTCAAGATAATGATGTACCCCTTCATCCCTTTCAGCGCCCAGCTCCTCCACGAGATGACTGGGCTATCTGGTAAAGTTGAGAGCGCCGACTGGGCCATCGACCAACCAGAGCCGGGCAGGCCGATTCCAGAGCCGACGCCTCTATTCACCAAGCTAGATGACTCGGTCGCGGCCGAGATGCTTACAGCCCTTGGGTAGTTAATTTGGCAGAATCCCCTACCTCCTCAGATGAACTGGACGATAGCGTCCAGTTCATCTACGAGCCTGTCACCAGCGAGCTTGAGCAGGTCGTGGATAACCTGGGCACGCTGGCCCGCCAGGCGCAGCTCACTGGGGACCCAAGTCTGCTCGAGCACGCCATCGTCAGCGGCGGGAAGAAAGTGCGGCCCGCAATCACGCTCCTAGCGGGTGGATTCCACCCCGGCCACGAGGACGTTCTCATCACCATGGCCACGGCCGTGGAGCTGCTGCACATCGCCACGCTGGTCCACGACGACACTATCGACAGCGCCAAGACCCGCAGGGGGCAGGCCACCGTTGGCAACATCTGGGGCGACGACGTGGCGGTGCTCCTGGGTGACTACGTCTTCGCCGCCTCCGCGACCTACGTCTGCGAAACGGGCAATCTGAGGGTCGTACGGCGCTTCTCAGAGACTATTATGGAGCTGGCACGGGGTGAGCTCGCTGAGCGCTTCAGCACACACGATTGGGCGCAGGGCGTCGACGAATACAACCTGCGCACCTACAACAAGACGGCGTCTCTCTTCTGCACCGCAGCGCAGTCCGGCGGCATTCTCAGCGGCGGATCCGAGGAGGAGACCGAGGCGCTGAACCAGTACGGCTACAACTTGGGCATGGCCTTCCAGATTATGGACGACATTCTTGATTTCATGGGTACCGAGGAGGAGCTGGGCAAGCCGGTGGGCAACGACCTCATGCAAGGGACACTCACGCTCCCGGTGCTGCTCTTCGCGGCACAGCACCCGAACGAGGACGTGGTGAAGCGGCTCGCCGCCGGGGGAAGGGACGAGTCCGACCTCAAAGTCATGGTAGACATGGTGCGCAACTCACCCGTGATGGGCGAGACGAGCGCAGTGCTCGAAGGCTATCGCTCACGCGCCAACGAGGCGATCGCCAAGCTGCCCGACGCCAGGCCCCGGCAGTCGCTGGAGGCGCTGACCGAGTACGTGGGGCATCGCCGCAGCTAGGTCCCTTTGTTCCCTAGAGCGTCGGGATTCACGGTGTTGATGGGCTCGCCGGCTACGAACTTCTTGATGTTCTCCACGGCCAGCTCGTAGAAGTTCTCCAGCCCCTCTTTGCTGGCGTAGCCCAGATGGGGCGTCACGACGACGTTGTCCAGCGCTAGGAAGGGATGGCCGACTGCGATTGGCTCCTCGCCGTAAACGTCGATGGCCGCGCCAGCGATGGCGTGATTACGCAGCGCATCGAGCAGTGCGTCCTCTTGGACGATGGGTCCGCGTGACGTGTTAATGAGGTATGCCGTCGGCTTCATGAGCCCCAGCTCACGGGCGCCTATCCACCCACGGCTGAGGTCAGTCAGCGGCACATGGATGGTCAGCACATCCGACTGCCTGTAGAGGTCGTCCCAGCTCACGTAGGTGGCCCCGCTCTCGGAGGCGCGCTTCGCGTCGAGCGTGGGGCCCCAGGCGATGACATCCATGCTGAAGACGTGCGCAATCTCGGCCATTCGCTTCCCGACGCGGCCCAGGCCCTGGATGCCGAGGACCTTCCCGCCCAGGCTCTCGCCCAGCCGCGTCTGCCAGTGGCCTTGACGCAGCTGACGGTCCTCCCAAGGGATGTGGCGCATGAGCCCGATAATCAGGCCCCATGCTAGCTCCGGGGTGGCGTCGCCGCTGCCCTTGCCTGGACGCGCCGGTGTCCCCGTGACCACGATGCCACGGCGCTTTGCGGCCTCAAGGTCAATGTGGGGGTGCCGGCCGCCAGTCGACGAAATCATCTTGAGCTTGGGGAGGTTGTCGATGACCTCTGCATGGATGTTCGTCCGCTCGCGCATCACTTGGATAACCTCGAAGTCCTTCAAGCGATTCACCAGGCCTTCCGCGTCGGCCAGGTGGTCGTTGAAAAAGACCACCTCAGCGTCAGGTATCGAGTCCCAGTCGGCGGCGTCCTTGGCGACGCTGGCGAAATCATCCAACACGGCGATACGTACCATTCAAGACCTCCTTTGGGGCGCCAGCGCACATGGCACCAGTGGCCTGCGTGCTCCGCGTTATATCCCTTCGGTGATGGCTTGTCGAACGCCCGTGACCCATGCTTGGAGAGCGTCTTGAGATAAGATGCGTTCGTTTGGAGGAGGCGCTGACATGGCTGACACAGGTATCGCGGGCAAGACAGCCATCGTGACCGGTGGCGGCCACGGCATTGGCGAGGCGTACTGTATTGCTCTGGCCAACGAGGGCGCAAAGGTGGCGGTCGTCGATCTCGACCTGCCAGCCGCGGAGCAGGTCGCGCACACCATTGAGGACATCGGCGGCATGGCCATCGCACTCCAGACCGATGTCTCCAGCGAGACAAGCACGCGGGAGATGGCCAAGCAGACCGCCGAAAAGCTTGGCTCAGTGGACATCCTCATCAACAACGCCTCTATCTTCGAGCAGGTGCCCATGTCGCGCGTCGGGTTCATGGAGGTGAGCGTGGAGGAGTGGGACCGATTGATGGCGGTCAATCTAAAAGGCCCGTGGCTGTGTGCCCGCGCGGTGTTCCCGTACATGCGGGAACAGGGCAAAGGCAAAATCATCAACGTATCGTCGGGCACGATCTACGGCGGCAATGCCACGCGTCCACACTACGTGGCCTCCAAGTCCGGTGTAGTTGGCCTGACGCGCAACCTGGCCCGCGAGCTGGGAGAGTTCGGCATCAACGTGAACTGCATCGTGCCAGGCTCAACGCTTACCAGCGACCTGCCGGAGGGGGGCGACCTAGGGACGCGAGAGCGCGCGGTGAGCGGCCGGGCCATCAAGCGCATCCAAGTACCGGAGGATCTGGTGGGTACCGCAGTGTTCCTATCATCGGACGCAAGCGACTTCATAACGGGGCAGTTGCTGACCGTGGACGGTGGGGCGGTGATGCGCTAAGCGTTATGATCTACGCGAGGACGCGAAAGCCCGCGTCGCGCTGCTCATCGGCTTGGTTCGGTCGACGTCATCATCAACGAGGTAGACACCCCACCGCCGTCCCATTGTCCGGGACGGCGGTCAGTCTCAACACGATATGACTGGCCTCCGCGTGGCCCTGACCGCTAAACTGGCGTCGCATGGTTGCACAACGACGACTCCCTGATTGGCTGAAGGTCAAGATGCCGGGTAGCCCTACCTACCTGGATGTCCGTCACAAGCTGCGTACGGCGGAGCTTCACACCGTTTGCGAGGAAGCAAACTGCCCCAACATCGGCGAGTGCTGGGATCGGCGCAGCGCGACGTTCATGATTCTGGGCGACGTCTGCACGCGCGCCTGTAGGTACTGCGCGGTCACGAGTGGGAAGCCGAACGCCCTCGACGAGGACGAGCCTCGGCGTCTGGCGGCGACCGTCGAGCACCTGGGCCTGCGCTATTGCGTCATCACGTCGGTTGACCGCGACGACCTAGCGGATGGCGGAGCATCGGTATTCGCGGACTGCATCACGCTCATTCGCGGGCGACTACCCGAATGCAAGGTCGAGGTGTTAATCCCTGACTTTCAGGGCGACTGTCAAGCCCTGGAAACCGTGTTGGCCTCCGGCCCAGCCGTGCTGAACCACAACATCGAGACGGTGAGGCGCGTTTTCAAGAGCGTCCGGGCCAAAGGTGACTACGATCTCTCGTTGGAGCTGCTGCGCCGGGCCCACGAGTCATATCCTGACCTACCCACCAAGAGCGGAATGATGGTCGGTCTAGGCGAGACCACCGACGAGGTGCTGGCGACCATGCGTGACCTTCGCGATACTGGGGTTGACCTTTTGACTATCGGCCAGTACCTGCGCCCAACGCGCTCCCATGCCAAGATGGAGCGTTTCTACCACCCAAGCGAGTTCAGGGCCTTCGCCGAAGAGGGCGACCGCATGGGCTTCAAGCACGTCGCCTCAGGCCCGCTGGTCCGTTCCTCATACCGGGCTGACCAGCAGCACGATGCCGCCTCCCGCGCCCACACCTAGCTACTCCGGGTCGGGCTCTAACAGACCGACAACCACCTAGTCAGCGTGGCACTACGTTCACGACTCGCCTAGTTCGATGGAGCGCATGATGGGGTGGCTGGTCTCACGGAAGTGGGCGGTCTCGTGCCTCCTCGGCACCAGGTCGCAGCAGCCGCCCTTGCCGCAGACCTGGCACATCCAGAGGCGTATCCACTCGCCACCCATCTTGATGCACGCCTCCTTCACCTCGGTGCCGGGACGGAGACGTCCTCGATGAGTTCGATGTCCGCGCAGCTATCCGCCTTCCCGAAGGACCACGGGAGCATCTTCCAAACCCTGTCTTTAATCCTTTTCAAACGGTCCCGGTTAAGGAGCCCGAGCGCTCGGCGGCGGCAATGGCGGCCGCAAGGCTCTCCACCGGCACCACTTCGATATCAGGCAAATCGACCTGATTGAGTCCGTTGTTCTTGGGAACAATCGCCCGGCGAAAGCCGTGCCGTGAGGCTTCCCAGAGGCGTCGTTCCACCTGCGAAACGCGCCTCACCTCCCCGTTAAGGCCGACTTCTCCCAGGAATACGGCTGAGTGGTCCAAGGGGTGGTCCCGGAACGTGGAGGCAATGGACAGAGCGACGCCCAGATCAGCCGCAGGCTCCGCCACGCGAAGACCCCCAGGGACGTTCACCATGATGTCTTGGTTCCCCAGGGCAAGGTTCGCGCGGCGCGTCAGAACGGCGGCCAACATGATCATGCGGTTGAAGTCCACGCCGTTGGCCGTGCGGCGAGGCGGGCTGAAGGTACTCATGTTGGTGAGCGCCTGGATCTCCAATAAAAGGGGCCTGGTGCCTTCCAACGTCACGACGATTGCCGAGCCTGGCACAGCTTCCTGGCGTTCCCCTATGAGCGCCGCAGAGGGGTCTGCGACTTCCGTGAGCCCGTCCGCCCGCATCTCCAGCAGTGCGACATCGTTGGTGGAGCCATAACGGTTCTTGGTGCACCGGAGCACGCGATAGTTGCCCAAGGATTCGCCGTCCAAGTACAGGACCACGTCTACCATGTGCTCGAGCACGCGTGGGCCGGCTACATTGCCGTCCTTGGTGACATGCCCCGCCAGGAATACCGGCACGTTCGTCGACTTCGCCCAACTCATGAGCAGCTGGGCGCAGTCGCGCACCTGCGCGACGCTCCCGGCAGTGGAGAGCGTGTCGCCTGAGGCCAGCGTCTGTACGGAGTCGACGATGACCATGCCTGGCTGCGTACGTTCCAAAAGGCCGAGAACCACCTCAGCGTCGGTCTCGGCGGCGAAGAGCACACGGTCTGTATCCGCCCCCAGTCGCTCGGCGCGCAGGCGCACCTGCGCGCCGGACTCCTCACCGGAGACGTAAAGGACTGTCTGTCCAGCGGTGGCGACGCGTGAGGCAATCTGCAAAAGCAGCGTGGATTTACCCACGCCCGGATCGCCCGCGATGAGCATGAGGGAGCCAGGGACGACGCCTCCGCCCAAAAGCCGGTCAATCTCCGGCATACCCAGTGTAACGCGCTGTGCGGTGCCGCTAGGCTGCTCCGCGAGGCTCACGGCGGTCGTCGCACCCGTGGCCATACCATTCGACTGACGGCGGACGCGCGCTGGGGATTTTGGCTCGTTGAACTCGACGTAGGTGGCCCAGGCGCCACACCCCGGGCAACGGCCATCCCACTTGGGGCTCGTGTGGCCGCAGTCGCTACACAGATAGGTCGTTTTGGTCTTGGGGTTGGCTGCCACGGGCCAATGCTGCGCTATCGTGCGTCAATAACGCAACGGGGGAAGCGACAGTCGCTTCCCCCGTTTATGTTGGAACTCTTGATTTGCCTTCGCAAATCGCCTGACTAAAGCTCGTTAGCTCGAGGCGGCGGCTTCCTCTTCGACGCGCTGGTTGATGGTCAACGTGTCGTCGTCGGTGTTGACGTCCACCACGATAGTGTCGCCCGGGTTGTACTTCCCGGCAAGCACCTGGTCGGACATAGCATCTTCGATGTTCTGCTCGATGACTCTCCGTAGCGGGCGGGCACCGAAAGTCGGGTCATAGCCTTTCTCTCCCAGCCACGTCTTGGCCTCGTCGGAGACCTCAAGGCTCAGTCCCTTCTCTAGCAAGGGCTTCCGCACGTCGTTGAGCATCAAATCCACGATGTCGAAGATGTGTTCCCTGCTCAGTGCGTGGAACACAATCTGACCGTCGATACGGTTGAGGAACTCGGGGCGGAAGAACCGCTTGACCTCGTCCACAACCTTGCCTTTCATTTTGTCGTAGGCGTCCTCTTCCACTTTGCCCGGCTCAGAGTGCGCGAACCCAAGGCCAGAGGCACCCTTGATGAGGTCTGACCCGATATTGGAGGTCATGACGATGATGGTGTTCCGGAAGTCCACTCTGCGTCCTTTTGCGTCGGTCAGGTGACCGTCGTCAAAAATCTGCAGCAGGATGTTGAAAACGTCCGGGTGCGCCTTCTCGATTTCGTCGAGCAGGATGCACGTGTAGCTCCGGCGCCTAACGCCATCGGTGAGCTGACCACCGTCCTCGAAGCCGACATACCCTGGAGGTGCGCCGACCAGACGGGAGACAGTGTGACGCTCCATGAACTCGGACATGTCCAGCCGAATCATGGCGTCTTCCGAGCCGAACATGAATTCGGCCAGTGCGCGCACCAACTCGGTCTTACCCACGCCGGTGGGCCCGAGGAACAGGAAGCTCCCGATGGGCCGGCGTGGGTCCTTGAGCCCGGCTCGTGCCCGACGGACGGCCTTGGAGATACTAACAATCGCTTCTTCCTGGCCGATGATTCGCCGGTGGATGTTTTCTTCCATGTGCAGTAGGCGCTCGGTCTCCTCCACCGCCATACGCGTGACGGGGATGCCGGTCCACATGCTCACAACCTCTGCAATCTCCTCGCCGGTGACCACGGGTTGCTGGTCGGAGTTTGACGTCTGCAATTCGGTCTGCAGCTCTTCCAGCTTAACCGCGAGCTTCAGCTCACGGTCGCGCAGCTCGGCCGCGTACTCATACTGCTGCTCAGCGATGGCTTCGTCCTTCTCGCGACGGACCGTCTCTAGCACCTTCTGCGATTCCTTCACGGAGAGGGGCGTGCCGCTGGTGCGGATGCGCACGCGGGACCCAGCCTCGTCCATCAGGTCGATTGCCTTGTCGGGCAGGAAGCGGTCCGCGATGAACCGCGACGCTAGCGAAGCGGACGCCTGGAGGGCCTCGTCGTCAATCCTGACGCCATGGTGCTCCTCGAACTTACTCTTGATGCCCCTGAGAATCTCGACGGTTTCCTCGGTGGTGGGCTCCTCCACGTTCACGGGCTGAAAGCGGCGCTCCAGTGCCGGATCCCGCTCCACGTACTTACGGTAGTCGTCGAGAGTCGTCGCGCCGATGCACTGAAGCTCGCCGCGAGCAAGAGAGGGCTTAAGGATGTTTGCGGCGTCCACCGCGCCTTCCGCGGCGCCAGCGCCGACCATGGTGTGCATCTCGTCGATAAACAGGACGCAATTCCCCGCAGCCTTAATCTCTTCAATAACCTTCTTGAGACGCTCTTCAAACTCACCGCGGTACTTGGTGCCTGCGACCAGCGCGCCCATGTCCAGCGTGACCACGCGGCGGTTGCTCAGGTTTTCGGGGACGTCGCCGCTCACGACCATCTGCGCAAGGGCTTCGACGATGGCCGTCTTGCCAACGCCTGGAGGGCCGATGAGCACCGGGTTGTTCTTGGTACGTCGGCTCAGGATTTGGATAACACGCGCGAGCTCCTTGCTCCGCCCGATGACGGGGTCAAGCTTGCCAGCGCGGGAGGCCGCGGTCAGGTCAATGCCCAACTGGTCGAGGGTGGGCGTGCGAGTCACGCCGCTCTTCGAGCTGTGGCCCTGAGAAACGCTCTGGTTGAGGATGCGTGTAGTCTCGGCGCGAACCTTGTCCAGAGAAACGCCCAGACTCTCGAGGACGCCGGCGGCAACGCCTTCGCCCTCACGCATGATGCCGATCAGCAGGTGCTCGGTACCGATGTAGTGGTGGCTCAGGCGACGAGCCTCGTCCACCGCAAGCTCGATGACCTTCTTGGCACGCGGCGTCAGGCCGATGTCGCCAGGCGATGGACGCTCACCGCGACCGATGATGAACTCGACAGCGGAGCGGACCTTGGACAGCTCCACCCCCAGGCTCCCGAGAACTCGCGCGGCAACTCCATCTGTCTCACGGACGAGTCCAAGGAGGATATGCTCAGTCCCTATGTAGTTGTGGTTGAACCGCTGCGCCTCTTCTTGGGCGAGCGATAGCACCCTGCGGGCGCGCTCCGAGAATTTTTCAAATCTGCTTGCCATGTGTCACGGTCTCCACGGTTGGTCTTCGACACACTAAGGGTCCGCGGGCTCCTCG
>Ga0114996_10010445_pt1 | contig 10079 bp, 10 predicted proteins | sample ArcticOcean_MG_C_4_FD_87039 | JGI IMG/M metagenome (GOLD analysis project Ga0114996, IMG submission 87039) | Marine microbial communities from western Arctic Ocean - ArcticOcean_MG_CB4_134 | ecosystem: Environmental > Aquatic > Marine > Oceanic | place: Arctic Ocean: Canada Basin | collected...
ATCGGCCTGACGCTCACCCTCGAGAGTGAGATTGCGGCGTTCGAAGAGGCGAGGGGGAGTTAGGACGAACTCGCAGTGTCGGAGTTGGCGCAAAGCCAGAGGAATCGTTAGGTCGCTAGATGGCACTTCGGTGACACGACCTACGGGACGGTTTCCCGACCGCTCGCCACCCAGATCCACCACGCGCATTTATGCGCCTTTGCGCAGGAGACCACAGCCATGAGAACCGATACAGCCCTCGTCACCATGCTCGTAGCGAGCCTCGCCTCCTGTTCGCCGGCAACAGAGGAAGCCGCTCCCGCTGAAACTGCCGAAGCCGCGGCGGCAGCCATCGCCGCATTTGGCGCGGGCGAGAACGCGTCGCCCTTCGCTATCGGCTCGCTGCAGGCCGCGTCACTGAAAGACGCCGCCTTCGCACCAGCCAACGACAACATGACGCTCGCCATCAACGAGACGAAGGCCGATGTGGATGCCCTGCTGACGGCGGCGGGCCTCGCGACCGATGTCCTTCAACTCAGTGTCCAGCCACTGATCGTCCGCACCGCCGACCGCGTGCTGCTGTTCGACACCGGCAACGGCCCGTCCGGAATGCTATCCGCATCGATGGCAACCGCCGGCGTCGAGCCAGGCGCAGTGACAGACATCTTCATCAGCCATAGCCACGGCGACCATGTCGGCGGGCTCGTGGGCGCGGACGGCGCGCTGGCATTCCCCAACGCCGCCGTCCACATCTCGGTCAATGAGTGGGCAGCGATGCAGGCGAATGCACAACTCGCCTCGCTCGTGACAACGGTCACTCCAAAAGTGGCGACGTTTGAGCCCGGCGCGGATCGTGTGCCCGGCACCGTCAAGGCGGTGGACATCCAGGGGCATACGCCCGGCCACTCTGGCTACCTCATCACCTCGGGCGAGGCCTCACTGCTCTATATCGGCGACACGATGCACCATTCGGTGATTTCGGTGCAGCGACCCGACTGGACCATCGCCTTCGATGGCGACGCTCCGTTGGCGCAGGAAAGCCGGAAGGCCGTGCTCGCCTCCGCGGCCGGTTCCGGCCAGCGCGTCTACTCGGTGCACTTCCCTTTCCCGGGTCTTGGCAAGTTCGAAAACCGTGACGGCACGTTCGTGTGGGTGGCTGAGTGACCGCTTGTTGCTGAGAAAGCGCCTCGCTGTGCCCGTGCTTTTGGTTTCCCTCTTCGCCATGATGGTGACTTCTATCCACGAATGAGATATGTGATTCAGCCGGAACACTTAGCTGCGGCACGGGAGAAGGTCTCACACCCGGGTCAGAGAGAGTCCCTCGATGACCTAGAGCGGCTCGTGGACCGACTCGAACGCACCTTTCTCCCGCGACTCGGCGAAGCGCGTTCTCAGGCCGGAGTTCCCGACCCGCAGCTATCGCGCGCCGAGAAGGAGGAGATCGCCTTCAGGAAGAAGTCTTGCAGCGCGCTGGCTAACCAGCGATCGCTCCTGTCGCGGTAGACATTGAGGCTCGCGCGCTGCGCTTGCGGTCGGCACATTAGCCGCGCAGCATCGCAGACGCGTTAGATAGCCCTCGAGCTCACGGGACGCATGCGACGGTAGCTTAGCCGGTGCGCTCCTCAGGTTTACGCCTATGTCCGACACCGTCACACGCTCTAGTCCGGCCTTCGAAGACCACCACCGGCGCGAGCAGGACCTGGCAAGCTCCGCATGGCCAAGACGCATAAGGGTCGGGGTCGTGAGAATCCTGCTACTGACCGTCGTCGCCTTATCCCTTGCTTGCGAGAGCCCGGAGGCCTCCCTGCGGCTCTACGTGCTCGACGGTGGCACCTTGACCAACCCGGACCCTTCCTGGGCGAGCCTGACTCTCGCGGAGATCAAGGGATTCACTTCGATCCCCGTGCCCGCGTATCTGGTCGTCCATCCGGAAGGAGCGATTCTCTGGGACACGGGCCTCGGAGATTCGCTGGCAGGGCGGCCGACCGAGGAGACGCAGCGTGGCTCCTGGGGCCAGGTGATCACATCGACGATCCAGGACCAGTTGGCTGAGATCGGATACTCTCCGGATGACATCACGTACCTGATTCTATCTCACTCGCATTTCGACCACGCTGGAAACGCGAACGACTACGCGGGCTCGACTTGGATCGTCCAGCAAGCCGAGCTGGACTGGATAGATGAGCTGGAGGCATGGGGCCCGATCAGCCGGCTCCAGGATAGCGAGAAGGTCGTTGTGGTCGGGGACCACGACGTATTTGGCGACGGGACGGTCATTATCAAGTCGACACCGGGGCATACACCCGGCCATCAGTCTCTCTTCGTCGACCTAGCGAACACAGGCCCGTTGGTACTCAGTGGTGACCTCTACCACTTCGAGGCCCATCGGCGGCTGAATCGGGTACGTGAAGCTGATTACGATCCCACGCAAGCAGCTGCGTCGAGAGCGTCCCTGGAGACATTCATCTCCGAGACCGGAGCCCAGCTGTGGATCCAGCACGAGCTCATGCTATGGGCCACACTCGGGCGCGCTCCAGCGTACTATGACTGACGGGCGCACAAGTGTTTGCTGCAGTCACGGTTGGGCGTCAGGGTCGCGCACGAGGTGCGCGGAGTGCAAATTGACGCGCAGCAGAAACACGAGACGTCAGAAAGACTTCTACCTACACGTTCTGCTGTCTACCGGAGGAACCGATGTACAGGAGCATTCGAAGTCACCGCCTCAGCACGCTCGGGGTCGTCCTCATGATTGTCGGACAGCCGCTCCAGGGTCAGCAGGGAGCCTCCCTCGATGATGACGTCCAGGCTCTCGTGAGCCGCCTGGACCTCGAGCGATACAAGTCCACGATCGAGTCTCTCGGTGAATTCGGTGACCGACGGCAAGGTACGCAACGGAACCGCGGCGCGGTCGACTGGATCGAGGCGCAACTCCGGTCGTACGGATGCTCCGACGTCGAGCGCATCACCTACGAGTACGTCACGCCGCCGCCCCGTCAGGCGGGCGCTGCGTCGCGCCCGACCGACGACGCGATCGAGCCGTTCAAGGGATCGGGCCCGGGTGGAAGCATGGTCTTCGGTCGGGGCCGCCGACCCTCGGTGAACCGCGATCTCATGGCACAACCGGACGAAGGGATCCGGGCGTTGAACGTGGAAGAGCCGCAGGACGGTGAGCGGCAGGAGGTCTACTGCACGAAGATCGGGTCGAGCCGGCCCGACGAGATGTACATCGTCAGCGGCCACATGGACGGGCACGGCGTGAACCAGGCGACGAACGACGACGGGTCGGGCACTGCCTTGGTGATTGAGCTCGCCCGCATCTTCAACGCGCCCGACGTCCGGACTGAGCGCTCCATTCGCTTCGTGCTGTGGAACAACGAGGAGACCGGGCATCAGGGTGCGGCATCGTACGTCGAGCAGAGGGCGGCGCTGCAGGGCATCGAGAGCCCACCGGGCTCGGGTCGTTACCCCGAGCCCAGGTGGCTCGGGATGGTCCAGCATGACATGATGCTGTTCGACCATGGAGCGCCGAGCCCCGGCGGCCGCGTGAGCCGAGACCAGCGCCGCGAGGCGGACGTGAACGTCGAGTTCCAGGCGAACGCCACCAAGGCCGACGAAGCGATGGACCTGGCCTTCTTCTTCAAGGCCGCGAACGAAGTCTACGCCACGGACTACCCCGCCTCCGTGGGTCCGCACATGACCAACACCGACTCGAACGACTTCATGGACCACGTCCCGTCGATCAGCCTCCGCGAGAGCGAACGCGGCGCGGAGATCGGCGGCGGGTGGGACCCCCATGGGCACACGCCGAGCGACGTATTCACTACGTACACCGACGACGACTTCAGGCTCGGGCTGAACGCTGCGCAGACCACCTTGGCCGCGATCGCCCAGCTAGTTGAGGTCGAGGTGTCGCGCTGACGCCCATCCCTGGTCTGGCCCACTTCCTCGGCGGCTTCGCGGCGGAGCCACGATACGGAGTTCACTGATGACACCCGGTGGGTTGGATGACCTCTGACCCGATCGATCCCGCGACCACTGTAGGTCACGTCCACCTGAAAGTGGCCGACCTGGAGCGAGCGGTTCGATTCTACAAGGAGATCCTCGGCTTCGAGGTTATGCAGCGGATCGGGGATTCCGCCGCCTTTTTGAGCGCGGGAGGCTACCACCACCACATCGGGCTCAACACGTGGGAATCCCGGGGGGGGAGATCCCCCGCCTCGTGGGGCGACGGGGCTTTACCACGTCGCGTTCCTCTATCCCAGCCGAGCGGCGTTGGCGACCGCGCTTCGCCGGCTCCTCGAACACGGAGTGTCCCTCGACGGAGCGTCGGATCACGGGGCGAGTGAAGCGTTGTACCTCCGTGACCCGGACGAGAACGGCATTGAGCTCTACTGCGATCGGGCGCGGGAACTTTGGCCGAGGGATGACGAAGGCAGACTCCAGATCTACACAAGGCCGCTCGATCTCGACGACTTGCTCGAGGCGTGAGTCCCGTGGACGTTACCTTGGGCCTTCGGCCTACCTTCGACGGGTCGGCTCTCACCGGTCGATGAGTCGGCACACAGCAAGTGGAGACTTTCATGCGGTTTGCCATCGTCGGCACGGGAGGTGTAGGCGGGTATTTCGGGGGGCAGCTCGCCCGGGCGGGCCATGAGGTGCACTTCATTGCTCGCGGCGCTCACCTTGCTGCGATCCGGGAGCACGGCCTGCGCGTAGACAGCATCGGGGGCGACTTCGTAATCGATCCGGCGCACGCCACGGATGATCCCGCTGGCGTTGGCATCGTCGAAGCGGTCATCGTTGGCGTCAAAACGTGGCAACTCGCAGAGGCCGCCAGACAGGCCCAGCCCCTCGTCGGCTCCGAAACGGTCGTTCTCCCACTGCTCAACGGAGTCGATGGTTCCGACGGACTGATCGACGTCTTCGGTCCGGGCAACGTCCTGGGTGGCGTTTGCCGGATCGGGGCGGAGATCGCTGAGCCGGGTCGCATCCGTCATAGCGCGATGGAACCCTCCATCATCTTCGGCGAACTCGACAACCGACGTAGCGAGCGCGCCGAAGCACTTCTGGGCGCTCTGGTCGGCGCGGGGGTCCGAGCCGAGATCGCGTCGGACATCGACGTCGCGATTTGGGAGAAGTTCATGCTCATCGCCACGTGGAGTGGGGTGGGGGCCGTCACGCGAGTCCCGGTCGGCGCTTGGCGGGCTTCGCCCGGCTCACGTTCGATGGCGCAAGGGTGCCTTCGTGAGATTCTAGCGCTGGCCCACGCCCGTGGTGTACCGCTGCCCGATGATCAGGTCGCGACCACGATGAGCGTCATCGACGCGGTCCCGCCCGAGATCACGGCTTCCATGCAGCGAGACATCTTGAGCGGGCGCCCTTCAGAGCTCGAGGCCCAGAACGGGGCCGTGGTGCGGCTCGGCGCCGTGGCGAACGTGGCCACTCCGACGCATGCCTTCATCTACCACAGCTTGCTACCCCAAGAGGAAGCCGCTCGAAGCCGTTGATAACAGTACCTCGAGAAAGACCACACCCCTCTAGCTCGTTGTTGCCCCGGTGGCCGCGGACGACACCAGCTTCGCGTACTTCGCCATCACTCCCGGCTCGATTTTCCGATCGATCGGCGTCCACTCCGCGGACCGGCGCATGAGTTCGGCGTCCTCAACGTCGACCGACAGCGAACGGTTCGGAATGTCGAACGTGATCTCGTCGCCGTCCCGCACCCCCGCGATGGGCCCGCCGTCGACCGCCTCCGGGGCCACATGCCCGACCATGAGGCCGCGCGTCGCTCCTGAGAAACGCCCGTCCGTGAGCAATCCAACGGACTCACCGAGGCCGGCCCCGGAAATCGCCGCCGTGACGGCCAGCATTTCCCTCATCCCCGGGCCACCGCGCGGTCCCTCGCAGCGGATCACCATGACGTCGCCTTCCTGGATCCCACTGTTCTGAACCGCTTCCATTGCGGCTTCCTCACCCTCGAACACTCGGGCGGGGCCTTTGTGGAAAGTCCTCTCGGTGCCGGCGATTTTCAGCACACAGCCGTCCGGTGCGAGGTTGCCGTGCAGCACGACGAGACCACCGTGCGGTTTGAGCGGGTTGTCGGCAGGCCGGATCACCTCTTGGCCAGGCCCTTCAGCGGCGTGTTTCACTTCTTCGGCAATCGTGCGACCCGTCACGGTCGGTGCGTCCCCGTGGAGCAGGCCCGCTTCGAGAAGGTGGCGCAAGACCAGAGCCACACCGCCCGCACGATGCATATCCGTGGCTACGAACCGTCCGCCGGGCTTCAAGTCGGCGAGCAGCGGGGTGCGCGCGCTGATCTCGTCGAAATCACGAATCCCCAGCTCAACGCCCGCCTCATGGGCCAGCGCCAAGAGGTGCAGAACGGAATTGGTGGATCCACCTGTGGCCACCGCCGCCGCGATTCCGTTCTCGATGCTCTTTCTGGTGATGAGGTCGCGCGCCTTCAGACCGGAGTCGACCAGATCCACAACCAGACGACCACACGCACGCGCGACGTCTTCTTTGGCGGGTTCGGTCGCCGGAACAGAGCCACTGCCCATGGGCGATATCCCCATCGCCTCGAAGACCGTGGCCATCGTGTTGGCCGTAAACTGGCCTCCACACGCGCCGGAGCCCGGGCACGCGGATCGCTCCAACTCATCCAACTCTTCTTCCGTGATCCGTCCGGCGGCGGCCGCGCCGATACCCTCGAAAACGTCCTGGATCGTGACGTCGTGTCCGTGATGCTGACCCGGTTGGATGGACCCACCGTACAACATGAGAGACGGCCGGTTCAAACGAGCCATCGCCATCACCGTTCCGGGGATGGTTTTGTCGCAGCCGGACAGCGTCACGATGCCGTCGAAGAAGTACGCCCGCCCGACCAACTCGATGGAGTCCGCCACGACTTCCCGGCTGACGAGCGAGGCCGTCATTCCGGACGTGCCCATCGTGATGCCGTCGGACACGGCGATGGTGTTGAACTCTAGTGCGAACCCGCCGGCCTGGCGAACGCCTTCTTTGACCCACGCGCCGAGCTCTCGGAGATGAGCGTTACAGGGCGTGGTGTTGGTCCATGTGTTCGCGATTCCGATCAGCGGACGACCGAAGTCATCGTCACGCATGCCTACGGCGCGGAGCATGGCCCGGGCCGCGGCACGATCCCGTCCGAGGACGAGCTGGTGACTGATCAGTGGAAGCTTCAGAGGTCCCTTGCTCACAGGACGGTTTCGCCCGCCGTTTGATGAATCGGCTCGAGCCAACCGTAGCGGTCGGGACGCTCGCCCGTCGCGATCCCCAAGTACTCCGCCTGAAGTTTTTGTGTCATCGGGCCCACCCCGCCGCCTCCGATATCGATCCGATCGACGCTGCGCACCGGTGTGAGTTCGGACGCCGTCCCGGTGAAGAAAATTTCATCGACCACGTACAACATCTCTCTGGGAATGGACTGCTCGCGAGCTTGGATGCCCAAGCTCGCCGCCAATTTCAGGATCGAATCACGTGTGATCCCGTGCAGGAGCGTGCCGTTGAGCGGCGGTGTGTAGAGGACACCACGATCGACCAGGAAGATGTTTTGGCCGCTCCCCTCGCTTACGAGCCCGTCGGGCCCCAAGCCGATGGCCTCGGCGTACCCGTTCGCCTCGGCCTCGAAGCGCATGAGCTGGCTGATGACGTAGTTTCCACCGGCCTTCGCGAGCGAGGGCAGGGTGTTGGGTGCCGGCCGATTCCAACTCGAGACACAGACGTCCACTCCCTCCTGAAGAGCCTCGGCCCCGAGGTACTGACCCCAAGGGTAGGCAACGATGTACTTCTCCACCGGGCTCTTGCCGGGATGTAGTCCGAGAGCTCCGAGGCCTCGGAAGGCCACCGGGCGAATATATCCCTCCTGCAGGCCGTTTCGGTTCACAACCTCCCGGCATCCGTCGGAGAGCTCTTCCTTGCTCATTCCGAGGTCCATCCGGTAGATGCGCGCGGAATTCACGAATCGGCGCATGTGGTCGGAGAGCCGAAACGCCGCCGGGCCCGCTGGTGTGTTGTAAAACCGGATCCCCTCGAAAACGGACGACCCATAGTGCACTACATGGCTCATCACGTGTAGGTGCGCGTCGTCCCAGGGGATGATCTCGCCGTCGCGCCAAACCCACTCAGTACGTTCGGGAAATGGGACGGCTTTCCTCGCCTCCCCCTTGCTCACAACCAGGACATGCGCCCGCGAAGCGCATCTCCAGTGGTTTCGAGGATGTGTCCCTTCTCCTCCTCTCTACGCTTCTCGAAGTTGGGGGCGCCGCAGCGCGCTTCTTCAATCCACTTCTTTGCGAACGCGCCCGATTGAATCTCGGCGAGCACTTCCCGCATGGCCGTGCGGCTGGCGTCTCCGATGACTCGGCGGCCGCTCTCGTAATCCCCCCATTCGGCGGTATCGCTGATCTCCGCGCGCATCCCCGAGAGTCCTTTCGCGTACGCGAGATCGATGATCAGCTTCATCTCGTGTAGGCACTCGAAGTAGGCGAGGCGCGGGTCGTACCCCGCTTCGACCAACGTCTCGAAGCCCGCTTTGACGAGCTCACTGAGGCCCCCGCACAACACCGCCTGTTCACCGAACAGATCGGTTTCGGTTTCCGCACCGAACGTGGTCTGAAGAACACCGGTACGTGCGCAGCCGAGACCGGCCGCATACGACAGCGCGAAGTCGAGGGCCTTGCCGCTGGCGTCATGGTGGACGCCGACGAGGGCGGGTACGCCCCGACCGGCCGCAAATTCCCGGCGTACCATCGCTCCGGGCGATTTGGGCGCGATGAGAATCGTATCGACGCTCTGGGGCGGATCGATCTCGTCGTAGTGGATGTTAAATCCGTGAGCGAACACCAGAATGTCCCCGTCCGACAGATTGGGCTTGATCTGGGTGTGATACACGGCAGCCTGCTTCGTATCCGGGATCAGGATGGAGACGACGTCGGCCCACGCGGAGGCGTCAGCAACAGACTTCACGTCGAAACCCTGCTCTAAGGCGGCGGCGGCGGATCGGCTGCCCTCATAGAGTCCCACTACCACGGACACGCTGCTGTCGCGCAAATTCAGCGCGTGCGCGTGTCCCTGGCTTCCGAACCCAATGATCGCGACTCGACGGCCCTTGATGAGAGAGAGGTCAGCGTCACCCGCCTCGAAGAACCGTGCTTCCTCAGTCTGTTCACTCATTTTGGCATCCTTATGTCCGCTTGGGTTTCGGGTTCAGTAAGTATGTAGATGTCCGCTCTATTTTTGAAGTCGGTAGCGCAAAGTACACGCCGTGAAGCTCACGAAGAAGCCACAACGTCCGGCCCCATCACCAACTCGTGCAAAGGAGCGCCGCCGGGGACCATAGGATAGACGTTTTCTTCCCTAGCCACTTGAACCGTCCGTCGGCACGTCAATGAGCACTGGACCGGGCCTTCCCGCGCGCGCAAGGCGAAACGCCTCAGCAGTCAAAACACCCGAAGACGGCTCTGCTCCCGCATGAACTGCTGGAGGTAGTGGGGCCCGCCCGCCCCTGCCCCGGTCGATGCGCTCCCTTTCCATCCACCAAAGGGGTTTATGCCCGGCCACGCACCCGCGGTCGCGCCAGCGCGCCGATTCGCGTAGATCGTTCCGGCCTCGATTCTGTCGAAGAACCGCTGAATCTCCTCTTCGTCCTCTGAGAAGATGCCCGCCGTCAACCCGTACACCGTTTCGTTCGCGACCCCCAAGGCCTGCTCGAGGTCATCGACTCCGCCGATGACCGTGATCGGGAGAAAAAGCTCCGTACGGAACAACTCGTGATCGAGCGGCAGCCCATCGACCACGGCCGGCTCTACGTAGAAACCGTGATCGAAAAGCCCGCCGGTCAGGCGCTCCCCCCCGGTTCGGAGGCGCCCGCCATCGGCCACGGCCTGTTCGAGGGCTGCCCGGTAACGTTCATACGCCTCTTGGATTCATAAGCTAAGTGCAACAAAACGTGCGAATGGGTTCCTGAAACAAGTTGAGGCGAGCTGGGACCTGACAGAACTTCCTTCTCGACGAAAAGGAGGTCGTTCATGAACAGGTATCGCCAGCTCACCTCTGGTGAGCGATATGCGCTCTCTGCG
>Ga0114996_10010447_pt1 | contig 10078 bp, 13 predicted proteins | sample ArcticOcean_MG_C_4_FD_87039 | JGI IMG/M metagenome (GOLD analysis project Ga0114996, IMG submission 87039) | Marine microbial communities from western Arctic Ocean - ArcticOcean_MG_CB4_134 | ecosystem: Environmental > Aquatic > Marine > Oceanic | place: Arctic Ocean: Canada Basin | collected...
CTACTGAATTATTTTTTATAACTCGAGGAATAATATTTGGTATAGGCGCTTCAATATTTTATCCAGCATATATAAGTTACGCCTGGGATATTTCTGCAAAAAGCAAACTATCAGCGTACAATGCTGTCCGTTCAGTTTACAGAGTTTTAGGAGTAATTTTTGCACCATTGCTCGGCGGATTAATCATATTCTTATTTGGATTCATAACCTTGTTTTACACTTCATTCTTTATTGGCATCGGAACTCTTTCCTTACTATTCTTTTTAACGGACACAAAACACAAAAACAAAATCCCGAGCGTATCAAAGATAATCGAAAATTATCAAAGTATACTAATCACCAAAGGTTTTGCTTTATTAACATTCATCAAGCTTATACAATCTTCAATTACAGTAATTTGGTATACTTTTATTTTGATTTATCTGAGAAATGTTGCTGGATTTGAGTTCTGGGAGGCAGGATTAGTAGTAATGCTTTCTTCAATTGTATTATTACTGTTTCAACTACCCGTTGGAAGATTTTCTGACAATTTACACTCAAAATGGCTAATAATTCCCGGATTTTTCATAATAGGGATATCTATGAGATTATTTTTTATTTTTGATCACATTTTATCTTATGCTCTCGCAATGGGCGGGTTTGCAGTTGGAATTTTACTCATTTATAGACCAATGTATGTGCGAGTTTCAGAAATGACTCCAAGTAGTAAACACGGACAAGCAATAGCAATATTTGAAACTTTAACTTGGGGATTGGCAGCAATAGCTTTGTTTTACGCTGGAGAGTTCGCAGAAGTGTCATCAATTAAGGCAGTTATGATGTTCTTATCGAGCTTTTCTATAGGAATTGGGCTTATTTTGGTAGCCTTTCACCGTAAAATCGGCTGGAAGTACGGAAATCACATGCGTAGACACCATTTAGCAAGACTTTACACGCCAATTGACCAACTCGTGGATTCTTTCCCTGAACTATCAAAAGGATTTAAGAAAACCAAGTTATAGTCAAAAAGCAACGGTTTTAAACCAATTATTTGAGGTTAAAGTATGACAACTGAACTTGAAAGTATTGATAGATTTAAATCTATTATACAATATAAGAAAGATATGGAAGATTCTAGTAGAGTCCGTGATTATATACTTTCAGATGAAGATAAACCCAAGCTCAATATAACTAGATTAACGGCAGAATATAGTGCCACTGGAAATAATGTAGACAAAATTATTGAGTCAAGAAAACAACTTTATAGAACACTCAGAAAAAAGTTCCCAAATCGGGGAGAATTCTAAGTAATTTTTTTCAAAAGAATAAAATCTTATCAATGTTTTGAATTAGATATGTTTAAGTGATTATTTATTACGGGAAAGAACAACGCTTTTATACCAATTATTTGGGGTTAAAGTATGACAAAAGAAGTGAAACCAAAAGCAAATCTTGAAGGAGCAAGGCTTTACAGAGTAGATCTTAGAGAAGCAGATCTTAGAGAAGCAAATCTTAGAAAAGCAGATCTTAGAGAAGCAAATCTTAGCGAAGCAAATTTTGAAGGAGCATATTTTGAAGGAGCAAATATGGTAGGAGCAAACCTTGAAGAAGCAAATCTTAGCGGAGCAAATCTTTACAGAGCAGATCTTAGATCAGCAAATTTTATCGAAGCAAATCTTAGCGGAGCAAATTTTGAAGGAGCAGATTTAGAGGAAGCAAATCTTAGCGGAGCAAATCTTGAAGACGCAGTTGGTTTAGCTCGTGCTATTTATGGTGGAACAAAAATTGACGAAGAAAACTACAGAATTATGGAAGAATCATTTGGTGAAAGAGGAATGATTCTTGATAGGGAAAAGCAAGATCTTTTTGATATTTTAGAAGAATATTAGTTATTATTAGAATATGTTTAAGTAAATCAATACACTTTTAAACCAAAAAATAAGCTTTTCCATAGAGGTAATGATGGAAAATGACAATCCGACAACCGATAATAACTGTCCTTGGTCATGTCGACCACGGGAAGACTTCAGTACTAGATTACCTGAGAGGAACGACTCTTGCTGACAGAGAAGCAGGAAAAATTACTCAACACATCGGCGCAACTGAAGTTCCAATAGACAAAATTAAGGAAATTTGCGGTGAACTTTTAGATTTATTCAAACTTGAATTTAACATACCTGGATTATTGTTTATTGATACTCCGGGTCACGAAGCTTTCAGTAATTTAAGAAAGCGAGGTGGTTCAATTGCAGATATAGCAGTTCTAGTAATTGATATCAACCAAGGAATTCAACCTCAAACAAGAGAATCAATTGAAATTTTAAAATCATTCAAAGTTCCGTTCATAATTGCAGCAAATAAAGTTGATCTAATAACTGGTTGGAAATCAGAAGACAAAATATTCATCAAGAATATAAAGAACCAAGCAGAAAATGTGACAAAATATTTCAACAATAATTTCTATAAAATTCTCGGAGATCTTGCAGAAATGGGTTTCGAATCAAACCTATATCACCAAGTGGAGGATCACCAAAAAACGGTTTCAATTGTTCCAGTTTCAGCAAAGACTGGAGAAGGAATTCCCGAGTTACTTGCAGTCCTAACAGGATTATCTCAAAGATTCCTAACTGGAAAATTAGAAATAGAAACTGACGCTCCAGCAAAAGGAACAATCTTAGAAATCAAAGAAGAAAAAGGAATGGGAACAACTGCAGACGTAATTATTTACGAAGGAACACTAAGACAAGACGACACAATTGTTATCGGAGGTTTAGATTCAGCAGTTACTACAAAAGTAAAGGCACTTTTGAAAACAAAACCTCTTTCAGAAATACGAGATAAGAAATCTTCATTTGACAAAGTCAAAGAAGTTGTTGCAGCATCTGGAGTTAAAATTATTGCCAATGATTTAAATCAAGCAATTTCAGGAGCACCAATAATCTCAGTTCAAGATAAAAGTAAATTAGAAGAAGCACAAAACAAAGTCAAAGAAGAAATCGAAGAAGTACTTGTCAAAACTGGAGATGACGGAGTTGTATTGAAAGCAGATACGCTCGGAAGTCTAGAGGCAGCTTCAAACTTATTTCAAAAACATAAAATTCCAATAAAGCGAGCAGATATTGGAAACATTACAAAAAGAGATATTGTAGAAGCAGAAGGAAGTCTCGAAAAAGGAAGTGAATATCCATTTGTTTTAGGGTTCAACGTAACTATTGAACAAGAGTTAGAAACTATGGCCAAAAAGAAAAAGATTCCAATCATAATTAATCAGGTTATTTACAAAATTGTGGAAGATTTTGAAAAACTACACACTGAAAGAAAGCAAAGACTTGAACTCGAAGAAATTTCAGACTTACAATGGCCAGCAAAGATTCAAATTATGAAGCAATATATTTTCAGACAATCAGGTCCAGCAATTTTTGGGGCTGAAGTTCTAGATGGAAAATTAACACCTGATGTAGAATTAATAAACAAAGACGGAACAGTTGTGGGACGCGTTAAAAAAATTGAAGAGAAAGGTAAGAAACTTGATGAGTTGAAAAAAGGAAAAGAAGCCGCAGTTGCTGTCACAAAACTAACTCTCGGTCGCGGAGCAGATGGCGGAGATTTCTTAATCACAAACATGTCAGAATCAGCTTTCAGAAAACTAAAAAACAAGAAACATTTACTTTCAAAAAGTGAAATACAAGTTCTTAAAGAATTAGCAGAAATTAAACGAAAAGAAAATGACCTTTGGGGAATTTAATCCCCTTTGTTAAGTACATATTCAGGTCTCTGAGCTAACTCCATAAGAGACATAACTTCTCCAGTTTCATCAATTACATATCCTGTTTTAACCAGAGCTATTTTGTAGCTTTCGTCACTCCTAATTCGGTATATTTCAATCCGTCCTCCAAATCGGCTATCGCGCAAAACCGTTCCAACATAGCTAATCATAGAAATTGGATTATGCGTGAGGCGAATAAATGTACGCGGCTCATCTTGAACAATATCACAGTTATTTAGTGATGTTCCATAAATATCTCTGGGATGTAAGTATAATTTATGCTTTTCAAAAAAATCATGAAATTCTGCAATAGTTCCTTCCAAATCAGTAGTTTTGGGAACGCGAATACTCATAAATTACCTTGAAACTCAAAAGATAAAAAGCTCACTAAAATTATGCAGTAAGATCATCTAATGATTTTTCTTCTTTTAAACTTCTGATTCTTTTCAAAGATTTGAAGGGAAGAGTATAAACTCTACGTCCATAAACAACCTCATTTGAATCCTTTTCAGGCATATTTTCTCGAATCCAGTCTTCACTTGCCCACTCACAGATATCATAACCTCCGCTTAGAATTCCAGATCTTTTAACAAAACCGATTTTGATTATCTGTTTGTCCTTTGACAAAACATTTCCTAGTTGTTGACTAGTTGTACCATGTCTCATAGTACTATTTATATGCTCCATAATCTCAGCTGTATTTCTAGGACCGTTGCCTAAATATTCATTAATTTTTCTACGAATTCTAACTGTTTTCATAAAATATACTTGTTACAAAACTTTAAATAAATTGTCAAGTCAAACACCGAAAATTATTATAAGGCTTCAATGATTACTTAACTACTCGCGTTTGTTCACTTTTTTTCTTCAGGTGTTTCGTCTTTAGATTCAGCCTTTGATTCAACAGGTTTTTCCTCTTTAGGAGACTTTGATTCAACAGGTTTTTCCTCTTTAGGAGCTTCTACTTCAAGTTTAGCTTCTAAACCAAGCAATTTTTCAGGAGTTGCTTTACCCGCCTTTGTTACAATACAATTAATTTGTCTAATTGAATCAGAAATAGTATTACCTCGAATTGACTTTCGTCTTCGTTCACCTTTTCGTGTTTCCTTTAGTTTCTTTTTAGCGCCTTCACCTTTAGGAACACTATGATATCTTCTAGATCTAAATCCTAATGAACTTACGCTCAAAAGAACTCTTTTCTTTCCACTTCCTTCAATACCTTTTTGCATTGGAAATCCAGATAAGTCTGAACCGCCAGTGATTTTTAATTTATATCCATCTAACCCAATTAATTCACCATTGAATTCTTGACCTATTTTCTTACCAAATAATGGTTGAGCTCCATCCAAGTCTAATTCAACCTTATAGGTCTTTTTAGATGAAGGATTCCCAACTGCTATAACCATTTTATATTCTTTAGCCATTTTATCTTGCCGCCTTTGCTTGACGCTCTACATCATATTTCTTTGAATACGCAAAAGATTTTTGTTGATCATAAGCCACTGTTGCAAGGATTTGTTCTGCCAAAGTTTCATAAATTTTCTTCTTGCCTTTTGACTTTACCATTTTATCGTTTGCTCCTTGAGTTAGCCATCTTAAAGACAAATCAACTCGTCTTTGAGGACTAAGATCTACAGCTCGAGGATATCTAACTCCACCGTATTCGATAGTAGTAATTCCCTCACGAGGTGCTGCAGCTTCAATAGCATTAACAACAACTTGAATAGGATTTTTCTTAGTTTTATCTTCAAGAATTTCAAAAGCTTTAATCAAAGTGTTGTAAGCATTAATTTTTGCACTAGTATAACTGCCTGAACTTCTAACGTGTTTCTTACCTCTGTGTCCAGATACAAGAACTCGAATCATTAATCGTTCAATGATAGGTCTTTTTGATTTCCAGAATTGTTTACTTGTGAATCTTCCAAGAGTGGTTGGAACATAAATAGGATCAAGATTCATATATGCTTTTAGACCCGGATCTGAAACAATAACATCATTTACTGTCCATCTTCCAAACATTTTCATATCATTAATTTGCTGTTGGAAAGGATTAAGCTTTGGAATAATTTTCTTAGGTTTAACAGTTTTCTTTTCTTCCTTTTTGACAGGAACTTTCTTTTCAACCTTCGTAGGAGAAACCCTTTTTTCAACTTTAATTTCTTTTTTAGAAACTTCTTTAGCTGGTTTTTCCTTTTTTGTCTCAGTTGTTTTTTCTGCCATTATGTTCTACCTAGGGTTTTTTCGATCTTTCCTTTTACAAGTCGTTCTAAAGATTGTCTATTAACTTTGAATACTTGCCATCGAATATTTGGAATATCACCTTTGGATTTACCCATGTGACCACCCATTCCTTCAATCATTATTTCGTCGTGTTCATCAACAAATTTACTTGCAAGATTTCCTGGAAGGAATACTGTAACTTGTCGCCCATTTTTGATTAGTTGTACTCTAGCGCATTTTCGCAAAGCAGAATTAGGTTGCTTGGCTTCAACTTGTCTTTTCTCAAGAACAATTGCCCTTGCTTGCGGACTACCTTTTAGAGGGTCTGATTTGACTTTCAGTCTAAGAGCTCTTCGAGTATACCATTTATCTGCCCATCGGAATTTTTTTCTACGCTTGGCTAATTTCTTGCCCGCGTTTAGTCCTCTAGATTTATTTCCCATCTAAGTTTTCTTTTTCGCGTGGCTTTATAAAAGTTGTTAATAGCAAGCTCGAATACGATCGAAATTCATGAACACAACAGTTCACAACATTTATAAACGCGGTTGAGCATAATGTTATAAAGCTTGTCGTACCCTCGATAAGTTAATACATTTAAAATGGTAACTAAAAAATCATGTCCTGAGTGTAAAAGTGATAAACTTTCTGTAGACCACAAACGTGGTGAAGTAGTATGTAACAGCTGTGGAATCGTAATGGATGAAAACATGTTAGATCAAGGTCAAGAATGGAGAGAATTCTCTGATGGCCAAGATGAAAGACGATCTGGAGCACCATCAAGCTATGCTAAACACGACATGGGAACAGGTACTGAAGTAGGTACAAGTTCAGAAGTATATAGTTTATCAGTAAAAGACCGAAGAAAATATTTGCGACTAAGAAAGTGGCATAACCGATCTTCAACATCTCTTGAAAGAAATTTAAAATATGCACTAGCAGATTTGAAGAGAATTTCATCTTTACTTAACATTCCTCCAAAGATTGAGGAAGAAGCAGCTAGAATTTACAGAATGGCTGTTGAAAAAGGATTAGTTCGAGGACGTTCTATGGAATGTGTTGTAGTTGGAGCAATTTACATCGCTTCAAGACAATTTAATCTTCCACGTTCATTGAATGAAGTTTGCCAATTAACAAATAATAATAAGAGAGACGTTGGTAAAACTTACCGATTTATTGCAAGAGAATTAGGAATTAGGATGGTACCAAGTGGAGCTGGATCTTACATTCCAAAATTTGCAAACAGGCTTGGATTCTCAGCAGAAACACAAACACAAGCTCAAAAGATTTTAGAAATTGCATCAACATCTGAATTAACTTCAGGTAGAGGTCCAACAGGACTTGCTGCAGCTGCTCTTTACGTAGCATCCCTAATTACTGGAGAAAAGCGAACTCAAAGAGAAATCGCAGACGTAGTTGGAGTAACTGAAGTTACAATTCGAAATAGGTACAAGGAAATGATTGAAAAGCTAAATCTAGATCCCTTAATTGAAGAAGCAAAGAATAAACGGGAAGCAGAAAGATTAGCTATGGGTCAAACAGAAGAACCTGAAGAAGAATTAAGAATTCAAGAATAAAGCAATCTTAAGAAACTCTTAGCAGGTAAATTAGTTTTAATTCCTGTCGGAGAGAAATGTGTTCTACTTGCTTTGAAACCTTTCTTTCGAATTTTTTCAATAATAACGTCCATTTTAGGTAGTTCTCCAACATCTTTTAATTTCTTTGACATCATATGATAATTATAATATCCAAATACATCAACTTCTTCTTTGATTTTTTCAACAGTTTTATTTGAATCTGGCATTTGTTTCAGTAATTTCTTATCATACAAACTTCCAGTCCACAAAGGACCAAGAATATCACTATAATTTCCACAACCACAACGAACTTTTGTTTCAGGCATCTTGTTCTCAAACTTCCAAGTAAAGCAGTTTGGACAAAGGAATAAGAATTTCAAATTCTTTCTAACTTTTTTCAAATTTTCAACACGTCTAAGATAAACACGCATATAATGATTTGAGCTGTGGACAAATACTGGTTCAAGAGCAACGCCCATGTTTAAACCTTCAGCAACAACTTTCTTTATTAAAATCCGAGTTCCAATCTCAAACATCATTTGTGTTTTCCTGTTCAAGGATTCATACTTTCTCATACAAGCCTTAGGATAAGTTCCACACAAAGCAGAAGTATCTGTAGCAGTCACTCCAATTATTCCGCCCTTTCTCAAATGAGAAATGCTTTCTTGTAAAAAAGGAACTGGCGTTCCAAACGGATCAATATCAATAAAATCATAAGTTCGACGAGACTTTCTCAATAACTTATTTGCACTATCATTAAACACTTCAACACTAACTTTGTTCAATTTAGCATTTCTTTTGATTAATTTAACAGCAGAAGGATTAGCATCATTCAAATCAACCTTTGCGCCACTCTCAACAGCTAAACGAATTCCTTTTGCACCAGTACCTGCCAAAAGATCCAAAGACTTTGGTTTATTCATAGTTTTGACAATATCGACAGTAATATCTCTATTCAAACGCATAACTGGATTAAAAAAAACAGGCATTTTGGAGTCTAGATTGTATTTCTTGGCATCAGGAACCCATAATTTAGTAGAACCTTCAGTAACTTTGATTAAATCCATAAAATTAAATCACCAAGAGAATTTAAATCAATTACTCTTTAAAATAATCCCAAATAGGGTATAAATTACCTGTCGCAGGAGAAGTTTTGTATAATAAAGTCATCTTACCTTCAGAAACTCTAAATCGAGCAAAAACTTTTCCAGTAGGATGTTTCAGCAAATATACATCAGAAGGCCAGCTATGACATACGTTGTCAATAAGTCCTTTGAATTTATTCCTTGTAGAAATGTCCTTTCGCTTCAAATAAACATACTTGTACTTCAAAAACGGTGCAGCATATGTCTTTTTTACACGAATTACTGCTAACTTGTCTTCGAATTTAACTCGCTTTGTCATGTTTATAAGACCCTATTTTTATTTAAAAGTCTGTCGGTGTGTTATCCCTGAAAAGTAACAATAGTTATTTTCTATAGTTATAGTTTCAAGTCTTATTACTACATTAAAAGTATTGTGGATTCTATTGAATCTCTAAAGAAGTTCCTAATGCTTGTCCAGGCAGTCCGCCATGGTCAAATCGTACTCTAACAGCACCTTTGTTTCCATGCGGTTTTGTAACAATTCCTTCAATAGTTTTGCCGGATGAAGTTGTCCAAACCGCTTTCTTACCTTCAAGCTTTGCAGCATCATCCCTAGTCGAAACACCTTCAGGATGAACAATCATTTGATTATTAACTTGAGTGTGGTGTGATCCTCTGTAATTTGAAATAACTGCTTTCATACGATTAGTTTATGTGATTGGTTTAAAAACTTATTGATTGTATTTAGACAATAACTCACAAACACGTTCGCTATTTATTAATTCATAATCTCTTACACTAACTTTGAAGTTTCTATCAACTTTATCGTGATCAAGTACGTCTTCAATCGGTATAACTATCAAATCATGTTTTTGTCCATCAGAACCATCATGAGTTTCAGTAATTCCTTCTAAAGAATCTACAAAATACAAGAACATATATCCGTCTCGATGAGACATTACTCCTGGAACTTTCGGAGATTCACTTGAATTTTGAGTTTCACCAAGTAAATGTAATCTGTCGCTAGAAATTTCTAAAGGAGTTTCTTCTGAGATTTCATTAAGTGCATTTTCTATAGGCTCATTTGCAACTGAAAGTAAACCACCCATTCCATAACCTTTCCAAGGAATCAAAGGATCACTTTCTAAAAGAACACTCTTTCCATCAGTTATGTAAATTCCACTAAATTGTAAAAATCGTTCACCAGTTCTCAATTCAGTTTCATCCTTTCGGATATCATCGTGAAGCCACATATGATATTCTTTAGCTGAATCATTTGCTTCAATTTCAAGCATACTTTCAATAGTATCATTTGAAATACCAACTTCACGCAACTGTTCACTAAACGTATCACGTTCGTAAGGTACGATTAGATTCTCATGTGTTAATTTTTTTTCAGTTTCCATTATCGATATTATGGTTAAATTCTCTTACTATTATTCCACTAGCATCCA
>Ga0114996_10010452_pt1 | contig 10074 bp, 8 predicted proteins | sample ArcticOcean_MG_C_4_FD_87039 | JGI IMG/M metagenome (GOLD analysis project Ga0114996, IMG submission 87039) | Marine microbial communities from western Arctic Ocean - ArcticOcean_MG_CB4_134 | ecosystem: Environmental > Aquatic > Marine > Oceanic | place: Arctic Ocean: Canada Basin | collected...
CGATCAACAGGCTTACTTTGTCTCGGAATCCACCGATTACCGGCTACTGAAGGCGCAGGACCTGATTACCAGCCCGGCGTATATCCTTGATGCGAGCGGAGATACGTTCCAACAGCCTAGCAAGCGAGTGAATGAACTGTGGTAAACCGACTTTACCTATTTCAAGATCATCGGCTGGGGCTGGGATTACCTGTCCACAATACTGGATGATTACTCACGATTCATCGTGGTCTGGGGGTATGCACTTCAATGAGTGCCAGCGATGTGGCCGACACGCTCGATGATGCGTTGTGGTTTACCGGATTGGACCGGGTTAAGGTCACGTATAAACCAAGATTGCTAAGCGACAACGGCCCGTGTTACATCTCGGGTGAATTGTCGGATTACCTACAGGCAAACGGTATGACCCATACCCGGGGCAGGCCGCATTGAACTGAAAGAAACGGACATGCCGGCAACGGAAACACACGTCGCCGGCATGTGCTGACCCATCTAGTACTACTTACTGATGTTCCAGAGAATAGGCGTTGGCGTCAATAATACACCCTCTAGATTAGCTCGAAACGCTGTAGGCATTTCCCACTGACCGTAAAAGGCGTAAGGCACCTGATCATGTCCTCGTAACTGAAGCTTGCGGGCAATTTCCTTCTGTTTCACCGGATCCGTCTCGAATACCCAGGAAGAACTGAGCTTCTGAAGTTCGTCATCGCACGACCAGCCGAACCAAGCCTTCTCGCAGGCGCCGGTTAACCCGGGGTGACTCACCGGCACCATCAGATTTGGGTGCGGCCACCAGGTGTGCCAGAGGTGCCAGCCCCCTTCCGACGGTGCTTTGGTCTCGGCCCGACGGGAGGTCAGAGTACTCCAGTCCATCGCCTGAGTTTCGACTTTGATTCCGATCTCCCGTAGCTTTTGAGCGGTGACCAACGTGGCGCCGTGCAGGATCGGGACGTCTGTGGGATCGAGCAAGATCAGTGTTTCGCCTTTATACCCTGCCTCGGCAAAAAGCTGTTTAGCCTTTTCTAAATCATGCGAACGCAGCATTTCACTACCGTCTTCGAAATCGTAGGGTTTTATGCCGCAGACAAATAACGACCCACAGAATTCAGAGTAAAGATCGGAATTGCCGATAATTGCCTGAACGTATTCGTGCTGATTGATCAGATACGACATGGCACGGCGGGCCCGCACGTCATTGAATGGTGGATGCAACTGATTAAGCGCTATCCAGCCCGAGAATTTCTGTGGAAGTGGCGCGACTATGATGTCGGGATTTTCAGAGATCAAGGGTAGGAGATCCAACGAAGGCCCTTCAAGAAAGTCGATTTCGGCATTATTCAATGCGTTCATTTGTACCATCGCATCTGGAATATAGAGCCACTCGACTCTGTCCACATGTACCCTTTTACCGCCTGAGTAAAAGTCGGCGGGCTCATCGCGTGGGATGTAGTCTTCAAACTTCTTGTAGACGACCGTGCTGCCGGGCACCCACTCGTCCTCGACCATCATGAACGGACCTGATCCGATATTGGTTGGTACTTGAGTGAATCCGTCAAACTTAGTGGCGACTTCTTCCTTCATGATGAATGGGATATTGGCCGAAGACTTGGCAAGGGCCTGCAATACCATTCCGAATGGCTTGTTGAGCTTCATGGTAAAAGTGAGTTCGTTGTCCGGCTCAAAAGAGTCGACGACGGCCATCAGTTTCATACCCATGGCATCACGACTTCCCCAGCGCTTAACTGATGCAACGGCATCGGCCGCACGCACCGGGTCGCCGTCGTGCCACTTCATTCCTGCGCGTAAAGTGAAAGTCCAGATCAGACCATCATCGCTTCGAGTCCAGGTATCGACCATCTGGGGCTGAGGCACATAGTTGGAATCGATCCCGAATAGGGTGTCGTAAATCATCCAGCCGTGCATCGTGGAAATCTTCGCCGTTGTCCAGATCGGATCAGTATTTGTCAGATCGGCATGTGCGGCAAATTTGAGAACGTTTTCCCCGGCATTGACACCACCACTAAACAGCAGGGGCAGGGTTGCCAAGAGGACTTTCGCTGTAGAGGCCATCCGGCCGGATATTGACTTGCGCATGGCTACATTTTCTCCAAGTTTAAGGATTTAGCGTAAAACTAAAATCATCCACTGCCAGCAGGCAGGTATCGCCTAAAGCTGACGAAACGATCTCGTTTAATATATCATCAAATATATCAGAGAAATATCTTTTCGACTCAGACGGTCCGTACCAGAAAAACCAGGCAATCAATCTTGAAGACAGATTTCACTCCAATCAGTTCCGTTGAGTGGGGACGGACCGAGGGACCGAAGACAGGCTCTCTGGTTCTCGCTGGGGGCGGGGACCTGCAAGGTACCGGAATTCTGGAAAAGTTTCTGAGTCTGGCCGGTGGCAACAGCGCCCGAATCGTTGCTATTCCAACCGCCGGTACTGACGCCGTCGCACCGCTCGGCCAGGACTTCGATGGAACGGAACTGGCTGCTATGTTTCTGGATTATGGTGCCGCTGAGGTGGATGTGCTCCACACCCGCGATCCCCACAAGGCAGACCAGTCCGAATTCGTCGCCCCGCTCATGAACGCGACGGGGGTCTGGTTCACCGGCGGTCGCCAGTGGCGACTGGTGGATGCCTACGCTGACACTGCGACTCTGCGTGCGATCAAGACCGTGCTGGACCGCGGTGGTGTTATCGGAGGCACCTCTGCAGGAGCAACAATTCAGGGCTCGTATCTGATCAGAGGAGATACCCGCAGCAGAGACATCGTCATGGGAGACCATCAAGAGGGCTTTGCCTTTATTACCAACTGTGCGGTCGATCAGCACCTTCTGAAACGAAATCGCCAATTCGAACTGTTTTCCGTGTTGAGGGAACACCCCGACCTCCTGGGTATCGGAATCGATGAGGAAACCGCCGTTGTGGTCAGTGCTCGTCGTTGCGAGGCCATCGGCAAAAGCTATGTGGCTATCTATAACAGTGCGCTAAATACCGCCGCTAGGATCTCGAAGAGTGACGAGTCCTTGCAACGGGAAGAGTTTTCTACGTTGGACCAAACTGAATTCCGACCCTTCCATCTTCTTCAGGAAGGGGACCGCTTCGATCTTGTCGAAAGAACATTACTCGGTGGCGGCAGTTGATGCGGCGCCCAACACACCCGGTGGATACAATGGCGTTGAATTGATCACCGCCACCGCCTCAAAGAGGATTGAGCAATGAACAAAGAAGATCTCTGTTTTCGGTCAGCTTCCGACCTCGCGTTAGACATCCGTGCGCGACGTCTCTCTCCGGTAGAAATCACAGAAACTGTACTGGATCGAATCAGTACACTGAATCCAAAGATCAACTGCTTCTGTACGCCGACACCGGATACCGCCATGGATCAGGCTCGGCAGGCCGAGCAGGCCGTCATGAACGGCAGGGCACTCGGCCTGCTTCACGGCATCCCCTATTCCATCAAGGACCTCCAGATGACCCGCGGGGTACGCACGATGCGAGGTTCGAAAATTTTCGAGCACTCTGTTCCCCAAGAGGAAAACCCTCTCCAGACCCGCCTGGCAAACGCGGGAGGTGTCTTTCTTGGCAAGACCACCACACCGGAATTCGGGTGGAAGGGCGTCACAGACAGTCCTATGACGGGCCTAACCCGAAACCCCTGGAACCTCGACCGCACGCCTGGCGGTTCCAGTGGCGGTGCCTCAGCACAGGTCGCGGCCGGCCTGGGACCCCTTGCTCAGGGTGGTGACGGCGGTGGTTCAATTCGTATTCCGGCAAGCTTCAGCGGAATCTTCGGGCTCAAGCCGACCCACGGTACCGTGCCCTACTACCCGATGCCGCACAATGACCATTTTTCTCATCTAGGACCCATGACCCGCACTGTCGCTGATGCTGCCTTGATGCTCGAGGCCATGGCAGGCTACCACCCTGCGGACCGTTTCAGTCAACCCGGGGCGGCGATCAATTACCGTCACACGCTAGACGACGGGATCGAGGGACTGAAGATCTGTTACAGCCCGACGCTGGGTTATGCCCAGGTTGATACCGAGGTCGCCGACTGCGTAGCTGCAGCGGTGGGTGTTTTTGAGCAGTTGGGCGCAACCGTTGAGGAGAAAGATCCCGGATTCGGAGACCTGACCGATTCCTTCATCGTGCTCTACCAGGGAGCCATCGCGGGTGGCCTCTGGCAGTATCTCGATGAATGGGAGAACGAGATGGACCCCGACCTCGTACAAGTCATTCACCGCGGGGCAGAATACTCGGCCGTCGACTACATACAGGCACGACTGGCGCGAGCTGCGTTCTACGATCGGGTACGCCATTTCTTTGACGACTACGATCTGCTGCTCACGCCCGCGACTGCGGTGACCGCCTTTGCGACCAACCAGGTCGCACCGGACCCGAACGCGCGTACGGTCGAAGCAATGCTGGCCTGGACACCCTTCAGCTTTCCATTCAATGCAAGCGGCAATCCTGCCGCTAGTGTGCCTTGTGGTTTTACACCAGCAGGGTTGCCGGTAGGACTGCAGATCGTGGGGCCGCTGCACGGCGACAGCCTCGTCCTGAGGGGCGCAGCTTCGTTTGAGCGAGTCCGACCCTGGATCGACGCCAGGCCCGATCTGTAAGGTGCCTACTGGAGAAGGGGGACTATGCAACGCCGACGAATCAAAGAAATATTTGGCGATGTCTTATGCATTCCTGGTTGCTTTTTACCAAAACCATAAATCTTTAGAAAGTGCACAGAAGTCGCTGATGTCAATGGTAAGAAAAGGAGACATCCAAGCCGACTCTGATAACTCAATAGAGAGAGCGTTGTTAAAGAAGCGAGGTATAAGTGGAGTTACTCTGTGGGCAGAAAAAAAAGACTCACTACTAAATCAGAGACTGACATGTCTGACGTCACTGCTTTTAGGACAAACTGAGTAGATTTTATAAAGGAGTGTATCTGGCTCATCGTAACCACTGAGGAGTGATTAATGATGAAACAGAAAACCGGGTCACGAGGCAAATGGTCCTAGAAGATCGTCAAAGATATCTGTCGCGCCACACGCAAACGCCGTTCTCCTGAAGACAGGCCATTGAAAACAAGAGAAGTTAATGGTCGGGGTGAGATGATTTGAACCTCCGGTCCCTGCCTCCCGAAGGCAGTGCTTTCTACCGGGTATAACGTTAAATCAACCACATACGCACACCGATCCCGCGCGAATGTGACTGGAGTGGACAGATTTCGGTCACATTATGGTCACAGTGATCTGATCGAAAAGGAACCCCTAACTACTAGAGATCAATCCGAGAATTGAGTGGAACGACTAACAACACTAGATCACGAATGGGTAGTACGTCACTAACGCCAAGTAGTGCGCGACCAGGTATGTTCATCTGCACCTTTCTAGTCGCCATCACTGTTCCGGTAGGTACGAATAAAGCGATAGATAAAAATGCCGCACCACACCACACCGGCAGGGTTAAGATAACGCCATGAAACACACCCACTAGTAGTGTAAGGAGGATATTTTTATGCCTGACAAAATATCAGAGATCTTCCCGGTATGATGAAACAAGATCTTTCTGAAATTGTCCGTCAATCCTGGGAAGAGATCAGGATTGAAATGATCGAAGTTTCTCGCAAGCTTTGGTCTCTAGCAGAGATAGGTATGTTGGAAAGGCAATCTTCAAGTTTGTTGGCAGATTGGTGCGAAAGTAACGGGTTTGTCGTGGAAAGTGCAGCTGGAGGGTTGCCGACGGCCTTCACTGCTCGGTACGGAGAAGGTAAACCGACGATAGGTTTATTGGCTGAATATGATGCGTTGCCTGGGCTTGCGAATTCAGCCCTACCTCTACGTGACTTTGTTGAAAGAGTAGCTGGGCATGGCTGTGGCCATAACTGGATAGGTGCAGGGGCAACTGGAGCCGCTATTGCAGCGAAAAAAGTACTTTCAAAACTGAAAATTGACGGAGAGGTTGTTCTTTTTGGATGTCCGGCAGAAGAATTGTTGTGGGGCAAGGTTGCCATGCTACGGGAAGGCGTTTTTGATGACACAGACGTACTTCTCGCAACACACGGTAGCTACAAAACAGCAGCGAAAGTTAGACCAAATCAATCATTAATTAGCGGAGAATTTGTGTACTCCGGCGAGGCAGGTCATTCGAGTCGTGGAGGGTCTCAGAATGCGCTGGACTCGGTTGAGCTAGCTGTACAGTCAATTGAAAGGCTTCGTGCACACCAGTTCCCAGATTGTTCTGTAGAACATACGGTTCGAACGGGCGGGTTGATGCCTAATATCAGTCCAGATGAGGCTCGATTGTGGGTCTATGTTAGGCATGTCGACTATGATAGGGCTAAAGAGGTGTATCACTACGTTGTTCGTATTTGTCAGGGTGCGGCTTCATTAAACAATACGCACTGTCGTGAACAGTTTCTCACTGCAACGCGCAGTTATCTGCCGAACGAGACAATTGGAAAGCTGTTGTTACGTCAGCTTGAAATCATCGGTCCACCAAAATGGACCGATGAAAATATCACCTGGTTCAAAGAACTAGTATCAGCTTGTGCCCCAGGTGAGGAGTTTGAACTGCACCGAGGAATTGATTACATCGACGATGGATATGACACTTCTAGTCAGGATGATGGGGAAGCGAGTTGGCATATTCCATTAGGTCGAATTAGTTGGGCGTTACCAACAGCAGTACCATTTCACCACTGGGCACGAACCGCCTGTGCTGGAAGCGATGCAGAGATTCCCTCGGCTCTTGTTGCATCGGAAGCTCTGGCTTTGGCTATCATGGAGTTGGTTACTCAACCAGCTATTGTAAAGACAGCTCGTGATGAGTTGAATCAACGTCGAAGTGGAAAGCCTAGTCCACCACTGGTTGGTGCGTTCAACACTTTCACATGTGATCCCAATTCATTTTGGAATAACACGTGGAACGAACCCTTGACGATTGAGGAAGCAGGCAATAATTGCACCAACCAATGAAGGGTGGTTTTCCTTCTGATGCTGATGTTTCCGCTTACCTGGTTGATGAGAATCCTATTCCAGTATCGATAATTACGGGATTTCTTGGTAGTGGAAAAACCACATTGCTTGCTCGAATCTTGGAATCGAGTATTTTTTCAGATACAGCCGTAATAGTGAATGAATTAGGTGAGATAGGATTAGATCATCTACTTTTGGAAGTGGCTGATGAGAAGTTGGTTCTGTTGCCTAATGGATGTCTCTGTTGCCAGTTGCGTAATGATCTTGTCGATACAATGCGCACTTTGCTGGATAGAGCTGCTCGATCGGAGATTCCAGCATTTGTGCGATTGGTAATTGAGACAACGGGAATTGCTGATCCAGTTCCGATTATACAAACGCTGATGACTGATCCATTACGGTTTAGTCGGTTTCAGTTTGCAGGATTGTTAACTGTCATTGACGGTGTACTCGGCGCCCAGTCCTTGGAGAACTTTTCAGTTTCGGTTAAACAAGCTGCATTGGCAGATTGCCTGATCGTCTCAAAAATGGATGTCGCAGAAAATTACAAGTCACTGCACGAAAGGATTCGAAATATTAACTCAACGGCACCAATTATATTTTCGTCGAAAGGCGAGTTGAATCCGGGGCTGTTGCCGGGGTTTGGAGATTTAAAAACGACACAATTCCGAGCAAATTTAGAGGAAGTTCACAGACCTGCACATGGTGATGGGATATTTGAAGTATCAAGGACAATGGAAGGCCGGATGGACTTTCGGGTGTTCGAGAAATGGCTGAACCAACTTCATGAGCGTTATGGGGGTAATCTACTGCGCTTAAAAGGAATTATTCACTTTGAGGGGCAGGAGGCACCTTCTGTGATTCAAGCAGTTCAACACATATTCTATCCTTTAGAGACTGTAAGTTTTCAGAGCGAGGGAGACATCGGCCGACTCGTGTTGATAGGGCAAGAAGTTTCTCGTCATGAATTTGTTTCCTCTCTCGAGGAATTAGTGGAAATCGCGTATCGTCAGGACTAAATGTTATTTCAGTTGTTTGATTATCAGAGTCATGTGCAGCACATCAAGCAATAAGCTTAGGCCGTTACAAGGTTCGACATTTGGTGCCGAACTCATTCCAAATGTGAGTGCGAGAGCGCTAGTCACTGACGTTGAACGCGACCCAAAGCCTGTATTAGACGCTTTCTATGAAGCTCACGGCTTAATGGTGATCAAGGCGATGCACGATATCAACGATGATCCCTCGTTATTGGTTCGACTGAGTCGATTGTTTGGTCCGGAGGTCGAGAACTATCACAAAACACTCACGCCGGAACGTTTAATTCATTCCCAGGTGCCGGAAGTTATTGTGATTTCCAACTTACCGCCGATGAGTTTTCCCGTACCTGACCAACCCGATCCACCGACCATGCCAGACGGTCAATTGCCAATGCAATTTCCTCACCGAAAAGGCTGGCATACCGATCAAAGTTTTCGTAGACCACCGCCAGATGTCTCACTTTTCTACGCTGTGCAACCGAGTCCGAAAGGCCAAGGGCAAACTCTGTATGCCGACGGTACCGCGGCCTACTCATCCTTAAGTCGAGAAATGCAGCAAACGGTCGCAGGGCTATCAGCCATTCACGCAATACCGTGGACGGGTCGCGGCGAAGATGCCGTGCGGGCGGGAGAAATTCCTGCCCCACTGGAACCTCATCAAGCCTCCCAAGCCCAACCCATCGTACGGATTCACCCGGTGACTGGACAGCCTGCGCTGTATCTTTGTGAAGAGGGTCTAGTTGGATTGGATCCTGGGGCCCGTGGCCGACATGGACACCGGGGCCGGACGGCGCCGGCGGTCGTTTGATCTACAAGCTTATGACACACTACACACAACCACAATTTACTTATTCCCATGATTGGGATGCTGGCGACTTAGTGATTCACGACAATCGAAACTTGCTCCATTCTGCAACCTGGTTCGATGCCGAGCAACATGGTCGAATCATGTGGCGTACAACTGTGACCGGTAATGCGGGTGATGAATATGCGGGCGAACGGCAAAGCTGGCTGCCGCCCGAGGGAGAGAACATGATGGGTGATTTAGACTACGCCAATTGAACTTTGTTAAGGAAATTTGAGGTTTAAGTTCGTGGGAAGAAACTGCTTTCTGTGCCATTTGGTGTGGTCTAAAAAACTGATTGGAGTTATAGACTTAAGGGTCATCTTGAGTTGGAAGATACAACAAAATTGGATGTAAACGGTTGGCATCTCAATACGGCCTACGTGATTAACTTTGATCTCATTCCTGCTGAGGTGCGTGTAGAATTTGGTGGTAAAACTATCGCAACATCCTCTAAAACTAGGGTAATGTATGAACTTGGGCATGCCCCAATTTATTACTTTCCGCGTTCGGGTGTTGAGTTTTCGTTCCTTGAACTGTCTGACCACAGCACTTACTGCCCATATAAAGGCCATGCTTCCTACTGGTCTGTGCGCACTGATGTTAAGAGCAAAGAGAATGTTATTTGGTGTTACGAGAATCCGCGTCAGGAGGTTGCCCGAATTGGTGACCACATGGGCTTCTACTGGGGTGAAATGGATGCGTGGTTTGAGGATGGAACTGTGGTGGACGGACCTAGAGAGGTTCCAGGCCGTATCGATACAACCAACCAGTTGAAAGCCCTTTTCCCTGAGTTAGCTGCGCAGTGGCATCCAACTCGAAACCCGGGTATCAAGCCTTATGAATTCTCAGCTGAGAGCAATGAACTCGTTTGGTGGAAAGACGAACTTGGCTCCGAGTGGCAAGCTCGTATAAGAGCCAGAGTTCTGGAAGCGACAAAACTGCGTACTGACGGTGATGCTACGCCTTACGGTTAATTAGATTATCTTCAGTTCGAGAATAGATAGACATTCGTGATCTCTTTCTCCAAGTTGACTCTTAATTGAGAGAGTGTCGCTGTTTGTGGTAAGTAAATTTTAGGGTAGGTGATACGATTCACCACGGTTACTATTCAGATGATTGAACGGTATGCTCATTTAGCACTAGATGACCTGCATGATACGGTGGCTAGTATCAAATTTTCAGCACACGACAAATTCGGAGCAGAAA
>Ga0114996_10010455_pt1 | contig 10073 bp, 10 predicted proteins | sample ArcticOcean_MG_C_4_FD_87039 | JGI IMG/M metagenome (GOLD analysis project Ga0114996, IMG submission 87039) | Marine microbial communities from western Arctic Ocean - ArcticOcean_MG_CB4_134 | ecosystem: Environmental > Aquatic > Marine > Oceanic | place: Arctic Ocean: Canada Basin | collected...
CACCCGCGCTAGGCGCGGCCGATTTGCTAGGGCTCCGTGCGGCGGCTAAGAGGTCGGCCGTGCTCTGTTTTGGACCGCGAGCGGCCGCCAACGTTTCGGCGGTCGACTTGGGCTTTGCGGCGGGCGCGCCGCCTGCCTTGGCACCGCCCTGCATTCGCGCCAGTTCCAGCGGCGAGAGTTTCTTGTCGCTCGCGGCGGCCGGTTTTTTTGCCGGTGACTTCTTGGCGGCCGGAGACGCTTTGCCCTTCTTGGCGGCCGGCTCCTTGGGCTTGGGCTTGTCGACGACCTTGAGATAGTCGATATCGATATCGTACCAGCCGATATTCAACCAAGCATCGAACTCGACCAGGGCGCGACCGCTCATGTTGACGGTCTTCACCTGACCCGTAATCCCGCCAAACCGGGCCAACTCTGGACGCTCGCGGTCGACCATGACGTACTTGTCGGTGTAGTCGCGTTTCAGCTTTTCGATTCGTTCCACCTGCATCGACGCAAGCTCCTCTTTAGGCCGGACGTAGCCGCTCTGGCTGATTGGACGTTTGGACGTTCGTGCCCCGGGGTCCGCTGGTGGGGATCGCGGACGGATTGGGGGAAACGGGCATTCTCGCCGAAGCGGTACGATCGTTCAAGGCGTGCCTGCGAGGGGACCTGTGGCCGGAGGGGCAGTGTAGGCCACGTTTTCGGCAGCCGATAATTTTCTGGTCCATCGTGGTGCCGGCTATGCACGTTGTGCGGCCGTCGGCGGCCAGTTCTGTCGGCGGTGAGGATTCGGACGGCCGGTGCCCAAAAAAAACAACCGCGCGGGCAGGTTCTAGGCAAACGTTGCCAGTCAACACGCCGATGCTGGTTCTGACGGATTGCTAGACGGTTAGTATCGCGGGACGGATTCCTGTGGGTGAAACCTTGAGGTTCACAAAGTCAACTGGGTGGAGGCGTACGAACGAGTCAGACTTCCTGCTTGCTCGCTTCGCCGCCTCTTGACATAGGAGTCCGTACCGATGAAGACATTCTCTTTCTGCGTATGCCTTACCGCTTTTCTCTCGCTGGCCGCATCCAGCACGCACGCACAGTATCCCTATCACCGCGTCACCTCGGTCTCGCCGGCCGACCAGGGGGACTTTACGCCGCCCTCGATTGGCTTGGGTTCTCCGAACACGCTGAATCCGAACCTGAGTCCCCCGACCGTTATGCGATTGCCAAGCACATCGCAATCGCACACAACGCCACCCATGGCGAATCCACGAAGCTCGACGCCACGGTACTCGGCTCCACGACACTCGACGCCGCTGAACTCGACACCGCTGAACTCGACGACACCACCACGGCGATACACACAACCTCAATCGGTCGTTCCGCGAGGCGTGTCGCAACAGACGTTGCCGCCACCCGTGTCGCCGCGTCGAAATTACGGCAGGCTAAACGAGTCGCCTTCGCCCAGCGACAAACCGGCGGCTTCGCCCGGTAACAACACCACCACCAAGTACGACGAACCTTGGGCCGACAGTTGCGGCACTCTCGACGGCTGTGGATCGTGTGGTCGCAGGTGTGGCTGTTGGTACGGCTCACTCGCGGGACTCTACATGACACGTGATCAACCAAAGAGCGCGTGGCTAACTTATGACCTGGGAAATCCGGCCTCGGCGCTGCTCAGTAGCCAAGACGCACAATACGATTGGAACGGCGGCTGGCAAATGACCCTCGGTCGTCAGATCTTTGATTGCTATGCTTTGGAAGTAACCTACTGGGGTCTCGCGCCGCAGGACTCCTATGGCAGCGTCCGCGACCCGGGCGATATGCTCGCCACCCCGCTCGACATGGGCGCTCTAATGGCTGGCGGCGTCCTGATCGGAAACCTGTTCGACGGCGCCCGAGAGCATCGGGTTGCCAGAAGAAACGAATTCCACAACGTCGAGGTCAACTTTCTACGCGTACCGACGCGCAGCTGCGGCGCTCGTATCGATTGGTTGGTCGGATTCCGCTATTTTCGATTCGACGAGGATTTCCTCTTCTCGTCGGTCGATGCGGGTGTTGAGTTCGGGACCACCCCTCTCGCCGAAGGCTATTACGAGATCGCCGTGGACAACGACCTCTATGGCATGCAACTCGGAGCCCGAGCGAACTGGGACTTCTGCCGATTCGGCTTTCACGCTTCGCCGAAATTCGGCGTGTACGGCAACCGGATTTCCCATCGTTCGCAGCTTTACCGCGGCGACGGGGCGACCGCCTTTGACATCAGGTCCGACAAGACCGAAACATCGCTGATGGCCGAGTTGGAACTGGGCGTTCACTATCGATTCGGTAATCGCTGGCGGCTCTTCAGCACCTATCGGGCTCTGGCGATCACTCGCATCGCCACGGCGGACGACCAGATTCCTCCGTTCCTGGAAGACGCCGCAGGCATCGCAGATATCGACGCTTCGGCATCGATGATCCTTCACGGGTTCGCGTTCGGCGCAGAGCTGACGTACTAAAGTTCGCAGCCCGCGCCGTGGTCACAGGGCAAAGGCAAAACGCATCGGGCGTCCCGGTCGAGCCAAGGCACTTACAACTGCTGCGGCTTTGGACCGACCGGGACCACTCTTCTCTCGAAAGACGCGCGGCATTCCGCTCGGAGATGTCGCGCAAGAACAACGATTGACGGCTGCGCAGAAAATAAAGAGTCCACCTTGAGCGTCGGTCGTCTCACGGACGCGAATTTTCCGACCATCTACGAAGCGCTCCAGCCACCGAATCGTTGGTGCAAACGGGCGGCATACTTCGCGCTCCCCGAAATCGCCTGTCGCATCACATGCACGGCTATCGCACACCCGGTGGTGGCGTGTCGTAGGGTTCGGTGCCGTCGGAAAGCCGAAAGGCGACCGCAAACGGAAACGTACCCTTCGGTCCGTTGCGGGTGTAGCGTCCTTCGCCCCAATAATGACCACTGACGACCAGATCGAAACGAGTTAACACACCTTTGTTCGCTGCGACAAACCCAAGCAAGTCGGCCTTGTACCCGCGGTCGCCCGAGGCGTTCTGAAAGCGAACACGCCCCTCGACCCGTCCATCTTTGATACTCACCTCGAACTGCTTGATCTCGCTACCGCGCCAACGGCCCGGTTCGCCCCGGGTGTTGTCGTTGAGAAGGGCGGGCAGTCGCTTGTTCAGGCTTTCGGGGAACTTGCCGCTCGCCAGTGTTGCAATCTCCTCTTTCGAGAGCCACAAGTGGTCGCGCCCCAGCGATTGCTGATGGATCTGACGGTGTGGGCTGTCGGACTTCTCGTAACCACCAAGCACTTTGGAGTTGACCAACACGAGTTGACCGCCGTCCGGCAATTTCCAGAGCGGACCGGCGTCCTCATGGCCCTTGAGCTGCTCCGGCAGCGTCGCGGCCGGCTTGAATTTCTTGGTCGCCTTCCGCAGGAGTTTCCAAGCGTGTTCGCCGCTGACCGTGTTGGAAAACGACAACAGCTCTGCCGACGGCGTAAAGAAGTAGAGCCCCTGATTGTAGCCGCTAACCTTTTCGCCCGTTTGTTTGACCAGTTTGGCGAACAGTTCGTATTCAAGATCCTTGCGTCGACGGTGGTGGTGTTGATTAACCGCCACACAAACAAACTGCTCTTTGACCGCGTCGACGAACTTGGCGTCCCCAAAGACCGACACGCGGTCTATGATGCCGTTGTTTCACACACAGCCGAGCGGGTGTCCGGCTCGTACGACCATGAACAGGGGCTTCTTTTCGCGCACCGCCTGAACGCAGGCCTGCACGAGCGACGTCTTCCAGGCGATACTCGACCAGCCTTTTTCGGCAGTCGGCTTGAGTTGCCGATGGAGCCGCGCAAATTCGGCCTCGTCCAATCCCGACGCCGGTGTGAACAGACCGTGGAGCAGCAGAATCAGTGTCGTCAGTTTCATAGCGTGTCTCCTTTGTGGTATTGCGCTCTCGCACGCAACCGAGCGGAGCTCAATACCTGGCCTACGTGTGCCAAAAAAAATCTGTCTTGCCGGTAGCAGCGCTGAACATTCGCGCTCATCTCCAGAAGCGACTTCGGCCATGATAGTGCATTTTGTCCCCGGGGGGTCGGCCAGTATCGCAAACAGTCCCATTTACCCGTTCCTCGGATTTTTGAATAAGTGGGATGAGTCGATGGGAACGACTTCCCTAAAGCTGTTCCACGTAAGAGGTTACAACGAATGAATAGCGAGTAACCAAGGTTTGATGGGACGAACTGGCCAGCGCCGAAAACGCCGCCGCCGAAAAATCCGATGTTTTCGCTAACAAATTACTTGACTAGCCTTCGCGGGCAGTTTACATTGTGACCGTGCGCTCGGGATTGTACCCGAAGTCGAACGAGTCAAAGGAGCAGCCAGGGGAGTAGCTACTGATTGCCGAATAAAAAAGGGCACAAAGGGTCTGTGCGCACGTTGCGTGCCACAGAGTCTTTGTGCCTTTTTTGTTCCCTGAGTCGGCGTAATGAGCCCATGGCCGTTCCGCCGGTCCATACCATGCACTGACTATCAAAGGAAAACGCCGATGTTCGTAACGAGCCCGAAACTAATTCTCGGTTGCGCGGTGGCATTCGCCGTATTTATTCTCTGTCCTTCCGATTCCGAAGCGGTTACCGTCGGGCATGTCGACGATTTTGAAGACGGGACCACACAAGGCTGGATGGACGGAGGCGTTTCTTCAAACCCGCCGATCCACGTGTTGAATGTCGGTCCAGCCGGTGCCGGAGATGACTCATTGCATGTGCGCACGTCTGGTGTCGGAGGCGCTGGAGGCAGGTTCGTCACGTTTAGTTTCGATTCAGATTGGACGGGAGACTACACTGGTGCTGGTGTTACCGCGATTGAAGTCGAAGTGAACAACTTCGGTGTCGCAGCACTGGATCTGAGACTGGCGCTGAATGGCGCGGGCGGATGGTTTACCACGGCTCCGGTCGCGGTCGCCACGGGAGGCGGGTGGCTGAGCCCTATTTCTTTCCCCGTTACGTCCGCAGGTCTTAGTTACATTTCGGGCGGTACGGGGACTTTGAGCGATACCCTTACCAGTGTTAGCCAGATCGAACTGTATTCGGCGGCCGGTGCTCCCTTGGTGGGCGGTGGTGGTAGTGGTGTGCCAAAGGGCGATGTCATCGACGCGAACGCATATTTCGACAACATCAGCGCCATCCCCGAGCCCTCCACTCTCACCCTCGCCGCCCTCGGCTTGTTGTCACTCGGGATGACACGGCGGAGACGACGCAGGTAGTTCGGCCAGACAATTCGACAACACAAACCCCCGCTGGTCTTCACGGCTCGCGGGGTTTTTTTATGGACTCAACCGCCAAGCGATCCCGTTTAGAAAATCCTTCCTGCAGGCAGAACAGATCGACGCTCAAGCCGCTTCTAAATCGGTTAAGCTCTTAACCGAAATGCGGTTACGTCCGTAGGACCAGTTCAACCACGGTGGTCGCATGGGTGTTATCGTGTTTCCTTACCGAATCATTCTCGGTCGCTGCTTCAACGACCTGAATCCAATTCTGCAGCGCTTTCATGGTGAGCAAGCCTCGCAGTCAGCACACGGATTTCTCAAAGTAACCCGCGGAACCGGCTTGCTCGCCCGCATTCTTGCGTTCGTGATGCGATTGCCCGAAGCAACACACGCTGTTCCCGTGCAGCTTACGGTAGTGCGTTCCAGTCGTCATGAGGCGTGGACGCGAGTGTTCGGGGACCGTCCGTTGGTCTCACGCCAGGCAGTTCGTGGTGGTGACTTGTGTGAATCGATTGGGAGAAGTTCGTTTCTGTTCGATGTTCAAGTCGTGGACGGCGCACTGCAAATGACCTCGTATGCTTTCCTCCTGTTCGGAAGGCCGACGGGGCGGTGGCTTGCTCCACAAGTCACAGCCTCGGAGTGTGCCGCGGACGGCGGATGGGATGTTGCGGTCGATCTACGAATGCCCGGCGTTGGTCGCATACTTCAGTACTCTGGCCACATGGTGTTACAATGACCAATGCAATCATTCTTCTGATCGCCCAAGGACTGCTCGGCGCATGGGACACCGTGTGGTATCACGAATGGAAGCAACAACTGCCAACACGGCTTGGTGGAAGTCGTGAGTTGCTACTTCACGCTTTACGCGATTTTGCTTACGCCGTCATCTTTGGATCACTTGCTTGGTTCACATGGCAAGGCAGCTTGGCGGTGCTCTTTTGCTGCCTTCTGGCGTTTGAGATCGTAGTGACTCTACTCGACTTCATTGAGGAAGATCGTGTACGACCGTTGCCAGCAGGCGAACGAGTCATGCACACGATCATGGCGATCGTCTATGGCGCGTTCTTGGCGCACCTGTTGCCAGAGGTCGCTAAGTGGTTCAGCCTGCCGACGATGTTGATGCCCACATCGTACGGCCTGCTTTCATATGCAATGTCTCTATTCGCCGTTGGCGTCTTTGTGTCCGGCTGCCGTGATCTGAATGCAAGCTTTCGTTCACGCAAATCTGCGGCCATTTGATGCATGGGCGTGCCGACGTTCACTTTTGTGGATCACCTTCGTAGGGTGATCGACGGGCGGCAGCACAATGCTATCCGAATGCAACTAAATGGCGTTCGCTTCGTTTACGGCGTCGACGACTACGCCACGCATTGGGCAAACCGGAGGTTTGGCATCCATGAAAATGAAAACTCCAACCTGGATTCGTTACGTACTCTGGATAGCGGGCCTCTACAACATCGCGTTTGGAATCCTCATCGTTTCATTCCCATTGACCCTATTTCGCTGGGGAGGCCTCGATATGCCACGGTACCCGCAAATATGGCAGTGCGTCGGCATGATCGTTGGAGTGTACGGCGTAGGATATGCGATTGCCGCAGAGGCTCCTTTTCAACATTGGCCCATCGTGCTAGTCGGGCTTCTCGGCAAGGTGTTTGGGTCGATAGGTTTCCTGTGTGCAGCCATGCATGGTGAATTGCCTTGGGTTGCCGGATGGGTCAACGTGTTTAACGATTTGATTTGGCTCGGTCCCTTTGCAGTAATTCTTTGGCACGTTCATCGTGCAAAGTCCTATGCGAGTCGTAACAAACAGCGAACACCAGTCTGCTAACAGTGCACGGCGACAGTGTGCGGGGTTTCGCCGCATCGTCTTATTGGACTGAGGGCCGCCCAACAACGCACGAGCCGCAGAGTTCGCCATCCATGCCGAATCGCCTTCGGCCTTTACCAAGTAGTCCAGTCAACTCGTCAAAAGTCGAGGTTTACGTTGCCTGCAAAACCCCCGGTAGTTTGCTCAGATCCCCCGCTCAGCCCGGCTGCGAATGTCTTTGGAGATTATGGCCAGCGAACCCGTTCCTAATCAAAGGAGAACCACGATGAACACATCAGACCAACCCAAGCGATCAGCGCCGGTCGGCCCCTACAAAATCGACTCGGATCGGAGGGCCGGCTTGGCGTCGAACCGGCGTTACGTCGCATCGGCGAACAACACGACGACGAATCGCAGCGCGGCTGCGGTGTACAGGTTTCGGTCGACCCCCGGTCGGCGTTCTGTTCTTAAAGCCCTCTATTCTAGAAAGTTGAGATGCTGGCCAGCTTTCTCGTAGCGGGAAGTTCGCCCGAATGACATTCCGATTGTCGCTGTGCTTTTGCGGCCTGGATTGTGAAAGCATGAATTATTTTCGATCTCTAGGGCCCTTCAGCCCGGATCTTGCTGACCGGTAAGATTGATTACTTCATCGACGGCAGACGAAGTCTGTGCAATATCCGCATCAAAAATCAGTGTGAAATCGGGACGGCGGGGAATCTCGTCTTCTCGCAGATAGGCGAGATGAACTTCCCCCAACAATCGTGGTCGCGGCTTTACAGAACGCGGGCGTGGCCCCTATAATCCGCGGTTTGCATTCCTGTTCAATTCTTCCAGGTGGTGCCTCTGCGCCGGCCATCAACATGAAAATCCACGAATATCAGGGCAAACAAGTCCTCCGCGACGCCGGGGTCGCTGTGCCACGGGGAATCGTTGCCACGACACCGGAAGAAGCCTCTGCTGCGTTTGTTGAACTCGGCGGCGAGTTTGCCGTCGTCAAAGCTCAAATTCATGCCGGCGGTCGCGGCAAGGGCACGATCAAGGACAATCCCCAGCAGCATGGCGTCCAATTGGTTCGAAGTGCCGAGGAGGCCCAGTCGGTCGCTGCGGCGCTGTTGGGCAAGACGCTTGTCACAATCCAAACTGGCGAAGACGGCAAGCAGGTTAATCAGGTTTTGGTCGAGGAAGGCTGCGACATCGCTCGCGAGCTGTACCTTGGTATCGTGCTTGATCGGGCCGCTGCCATGCCGGTGTTGATGGTCTCTAGCGAAGGCGGCGTCGAGATCGAAAAGGTCGCCGCTGAAACGCCGGAGAAAATCTTCAAAGAACATTTCGATCCGCACGTTGGGCTGCACAGCTTTCAGGCCCGAAAGTTGGCGGCCCGTCTGGGACTCTCCGGCAAGAGCATCCGCTCGGCCGACAAGTTCATGCGAGGGCTCTGTCGCGTCTATGTCGAGAGCGATTGCACGATGGCTGAGATCAACCCGCTGGTCGTGACGGGCGGAGGTGACCTGTTGGCACTCGATGCCAAGATGTCGTTCGACGACAACGCATTGTTTCGTCACAAAGATCTCGCCGCGCTACGTGATCTGACCGAAGAAGATCCGGCCGAGGTTCGCGCTGACGGAGCCGGTCTGAGCTACGTGAAACTCGATGGCAACATCGGCTGTTTGGTCAACGGTGCCGGTTTGGCGATGAGCACGATGGACGTGATTAAGCTACACGGTGGCGAGCCGGCCAACTTTCTGGACGTCGGCGGTGGCGCGAATGTCGAGCAAGTGACCGAGGCTTTTCGCATCTTGCTTGACGATGAGAACGTCAAGGCGGTGCTGGTCAATATCTTTGGCGGAATCATGCGTTGCACCACGATCGCTAACGCTTTGGTACAAGCCTACAAGACGCTCGACTTCAATGTCCCGCTGGTGGTCCGACTCGAAGGCACCGAGGTCGAACAGGGACGCCAGATCATCGCCGAGGCCGACGTCGACATGATCACCGCCACCGACATCACCGACGCCGCCAAAAAAGTCGTCGCTGCCGTGAAGTAAATCAAAACAGAATTCGCGCCGCCCAACGACCAATTTGAAATTCACTACAGTCCGAAAGGATTCGCCAAGACGGTTGGTGGAACTAACGGTAGGAAATGCCGCGTGAACGCGGCCGCGAAACATGCTGCCAAGCGTCAAGACCCAACTCTGAAATCCTTAATCCCAACTCTGAAATCATCAATCCAAAATGAGTATCCTCGTCAACAAAAACACCCGAGTCATTTGCCAAGGCGTCACGGGCAAAGTCGGTGAATTTCATACCAAGGGCTGCCTCGACTATGGCACTCAGGTCGTGGGCGGGGTGACGCCCGGCAAGGGCGGCGAATATGTCGGAGAGGTGCCGGTGTTCGACACCGTGGCCGATGCGGTTCAGCAGACCGGCGCCGATGCGACGATGATCTTTGTGCCGGCGGCCTTTACGGCCGATGCGATCCTCGAAGCGGTCGATGCGGGCATCGCGACGATCGTTGCGATCACCGAAGGCGTACCGGTGTTGGACATGGTCCACGTCTACGAAAAGGTCAAAGCGTCCGGCTCGGTGCTGATTGGTCCGAATTGTCCCGGTTTGATCACACCAGACGAATGTAAGATTGGCATTCTTCCCGGCTACATTCACCAAAAGGGCCCGATCGGTGTGATCAGCCGCAGCGGCACACTCACTTACGAAGCGGTTTGGCAGCTTAGCAATCTGAATCTGGGCCAGTCAACCTGCGTCGGCTTGGGTGGCGATCCGATCGTGGGGACGTCGTTTATTGATCTCTTGGAACTCTATCAGACCGATGACGAGACAGAGGGGATCGTGATGATTGGCGAGATCGGCGGCACGGCCGAAGAAGAGGCGGCGGCATACGTCAAGGACAACGTCACCAAACCGGTCGCCGCGTTCATCGCCGGTCGCACGGCCCCTCCCGGCAAACGGATGGGCCACGCCGGTGCGATCATCTCTGGCGGCAAAGGCACGGCGACCGAAAAGGTTGCGGCGCTCGAG
>Ga0114996_10010456_pt1 | contig 10072 bp, 8 predicted proteins | sample ArcticOcean_MG_C_4_FD_87039 | JGI IMG/M metagenome (GOLD analysis project Ga0114996, IMG submission 87039) | Marine microbial communities from western Arctic Ocean - ArcticOcean_MG_CB4_134 | ecosystem: Environmental > Aquatic > Marine > Oceanic | place: Arctic Ocean: Canada Basin | collected...
ACTAGCCAAAACAATAGCCCTCTCAACTTAACGAAATGGCATATTTTTAACAGTATTGTGCCAGAGAGATGCATGTAATAGACCCCACCACCTAGGAGACGCGTGCTCCACCCTGCATGTATGCATAATCCACACGCATTTCATATTAAGGCAAATGATTTATGGAATCTGCTATGGGTCGCGTGGGCGTGTAAGGTTAAAAGTGAAGACATATATCTCCACTCACTCAATTACCTTTCAGGGAACCGCCGCAGAGCAAGGGCAATTGTATAGGGTGTGGACGAAGGGTGCTGCTTGGACTGCGTGGCTCGGGTATGGGTTGCCATCGTAATGGTAATATGCATCTATGAACAATTTATGTTTTTCTTGTCATTATTGGAACCCCATTACTTCAGGAAAAGGTTCATCCTATCTCCAATGTCAAAAACATTTTGAAGACCCGCAGTATCCTAAATATCCCGTTCTCCCCGTGGTTGCCTGTTCAGGATATAAGGTGCCGACAGGCTCTGATGGGATGGATAAAGATCTTTGACTTACCAGAATGTGAACAACCCAAAGACGCTCGGTATGAAGAAACTCTTTTATAGAAAATAAACTGTCACATATACCTACTTTAAACCAACCAAACCTCTGAGCCATGCCCATGTGACATTGATGCTCCGCCAAGGAGTGCATCCCAAGATTGTTCAGGAGCGTCTGGGCCATGCCAATGTAGGAACTACTCTGGATATTTACAGTCACGTCACCACAGGCTTGCAGCAGGCAGCGGCACTCCGCTTTGAGGAAAGCTTATCAACATACGCCGATTCAGAGCCAAGCGTGGAAGCAGTTTTGGGATGAATTGGTACAGTAGGGAAAATGCTAAGGCCCAAGGACACCCCTAGGGCCTTATTTTGCACCTAAAAGTGGTGGGCCCGACGGGGTAAAATCAAGAACTCCCCCTACCTTTGAACTCTGGCTCAGGTTATCAGATTAGGTAGAGTGGCGCAGTTGGTAGTGCGCTACGTTTGTGACGTAGAAGTCGTCGGTTCAAGTCCGACCACCCCGACCAATCCTCCTTTACCTCTGTCTACACTTTCCGTTTCTGGCCTCTTGGCAAGCTCACCTGCGCACCACCATTTCATCTGTTCCCAAAGGAGAATGAGTTGCCGACCAAACACGACTATGGTTGACCTGCGATCTGGTCGGCATTTTCGGTCTGGGCAGGACTAGTCCATCCACCAATGACTGGGCTAAGATGCCGGAGAGGTGGTATCAGTAAGAAAAGCAACGAGGCACAGACAGCGAGCAAAATAGCGCTCCCCAGGAACGCTAAGGGAGTTCCTGCCATCTCCGCTGTGATGCTCAATGGAATAATACCCAAAGGCATCATACTAAATGTCCACATGAATATACTCATGACCCGTCCCCTCATTTCTGGGGCAGCGTACATCTGGATCATTGAGAGATTGATGGACATGAAGATCGCACTCGCAAATCCTATTAGCCCCAGGGGTAGTGCAGCCATCATCAAGCTCGTGGTCTGGGAAAACAGAGCTAATGCCACTCCCCACGTAATGGCTGCGAGAAAGAATAAGATTCCGAGATGCCTGAAATTTCCAAGATACGCAACCACTAGGGATCCAACAATGGCTCCGAGGCCGCTAATAGCGAACAGGACCCCTAAGCCGCCAGATCCCAGGCTCAAGGTATCTACCGCGAAAGCAGGCATTAGCATCATGAATGGGAATCCGAACAATAGTGGAAGAAAGGCCATCACCAATAATGCAAGAACCACCGTGTTTCTGCGGACGTATCTCAACCCCTCCTTTACATCATAGGTGACGCTTTGGCCAGATCTACCAGTAGGCTCTCCACGGTTGTGCATCATAAACACCGAGCCAGCGCCTAAGATATAGCTGAGCGCCATGATGTCAAAAACGATTGCTGTGCCCATCACACCGATGAGTACACCTGCCAAGGCAGGAGACATAACTCGGCTGAGGTTCATCCCGGCATTGAGCAGCGCGTTGGCGTTCACTAACCGGTTATCCCCGACAATCTGTGGAATGAAGGAGAAGCGCCCAGGCATCTGGAAAGAAAGTACGATTCCATTCAAGAACCCCGCCAGAAGCAAGTGCCAGAAGGAGATTACGTCCAAATGGATGAGTAGAGCAATCCAGGCAGTGACAGCCGCGCTTGCAGCTAGGGACGCTCCTAATAAGTTGCGTTTGGATACGCGGTCAGTAATTGCTCCCCCGATCAGTGAGGAAACGCTCATGGGCAAGGCCAAGGAGACCATCACCCAAGCAAGGGCCATGGTTGAAGAGGTGAGCTCGTAGACAAGCCAGCCCCGGGCTACCATCTGCATCTGCATGGCTATGAACGCGCCCATGCTACTCAGCCACAGCCATCGGAAATCTCTCACTTGCAGAGATTCAAAGGTTTGCGAGCTGAATACTCTAGCCAAGCTCCGCTGATGGTTGCCGGCTCCTAGCCTATCTGGGTCTAAGCCTTCATTTTCCATAGTCTCTAATCCTAGGCTCCGGTTTACTTTGCGCCATCACCAGTGATATGACAAGAATTCACAAATCTCACATGCTCACGGCTAAACAAGGAACTCTCAATGTATTTGATCCAATAGACGTAGATCGTACGGAGCCATGAGACCTGCTTCCACAACCCCGACTCCTGAAACAGCATCATACTCCAATAGTTCATGGAGGGATGTAGTTAGGTACAGATATCCCAATGTGCCCTTTTTGAAAATGCGGCTTTCTTTTGAACTCTCAATTTCCTCCATTATCACTGTCTGGTATAACCACTGTAGTACATAAAGAACTTCTTCACATTTTCTCCATATCCTGTTGTTATAATGGTGCAGTAGCAATATGGATATAGTAGCTACCGGCTTATACCTACGCAGATAGGAGACATGCGATGCGACAATTGTACCGCCCAATTATTGGAATTGTATGCTTACTGGCACTGCTAACTATCGCGGCAAGCTGCAGTCCCAGCGAATCCAATCCCGGCGTGGCCCATATTGATGACTCACGGCCACCTGCAATCCGAGACAGTGTATCAGTCGACAACTCTGGCCTAACGGATGAAGAAATTACCACCCTGTTTACTAACTGTATGCGAGACAACGGATATGATGTTTCAGATCCTGAATTGAACGCAGATGGAACAATAGACTTTCAAGAGCTGAGAGCGAACTTCGCTCAAATTATTGGAGATGCCGACAACCCTCAAAGGGCAACGGCTGCCGTGGGAGCTTGTAGGCCTCTGCTAGCGGGGGCAACGTTTACCCAACCTCTCTCCGATGAGGACGAAATTGAGGTCCAGGACCGGATCCTTGAGCTTGCCCAATGCCTACGGGACAACGGTATCGATGTCCCGGATCCTGATTTCTCGGTTGGTTCTAGAGCTAGCATCCAACTAATGCTCCAGCAAGCAAACGTTAATGTTGCCAAGAATCAAGAAGCCATCCAATCATGCGCACAGACCGCATTCAGCGGTTTTGATAGGGAATCATAGCCTCGTCTACACTCCATTGGACCCAAGGTCCCATCCAAGGCTTAGCACCAGCACATAAATATCTAGCATGGAATACAAAGTTCAATCAATTCTAGGAACAGGAATTTCGCTGGTACTACTACTTGTCATGGCAAGCTGTAATGCTGATCAGTTCAGTTCCAGTGTGGCCCAGATAGATGAATACCACGTGGTGGAGACTCCCGCTGCCTCAGATGGGAGCGCTGAGACTAAGGATCTTACAGATGAAGAAATTACTGCTCGCTTCAGTACCTGCATGCGGGATCATGGGTTCAAGACCGCTGACCCCACATTGAATGCCGACGGAACGGTTGACCTCGCGGCGCTCAAATTGAGTATGACTGCCGACCCTAATTACGATCCAAAAGACAAAACAACAACCACCGCCCTTGATGATTGCGTACCATTGCTCACAGATGCCACATTTACCAAGGAGGTTTCGCCGGGGAATGAAATAGAAGGCCAGGACAATCTCCTGAAGTTTGCCCAGTGTCTTCGAGACGATGGCCTCACAGTCTCGGACCCCGATTTCTCGGGAGATGGCCAATTGAGCAAGGATTTCATCAATGATATAAAGGGCGCAGATTCAAGGGTGCAGAGTAGCATTGACTTGTGCAACAAGCGTATTTTCGGTGGTAGTGGATCTGGAAAATAAAGGACTCCTTCACACTTTCTCCACATCCTGTTGTTATAAATGGTGCAGTAGCAATGAAACTGAAATACCAGGATGCAATTCTACCAAACATAAGGGAATCATGAGATTATGACTAAGCGCCGCATTACCGTTATCGTGCTCGGAGTATTGATTAGCATCGGGGCTACATTAGCCATCCTGTCTGGTACGGGCATCCTCGATCTGACGGACGACGTGGGAGAGAATCTTGTCGCTGATTTCGACACAGCCGTCATTGAGCGAATGGACCTTCGGACCTTTCTGGACGTTGTTGGAATTCTTGAATACGGTGATAGTGTCCAGGTATCGGCAAACAGCAGCGGAGTGCTGACAAATATAGCCGCATCAGGGTCTAAATTGGACAGAGGCTCCATCGTGTTTCGATTGTACACATCGGTCAGCGAACTCCAGATTGCCGTGGCTGAAGCCGCAGTATCTACTGCCGAGATCGGGGTCGAGAGTGCGCAGAAAGCCCTGAACGCCGCCAACACGGAGCCCGATGAGCAGGACGTTGCAGACGCTCAGCTCCAGATAAATCTAACCGGCCCCATATTGGACAACGCGCGTAGAGACCTAACGCTGATTCAGAAGGATTGGGACTCCAGTCTCGCCGCAGCTCAAGAAAGCCGCGATATTGAACTAGAAGACTACCAGAACGTATTTCAGAAATGGCTTGGCATTGTGCTTGGAGACGACGATGCGAACCTTGACCCAGACACGCTCCTGGACTCCTGGAGTGTCAACCTGGATTTCCTCTTCGGTCCCGAACTGCGATTCAAGGATATTAGTATGTTGACTCAAGCTGAGGGGCCACCTGTAGATAATAGTGCCACCCCGTGGAGCGAGCCGATAATATACAACTGGCTGAACTTTTACCCCGACACACTAGCACCAACTTGCAAGGATGGCACGGTCCATGCCCAGGATGTGTGCATAGAGAAGGAGATGCAGGACTCATGGGATTACTACCAGGATGCGGAGGATAACCTGAGAACGCTGCAAACCCAAGCGGACAAATCGTTCGCCATCGCCGAAAGAGCTATCACGCAAGCTGATGGAAACCTTGCTCAGGCGCAGGATACCCTGGACGCACTTTACGAGAGCGTTGGCACTATTGGCATAGAGAACCTGGAGAAGCAGCTTGAAGTCGCGGATGCCACCTTACAACAAGAGCGGGATGACCTGATGGAGCTGACAGTGGAATCTTCTGCAGGCATATTGATGTTCGGAGATGCGCCGGCGTGGCGCGGATTTCGGGAAGGAATGACTCCCGGCGAGGACGTAATGCAACTGGAGTTGAACCTCATATCGCTTGGATATGCCAGCCCCGGATCGCTCCAGGTGGACCAGGACTTCGACGGCGAAACCTCTGCGGCAGTCATGAGGCTACAGGCAGATCTGAGAGTTGCCGAGACAGGTCGCATTTCCTTTGGAGATATTATTTTCCTTCCAGGAGCTGCAATCGTGGCTACCCTATCCTCGTCCCCAAGTCTTGGTTCATCCGTGAATTCAAACACACATTTGGTATCTCTTATGCCAGTGGAGAGAACGATTACACAAGTCGGGCAAGATGGAGTTATCTTCAGCACCACCGAATCTCTGCAGATTGTGCAGACCTCCATCGACGTTGCCGACCAGGACCTTATTGAGGTTGGATCAGAGGTGGAAATTGAATTGCCGGACGAGAGCGTGGTGCCAGGTATTATCAAAGCAATAGGCAATATCGCAATAATTCCACAAGGAGCCCAGGCGCCATTCTTCGAAGTATCAGTAGCAATTGACGAAAATGACAGTTTCCCTCAATGGACAGGCGCCTTGGTAACTGTCTCCGTTACCAAGGCGCTTGCCCACGACGTGTTGGCGGTTCCAGTGACCAGCCTTCTTGCCCTGCTAGGCGGTGGATATGCATTGGAAATATTACAGCCAGAATCCAACATACTGGTGAAGGTGGAAACTGGAATCTATGCTAACGGTTGGGTTGAAGTAACCTCTCACTCTTTGGAACCCGGGAGAGAGGTGATAGTGCCACGATGAACTTGAAAAGGATTAGCTCGTGACCAACTATATGAACAAAGCATCCTCGCATGCGGTCGAGTTGAAGCATGTCAGCAAAACATATCCTGGGACACCACCTGTAGATGCTCTTTCGGACGTGACTATCACGGTTGCCCAAGGAGACTTCTTGGGAATTGTCGGCGCGTCAGGCAGCGGTAAATCGACTCTGCTACACGTGATAGGTACGCTAACCAGACCAAGCTCAGGCTCTGTGCTAATAAACGGCCTTGACACTGGCAGAATATCTGATAGGGCCGTATCAGGCATCAGATCAAGAAATATCGGATTCGTATTCCAAGACTTCATCCTATTGCCAGGATTCTCAGCTACGGAGAACGTTGAAAATGGCCTGCTATATTCCGGGGTGCGCGCGACAGAAAGAACACTTCGCTCCAAGGCGATGCTAGATCGAGTGGGCCTCGCACACCGCATGGATCATCTCCCTAACGAGATGTCAGGAGGAGAACAGCAAAGAGTGGCGATTGCCAGAGCCCTAGTCCATGAACCAGCCTTTATCCTAGCTGACGAGCCTACTGGAAATGTCGATTCAAGGACAAGTGCCTCGTTGATGGAACTGATAGTCAGCCTAAACAATGAAGGTGTTACGGTCATTCTGATCACTCATGACCCCGCTGTAGCCCTACAGGCCTCACGACAAGTCACACTGAATGACGGACGCATAGAATCAGATTCAGGTGTGCACCTTGGAGGGGACAATGGCTGACTCATCTGCAGACCAGCCGCTTATGCCGCAAAGTCATCTTGGTCTACGAGATACCCTACGCGTGGGCATCTCGGGGCTTAGAACAAGGAAGCTACGTTCTGCTCTCTCTGCACTTGGAATAACGATTGGAATAGCAGCCTTGGTGGGTATCCTGGGATTATCTGAATCGGGCAGCGCTGATCTTATAAAAGAACTCGATGCATTGGGTACAAACCTCCTAACCATTGAAGCCGGACAGGGTTTCGGGTCGGGGGAAACCAGTCTCCCTCAGGACGCGGCCGCCATGATAGCCAGAATTGAACCTGTATTCGATGTCGCGACGGTGAGCAAGGTGTCAGGCAGTGTCTTTCGCAACGACCTGCTAGACGACGGTAGGACTAAAGGGATCACCATATTTGCGGCAGACCTGAACCTACTAGCAACCCAAAAAGGAGACCTTAGCTCTGGAACATACCTCACCCGAGTCACTTCTGTATTTCCAACGGTTGTCCTCGGGGCAGTCGCCGCCGAACGAATCGGCATAAGTGAGCTGACAAATAAACAGCAGCTCTGGTTGGGAGAGGAGTGGTTCACAGTCATCGGAGTACTAAATCCACTGCCTTTGGCTGCAGACTTGGACAGAGGCGCAATTATTGGTTACGGGGCCGCTCAAGAATTCTTGGGGCACGATGGCAACGCGGACGTGATTTACTTGCGTGCGTATCCTGAGCATGTACAAGACGTCCGTTCCGTGTTGGCAGCAACCGTTAATCCTGAGAATCCAGATGAGGTCCTGGTAAGCCGTGCCTCAGATGTATTGGAGGCTAGAATCGCTGCCAGGAGCACTCTCACGAACCTTTTCTTAGGACTGGGAGCAGTTGCCCTCTTGGTCGGCGGAGTCGGAATTGCCAACGTGATGGTGATAGCAATCATCGAACGCCGCAATGAAATAGGCCTAAGGCGCGCATTAGGAGCCACACGTTTCCATATTGGCACTCAATTCTTGACTGAATCGCTGCTCCTTGCCGGCATAGGTGGATTTACAGGGATAGTATTGGGGATACTGGTAACGGGAATATACACCTCACTAAGGGATTGGTCACTTATTGTCTCAGGATATGCTGTTGCTGGTGGAATGGTGTCTTCGATACTGATAGGTGGAATAGCTGGACTATATCCCGCTTTGCGTGCTGCCAATATGTCTCCCACTGAGGCTCTGCGAACAAGATAATAGCTGTCACCTATGGCCACTGAGGCTTATAAAGCTGTTGTTAGGTAGAAGTGGTATATATATTCCTATGCCCCCAGTTCTACCTAATCCCCCACTGGACTCCTAGTCGCTAGGAATCCTCCTCCTAGTAAAACCGTCGGGTGTAGTGTTACTGCACCTACAATTTGAGACATTCTGGTTTATAATCAGCTTAGCTGACCCAAGAGAAGGGCTGGCCATTTCAAACCCAGAGTATGTGCGATCCGGTTCCAATAACAATCATCGTTCAGGTGAATAATGCTTGCGATTGCTAAACAGTCGTTGCCGGTGAGCCAAGGAGATCGAAAGATGAAAGTTCTATACCATGCTGGATGTGATGACGGGTTCGGAGCTGCTTACGCTATTTGGCTCAAACATGGGTACCAAGCCGAATATATTCCAGTCCAGTATGGAGAGCCTTTTCCTGAGGTCTCACCTGGTGAGACTGTTTATGTGCTCGACTTTTCTTATCCACGTGACATACTCCTGCAGATTGCCAATCAGTGCAAAGTCGTTGTGCTAGACCATCATAAAACTGCAATGGATGACTTGGCAGATTTACCATTCGCACATTTTGATATGAATAAATCCGGTGCTGTCTTGGCTTGGGAATATTTTCACCCCAATGAACCCATTCCTCTGTTATTGACATACGTGCAAGATTACGATCTGTGGACTAAAGAACTCCCTCATACTGAGGAGAATAAAGCGTGGAGGGGATCCTTCACTAGGACATTCAGTAGTTGGCAAGAAATGGCTTTAGTTGTATCTCATGATCACATCTGGAAGACGGAAGGGGAAGCAATATTGCGCTCTCAGAAAATGCAAATTCAACACAGGGTGTCACAGGCATTTGAAGTAACAATTGACCCCCATGTGGTACTTGCAGTAAACGAGACGCAATATTATAGCGAGGTAGCCGGTGAACTTGCCAAGGATACCCGGTATCCTTTCGGGGCATGCTTCTTTGTACGTGGTGATGGTCTCAAGATATGGAGTTTACGATCGGATAGAAACTTAGGAGATTTCGATGTGAGTGCAGTAGCCAAGTTAAGAGGTGGTGGCGGCCACCGGAACGCAGCCGGCTTCAAAGAATCAGCCGAGTGCCCAATATTACTATCTAAACCCAGTTGATTCCCTTGCCAGCCACCTGAACATGCCAACTTCAGCAACCACGAACGTAGCTGGCACCAATAGCCTGCAAAAGTGGAGCGAGTGATGGGCATCTAACCCACGACAACTTGCTTGGAAATAAAGAGCGCACCTGTTCCCACGTATAAGCCAGTGTATCTCCCTGAAGCGATTGATACCTGAATCTGTACCCTTGTGTAAATGACTGTTAATCGGCCGTTGGTATACAAATGGTGTACCAGGGCTATTCCTAACCCCACAACAACCGCTTCTGCGTCGCCACCGTTGTCCCTAATCCCCCATGGGACTCTTAGCCGTTAGGTTCTATGTGAGGACAGGCTAAGGCTTATAAGGCTGTTTGAAGTAGCAAGGACACATGATTAGGCTATGGATTTGGCGAGGAAACCAGCGCATGGGATGTTGCAAAGCAGAATCTGCCTGCGGAGGATAGGTTGTCAATTTCAAATTCCTACTACACATTACAACCAACTTGTGAATCTACTCCAAATCAACTCCAGTGATTCCCACAGATTTGCGCCATAAAGTGTCTCTTAAGCTCTTATCATAAGCCAATTTGTTGGGCTCTACTACTTTTGGTCTCCCTCTATACTGCTTGGTCGTATCCAATCCAACAAATTCCCCACCTTTAACATTCGGACTGGTGGCTGCCATCAGTGCAGGCATAGCTGCCTTGTAAGGAGTATGGAAAACGAATGTATTC
>Ga0114996_10010459_pt1 | contig 10072 bp, 10 predicted proteins | sample ArcticOcean_MG_C_4_FD_87039 | JGI IMG/M metagenome (GOLD analysis project Ga0114996, IMG submission 87039) | Marine microbial communities from western Arctic Ocean - ArcticOcean_MG_CB4_134 | ecosystem: Environmental > Aquatic > Marine > Oceanic | place: Arctic Ocean: Canada Basin | collected...
GGCTACATATATGCTTCGGCAGCGGACGCCTTATCAGCCTGCAAGGCAGCTGATTATAGCCGGCTGTGCACCCAGGCCGAGGTCACAGACCATGCTGCAGGACTAACATGGGATAAGCAGTGCAGGTCCGGCTGGACATCCAGTGGAACGGCCGGATACTACATGACCAGCATCCCGGCCGGCGTGGGCGGCTGCGGCAGCGTTGCCCAACGATGGAACTCGTATCTTAACAGCGGCAAAGCCGGCGCCTGGTGCTGTAATAGCTTGCCCCCACCCGCGCCGACGCCGCCGCCGCCCACGCCGTCGGGTATTTGCCCCAATCCTGTTTGCTGCAAGACTATCAATGACGTCTGGTACACGAGTTGCGACAACTTCCCCGTGTATTCCGCGTTGCAACATTGTACCGGCCAAACCTCCTCCCGCCCCGAATATACATATACATATACAGATGTTGGAAGAGGTGATTGCGCAAATGGTGTTAGTTTAGGAAGTGAACGAATAGGTACGGCAGCAGGATGTTGGTCATGGTGTAATAGTGACTCTCGTTGTTCTGCTGTCGGATATAGAAAAGCATCAAATGACTGTTATAAGTATCAGGGGTCTATTACAACGGGCGATAATAGTGGCGCCGCAATGTGCTATTCCTTAACTACTAATGATGATACAGCTGGAGAATGTAGGCCATCGTCAAACAGTATTGGTAGTTCTAGACAAAATACTTTAGCAGAATGTAGAGCATGGGCGATAGGTAAGGGAGGTTCATATGCAGAATTTACTCTCGATCATACTGATTGTTATGCATTTAGCGGATCCGTAAGCGGTGATTCACAAGATGATACAATATGCTATGTGAAACACAACGACGGCTACACCACCCGCACGTACCACAACGTGGTGGCTCATCATGGATTCTGTACGGGGGGCAGCGAATGTCCTGGTATTCAGGGTTGTAACGCTGGCGTCCTTTCTGCGCCATACGCGCCTCGTTGGTGCGATTGTAACAACCCGGACTACGACAAGCCGCTGTCAGCTGGTTACCATTGGGTGGCAGGCGCTGACGGTACACTTGTGTTAGTTTACTTTAACTAGATTAATACACTATCATCCAGTGCTACCCACGACTCTTTGATCTCCGAGGGCCCAAAGTAGCGGCGCATCGCGCGTACCAGGCTATCGGCGCTGACGCCGTGCAGCGCCGCCTCGACCTCGTTGGCCGAGTACCGATCAGGGTCCATGTCGGCGAACAGGCTGTACTTCTGTGCATCGTAGTCCATCCGGGTCAGCTGCAGCTGCTCGCGCAAGTTGGCCTTGGCAAGCTGTATTGTTTCCGGCGTGAAGATGCTGCGGTCGCCGTTGCACCACTTCCGCAGCGTGTCCACCGTCAGCCGGCTTCCCTCGCGTGCCTGTGCGGCGTCAAACGTGGCATGAAGGATGATTACAGGGTTTGGCTGCCAGCCCAGCCGCGCACCCCCGGATGGCCTGTACGACACGCCCCGCTGCCGCAGATCGTGCGTGTACACCGATCCCATGCCACCCGCCATGATCTGGCTGGCGACGATAAACTGCGCACGATCTGCGCGCCGCAGCGGTGCTTTTGCGCTCGCCGACGCCACGTAGGGGTAAGTCCTTAGGCCGGGCATCGTCTGCACCATGGCGATGTCGGGAGGCCTACTAGATTGCAGCTGCGCCTGAATGTTGCGCGCCTGCAGGCCGGATGACAGGCGCTTGGCCTCGCGTGCAATCTGCCCGAGGGCCTGAACCGTGCGTGCCAGGTCGCTGTGCGAGGTGTTCGTGCCCGCCAGATGTGGTATTGTGCCGCTCAGCTTGCCAAGTATGCTCGTGATGTACTTGTGCTCCGCCTGCAGCATGCGCACAGCTGTCCGCACGTCGGCAGGTTGGTACCCCGGATCCAGGGCGCTGCACATCTGGCTGCGCGTCTGGCACTGGGCCACCGCAGATGGGCTCTCGTACGCCTTGGACACCTTGATGACCGCCTCCTTGAGCGCGGCCATCGGGAGCTGCCTCCTGAGCTCGCGCAAGCCGTTTACGTCCGGCACCGCACCGGCCACCGCCGTCGCCATGGCCACGCACGATACAAGCGGCTGCGTGAACAGCACGCCACCGCCGGCGCCGGGCCGCGCGACCTCGTTCGTACTGTGCGTCACCTCGCCCTGGAGAGCCCCACCGGACACCTCGAACTTGCACCGGCCACCCGCTGCCACTTTGGCGATGGCATTGAGCGCCTCCGCTGCCAGAACGGTCTGCGCCCAGCCACCGTAATCTTGCAATTTGCCAAAATGACACGCCACCGACTTCTTGCAGAGCGGGTACACCTTGTTCGTGTTGTATGCCGCGGTGGCCACGTGATTCTTCCTGGCGTCCCTTAGCATGATAATGTTGCTGGTCGTGCTGTCCTGCGGCCGCATGTAGCGGGCCGGCGCGATCCGGAGGCAGTCCGGGGCCAGGTGCGAGGTCACCGGCTCCGCGTGAAACGCCGACATGGGCAGCGATGAGCCGCGCACCGCGTCGCTACGCGCTAATCCCACGCTGTCGGGCGACTGCGTGCAGCGCACAACCGCCAGCTGGCTGGCATCGAACATTCGATTGGCCACCGCGCGCACCTGGGAGGGAGTGATTGCGCGGTCGGAGAATCGGTCCGCGACGTGCCACAGCAGCGACGGTTTGTCGCACGCAAGGATACCTTTGACGGCCATTGCCGCCAGCGTCTGCGGTCCCGACTGCAAGGCGTCATAGACGCTGGCGCGGTACTGGCCCAGGAGAGTGCTAAGCGTCCCCTGATCCTCGAACGTCCGCAGCGGGGCCAAGATGTGCTCTTCGATGGCATGCTGCGCTTCGGCCATGGCCGCCTCCTCGTCGCCGCTTTCCGTCACTTTGGCGAGAATGACGTACACGCCCGCCTGCTCCTCGGGGTTGTAGTACATGGTAACATCTTGTATGCCATGCTGCTTGGCCGCAGGCTGTGACCCAAGCACACCCACCAGGTGCTGCATGATCATGGCGACATCTCCGTCCGGGCCGTACGCCGACTTCGTGCCTGCTATGGCCAGGTTGCGCGTGCCCGAGTTGGTCGTCACGTTGGCGGCCAGCCGGCCGCTGTTGCATGGCGGCAGGGATGGCGGTATCTCCCTTAGCACGGACGCGTCCCCGCGTGGCACCGCAGAGAAGACGTCGGCAAAGAGCTGCAGCGACCGGTTGATGTCCACCGGCCCCGACATCACCAGGTGGGTGCGATCCGGTGACCGAAACATGTGATGCAGCTGCAACAAGTCTTGTGCATCGCGTATGTTGGACAAGCTGTGGTCGTTTCCGATGGTGGGTTTGACCCACGCGTGCGGCCCCCACACGCGCGGCAGAAGCAGCTCCTCGCACTTCATGATGAGCTTGCGGTATGCGGCACCCGCTTGGCTGTTGAAGTCGCGCTCGTCGAGGACGTTGTCGATCTCTAGCTTGATGTCCCGTGCGCTCAGCCCCACCAAGTTCTTGCCCAGCATCGTGTCCAGCTGGAACTGCAGCTCCTTCTGCACGTGGCCTACGTGGGGGTCCAGCAGCAGGTACGCCTGGTGCTCGATAAACGTTTTACTAGTTGCGGCGTTCTTATCCATGCCCCCATATTGCAGCCACGGAAGCGTGCGGAAGTCGGCGTGCTCGATGACGTGGCAGGCGCCCGCCCACTTGGCGTCCTCTAGACGCGAACCTCCCACACAAAGGCGGCGCACCATGGCACTGCTGCCCTTGCCAAAGGGGAGCACGACAAAACGCATGCCATTGCTGGACAGCTGCGCGTTCACGATGCCATTGTCGTACGACAGCAGCGTGATGCCAGCAGGCAGCGTGATGTCACGTCGGGTTCGGTAGGTGTTACCTCGGTGCGAGATATCGTAATCGGGCATAGGGTTACGTCTACTCGACTAGCGCTTAAGTACTCTGCACCGGCGGTGCGTGGGCAGGCTTCCATAGACGACATCCGCGTTGAAGGCAGCGGTTTCGTACACGTACGTCACCCAGCTCGGACACGCGCTCACCATGCGGAAGTTCCACTCCCTCAGCTTGCGGTTCATCGTAGGCCGCACGCAGCTAAGGCGGTTGCTCGCACGGCTCAGCTTGTACTTGACCAGCACGGAGTGCACGGGCTCGAAATGCACGGCGAAATGCGACCAGTTGATTTCCAGCGCGTTGGAGATCTTTGGGTGCCATCGTATGACCCGCGCGATACCCATCTGGTCCGCCTCGTTGAGCAGCTTCTGCAGGTTGAACAAGTACGACCCCTGGTCGCGGCAGTACGGCTCGCCGACCGCCGTGGTGGACGTGTACAGGTCGCGCGCCATCTCGCCGTCATCGTCCTCGTCACTACTGCTGCTGCTGGTCATGGTTTGAGAAATGTTCGGCGATGGCGGCGGGCACGATAGCAGATTCAAATTTGAATGCGAAGTTCTCTACGGACACTGATCCGGAGGAGATACCCGCTTGTACTGCACTGTACAACGCGTTTCTCGCCTGGGTGAGTGACCTGCGGCTAATGTCGACGTCTTTGATGGCGTGGGCGTCGGGCAGCGCATATGCCAGGAAGCGGTTCGGCGGGATAGCATACATGCCGTCATACGCAACGCCTTTGCGCATGGCGTACATTAGCGCGGCGCACGTGCAATCGAACGTGCTACGGACGGGAAGGTTGGGCAGCAGAGTGTCCCAGATGCGCACGGCTATGCCGGCGTAGTACATACAAATCTCTCGTCGGACGGCATCATCGTCACACACGAATAGGTACTTGGTGTAGCACATGCGCTGCCGTGCTACCATGTATATGTCGACGAGTTCGTGATACCGCAGCAGTGTACGCTCGCGCAAGGCAGTCTTGGCGACACGCTGCGCCTTGCGCCGAGCGATCTCCAGCGTGGCTCTGGCACGCTGTATCTCACTGGCCACCCTCCGCTTCGAGAACAGCAAGTTGTACACCAGTATGCACGCCGCCTGCTCGTTCGTGTGCACGCTGGACGGGCGCCGGCGACAGCGCTTGTTCGTAAGGGGCAGTGCGAGTGACGCACGGGCCGATGCAACGCAGCAGCGGCCGCTGATGGTGCACTTGCCGGCTTCGGTGGGACACGTGGTCTGGTCACACACGTGTACGCTGCCGACCTCGCGACACACATACACATCTCCCACACACAGCACGGCGGACTTCGGGTGCGTCGCGCAGTTGGCCACGGGCACAACGTGCTCACCTTCAATACACACGTGTTCGCGAAGATTTAAAATGGGACATACCTTGCGGTTGCATACATGCCACCCGCCGTCGGTGTCCAGCTGCACCGGACGCCGCCGATTCCACTCACGCAGTACGGTAGCACGGGCGGATCCCATGCACGTGGGAGCGGCCGATTCCATAAAATGGCCGACAATTGAACTATACTATGTTATACCTCGCCATGTCCGTTGTTCTCGTGATTACCACCCTGACCATGGTGTGGTAGAAGCACATTCAAATTTGAATCATACAATCGAATGGCATCGGTCGATACTATGGACGTCCCTGATCTCACAATCTCTGCCCCAGTCATGGCTTCCGCGACATCCGACGAGCCGGCGCGCCCCACCAAGCGAAGCAAGACGAGCAGCAAGACGAGCTCCGACAAGCGCGGAGCCTTCTGCGACCGCATTCGCGGCGCGACGGGCTGGTTCAACACCATGAAGGACGGGCAGTGGAAGAACGTCACCACGGATAAGAGCCGCCGCACACTGTTCGTGCTGCAGACGCCCGCCGGCGGAGACCTGTTCTGCTGCGTGGGCAAGGTCTTCCGGGCCCGCCTCTCCCGGGAGGAGCTCATGGCACCTCTGCCGTACGACACGAGCGACGAGCACACCGAGCTTAGCGTTTCGCTCGGGCTGCGGCCGACCGGCGACAACAAGTTCTGGACCAACTACGACCAAGACATTGCGCAGGTCACCGAGTCGTTCCGCGCGCTCCGGCACAAGGCCATCGACGACGCCTTCGTGCCGCTGCTGGTCGACAAGCCAGAGAAGATGGTCGGGATCCCAGATGCTCGCCTCAAGCGCGGCTTCGGCAAGACCAAGAAGGACATTGCGGCCTCGCTGGACTCCATCTGGGGCGGAACCGGCATGAACGGAGAGGGCGACATCGTCAACTTCAAGCGCAAGTGCTACAGCACCACCATCGACGAGCTGGCGCGCATGGACACGATGCGCAAGTGGCTCAGCGTTGTCGACGAGCGCGGCGACACCGTCAACTACGTCGACCAGCCCCAGTCCATTCGCACGGGGGACACGGTGCTCGTGTGGTACCGGGTGCTCGCGCAGGCATGCGCCGGCAACTTCCACGTCAGCATCGAGCCCCGCCAGTTCATGCGCCTGGGAAGGGGCGACGATGGCATGGCCAAGGGATCCGCGGGACTCGCCGCGGCGCTCGCGGCGGCCCTGGAGCGCGACGATGAGGTCTAGTACTTTAGGGGGGTATACGGACCGTCGACATGTTGCACTCTGATAAATTCGAGGATAATGTCAGCCAATGCACCACGCCCTGCCTGTACCTGTGCCCGTGCCGCCGTCCGCCCGAATACATTCGTGATTTTAAGGTCGGGGACTTCAGCAAGGAGAGCCGCTAGAACATCGCGGCTAATCGCCAAATGCACTGGGGTGTTGCCGTAAGTGTCTTGATCGTCTACGCTGGCGCCCGCATCCAGTGCCGCCTGCACATCTACGATCCGGTCCGCCATGACCGCCTCGATCAGTGAGGGTATATACAACGTTCGTATGGCACGGCCGCTGCCGCCGCTGGCTGGCGGGGGCGGGCCCTTGACTGGAGTTTCAGTCGACATCTACACCACGTTCATCGGCCTACAGTGCGCCTATTAGTACGCTCCTGGGCCAGTTCCACGGGGGGCGCGGTGGCCGTAAGCGCCACTGTGAAAAGGAAGCTCATGTAGACGACGATCACGATTAACATTTGAACTCTAATTTTAATATTTAAACCCGTTGGCAGCCAATTCACCATCCTCCGTGGAAGACAATTCACGTTTATGTTCCTCCGTAGATAGGATAGTTCCCGCGTAATTGGGGGTAATCTTGCTTTTGACATAGGCTATCTCGAACTCTTGCTGCGATGCGTATTTGTGGGCCATTGAATACAAGAATGTCCCTGGTTCCACATCCTCTCTTAACGGCACTATGCGCTCTACTACTCTTTCATATATAGCCCGAGGAGGATCATCTGCGGCACTTTCCCACAGCTCCACTGTTACATGCCTGCCATTGCCCTTGAGCGTTATTTCAACCCGCTGGCCGGCACTGGGCTGCACGTCAGCCATCGCACCGTTCACGGCGAGCATAGTATGGATGTCGCCTGAGATGACGCCAGCTGCGTTCAGCTGTTGCACACACTCGTTAACGGCTTCGTCCGTGATCAGCCAACCCGTGCTACGCAGCAGCGCTATTTGCAGTCGCTGTCCCGACGTGTACTGGGGCGCCTTTGGCACTACGGCACCGGGGCTGCGAAACTTGGCAAATAACGCTCCCATACATTGAGATGCGTGTGTCGGGTTATAGTCGCAGTTTATGTCCGCACAGGCCGATCTACGCGAACGTCTCTCCGTCCAGATGCGGAGCGCATTCTTCGACGCACTCGAGGTCAAGCTGGCCTGCGATGAGGATAAAGGGGAGGCCATCGAATGGCTAATCAGCCTGCACGACGAGCTGGGCAAGCGGTTCGGCGCCGTGCTTCCGTCCAAGAAGCGAGACATAGGCGACCGCATGGATAACGAGTTGTTTGCGCAGCTGCTCAAGGCGGGGGCATACGGCTCGGAGCAGCTGGGCCCACTGATCGAGTATACGTGGACGTTGCTAAGGATGGCTTGTGCCCCGGACATGGACGTGGAGATACAGGACGCCTACGATCAGGTGGCAGGCGCACTGGTTCCAGGCGCCGCGTTCAGCACCGTGGTACCGCTGTATCTGAATCACGCGCACGCGCAGCTGGACGAGATTATTCATCGCATACGAAAGTTGCAGGCGCCTGCCGATTAGCGCGCGGCGCAGGGGGTATGAGCATGAGCAGCCAGATCTCCAACGTATCCATGCACGCTATAGCCTGAGCGCGTACACGCTGGCCAAGTACAGGACCAGGCGGAGTATCGAATCACTATATATACATTCCGCCGTACCATCTGATCTGCAGCACATGGCGGATGACTCGGGCACGCCGGAATCGCCGAAGAGGCGCAATGCATTCATGAGAACGTTCGACCGCATTAGAGGCAGTACGCCGCCGCGCACTCCCGGTAATGCCCGGAGCGGATCGAAACCCAGTATACTGGGGTCCGAGGAACAGGCAAGACGCCGTAGCGCGCCGGGAGCGGCTCGCCGATTGATGTCGCCAGTCCGCCGCATTCATCCACTAACAGGAGAGGAGCTACCCGAGCGCACGCACACACTAACACAAGAGGAGCTAGCCCGGCGCTCGCGCCAAGAACAGTCTCGGGGTCCATTGAGTATGAGGGACCTTCGTTCAAGCGGCAGCGAAGGCAGCAGCGGCAGCGAGGCGGAGGACGAGTCCAAGGCGGCGGCGCCCGTGGGTAGCGGCAGCGAAAGCGGCAGCGAAAGCGGCAGCGAGGCGGAGGACGAGTCCAAGGCGGCGGCGCCCGTGGGCAGCGGCAGCGACTATCACAGTGCCGGGGGGGATGAACTCCCAAGTCGCAGGTTCACGAGTCTCCGTCGTCAGCCACAGGTCCGGAAGCACCGCGAGGCCGCCGCCGTCGCGGCCGAGTTGGCCCGTCAAGCCGAGGTGTCACGGGAGATGGCCCGGCGACGCCAGATGCGACGCAAGCACGGCGGCGGCGGCGGCCGGAGCACCGCGGCTGCGGAAGACGATGCACACGCAGCAGCCGTAGCACGTAGCCAGGCAAAATTCATAGCGCATCGTCGGGCGGTGGCCCGTCACGGCGTCGCCGCGGCCGCAGCCCAGGCGCCTGCCAAGGCGGTGAAACCATGCGAATGCAAGTGCCAGGTGTGCGCTCATTGCGCTGTGCGTTACCCAGAAAGGGGTCGCTACATGGCAGCGGCGCTGGATGCGATGGGCGCAGAGATTGATTTAAGAAACACTTCGGGATTCGATCACGATAAGATTAATGAGATCCATGCCCGATTGGGAAAGGCGATATCTGACGCGATAGCCGCGCGTGGACCTGACCCGCCTGGAGACGACGACCATTACTAATGCCGCACGCCACACTCCTGCGATGCCATTTGTACTGATAGCATATCTCGCTGTACTCGGCGCTATGGCAGCGGGCGCTACAATCGTACACCTTAGCGAACGTGATAATCTAGCTGAACCCGAACGCTATTCTCTTCGCCGTACCGCTTAACAACATGCAGCGCGTATACCTGCGAGTCGTCCTTGTAGTAGGTGCCGTTTAGCGCGTCCATCACAAATTTAGCCAGGTTGTCCGCGTCCGGCTTGTAGATGTGCCGCTCCGGCACGCCCTTGCGCAATGCGCCTTTGCTTGTCAAATGGCTCCGCGGGCGGGCGAAGGTGAAGACAATCGTGCATTCGACGGGCCGCGAGTGCCACTGGGGGCCCGGTGGGCTGCTTACGACCATGCACAGCTTTAGAAAGTCGCGCTTGTGCTCGCAGCACGGGTCGTAGGTTCGCCCGTTGCGCGTGTGACGGTGCCGCTTTTGGGAGGTGGGCGTATAGGGGACATTTAAGTAAACGGTGTGCATCATACAATAATGATAAATGCGGTTCCCCTAACTGGCTATATAAAACGAATGGAGTGCAGTGAACGAATGAAGTTTATCGAACTCGAGGTTGGACACTCGTATCGAATTATCGCCGGAACTGTACAGGTTTTTGACGCTGGCCGTCTGCTTCCCCCAGCGGCAGCCACGATAACTAAAGGTGACGAGGTTAAACTGATTGAAAACAGTTCGGGTACGTTCAAGGGCCTGTCTAGTCCGCACTGGTATGTATTTGCCCACAATGGAAAACGTATTGAAGTATTGGTACAGGGGAGTCATGGCCAATATATAGGGCAAAGCA
>Ga0114996_10010461_pt1 | contig 10071 bp, 8 predicted proteins | sample ArcticOcean_MG_C_4_FD_87039 | JGI IMG/M metagenome (GOLD analysis project Ga0114996, IMG submission 87039) | Marine microbial communities from western Arctic Ocean - ArcticOcean_MG_CB4_134 | ecosystem: Environmental > Aquatic > Marine > Oceanic | place: Arctic Ocean: Canada Basin | collected...
TAAAATAATAAAAAGTAAATTAAATACGTTTTTTGCAAAATTATCAGCTTCTGTTTTATTTTTAGCAAGCGCCCCGGCGTAGCTAGGAATAAATGCAGCATTAAATGCACCCTCAGCAAATAATCTTCTAAACGTATTTGGCAATCTAAAAGCTACAAAGAAAGCATCTGCAAAAATGCTAGTTCCTAAAAAAATCGCAATCAAAATATCTCTTACATAACCAAGTATACGACTTATTAAGGTAAAAAAACCAAATGTAGAGGTAGAAGCTATTAAGTTCATCTTGACATGTAAGCCTTATTTTTGTGACAATTGTAAGATACTTGCTTTTCAAATGAAGAAAAAGTCAAAAATAGAAAGATACACAGACCAAGAAGCTTTGGATTACCACAATAGTGGTAAATCGGGGAAAATAGAAATTTTATCCTCAAAGCCTATGACCAGCAAGAGAGATTTGGCTCTCGCTTATTCTCCTGGTGTAGCCGCCCCAGTAAAAATGATAGCAGAAAATCCTGATGCTGCTTATGATTATACTACGAAAGGAAATCTAGTAGCTGTTATTAGTAATGGTTCAGCGATACTTGGTCTAGGCAATTTAGGTGCTTTAGCGTCAAAACCTGTAATGGAAGGTAAAGCAATTTTATTTAAACGTTTTGCAGATATTGACTCGATTGATCTAGAAATAGATTCATCTGATGCTAATGAAATTATCAATTGTATATCTGCTCTTGGAAAAAGTTTTGGGGGAATTAATTTAGAAGATATAGCAGCACCAGATTGTTTTATAATAGAGGAAAAATTAAAAGAAAAATTAGATATTCCCGTATTTCATGATGATCAGCATGGCACTGCAATAATAACTTTAGCAGCTCTAATTAATGCTCTAGATATATCTAAAAAATCAATCACGGATATAAAAGTTGTTGTAAATGGTGCTGGCGCCTCAGCGATGGCATGCACAAATTTATTTAAAAACAGCGGAGTTTTGAGCAAAAATATTATAATGGTCGACAGAAAAGGTGTCATATACAGAGGTAGAGATAATCTTAACCAATGGAAGTCTGCGCATGCAATTGAAACAAAACACAGAATACTCGAAGAAGCAATTAAGGGAGCTGATGTTTTTTTAGGTTTATCTGCTAAAGGCGTTTTAACAAAAGCAATGGTGAAAAGTATGGCTAAAAATCCAATTATTTTTGCCTGCGCAAACCCTGATCCAGAAATTACTCCAGAAGAAGTCAATGAAGTTAGAGATGATGCTATAATGGCAACTGGGAGATCTGATTATCCAAACCAGGTAAATAATTTAATTGGCTTTCCTTATATTTTTAGAGGCGCTCTTGATGTTAGGGCAAAGACAATTAATGAAGATATGAAAGTGGCGGCTGCTTATGCAATAGCTGAGCTTGCAAGAGAATATGTTCCTGATGAAGTTGTGGCTGCAATGGGTGGGGAAAGACCAAAATATGGAAGAGAATATATAATTCCATCAACTTTTGATCCAAGACTAATTAGTGTAATACCAGTCGCGGTAGCTAAGGCCGCAATCAAGAGCGGGGTTGCAAGAAAAAAAATAGAAAATTTTGATACTTATAAAGAACAGTTAAAACAAAGACTCGATCCATCGATAGGTATAATGCAAGGTATAAATTCTCAAATAAAGAAAACTCAAAAAAAAGTTGTTTTTGCTGATGGTGAGGATGAAAATACTTTAAAGGCTGCAATAGCTTTTAAAAGTAACGGACTTGGTATTCCGGTGCTTATAGGGAAAAAAGAAATTGTAAAAAAAAAACTTAAAGAAATTGGATTGGATGAAAATTATAATATTGAAATAGTTAATTCTACAGACAACACCAAAAGAGAAAGGTATTCAAAATTTCTTTACGAGAAAATGCAAAGATCAGAAGGCCTTCTAGAGAGGGATTGTGATAGATTGATAAGAAATGACAGAGTAATTTGGGGAAGCTGTATGGTTTCATGTGGAGATGCGGATGCGATGGTTACTGGAAATACAAGACGATACACATCAACATTAGATAAAGTAAAACGAGTTGCAGAAGCTAGAAAAGGCGAAATAATTTTTGGTTTAAATGTAATGGTTAACAGAGGCAGAACTGTTTTTATTGCTGACGTAGTTGTTCATGAAATCCCAACTGCTGAACAACTTTCTGAGATAGCCATATCTTCCGCAAGAGTAGTAAAATTATTTGGTTATGAGCCAAGAGTTGCTTTTCTTTCACATTCAACTTTTGGAACACCAAAAACAAAAGCTACCAAAAATATGAGAGATGCTGTTGAGCTATTAAAAGAAAAAAAAGTTGAATTCAAATTTGATGGAGAAATGCAGCCTGATGTTGCTTTAGACTCAAAGTATAAAGAACTTTATCCATTTTCAGAAATAGTTGGTAGCGCAAATGTCTTAATAATGCCCGGAAAACATAGTGCCGCGATTTCATTTAAATTATTAAAAAGTTTAAGCGCTGTTAAGGTTGTTGGACCTTTGCTTGTAGGATTAGGACAACCTATTGAAATTGCACCATTAAGATCTTCTACTAGCGATATATTAAATTTAGCTTCAATCGCAGCCTACTCATCAGATATAATTGATTATAAAAACAATAAGAAAAATTAAATTATTTTTTTTGCCTACTTAAATCTGATGTCATTAGAATGCTCGTCACAAGCTCTTTTAGATCAACTATTTGTTTTGATTCTTGAATAATTTCTTTTTTTTCATCTTCATTATGCGCGATTCCAAATATGTAAGTTTTCTGATTAATTGTAGCAATATTAAAATTAGCTGCTTTTACATTTTTATTTAAAATTAATGCTGCTCTTAGTTGGGAAGTTATCAAAATATCAATTGCTGTATTTTTAAAAGAAAACTTTTGCTTTACCGAAATATTATTTTTAACTGATCTAACACCATTAGTTTCCCAGGCCATTTTAGTTATTTTTAATTTTTCTTCAGGCTCATCAACTTTTCCTCCAAGAAAAATTCGTCCATCCAAAACTTTAACTGAAACTTTCAAAAAATATTTTTTTTCTGTCAGGACTAGTCTAGCTTGTAAATTTTTTTGCATAATTGAATCATCAATCTGCGTTCCTAAAGTTCTTGGATCCAATGCAATACTCACCCCGGAACCAAAAATACCTCCTGTTGATGAGCCCACGCATGAGTTTATAAAAATAGATATGAATAATATAAATATTATTTTTTTCATGTTTTACCCTTGAATTTTAAACAAAAATTATAAATAATTTTTTTAGATAAATTTTCTTTTTTGGAAATAAAATCCACTACATCTTTATGGCTATATTTTTTTAACATTTTATTAATTTCTATTTTAACTGATTCGCTAAGTATTTTTTTATCATTTCTTTCTTTATTTTTACTTGAAACAACTACTGTAAGCTCTCCTTTTAAGTTTGCTGCCAGTGGTTTAATTGATTCTATATCTCCCCTGATGAAATTTTCATGTAGTTTCGTCATTTCTTTAGCTATTAATATTTTTCTACCAGAAAAATGTTTTTTAAATTTTATTAAATAATCATTTATTTTTTTGGCTGGTACAAAAAAAATAATTGAATAACTAATATCACATAGTTTATTAAGCGTTTTATCAAGCTCACCTTCACCTTTTTCTAAAAAACCATAAAATAAATATTTATCACTAAATCCACTTACACTAATAGCTGATATAGATGCTGATGGGCCTGGAATAGGATATATATTCAAATTTTCTTCTATACACTTGTTAATAAGTATTAAGCCAGGGTCCGATATGGTTGGGGTGCCAGCATCGCAAATTAATGAAACTATTTTATTTTTTTTTAAAATTTCAATTATGTTACCACTTACCTTTTTTTCATTAAATTTATGATAGGGCGAAAGTTTATTTTTTATTTTAAAGTTATTAAGCAATTTTATTGACCTTCTTGTATCTTCACATAAAATAATATCTGACTTTTCTAATACTTTTATAGCTCTTAAGGTGATGTCCTCCATATTTCCTATGGGAGTTGATACTAAATAAAGTCCTGTATTAATTTTTTGTTGTTTATTTTTGTCCATTTGATGCCTAAATTACATTTTATGATATCTAAATTAACTTAAAATTATGAAAAAATTTCTTACACTTTCAATACTAACTTATTTAGTACTTACAATAAATAGTAGTGCGGTTGAAGAAAACTCAAACAATGGAGTTTTAAAAAATGAAAAAATACTAAAAATAGGTATTCTACTTCCATTGTCTGGGGAATATCAGATTTTGGGACAATCTTTTTTAAAAGCCATTCAGTTAGCTTTAAAAGATATAGCAAATAAAAATATTAAAATTTATCCAAAAGACACTAAAGGAAATTCTTTAGACGCTTTAAAAGCTGCAAAAAAATTTGAAGAAGATGGAATAAAAATTGTGATAGGGCCTATTTTTCATGAAAGTTTAGAAATGCTTGATGAAATAAATAATATTACTTTTATTTCCTTTACTAATAAAACTAAAGATATTCCAAAAAACATAATCTCATTTGGAGTTAATATTGATTCACAATTAGAGGCATTAAAAAAATATTTTGATAAAATAGAAGTTTCTAAAACATTACTTTTGTCACCAAAATCTGAATTTACTTATCAATCAGAATCTGTAGCAAAAAAAGATATATTGAAATTTTATAGAACTTATTCTTATGATGTCAATCCTAAAAAAATAACTGGAGAAATAGAAAAAATAACAAAGTACAGAGAAAGAAAAAAAGATCTAGAAAGAAGAGTCAAAATTTTAGAAAAATCAGATTTATACAAAGATAAGAAAGAACTAGAAAAATTAGAACAAAAACACACCTTGGGAGAAATAAATTTTGATTCTGTTGTAATTATAGATTTTGGTGAAAGATTAAAGAGTGTACTCACATCTTTTTCGTTTTCTGATGTTACGAATGATGAAGTAAATTTTTTTACTATAAATCAATGGTTCGATGAAACTCTTTTTAATGAAAATTCTATGCAAAATTTGCACTTTCCATCTATAAATTTGAAAAATTTTAAATCTTTTAATAAAAAATATTTTAATACATATAATGAAAAACCTAATAAAGTTTCTATATTAGCATATGACGCAATAGGGCTAATCTACTATTGTTGGTACAGTAACAATTATAATTTCAAGATCAGTCAACTTTATAATAAAGAAGGATTTAAGGGACTTCATGGAGAATTTAAAATAATTAATAATATAAGTAGACAAAAACTTAAAGTTTATAAAGTTTCTAAAAAGAAATTTGAAAAAGTTTATTAGTTAAAAAAGTGCTTAATTTTTTCAAATGCGTTAAAACGATGATCGATTGACATTTTTAATTTTGGCTCCATCTCTCCAAAAGTTTTAACATACCCATCAGGTATAAATATAGGATCATAACCAAAACCTTTATTTCCTTTTTGGGTGCTGGAGATTGTTCCTCTAACAATTCCTTTACTTGTGTAGCTTTTTCCATTTGGCCAAAAAATTGTTAAGCAACAAATAAATTTTGCTTTATTATTTAAATTAAAATCTTCTTCTGATTTATGTATTTCTTTATAAACTTTCTCAATAGCCAGGTTAAAATCATTTTTGGAGCCACCCCATCTTGCTGAATAAATTCCTGGAGAACCTTTTAATATATCTATTTCTAAACCAGAATCATCAGACAGACAAAGTAAATTGGTTTGTTTAGAAAAATATGAAGCTTTTAGTATTGAGTTTTCCTCAAAACTTTTTCCATTTTCTTCTGGTGTTAAAATTTTAAAATCCTGTGGAGAGTATTTTTTTATTCTTTTTGGTAATAAACTACAAATTTCCTTATATTTTCCTGGATTATTAGTTCCAATTAAAATTTTTTCAATTTTATCGTTCATACACTAGTATTTTTTTCAAAAATGACCATATATCACAGTTAATGATAAAATCAGACGAAAAAGAAGAGCAAAAAGATAAATCTCAACAAGAAGGCAAAAACCAAGAAGTTGAAAAAGAAACCGCTGAGGAAAAACTCAAAAAATTAGATGAAAAATTACTAAGGACGTTAGCGGAAATGGAAAATCAAAGAAGAAGATTTGAAAAGGAAAGGAAAGAAGCTTTTGAATTTGGAGGATTTCATTTTGCTAAAGAATCACTTGCCCTGCTTGATAATATAGATCGGGCAGTAAATTCTTTTAAAAATGATACGAATTTACAAAATAATAAAGACTTAAACAAAATTATTGATGGAATCGAAGTTGTAAAAAAAGATTTAGTTTCTATTTTTAAAAAAAATGGCATTGAACCAATTGAGTGTAGTAATAATAAATTTGATCCAAACTTTCATCAGGCAATGCTTGAAATCGAGGATGATACAAAAGAAGTTGGTACAGTAGTTAAAGAAATGCAAAAAGGGTATATGATGAATAATCGTTTACTTCGTCCATCTTTGGTTGGGGTGACTAAAAAACCAGAAAAATCAACATAAAAAAATGAACAAAAATTACAAAAAAAAAGCACATTTTCACTTGCATAAAACAAAAAAACACCCACATAGAAAAAAAGGGAATTTAATATTATGAGTAAAGTTATTGGTATAGATTTAGGAACTACAAATTCGTGTGTCGCGGTGATGGAAGGCACACAGGCAAAAGTTTTAGAAAATGCTGAGGGGGCAAGAACAACACCTTCTGTGGTTGCTTTTGGAGAAAATAATGAAAAGTTAGTTGGACAACCTGCTAAAAGGCAAGCTGTAACAAACCCTGAAAATACTTTGTTTGCAGTTAAAAGATTAATAGGAAGAAATTTCGATGACCAATCTGTTAAAAAAGATGTTGCTAAAGCTCCATATAAAATTATTAAGGCAGATAATAATGATGCTTGGTTAGAGGCGAGAGGTAAAAAATATTCTCCATCACAAATATCGGCATTTATTTTACAAAAAATGAAAGAAACTGCAGAAAAGTATTTAGGGCAAGAAGTAAAACAAGCGGTAATTACTGTTCCAGCTTATTTTAATGACTCACAAAGACAAGCAACTAAAGATGCGGGAAAGATTGCTGGCTTAGAAGTTTTAAGAATAGTTAATGAACCTACGGCAGCATCCTTAGCTTATGGCTTAGATAAAAAAGGTGGAAAAAAAATTGCTGTATATGATTTAGGTGGGGGAACATTTGATGTTTCTATTTTAGAAATTGGCGATGGAGTTTTTGAAGTTAAATCTACAAATGGTGATACTTTTCTAGGTGGAGAAGATTTTGATGATAAAATTGTAGATTACTTAGCTGAAGAATTCAAAAAAGATAATGGAATAGATTTAACAGCTGATAAGTTAGCTCTTCAAAGACTTAAGGAAGCTGCAGAAAAAGCAAAAATTGAACTTTCTTCAGCAACACAAACAGAAATTAATTTACCGTTTATTACTGCAGACAAAACTGGACCAAAACATATTAATATAAAGTTAACCCGAGCTAAATTAGAAGCTTTAGTTGAAGATTTAATTAAAAAGACACACAACCCTTGCGATGTTGCGTTAAAAGATTCAGGATTCAGTGCTGCAGAAATAGATGAAGTTGTTTTGGTTGGTGGAATGACAAGAATGCCAAAAATAATTGAAACTGTAAAAAACTTTTTTGGAAAAAAACCAAACAAAAGTGTAAACCCAGATGAAGTTGTGGCAATGGGTGCTGCTATTCAAGGTGGAGTTCTTCAAGGTGATGTTAAAGATGTATTGCTTTTAGATGTAACACCACTTTCGCTTGGAATAGAAACATTGGGAGGAGTGTCTACAAAACTTATTGAAAAAAATACAACAATACCAACTAAAAAAAGTCAGGTTTTTTCTACAGCTGAAGACAATCAACCTGCAGTTTCTATTAGGGTTTTACAAGGAGAAAGAGAAATGGCCTCTGATAATAAATTGTTAGGAAATTTTGAATTAATTGGAATACCTAACGCACCAAGAGGTGTGCCTCAAATTGAAGTTGCATTTGATATTGACGCCAACGGAATAGTAAGCGTTTCTGCTAAAGATAAAGGAACTGGTAAAGAACAAAAAATTCAAATTCAAGCTTCTGGTGGCCTTAGCGATGAAGAGATAAAAACAATGGTTAAAGACGCTGAAGCAAATAAAGAAGTTGATAAAAAGAAAAGAGATACAGTTGATGCAAGAAATCAAGCTGATACGATTTTGCATACAACTGAAAAAAATTTAAAAGAACATGGCAGTAAAATTTCTGCTGCTGACAAAAAAACTATAGAAAATGGCATATCTGAATTACGAAATGCCTTAAAAGAAACAGATGTTGAGGAAGTAAAGAAAAAGACACAATCTTTAGTTCAATCCTCAATGAAGCTAGGGGAGGCAATTTACAAAAGTCAGCAAAAACCATCTGGAGGGAATGACTCACAACAAAATGAAAGTTCTAAAAATCAAAATAAAAATAAAGAAAATGTTGTTGATGCTGATTTTGAAGAAGTAAAAGAAAATAAAGACGATAAAGACGATAAAGACGATAAAGATAAAGAAAAAAGAGCCTAAGTTTCAAAAGATAAAAGCATGTCGGTAAAATATGTCAAAAAGAGATTATTATGAAGTCTTGGGTATTATTAAATCATCGTCTACAGAAGAAATAAAAAAAGCCTACAGAAAACTCGCATTAAAATATCATCCAGATAAAAATAAAAATGATAAAGCTGCTGAAGCTAAATTTAAGGAAGCCAGCGAAGCTTATCATGTTCTTTCCGATAAAGGCCGTAGATCAAACTATGATCAATTTGGCCACGCAGCTTTTGAGGGCTCTGGTGGAAGAGGTGGATTTTCTAATTTTGACTTTTCTGGTGCATTTTCAGATATTTTTGGAGGAGATAATATATTTGATGATCTTTTTGAGGGGTTTGGAGGAAATAGAGGAAGAAGACAAAGGAACTCTGATTTCAGAGGTTCAGATTTAAGGTATGATGTGTCTATTTCATTAGAAGAAGCCTATCACGGCAAAAAACAAGAAGTGAGTTTTTCATCATCTGAGAAATGTAAAAGATGTGATGGATATGGGGCAGAACCTGGATCAAAACCAATTTCATGCGCAACTTGCGGTGGCCATGGTCAAGTTAGATCTAGTCAAGGTTTTTTTACAATTCAACAAACATGTCCCGAATGTAATGGTTCAGGAGAGAAAATTTCTAGTCCATGTAAAGAATGTGTGGGTATGGGAAAAAAGCAAAGTAGAAAAAAAATATCTACAAATATTCCAAAAGGTGTCGATGATGGGACAAAAATTAGGTTATCAGGCAAAGGAGAAGCTGGTATAAAAGGAGGCGGAAATGGAGATTTGTATATTTTTGTGACTGTAGAACCTCATAATATTTTTAAAAGATCAGAAGAAAATCTTTTTTTTGAATTCCCTATTTCTTTGGCCGATGCTACGCTTGGAGCTAATGTTGAAGTACCAACTATTGATGGTGGAAAAGCTAAAGTAAAAATTCCACAAGGAACTCAATATGGCAAACAATTTAGATTAAAAGGTAAAGGAATGCCTATGATGAGAAACAAAGATTGTGGGGACTTATATATACAAGCAATAACTGAAGTGCCAGTTAATTTAACAAAAGAACAAAAAATTTTATTAGAAAAATTTAAAAAATTAGAAGATACAAAGACTAACCCAATCATAAAAGACTTTTTTGAAAAAGCAAAAAATTTTTGGAAAAATTAAATGAATAAACTTAAATTATTATCAATTATACTATTGCTGGCTACATTCAGTAATACATCATTTTCTGAAGAAAAAGCGGAATGTAAAGATATCAAAAAATATTTTAAGAGAATGGCATGCTTTGGTAAAGCTGCAAAAAATAAAATAGGTTCAGCCGTAACTTCTTCTAAAAAGACAACTAAAAAAGAAGCTCCAAAAGAAGAAACACCCACATCTGAGACGGAAGAACCTGCGTCTGAGACAAAAATAGAAAAGTCCGAAAAAGTAGAATGTGAGGATATCAAAAAATATTTTAAGAGAATGGCATGCTTTGGTAAAGCTGCAAAAAATAAAATAGGTTCAGCCGTAACTTCTTCTAA
>Ga0114996_10010463_pt1 | contig 10070 bp, 4 predicted proteins | sample ArcticOcean_MG_C_4_FD_87039 | JGI IMG/M metagenome (GOLD analysis project Ga0114996, IMG submission 87039) | Marine microbial communities from western Arctic Ocean - ArcticOcean_MG_CB4_134 | ecosystem: Environmental > Aquatic > Marine > Oceanic | place: Arctic Ocean: Canada Basin | collected...
AGTCCATTGTGGCGTTGCCGTCGTGAACTTCGCCGAGTTTGTATGACTTACCGGTATAGAACAGAATCCGCTCGGTCGTCGTCGTCTTGCCCGCGTCAATATGGGCCATAATGCCGATGTTGCGGTATTTTTCGAGGGGGGTTTCGCGTGCCATTATTCAGAATCCTAGGGAACCGACTACCATCGGTAATGGGAGAAGGCCTTATTGGCCTCTGCCATCTTGTGAGTGTCTTCCCGTTTTTTAACAGCGGAACCACGATTATTAGCAGCGTCCAGTAATTCTCCGCACAGGCGATCGACCATGGTGTCTTCGGACCGCTTGCGGGCCAGATCAACGATCCAGCGAATAGCCAGGGCTTGGCGGCGAATGTTGCGGACTTCGACAGGAATTTGATAGGTCGCCCCACCAACACGCCGGGACCGAACCTCGACGGACGGTTTGACGTTTTCAATAGCTTCGTGAAAAGTTTTTACAGGATCCTGGCCGGATTTCTTTTCCATCTGATCAAAGGCGCCATAAATAATTCTTTCGGCAGTGGATTTCTTGCCGTCCAGCATCAGGCTGTTGGTAAATTTGGCGACCACCAAATCCTTGTATTTGGGATCCGGTAGGATTTTCCGTTTTTCGGCTGCGCGACGACGTGACATAAGATACGTTCCTTATTTCGGCCGTTTGGTGCCGTATTTCGAACGGCGCTGGCGGCGGTCGGAAACGCCCTGGGTATCAAGGATGCCGCGGATGACATGATAACGAACGCCCGGCAAATCCTTGACCCGGCCACCACGGATCATGACAACCGAGTGTTCCTGCAGATTGTGACCTTCGCCGGGAATGTAGGACGTCACTTCGAAGCCGTTTGTCAGACGAACGCGGGCGACCTTGCGAAGCGCCGAATTCGGCTTTTTCGGGGTCGTCGTATAGACGCGCGTACAAACGCCTCGTTTCTGAGGACAATGTTCCAAAGCCGGAACTTTGTTTCGCACGACCGGCGACTTGCGCGGTTTGCGAATCAGTTGATTAATCGTCGGCATTCGTTCTTTCCAATCTTTGCCGGTGTCCGGGCCACCGGAATTCCCAGTCCAGAATTCGACCAACCAAGGCCGAAGCATTTTCATACACAAAGGCGCCAGGAACTTCATTCCAAACGCCAAACCCTTGAATTTATTAGTTATTCAAGGGCGAAACAGCCTCCAGACCAAAATTAAGGTTCTCGGAGGCTTTAAATAACAAATTTTCTCAAATCGCATTAGCACCTGCGTCTAGACCGGACGGCCTACCACCAGAGCCCGCGAAGTGGGCGGAATATAGTAATGCCCCTTCACCCCGTCAAGTACTAAAAACGCTCGTTTTTTAAGGTTTTTCGGCGACAGGAATTACGCCATGCCGCCGGAAAGTTTTATCACCGAAAACTTTGCTATTCAGCACCCTCGGCCGGCACCTCCTTGGCTTGTTCTTCGGGGATGTCCGTTCCAATTTCTTCAACGACTTCAAGCTCTTCGGCTCGTTTCTTGGCTAATTCAACATCCCGGGCCGCGGCCACTTCACGGTAAGCGTTCATAATTTTTCCCGTTCCAGCTGGAATAGGCCGTCCCACAATAACGTTTTCTTTTAGTCCAACCAGATTATCGATTTTGCCGGAAACCGCCGCTTCGGTCAGCACCCGGGTGGTTTCCTGGAAGGATGCAGCGGAAATGAACGACCGAGTCTGCAGGCTGGCCTTGGTGATTCCCTGCAAAACCGGAAGGCTGGCTGCTTGTTTTCCGCCTTCATCCTTAGTTTTGGCATTCTCTTCTTCGTATTCGATACGGTCAATCAGTTCACCAACCAGGAACGTGGTATCGCCGCCGTCAGTGATTTCCACTTTCTGCAACATCTGACGAACGATGACCTCGATGTGCTTGTCGTTGATGGTCACACCCTGCAGGCGGTAAACCTCCTGGATTTCGCTGATCAGGTACTTGGCCAACGCTTCCACCCCTAACACCCTGAGGATGTCATGGGGAACCGGGCTGCCGTCCATCAGACTGTCGCCGATTTCGACATAATCGCCTTCCTGAACTGAAATATGCCGGCCCTTGGGAACCAGGTATTCGGTCGGCTCGCCCTTGCCGTCGATCGGGGCAACAATGATCCGCCGCTTGTTCTTGTAATCTTTGCCGAATACGATATGGCCTTCGGATTCCGCAATGATGGCGAAATCTTTTGGCTTGCGGGCCTCGAACAGTTCCGCAACCCGTGGCAAACCACCCGTGATATCCCTGGTTTTCGCGGATTCACGGGGAATACGCGCAAGCACATCGCCGACGCTGACGGTCTGCCCCGGTTTAACGGACAGTATGGCGTCCACGGACAAGAAATAGCGTGCTTCCAACCCATTATCGAGAGTCAGGACCTTGTCTTTCTTGTCCCTGAGCGTGATGCGGGGTTTCAAGTCCGCGCTCTTGGGTTGCTGTTTCCAGTCGATAACCACTTTGGAAGCAATACCCGTCGCTTCGTCCATTTTTTCGATAAGGGACAAACCCTCAACAAGGTCGATAAAATTGGCGACCCCTTCTTTTTCCGTGATCATAGGCAACGTATAAGGATCCCATTCAGCAATTTTGTCGCCATGGGTAACCTTGGCCTTATCCTTAACCAAAAGTTGGGCCCCATAGGGAATACGGTGACGAGCCCGGTCGCGCCCTTTGTTGTCGACCAGGGTGACTTCGGCGTTTCGGGACATGACCACCTGAATGTTCTGGCTGTTTTTAACCGTGGAACAGTTCTTGAGTTGGGCCTTGCCGTCAATATTAGCCTCGATCCGTGACTGTACGGCGCCGCGCTGCACGGCGCCACCGATGTGGAATGTCCGCATTGTCAATTGTGTGCCCGGCTCTCCAATGGACTGAGCCGCGATAACACCAACCGCCTCGCCAATGTTGACCGGCGTTCCCCGGGCCAGATCACGCCCATAACAACTGGCGCAGATCCCTTCTTTCAGCTCACACGTCAACGCGCTACGCACCTTGACAGATTCGACTTCGGCAACTTCTACCTTAACGCTGATTTCCTCGTCGATCAGGACACCGGCCTTGACCAGAGTCTTGTTGGTGGATGGATCCTTGATATCCACCGCCGGGCACCGACCGAGAATCTGTTCTGACAATGCCGATACCACTTCGCCGCCATCGACGATGGAAGCTACCGTAATTCCGGCCTTGGTCTTGCAGTCCTCAGACACGACGATGCAATCCTGGGCAACATCAACGAGCCGCCGTGTCAGATAACCCGAATTGGCGGTTTTCAAAGCCGTATCGGCCAGACCCTTGCGGGCGCCATGGGTGGAATTAAAGTATTCCAGCACAGACAGGCCTTCCTTAAAGTTGGAAATGATAGGCGTTTCGATGATTTCCCCAGACGGCTTGGCCATCAAACCACGCATGCCGGCCAACTGCTTCATCTGAGCCGTCGAACCACGGGCGCCGGAATGGGCCATCATATAGACCGAGTTAATCAACTTTCCGGGTTTTTCAGTGGAGATGGCTTTCATCATTTCATCCGCGACCCGGTCCGTGCAGTGAGACCAGGCATCGACCACCTTGTTGTATTTCTCACCCTGGGTGATCAGGCCGTCCTGATACTGCTGCTCGAATTGCTTGGCCATCTGTTCGGTCTCGTTGACAAGCTTTTCCTTGGTTGTGGGAATAACCAGATCGTCCTTGCCGAAGGAAATGCCGGCCTTGCACGCGTAATTGAAACCGATGCCCATCAGATGGTCGGCGAAAATGACCGTTTCCTTCTGCCCGCAGTGGCGGTAGACCTCGTCCAGAACGTTGGACACTTCCTTCTTGGTCAACAGCCGGTTGATAAGGCTGAAGGGAACGTTGGGGTTCCTGGGCAGAATTTCGCTTAACAGCATCCGGCCCGGCGTGGTTTTCACGCGTACGACGATTTCTTTTCCATTAGCATCGACATCCCGGTACCGCGCCTGAACTTTCGCGTGCAGGGTCACGGCGCCAGCGTCCAGCGCCTGTTGAATTTCACCAACATCGGTAAAAGCCATGCCCTCACCCACCTCACCCTCGCGCTCGAGGCTCAGGTAATAAAGTCCCAAGACAATATCCTGGCTAGGCACGATGATGGGCTTACCATTAGCCGGGCTGAGGATGTTGTTTGTAGACATCATCAGAACGCGGGCTTCCAGTTGAGCTTCAAGCGACAGCGGCACGTGAACGGCCATCTGATCGCCGTCGAAATCGGCGTTAAAAGCGGCACACACCAGCGGATGCAACTGAATTGCCTTGCCTTCGATCAATAACGGCTCAAAAGCCTGAATACCAAGACGATGCAGCGTCGGCGCCCGGTTCAACATTACCGGATGTTCACGAATAACTTCTTCCAGGATATCCCAGACTTCGGGGCGTTCCTTTTCAAGCATCCGTTTAGCGGCTTTGATGGTGGTCGCCATGCCATACAGTTCAAGCTTGGAATAAATAAATGGCTTGAACAGCTCCAGGGCCATTTTCTTCGGCAGGCCGCACTGATGCAGCATCAGTTCCGGTCCGACCACAATGACCGAACGCCCGGAATAATCGACGCGTTTACCGAGCAGGTTCTGGCGGAAGCGGCCCTGTTTGCCTTTGAGCATGTCGCTGAGCGACTTCAACGGCCGTTTATTAGCGCCAGTGATGGCGCGTCCACGCCGTCCGTTGTCGAATAGCGCATCAACGGATTCCTGAAGCATACGTTTTTCATTTCGAACGATGATTTCAGGGGCGCGGAGCTCGATCAGCCGTTTCAGGCGGTTATTACGGTTGATTACGCGCCGATACAGATCATTCAGGTCCGACGTGGCAAACCGGCCGCCATCCAACGGAACCAATGGGCGAAGTTCGGGTGGAATAACCGGAATTTCCTTGAGGATCATCCATTCCGGACGGGTTTTTGATTTGATAAAGGCTTCGACCAGTTTCAAACGCTTGACGAATTTCTTACGCTTGGCTTCGGAATTGGTTTCCTTAAGGTCTATGCGAAGGTTGGCAAGCTCTTCTTCAAGATCTATAGCCGAAAGCATTTCCCGTAGCGCTTCCGCGCCAATACCAACCGAGAACGCATCTTCGCCGAATTCTTCAACCGCGTTCTGATATTCTTCCTCACCCAGGGTCTGGTGCAATTCCAGCGGCGTCAGGCCCGGTTCTATAACCACATAGGTTTCAAAGTACAGAATACGTTCCAGGCTTTTCAGGGTCATGTCCAGCAGTAGGCCGATCCGCGACGGCAACGATTTCATGAACCAGATGTGAGCTACCGGCGAGGCCAGTTCGATATGCCCCATGCGTTCGCGCCGGACCTTTTGCAGGGTCACTTCGACACCGCATTTTTCGCAGGTGATGCCCTTGTATTTCATGCGTTTGTATTTTCCGCACAGGCATTCGTAATCCTTGGTCGGGCCAAAAATACGGGCACAAAACAGGCCGTCCCGTTCCGGTTTAAAGGTCCGGTAGTTGATGGTTTCAGGTTTTTTGATTTCGCCGAACGACCAAGACCGGATGCGTTCCGGCGAGGCGATGGAAATCTGGATATGGTCGAACTGCTGCGTGGTGCCGACCTGGCCGAAAATTTTCGTTAATTCATTCATCTGTATTTCTCCTAACCGGGTCGGATTAGCCGAATTCAACGTTCAGGCCGAGGGAATGTAACTCCTTGACCAGAACGTTGAAGGATTCAGGGATGCCTGCCTCGAAAGTATCGTCTCCACGGACAATGGCTTCATAGACCTTGGTGCGTCCGGACACGTCGTCCGACTTGACGGTTAACATTTCCTGCAAGGTATAGGCTGCGCCGTAGGCTTCCAGCGCCCAAACCTCCATTTCGCCGAAACGTTGCCCGCCAAACTGAGCCTTGCCGCCCAACGGTTGTTGGGTAACCAGACTGTAAGGGCCGATGGACCGGGCATGGATCTTGTCATCGACCAGGTGATGGAGTTTCAGCATATAAATGTATCCCACCGTTACCGGCCGGTCGAAAAATTCGCCGGTTCGGCCGTCGACCAAAGTCACCTGCCCGGAACTGTTGAGACCCGCCTTTTCCAGCATTTCAACGATGTCGCTTTCATGGGCGCCGTCGAACACCGGGGTGGCAATGGGAATGCCACCACGCAGATTTTCCGCAAGTTCGAAGGTTTCTTCATCGCTCAAGCCGCTAATGCTGTCGCGGTATTCCTGTTCTCCGTAGATATCCTTGAACTTTTCCTTGAGCTTTTTAGCCTCCGCGCCAGTGGCTTCATCAAGCATGTCGCCGATTTGACGCCCCAGACCCGAACAGGCCCAGCCCAGATGGGTTTCAAGAATTTGACCAACGTTCATTCGGGAAGGAACACCCAACGGGTTGAGTACGATATCGATAGGTGTGCCGTCCTCAAGATAGGGCAAATCTTCAACGGGTATAATTTTCGAAATTACGCCCTTGTTTCCATGACGGCCGGCCATCTTGTCGCCAGGCTGTAATTTCCGTTTCACCGCTACGAAAACCTTGACCATCTTCATTACGCCCGGACTGAGATCATCGCCACGTTGCAATTTGTCGACTTTGTTATCAAAGCGGCCCTGCAGTATGGCGATGTCGGCTTCGAACTTGCTTTTCAGGGCTTCGATATCCTTCATCACCTTGTCGTTGGCAACGACGATCTGCGAACATTGACCAGGCGTGTAAGAATCCAGAACCTCGTCCGTCAATCTTATGCCGGACTTCATACCCTTAGGCCCGCCGGCCGCTTTCTTGTTGACCAGCAACGCTTTCAAGCGTGTCTGAAAACTACGCTCCAAAATAACGCGCTCGTCATCACGATCCTTGGCCAGACGTTCGATTTCGGAGCGCTCAATAGCCAAGGCGCGTTCGTCCTTATCGACACCACGACGCGAGAATACCCGCACTTCGACCACTGTTCCTGAAACGCCCGGCGGCAATTTCAAAGAGGTGTCGCGAACGTCGGACGCTTTTTCACCGAAGATGGCGCGCAGCAATTTTTCTTCCGGGGTCATCGGGCTTTCGCCTTTCGGCGTCACCTTGCCGACCAGAATATCAGACGGCTGGACCTCGGCGCCAATGTAAACGATGCCGGCCTCGTCAAGATTTTTTAAGGCTTCTTCACCAACATTGGGAATATCACGAGTGATTTCCTCCTGACCCAGTTTGGTATCGCGGGCCATGACTTCAAATTCCTCGATGTGGATAGAGGTGAACACATCATCGCGCACGATGCGTTCGGAAATCAGGATCGAATCCTCAAAGTTGTACCCCTGCCAGGGCATGAAGGCGACGAGCACATTGCGGCCCAGCGCTAAATCGCCCAAATCGGTAGAAGGACCATCGGCAATGGTATCGCCTTCTTTGACCCTGTCTCCTACCTTCACCAGCGGACGTTGGTGAAGGTAGGTGTTCTGATTGGAGCGTTGGAATTTTAAAAGATTGTAGATATCAACGCCGGTTTCAGAGTGAGATTTTTCTTCCGTGGCGCTGACGACGATACGGGTAGCGTCGACCTGGTCAACGATGCCGGAACGCTTGGAAATGATGGTAGCGCCGGAATCGCGGGCCACTGTTGCTTCCATACCAGTGCCGACCAGCGGCGCCTCGGTTTGGATCAAAGGCACAGCTTGCCGCATCATGTTGGATCCCATCAGGGCACGGTTGGCGTCGTCGTTTTCCAAAAAGGGAATCAAGGCCGTCGCCACCGACACAAGCTGTTTCGGTGAAACATCAATAAATTCGATGTCTTCGGGCCGAACCATGACGAAGTCGCCGTTTTTACGGCTGCTGACCAGTTCCTCAATAAGGTTGCCCTTGTCATCAACCTCGGCATTGGCTTGGGCGATGGTGTAGCGTCCTTCATCCATGGCCGACATATAGAGATATTCGCTAGCGACCTTCCCGTTTTTGACGTGGCAGTAGGGTGTTTCGATAAAGCCGTATTTGTTAACCCGCGCATAGGTGGCCAAGCTATTGATAAGGCCAATATTCGGTCCTTCCGGCGTTTCAATCGGACAAATTCGACCGTAATGAGTGGGGTGTACGTCACGCACCTCGAACCCGGCACGCTCCCGGGTTAATCCGCCCGGACCAAGGGCCGAAAGGCGGCGTTTGTGAGTGATTTCCGACAACGGATTGGTCTGATCCATGAACTGGCTGAGCTGAGACGAGCCAAAAAATTCCCGGACCGCGGCAGCCGCAGGTTTGGCGTTGATCAGGTCGTGCGGCATAACCGTATCGATATCGACCGAACTCATACGTTCGCGGATCGCGCGTTCCATGCGCAACAGGCCAACCCGGTATTGATTTTCCATCAATTCGCCAACAGAGCGGACGCGGCGGTTTCCCAGGTGGTCGATATCGTCAATGTCGCCACGGCCGTCTTTCAATTCGACCATGGTGCGAACGACTTCCATAATGTCTTCTTTGCGCAGCACCCGAACCGTATCTTCGGTTTGAAAGCCAAGACGCGAATTCATTTTGACCCGGCCGACGGCGGACAGGTCATAGCGTTCCGAATCAAAGAACAAGCTACTGAACAAGGCTTCGGCGGTATCCAGGGTAGGCGGCTCACCTGGACGCATAACCCGGTAAATGTCGATCAATGCCTCTTCGCGGCAGGTATTTTTATCAACAGCAAGGGTGTTGCGGATATAGGGGCCAACATTGACGTGGTCGATGGCCAGCGATTGAATTTTGTCGATTTTGACTTCATCGAAGACTTCGAGCAGTTCTTCGGTAATCTCGTCACCGGCTTCGGCATAAATTTCGCCGGTTTTCTCGTTGATAAGATCAGCCGCCACATACCGGCCGATCAAATCTTCCGTCGGGACGACCAGATCCTTCAAACCCTTTTCGATCAAATCGCGGATTAGCCGGGGGGTCATTTTGGTGCCCGCCTTGACCGCGATCCGATTGGTTATTGCATTGACAAGATCGCTGGTCAGTTTCACTCCGGGCAGGCGATCACCAACGAATTTGGTTTTCCAGCCCTTCTTTTTAACACGGATGAAATCCATGGATTCATAAAAATAGTCGAGAACCGCTTCGGGCGACATGCCGGTGGCTTCCGCCGCCGAGAGGGGTTTGCTGGTCCCTTCACGCTTGGCGCGGAGCATTTCCGTTTCCGCACTGTCGAGCGCCATCAGCAGGGTCGTCACCGGAAGTTTGCGGCGGCGATCTATACGCACATAAACAAGGTCCTTGGCGTCAAATTCAAAATCCAGCCACGACCCCCGGTAAGGAATGATGCGCGCGGCGAACAGGAATTTACCGGACGAATGGGTCTTGCCCTTGTCGTGATCGAAAAATACACCGGGCGAACGGTGCATCTGCGACACGATCACCCGTTCCGTGCCGTTAACAACGAAGGTGCCGTTGTCTGTCATCAGCGGCATATCGCCCATATAGACATCTTGTTCCTTGACGTCGCGAATGGAACGCGCCTGGGTTTCTTCATCAATGTCCCAGACGACGAGGCGGAGCGTCACCTTCAATGGCGCCGCGTAAGTCATGCCACGCTGCTGGCACTCTTCAACGTCATACTTGGGCGTTTCAAAATTATAGCTGACGAATTCAAGGGTGCCGCGTTCGGAGAAATCCTTGATCGGAAAAACCGATTTAAAAACTGCCTGCAGGCCCTTGTCGGGGCGATTTTCGATATTTGTGTCCCGTTGCAGGAATTGTTCGTAAGAGGTTTTCTGGACCTCGATCAAATTGGGCATGTCCACAGTCGCCGCCAGACGGCCGAAGTATTTGCGAACACGTTTTCGGCCTGTAAAGGATGTTTCCATTTCCGTTCCTCAACACTTTCATATCTATCAGGTCTTCCTGGCACCCGGTCACCGCTACCGGACGGGGAAAACCCTGTTTCCGCCAAGTGGGCGCCCGGACGTAAAGGTTAGAAATAACCAATCCAGGGCTGCCCGGCGGGGCAAGCACATCCACTTTACCGGCCGCGGCAAGGCCAATGCAGGCGAATGCGTGTTCCAATGGAAGCAACCGGGAAAATCATTCCGCCGAAAGCTTCCGTAAAATAAAAAAACCGCCGCCAGGTCCCAGA
>Ga0114996_10010471_pt1 | contig 10065 bp, 8 predicted proteins | sample ArcticOcean_MG_C_4_FD_87039 | JGI IMG/M metagenome (GOLD analysis project Ga0114996, IMG submission 87039) | Marine microbial communities from western Arctic Ocean - ArcticOcean_MG_CB4_134 | ecosystem: Environmental > Aquatic > Marine > Oceanic | place: Arctic Ocean: Canada Basin | collected...
ACCAGATGAGCATCTTGAGTCCATTGGACTCCAGTGACCCTACGATGGTCGGGGAGCTCGCCGACCACCTAGGTGTCACGGCTTCGACGATGTCGCTCAACCTGACGCGCCTCGAGAAGACGGGGTACGTGAGCCGTGAGCGTGATCCGGCGGACCGGAGGGTAATGAACGTACGGCTGACTGAGTCGGGCGAGCGCATGCGTTCTGCGCAGACGATGCTCAATCCCGAGCGGGTCGACCGAATGCTGCTCGAGATGTCCCCGGCCGCGCGCAGGGAGGCCGTGCGGGGATTGGTGCTACTGTCGGAAGCGGCCGAGTCGCTCGTCCGGAGCCGGAAGGCCGACATCGAGCATGTGGTCCAAGGGGGTGGGCCATGACGGCGAAGGAGTCGACCGGCGCGCCTCCAACTATCAGCGGTCGAGAGGGATCGAAGGGATGTCAGAACAAAACGACGAAAATAGCCAGAAGGACATGGGAGCCATTCGCCTACAAAACGAGGATTCGGTGGTGTCCGAAGCCGTCAGGTGACCGCGACTGTGCCGCCGAGCCCGTGCAAGACGTGTTCGTGCAAGAACGGGGCGCGGCGGCGCCGACCCCGCTGATAGAGGCCCACGGGACGGAGATACGAACATGGCTGGAGAACATGCGCTGATTCACTTGGAAGGCCTGAGCAAGGTTTTCTATACGGAAGAAGTGGAGACGCACGCACTGTCGAACATCAACCTGTCGATAGGGACGGGTGAGTTCGTATCGATTGCCGGGCCTTCGGGCTGTGGTAAGACGACGCTGCTTTCGATCTTGGGGCTTCTGGACAGCCCGACGGGTGGCAAATACCTGCTGGACAACACGCCGGTGGAAGACCTGACAGCGAGTCAGCGTGCGAAGATCCGCAACCAGGCGATCGGGTTCGTCTTCCAGGCGTTCAACCCGATTGGCGACCTGACGGTATATGAGAACGTGGAGTTGCCGCTGACGTACCGAGGAATGCCGGGCGCAGAGCGTAAAGAGCGTGTGCAGGCGGCCCTGGAGCGCGTGGGCATGGCACACCGGATGGGTCATTATCCGAGCCAGCTTTCGGGTGGTCAACAGCAGCGTGTGGCTGTTGCTCTGGCGATCGTTGGCAAGCCGCTGATCCTACTGGCGGATGAGCCGACGGGTAACCTGGACTCGAAGAACGGCAACGCGGTGATGGAGCTCATGCTGGAGCTGCATGCCGAGGGCGCGACGATCTGCATGGTGACGCACGATCCTCGCTACGCGCACATGGCTGATCGTTCGGTACACCTGTTCGATGGCCAAGTCGTCTCCGAGGAGCAGGCGCAAAAGCATGCACTCGAAGAGGCAGGCTTCGACATGGCCTAGTCGTTGGGGTGGAAGAGGCCCGGGGGAGACCCCGGGCCTCTTTGCGTGCATCAAATCCTGTGGGGCGTGGCCGGGTGACGAGGGTCCGCGTAGCTTGCGTTCCCGCACACGGATCCAACGCCATTCCAGAAGAGTGCAGATGTTCTCCACTCGGAACGCCTTCGCGACGCTCGTTCTCGCGTCTCTCGCCGTCGCAGGCCCCCTCTCGGGGCAGTCGTTCAACAAACTGCTCACGCGTGCGGAACGCACCGAGTTCCGAGAGACCAGTTCCTACGACGAGGTCATGGAGTTGTCGGAGCGACTCGCTGATCTGTCGCCGGACATCCATCTCACCTCCTTTGGATATACCAACGAGGGTCGATCTCTCCCGCTGCTGGTGATCGGCGCCGACGATGCCAGTTCGGAGGCGGTGCTCGCGACGGGCAAGACACGGGGGTATCTGCAGGGAGGCATTCATGCCGGCGAGGCGTGTGGCAAAGAAGCGTTGCTCATGCTGCTTCGACGGTTCGCAATGGGCGACTATCCGACGTGGGCCGACGAACTGGTCTTGCTCGTGGCCCCGATGTACAACGCGGATGGCGCCGAGCGCGTCTCGCTGAACAACCGTCCACGCCAGCACGGTCCGATTGGTGGCATGGGACAACGCCCCAACGCACAAGGGCTCGACCTCAATCGCGACCACACGAAACTCGATTCTCCTGAGGCCCGCTCCCTCGTCGCGATGATGAACGCGTACGACCCCCATGTAGCGGTGGACCTGCACACCACCAACGGCACGCGGCATGCCTACTATCTGACGTATTCGCCCCCCTTGCACCCCAACACGCCTACGTCGATCGACACCTTGCTCCGGGATCGTTGGCTACCCGAGTTGACCAGTCGGATCAAAGAGAAGCACGGCTGGGATTACTACTACTACGGGAACACCGGGGGCCGCAGTGGCGGTGCGGCGGCTTGGCGTACCTTCGACCATCGCCCGCGCTTCAACAACAACTACGTCGGGCTCAGGAACCGCATCGCGATCCTCAGTGAGGCCTACGCGTATGCGACCTTCGAGGACCGGGTTCGTGGCACTCTCTGGTTCGTCGAGGAGATTCTCGACTATGCCGAGCAGAACGCTTCCGAGATTCGCCAGATCGTTGAGGCCGCGGACCGTCTGCCGGTCGTGGGCACAGAGCTCGCGATTCGTGCGGAGGCGGAAAGGTCTGCGGAAGAGGTGACGATCCTGATGGGAGAGGTCGAAGAGCAGCGCCATCCGAGCACGGGCGAGATCATTCTCTTGCGCAGAGACGTGGTGAACCCGACGCGCATGTACGAATACGGTACGTTCACGGCCACCGAGACGTCCGTCGCCCCTGAGGCCTACTACGTGCTACCGGAGGCGGAGGCCGCGATCGAGCGCCTGGAGGCGCACGGTGTCACCGTGGTGCGCTACGCTACTGAACGCGAGTTGCCTGTCGAGCGGTTCCGGATCGACTCGACGACGGTCGCCGGTCGCGAGTTCCAGGGGCGGACCGAGCGCACGATATACGGGGAGTGGGTCCCGACGATGGAGACACTCCCCGCGGGCACGGCGTACGTTTCAGTCGATCAGCCTTTGGGGCGCTTGGCGTTCACCTTGCTCGAGCCGCGCTCGGACGACGGTTTCGTAGCGTGGGCGATCCTGGATGAGCAGATCGAGCAGGGATCATTCCCTGTCTTGAGGATCGCGGCTCCAGGGATGTAGTCCGCCGAAGCCTGCTAAAGCTCGTCCACTCTCTGGAAGATCTGGATGTTGCGCTTCTCGAGGTGCTGGATCACGGAGTCGAAGCACTCGGCGTTCCGACCAACCACCTCCGGCGGGGCCACACCGGGCTCCGTCCATAACCCACGTGCGATGAGGCGTGCCATGCCCGTGCAGGTATATCCCGTCGTACGCGCCATCGACGACGTTTCCGTGTCGGTGTTGTAATAATCGAGCAGGCTGTACGTGTGGCGAAGCGCGTGATCGCCTTTTGCGCCCTCGATCACGATGCGCATCACAGTGAGGTCGGGCTCGCCTTCTCCGAAGTGCCATGCGTCGATGAGCAGGGCTTCCGTGACATCCAGTGGCCTCGCTTGGCCGGATTCCACGAGCACATTCTCGGTGGAGAAGAATCCGCCTTCGCGAAGCATCCGCATTTTCTCGGCGTGTCCCGGGTAGCGCATGGTCTTTTCAACCATCTCGGGCGTCTTGCTGGTCTTGAGCAACGAGCGCAATCCGTCCGTATTGAAGGCCTCCAGCGTACCGAGTCCTTGAAATTCGACCAGTTCGACTTCAGAGAGGGCGGGCAGCGTGACTTCGACGCCTTGGCGACGCAGGCGGGCCGGCCGTGTGTAGACCTGGATCACGTCTCTGGGGCTGAACAGGGCTTTGTACTCCCACGGCCATAGCCGTTCCACAGGGAGTCCGCCCACGAGACAGTGGTAGCTGTAGGTCTCGTCGAGGTGCTCTTCGAGCCGGCCCAAGACCAGGTTGCTCAAGCCGGGTGCGACACCGCAGTCCACGAGGCACGGGACACCGGCCTCCTTCGCGAGCTCGTCTAGACCGAACGCGTCTTCTCGGAAGAAGGAGATGTCCACGACGGGACGTCCCTCCTGTAGCACGCGTTCAACGGTCGCATAGCCCATGAATCCGGGTACTGCACTCACGACGAGGTCGGCATCGGCGACTGCCTTCGACACATTCTCCGGGTCGGACAGATCCGCGACGACCCCGTCGGCTCCATGCTCCGTCAGTCGTTCGACGGCAACAGGGTCGACATCGACGACGAGTACCTAAAAGTCTTCCTCTGCGGCCAGATCACGCACGATCGCGCGTCCTACTCGTCCGCCGCCCAATACCACGATCTTCACGGTCGTTCCTCCGCGGGATGCCGATGTTCGGACTCGGAATGAGTCAACAGGGGTTCGTGTGTGCAAGGGGGCGTGCTCCGTGCGTCAAATAGGGGTAGGAAACGAACGGACCTGGAGGTGGGCGATGCGAGCGAAGTCTTGGGAAACAACGGCGGTGGCCGCGGCAGTGGGTGCTGCGGTGGGTGTGCTAGGACTGGCTGCGCTCCTTATCAGTGCGGCGCCTCTCGCGGCTCAGGGGTGGATTGAGCCCCATGCTTTCGGCGGTGGATCCTCCGCCGCCAAAACACGCAGCGACGTTCGCGTTCATGTAGACGGGCAGGTCGCCGTCGTCGAGGTCTCGGAGTGGTTCGAGAACGATGGCGTGGGGATCGCGGAAGGTGACTATCTCTACCCCTTGCCGGGTGAAGCCGTCTTCCAGGGCTTCTCACTCTTCCAGGGCGACGCGGAGCTTCGTGGCGAGATCATGGACGCTGATGAAGCTCGCCGGATCTACGAGGGCATCGTCCGACGACGTGCGGACCCGGCTCTCATCGAACTCGCGGGGCACGGGCTGTTGCGAGCTCGCGTCTTCCCGATCGAACCCGGACGAGAACGAAAGGTGGTGCTGCGCTACACGCAGGTTCTATCGAGCGCGGGCAACTCCCTACAACTGGTGTACGCGGGTGCGATCCGAAGAAGTCAGGGACGGGTGTCAGGGGAGGGGCATTCCCCGGCGGTTCCGATCGATATGTCATTCGAGATCGACGTTGCCGATGCGTCGCGATTTCTGAAGCCGTTTTCACCCACGCACGAAATCGGCGTCAAACGGCACGGTGACAGAATGGTCGTGACGATGGACGAGGAGGTGCTCGGGCGTCTCTCTGTCTTTTTGCCGTTCACCGATAACCACTTGGGGCTGTCCGTCGCTACTCATCGGCCTGTGGGGGAAGACGGTTACTTCATGCTCACGCTGTCTCCCGGAGCTGTCGATGGGGCGGTTGCGCCGCGGGATGTCACCGTAGTTCTCGACGTCTCTGGCTCGATGTCAGGTGACAAGATTCACCAAGCGAAGCAGGCGATCCACCAGCTCCTGTCTTCGCTCGACCATGACGATCGATTCCGTCTGATCTCGTTCTCGAACGCAGTGGGATTGCATAGCGAGGACTGGCGCGATGCGACTGGGCATCATCTCGCGCCCGCCCGAGCATGGGTCGATGAACTCGTCGCGGACGGGGGGACTGACATCGGTGCCGCACTGACCGAGGCGTTTCGCCTGCAGAGCCCAGCGGAACGCCTGCCGATCGTCGTGTTCATGACGGACGGGTTGCCCTCTGCGGGCGAACGATCAGCTGAGCGGTTGGCCGACCAGGCTGAGCAGCAGGCGTTCCGGACTCGAGTCTTCGCCTTCGGTGTGGGACACGATGTGAACACGCACCTGCTCGACCGGCTCGGCGAGGCTGGTCGCGGCAGCACCGACTACATCGAGCCTGGAGAGAGCGTCGAACGCGTAATCGGAGTACTCGCTGCCAAGATCCGCTACCCCGTGCTGACGGATCTCGAACTAGACGGGGGCCCGAACCGTTTGTTTGATGTGTATCCCACGCGTCTGCCGGACGTCTTTGCGGGGCAAGAGCTCGTTCTCTTCGGGCGCTTCACGGGCGACGGCTTGGGGCAGATCTCCGTCGATGGCTCGCGTGCCGATAGGGCTCTCGAGTTCTCGACTGAGCTGCGATTCCCTCGAGCGAGCGCGGCCAACTCGTACATCCCTCGGTTGTGGGCGTCGCGCAAGCTCGGCCACTTGGAGCGGCAACTCTGGACCGAGGGTGAGACCGTAGATCTGGTCGCCCAGATCCGTGACCTCTGCCTGCGATATGGGCTCCCCAGTCGCTACACATCGTACCTCGTACAAGAGCCTGTCGGCGGCGCGACGTCCTCTTCGATGTCTGCGCCGATCGGGGTGAGCAGCGGCCGACCAGGGGCGCTACGCGGTGCGGCTGATCAGCGTGCCAGCGGCCAGGAGGCAGTGCGCCAAGCTGCTGTCGCACGTGCTCGTCGCGTGCTCACATCGGTGAACGAAATGCGAGTGATGGATGCGGAACTGGACGCATCGCTAAGGGAACGGTCGGAGACCACATGCGTCTTAGCGGGTAGAGTCTTTGTGCTGGACGAGGGTGTATGGACCGATGAGGACCACACGGAAGATAAGGTTGTCGTCGAGGTGAAAGTGTTCAGTGCTGTATATTTTCAGCTGGTTGAAGCGTTACCGGAGATTGGCGCAATGCTGAAGGAGTTCGACCGGACAGTGATCGCGGGGGCAGCTGTGAGCCTCCGCGTTACCGATAAAGGGATAGAGGACCTGACTGACGAGGCGCTGAAGCAACTCGTGCGACGGTTCCGGGCCGAAGGAGGAACACCGTGAGTGTGGACTGGACGGAAGTATATCGCAGCACCTTTCCCGACCTAGTGCGATTTCTCCACCGCAAGGTGTGGGACCTCGAGCGAGCTCAGGATCTGGCTCAGGAGGCCTTCGTGCGAGCGCTCAGGCACGAGCCGCAGAAGCCGCGAGCATGGCTCTTTCAAGTCGCGTCGAACCTCGCTCGTGACGAGGCCCGTACCGCGATCCGACGAAAACGCCATCTCACACTCCTCAAGAGTGAGACTGAAGATCGACAACAAGCCATCCCCGATCCCGCGCATGAACTGTTGGAGCGCGAGCGCATGGGCCACGTCCGGGAGGCTTTGGACGCTCTGAGCGAAAGGGATCGTGAAGTCCTTTTGTTATGGGATGCGGGGCAGAGTTATTCGGAGATCGCGCGGCAGGCGGAGTTGGCGGTAGGCGCGGTGGGTACGACCCTCGCGCGCGCCCGTCGCCGTTTGGCCGAGGCGTTTGCACAGGAGGAGCAGATCGATGTCGCACGCTGACGAAGGTGCCCTACACGCATACTTGGACGGTGCTCTCGACGAGCTGCCGTCAGGTGAGGGCCAGGCGATCCGGGAACATCTCGCGGCATGTCCCGAGTGTGTGGCGCGCCTAGAGGAAGAGCAGCGGATCCGAGAGGAGGCGATTGCGATCCTCGCCGGTCCGCTTATGACCCAGGTCGAGCTGCCGCCGTTCGAGGAGTTGCGGTTGCGCGCGGAGGCAACGAGTCCGCCGAAGATTTCTCGGAGCAGCCGCATCTACCGGATGGGGTGGGCCGCTTCGGTTCTGCTGGCGATTGGGGCAGGCTGGGGTTTGCGTGGTGGAGCCCCCTCGCCGGGGGAGCAATCGACGACGACTGGCTTTGCCGAAAGAGTGCCCGCAGGGGTAGTCGCCTCCGCAGTAAGCGAGGGCCAGCCCGTGGTTGCGGTGATCGATGGGGACGGTCCGTTGCTGGAGGACCTGGCTCGCCCGGTGTTCCTTCAGGAGGAGGAGGGCGCGGATGTCGTGGGAGTGGTCCTAGCGGCGAGGGACGTCGCCAGAGAGGACGTCGCGGCGAGGGATGTCGCGGCGATCGAATTCGCGGCCGTGGATGTCGTGGCGACGGATGCAGAGACGGATGCAGAGACGCTCCAGCGGCGGCTCGAAGGCGAGTTGGTGGCGCCGTCGCTCGAGGGGAAGGAGTTGCTGGATTTCCGAGCGACCGCGGCTCAAGGGAGCCGGCTTGGGGATGCGTTTCCCTCTTTCCGTGTGGCGGCCGTTCCTGTCTTGAATGCGGAAGTCAGTGAAGAGGTCAGGGACGAGCGACCGTTGCGGTCCGGACGGACGGTCGTGACGAGCGCGAGCCGCTCGACGGCCGGAGGCGCCTTCTCCAACGGCGACGCATTGGAGCGGCGGCGCGAGCGGAGAGACTCTGGGCGCAGAGGTGGGGATGAGGGCCCGTTGGTCGTCCCTGAGTTCGAGGTCATCGTTGTGGAAGCCATCGAGCAGGGTGCGGCCGCCGGAGGCACGCGTGCACTCCAGTGGCTCACGCAGGCGGACACCTTGGAGCTTCTGCATCTGCCGGAAGGCGTGGAGCCAAGTGATCTGTCCCCACTTCAGGACGAGGGCATCGCGGAGCTCGTCGTACTGCGAGATGGCTTGTGGCTGGTCATGCGAGCGCGGCGGCGTTCCGTGCAGGAACTGGAGGGGCTGCTGGAGCGTCTGGACGCGAACCGATAACTTCAGCGGTCTCGTTCCTCGACATCCTTCCGGCGGCAACATGACGAACAAGCTCTGGCGTACCCTCTTTGCGCTCGCTTTCGTGCCTTTACTACCCGTGCCGGGTGCAGCGCAACAGCAAGAGGTTGAGCAGGCTGCGGCCACGATTACACCGGACGACGATGCGTGGCGCGTCGGGGTGATCGCGCACGACTCCATGCAGGGCCGTGACACACCGAGTCCCGGTCTCGACAAGACGGCGGAGTGGATCGCCTCCGAGTTCAGGCGCTTGGGCCTTCGTGGCGGGGCCGAGGACGGGGGCTTCATTCAGCGGTATCCACTGCGAAGCGTAGTGGTCGACGCCAGCACATCGTCGCTTACGGGAGGTGGAGTCCGGCTCGCGTTTGGTGAGGATCTGCTACCTGGCCGCCGCACTTCCGATAGAGAGGCCACCGGTGGTCTCGCGATCGTCTCCGGCACCCTCGATATGGATGCCGTGATCGAAGGAGGTGCGCTACTTGGGAAACACGTGGTGATCGTACTGCCGGAGACCTCCCCGGGCCTGAGTCGAGCGGGGATTGCTGCGATCCGCAGCGCAAGAGCGCTTTCGATCATGACGGTGAGCTATGCTCCGGACGAGGACTGGGATGCGGCGCGCGTGCGCACGATGCGTCCCTCCGTTCGCAAGGGCTGGGGTGAGCAACAGGCCGGCGGGGCGTCGTCCGCAAGTCTGGACATCCGCGAGTCGTCTCTGGCACGTCTAGTCGAGGCTCATGGCGTCGATCTGTCTGCCCTACGCTTGCGGGGGGGAGCTGCCGCGAGGGTCGACGATATTGCGGGGCTAGAGCTCACGCTCGCGATCAATTTGCTTGATGAGGTGATCACCGCTCCCAACGTCGTGGGCATCCTCGACGGAAGTGACCCGGAGCTGAAGGAGGAGTATGTGGTCTTCTCCGGGCACATGGATCACGTTGGCATCGGCGCCCCCGATGAGAACGGGGACTCCATCTTCAACGGCGCGGACGACGATGCATCTGGCACGATCGCCGTGGTCGAGATCGCGGAAGCGATGGTCTCGCTGCCGTCGCCTCCGAAGCGTTCCATGATCTTCCTTTTGGTGAGTGGTGAAGAGAAGGGCCTGTGGGGCAGCGAGTGGTTTGCCGACAATCCCACGGTGCCGATCGAGCAGCTCGTAGCCGATCTCAACACGGACATGGTCGGCCGAAACTGGACTGACACGATTGTGGCGATCGGAAAAGAGCACTCGGACCTGGGTGAAACGCTCAACCGAGTGAACGGTGACCATCCGGAGCTGCGCATGACGGCCATCGATGACGTTTGGCCCGAGGAGCGTTTCTACTTTCGGTCCGACCACTACAACTTCGCGCGCAAGGGCGTACCCATTTTGTTCTTCTTCAACGGCACCCACGATGACTACCACGGTCGGGACGATGAGCCCGATCGCATCGATGCCGAGAAAGCCGCTAGGATCGCGAGGCTGGTCTTCTTCCTCGGCGTCGACATTGGGAATGCGGCCGAGCGGCCGAAGTGGAATCCGGAGAGCTACGCCAGAATCGTCTCCGATCGCTGATCAGAAGGCACGGGCCCACACTGTGGAAGACGAGAAGAGCGTGCTCGATGGTGCCTACGGCACCGGTGAGGATCTTGGGACCACGCCGGAGGACATGCGCGCTATGGCGAGCGTCTCCAAGCACGTGGTCGGCGTTCACGGT
>Ga0114996_10010472_pt1 | contig 10064 bp, 12 predicted proteins | sample ArcticOcean_MG_C_4_FD_87039 | JGI IMG/M metagenome (GOLD analysis project Ga0114996, IMG submission 87039) | Marine microbial communities from western Arctic Ocean - ArcticOcean_MG_CB4_134 | ecosystem: Environmental > Aquatic > Marine > Oceanic | place: Arctic Ocean: Canada Basin | collected...
GCCCGGGATCCACGTCGGGGCGCTGCTCCAGGTGCCCGAACGCGGCCACCAGGAGGTCGACTTCCTGAAGTGTGACCCGCTTTTCGTTGAGGTTGTCGCTGTACGGGATCAGGACCACCGTGCCCATGCGGGCGAGTCCGTCGCCGAGCCGCCGTATACGGTCGTCCTCGCTCCCGCCGGGCGTCACGCCCAGCGAGACGATAATCGCGGGGTGCGGTCCCTCCGTCGCCGGAATGTAGACGTCCGCCATCCAGCTCTCCTCGCCATCGGTGAACGAGACCACGGTCTTGTCCGGCGTCCGTGTGACCCAGTTGATGGGACGAATCGGGGCGTTGGGGATCAGGTTCGGCAGCAGCAGAAGTGACTTGGTCGTCGTCCTTCCGCCCGGCGTCAGCGTCGCCCAGACGATGAGCGCGGTCAGATAGAGCACGATGGGGCCCCAGAAGTACCGCGAACGTACGACCCGCCACAATGCCCGCCAGCCTCGTCCCATGTGTGCCGCTCCCCTGACGCGCTAAATCAGCGCCTTGCCCACCGCCCCACCAAGAAAATCGACGAGGATGTCGTTGAACGCCTCGGGGTTCTCCATAGGCGCCATGTGGCCCGCCTCCGGGATCAGCTCCTTCCGCACCACCCTGATCTCCCGGGTGAACAGGTCTGCGATGTCATGGAAGCGAGCCTGGTCCTCCTCGCCAACCAGGGCCAGCGTCGGCACGCCAACCTGCTTGACCAGGTGTTGCTGCTCCCGCCCTCGATCGCGCTCCTCGAGCCAGTCGAGCCCCGACCAGCGCCGCAACATATCCTCCACGAGCGTCTTCACCTCCGGCTGCCGCCGTACACCGGCGTAGAGGCGGCTGCCCAGGACAGCCCGCACGAACCGGTCGGTGACGCCTTCCTTCGCGATCATCCTGCGCCGTTCCTCGAACTTTCGTTGGAAGCTCTCCGGTCTGACGCCGTAGCCCTCCAGACCGGAACCGACGAGGGTCAGCGTGGTGACCTTGTCGGGGTACGTTGTGGCGTACTCCAGGGCAACGTTGCCTCCCATGGAATGACCCACCAGCGAAGGACGGTAGATGCCCAGGTGGTCCAACAGACCGCGCAGCTCTTCAACGAGACAGGGGCGCGAGTAGCCGGCGTCAGGAGCACCGGAGCGGCCGTGGCCTCGAAAGTCGAACCGTACGACGGTGTAGCTTTGGGATACCCGGTCCACTTGCCAGTCCCACATGCGGCTGTCCAGACAGCTTCCGTGCATGAAGACGACGGGATGGCCGGAGCCGGCCGTCTCATAGTAGACCCGGGCCCCCGGGAGGTCTGCGAAGGGCATGTCGCCTACCGGATCCGGCTCGCGGCCATCCCGACCGACAGCAGGCCCGAGAGTACGTTCCAGATCGTGACCTTGAACCCACCGATGCCGAGCGCGAAGATTCCGCGGTACTCATCGGCCCAGAAGTGGGCCAGGGACTGGGAGAGGGGCACGTCACTCCACCAGAAGAGCGAGAGCACGTTGCCCACGAAGTAGGCAAGGAGCGCGCTGCCCCCCGCGATGATAACCAGTGCCTGGGAGCGTTTTCGGTTCCCCGCCTTGCCGACGTTCTGGCCGATCAGGTTGCCGATGCCCATTCCCGCAAGGATCGTGAGGAACAGGAAGCCGATGGGGAACCCTTTGACCAGGCCCCAGGCGATGCCCCCGGCAACCGCCAGCCCCAGGCCGGCGCCGACCGCCTTCCAGGTCTGGTCAGCCGAAAGGGTAAACACGGGATTGGCGCGGAGCCTGGCGTCGTCCGCGCAGCGAAAGCCTACGGGAGTCTCGACCATGCAGCGATAACAGATAGCCTTGCCGCAGGTGCCGCAGGTTAGATAGGTCTCGACTCTGGGATGGGTGGCGCACTGCATAGCCGTGATCGGGTGGAGGGCATCCCTCTACTCGTTGTACGCCTCCGGCGCGGGATCGGTTGTGGGGCCCTCGGGGACATCCTCGCGCCGCACCCACTCGCCTCGTTCCTTCGTATCTCGGTCGTACAAGAGCCGGCACCAGAGCACTGCGGCACCGCCGGTCTCCGGCAGCCGCCCCATGTTGCCCACGATCCGCTTCACGAACACGATGAAGGCCATGCTACCGTTGCCCCAGACCAGAGCGACCTCGTTCCCCAGCGCGAAGCTCCAGAATGGAACGAGCAGGAGGGAGATGCCCATGACGACGGGGATGTTGCCGGAGAACGTCACCCCAAAGACCGCGATGATCCCGAACAGGAGCAGCTCCATTCTCCCAACCGCCAGAAGGACTCCCAACACCACGGTAAAGCCCCGGCCACCCTGGAAGTTGAGGTAGGGCGACCAGTTGTGGCCGACAACACCGGCGATTCCTATGCTCATCTGCTGGGCCAGCCCCTCTCCCAGGTACTGGGCCGCCCAGACCGGGGCCGCTCCCTTCAAGATGTCGAGGCAGCCAACGACCACCACGGCCCACTTGCCCATCAACTCGCCGGCGTTGGACCCAGTCACGGCCCCGCTGCCGTAGCGGCGGAGGTCGGTCCCTTTGACGGCTTTGCCGAGGATGTAAGCTAGCGGGATGGCACCGAACAGGTAGGCGCTAGCGGCGAGAAGGACGGTGAGCGTCATGACGGGGGAACCACGGCCAAGGGACCGCTACTCAGGCGGCTCGACCAGCACGAAGGTGAGCTCGCCTTGGGTGACAACAACGTCGTCCACCAGAGCCCTGGCGGTCCCTTTCCCAATCCCCTTTCGCAATTTGCTGACACCCACTTCCAGCTTGAGGGCGTCACCAGGCCTGACCGGGCGCCGGAAACGCACCCCGTCGATCGCAGCGAAGTAGGGGAGCTTGCCCCGGTTCTCTGGGAGGGCCAGGATGGCCACCGCCCCTACCTGGGCCAGCGCCTCCACGATAAGAACACCGGGCATGACCGGGTTTCCTGGGAAGTGCCCGTGAAAGAACCAGTCGTCTTCGCTGACGTTCTTCAGGCCGACCGCGCTTTGCCCAGGGTCGAGCTCGAGGATACGGTCGATGAGAAGGATGGGTGGCCGGTGCGGGATGATCTCTTGGATCTCTCGCGCATCGAGGCTCATCATCTCGAGGGCCCGGCGGTCCCCTTGTCGTGCGCCGCTTTGCGCTCTTCAAGGAGCGTGACGCTGGAAAGGGGAGGGCCGGCCGCGCCCGGCAACGGCTCGTCGTCGTAGCCGAACGCATGGTAGTCGCTCCCACCGCAGGGGACAAGCTCGTGCTGCTCCGCGAGCCTCGCGAGTTCTCGGACCTGCTTGGGAGGATACTTCGAGTAGTAGACCTCCATGCCCGCCAGGCCGGCCGCCTTCAAGCCTGGCAGGGTTTTCTCGAGATCGTTGACATATCCCGGGTGCGCTAGGACCGGCATGGCGCCGTTTCCAAGAGCCAGGCCAATCGCCTCGGCCGGGGTCAGCTTCTCTCGCTCGACGTAGGCCGGACTGTTGCGGCCGAGGTACTTGTCGAAGGCCTCCGTGTTCGTCTGCACATAACCCTTTTCAATCAGCGCCTGGGCCACGTGGGGCCGGCCAACCGAAGCGTCGCCTGCGATCTCTAGGACCCGCTCCCAAGAGAGCGGCATGCCCATCTCGGTGAGCTTTTCCACCATGCCGACGCCGCGCTCGAGCCGCCCCTGCCTGAAACGCGCCAGCGTCGCCTGCAACTCCTGGTCAGTCGTGTCGACAAAATATGCCAGGATGTGTATCTCGCCCCCGGGCATGTCGCAGCTAATCTCAACGCCGGGGATGAGTCGCAAATCGGGGTGTGCGGCCGCCGCTTCCATGGCCTCCTCCAGCCCCGCCGTGGTGTCGTGGTCCGTGATGGAGGCCACTTTCACCTGGTTTCGTACCAGAAGGCCTACGAGTTCCGTGGGCGTCAGCCTCCCATCGGAACGGGTTGTGTGCATATGCAGGTCTACGTCGGCCATGAGCTACTCAACCTCCCGGTCCAACCGAACGATGCTCCTGGCCATGCCCGTCTCCTCGTCGATATCGAGAAGCACCGAGCTGAAGATGACGGGGCCTGAAGGCACGCCGAGCCGCACGTGCATCTGGGTGAGAAAGCGCTCGAGGACGGCATCCACCTCGTTGCCGATGATCGAGTCCCTGGGCCCAACCATGCCGACGTCAGAGACGAAGGCCGTGCCCTGAGGCAACACTTTGGCATCGACGGTGCCGACGTGGGTGTGGGTGCCCAGCACGGCGCTGACGCGGCCATCGAGATACCAGCCCATGGCGCCCGCTTCCGACGTCGCTTCGGCGTGACAGTCAACGATGATGACTCGCGCTCTGCCCTCCATGTCCTCCAGCACCTGGTCGACCGCTCGAAACGGATCGTCGACCGAGGCCATGAAGACCCGGCCCATCACGTTGATCACGAGCACGTCGTTCAGGATCAGGTATCCGTGGCCCGGCACCGAAGATGGGTAGTTCACCGGTCTGATCAGCGGGATCTCTCCGTTGAGGAAGGGGACGATTTCGCGCTTGGCCCACGCGTGGTTTCCCGAGGTCAGGACGTCGACGCCCGCATCGAACATCTCCTGGGCGGTCTCCGGCGTCAGGCCTAGGCCGCCGGCAGAGTTCTCCCCATTGGCGATGACCATGTCGAGGGCATACTCCTCCCGGAGACCGGGAACCAGCTTCCGGATCGCCCTCCGGCCGGGTTTGCCGACGACGTCACCTATCATCAATACATGCATGGCACTTCCAGCAATTACTCTGCTTGACCCTGGTAGGGGTTCTTCTTCGGTGGGCCGGGCCCGTGATCAGTCATTATAGGCACGCTTCTGGTGCATCACAAGAAAAGAGAGCGCGGGCGATGTCGCCCGCGCTCTCCTTTAAGTCCTGTTGCTCCCTGCTACTTGGCGAACTCGACGTTCCGCGTCTCGCGTACCACCGTGACCTTGATCTGGCCAGGGTAGATCAGGGTGTCGTGAATCTTCTCGGCGACGTCGTGGGCCAGCTTGGCGGCCCTGAGGTCGTCAATCTTTTCGGGCCTCACCATGATCCTGACCTCGCGTCCCGCCTGGATGGCATAGGACTTGTCAACACCTTCAAAGCTGTTGGCGCACTCTTCGAGGGCCTGGAGGCGCTTGACGTACATCTCCACGGTGTCGCTGCGGGCTCCGGGACGAGCGCCGCTGATCGCATCCGAGGCGGCGACAATGAAGGCCTCGACGTTAACGCGATCGTCGACGTGATGGTCCTCGATTGCCGCGGCAATAGCGTCACTGATGCCGTACTTCCGGGCGATCTCGCCGCCGATCTCCGCGTGGCCTCCCTCGACCTCGTGACTGATGGCCTTACCCAGGTCGTGGAGGAGCGCTCCCGCCTTGCAGACCTGGATGTTGGCACCGATCTCGGCCGCCATTATTCCGGCGAGATGGGCGCATTCCACACTGTGCATGAGGACGTTCTGACCGTAGCTGGTGCGGTACTTTAGCCGGCCCAGCATCGCGGTCACCTCGCGGGTGAGGCCGGGCACGCCGGCGTCGATGACCGCCTGATCGCCGGCCTTGCGGGTCACCTCTTCGATCTCCTCCGCCGCCTTCTTTACGACCTCTTCGATACGCGCCGGATGGATACGCCCGTCCAGCATGAGCTTCTCGATGGCAACCCGGGCCACCTGGCGGCGGATCGGGTCGTACCCGGAAAGCGTTACCGCTTCCGGCGTGTCGTCGATAACGAGGTCGATACCGGTCGCCTGTTCGAGGGCCCGAATGTTCCGACCTTCACGGCCGATCAGTCGTCCCTTCATGTCGTCGCTGGGGATCGGGACGACGGTGATCGTCGTCTCGGATACCACATCGCTGGTGAGCCGTTGGATGGCTAACGCAATCGCCTTGCGGGCCTTCATGTCCGCGTCCTCGGCGATCCGCTGGTCGATCTCAAGGATCTTCTTGGCTGCTTCATGCTCGAGCTGGTCTTCGACATTCCGGAAGAGTTGACTAAGCGCCTCTTCCTTCGTGAGTCCCGACACTCGCTCGAGCTCCTCTACTTGCTTATCTCTAGCTTCCTCCGCTTCCTTCCGAATAGCCTCGTGCACCCGTTCCAATTCCTGAATCTGCTGGTCCCGCCGGTCGAATCCCTCGTTCTTGCGATCGAGATTGTCTTCCTTCTGACCGAGCCTTCGCTCGGTCCGTTGTATCTCGTTCCTTCGCTCGCGATATTCCTGTTCGGCGGTGGTTCGGGTTCTCTTCGCGTCGGCTCGGGCTTCTCGGAGCAGCTCTTCCTGACGCTGCTCGGCATCTCTGATAAGCGTCTGTGCTTCTTTCTTCGCAGCCTCTACGCGTTTAGCCAGTCCCCCGGTCGCCAGCGCCAGCAACCCTTCAAGGGCGCGGGCAATGGGGTTTGACACTGTAAGACACCTGCCTTTCTGTTTCGGAGAGTACCTCGGACAACGAGGTTCCCCCAAGGCCAAATATACCGGCTTGCCAAGCCGAGTGTCAAGGACGCTCGGCCTTCGTGGGATGTCCCTCCAACAGAAGTGGAACGCCGCTCCCGCGACGCCCTGGCCTGCTCTTCGTCGACTCCCGTCAACCACCCACCGGTCGTCTCCGGTGACAAGATGTTCCAACGTGGCGGGGCCGAGACCTGCCCGCAAGCGTGATCGTCATCGGCTGCTCCACCGGGGGGGGGCCTTTACCAGATCCTCCCCTCGTTTCCCCCCGACATCGACACGGCGCTCGCCATCGTGCAGCACATGCCCGAGGGCGCCATCGAAGTGCGCGAAGCAACTCTCGGCGACCGTTTGGAGCGCGGCGTCGCCCTCGTTGCGCCTGCCGGGTCCCATCTCGCATTCAGCCTCACCGGCCGGGTCATCCTGAACCAGGAGCCGCGGAGCGCGGGCTTTCGGCCGTCGATCAACGTCACCCTGCGTTCCGCAGCAAGGTCATTCGGACCGGCGATGATCGCGGTCCTCCTCACCGGCATGGGCTATGACGGGCTCGAGGGCGCCGCCCACGTGAAGAACGCCGGTGGCATCGTACTAGCCGAGCACGAGTCGTCCTGCGTCGTCTACGGCATGCCGCGGCAGGTTATCGAAGCCGGCCTCGCGGACATGGTCGTCCCCCTGTCCCTTATGTCCCGAGCCCTGCTGCGGCTCGCCTCCTCCCCCCTCCGGCGTCGCCTGGCGCGCGTCTAGCCCCGCCATCGCCGCCTTGCGGCCAACCCCTGGCGGATGGCTAGAATGCGCGATGCCTCCGAGCCCGCAACGCCTCGCCGCCCAGGTCCGCTCCTCGCTCCGATTCGAAGGCCCTCGCGCCAACCCGGCAATGCTGGTGGCGCTCGAGCCGATCGACGGCATCGTTCAGGACTGGCCCGACGACCTGTCCGCCATGCTCGTGCTTCAGTACAGCAGAGCCGTCATCGGCCTCAATCGACGGCACAGCCCAGAGCGCCGTCATTTCTCCTTCTGGCACGAGGTCGGTCACTACTATCTCCACCGGACCCGGGCCAGCGGGCTCCACCGCACCTGGAGCCAGGGGGCATTTCGCTTCCGGCCTGGAGCGCGCCGCCAATCGCTTCGCGGCGGACGTTCTGATGCCCAGGGACTGGGTCATCAGGCTCCATCCGGGGGTACCCACGGTCCACGAGCTCGCTCGGCGCTTCGGAGTCACGCGTCAGGCGATGAGCCGACGCCTGGGGCAGCTGGGGTTCGGATGGGGGCGCTCGTCCTTGACGGGGTCGCTCCACGGCGCGAGAATACATTAGGATATGCGCAGATATTGCGCCTTATCGAGGTTTTTCATGCCTCCAAGCCTTACCTCCGCCTTCCACGAACTGTGCGACGCTAGGGCTGTCCACCCCGAAGCGGTGCTGTCCGCCAGGGAGAGGCTTCTCGATCCCGGCGTCTACGCCCACCTCGCCGAGACCTTCGGCGCGCTGGCCGACCCTAATCGCACCAGGATCGTTTCCAGCCTCATGAACGGCGAGCTTTGCGTCTGCGACCTGGCAGCGGTAATCGGGATCTCCGAGTCGGCCGTCTCCCAGCACCTTCGGATTCTCCGTAACTTGAGATGGGTGCGAAACCGGAAACAGGGACGGGTCGTCTACTACTCTCTGGATGACGACCACGTCAAGTCCTTGATGCAGCTCAGCCTGGACCACGCCTCCGGTCGATAGCCGTGACAGACGCCCACCACCGTCACGGCGACTCCCCCACGGCTCCAGGCATGGGTCCCCGGCTCGCCATCGCGCTCGGCATCACCGCGGCTTTCCTGGTCGTTGAGGTGGTCGGCGGCCTGCTCACCGGCAGCCTAGCGCTCGTCGCCGACGGCGCGCACATGGGCACCGACGTCGCCGCCCTGAGCATGGCGCTGTTCGCCACGTGGTTTGCGACCCGTCCCCATAGCGCCCGGAACACCTATGGTCACCAGCGCGTCGAGATCCTGGCCGCGCTCGCCAATGGCCTCGCTCTCTGGCTCGCGGCCGGTTTTATCTTTTACCAGGCTGCGGGGCGCTTTCAGGAGAGCCGCGTCGTCGACGCCGGCCCCATGCTGCTGGTCGCCTCCCTGGGACTGGCGGCAAACCTCGCCAGCGGCGCCGTGCTCCTGAGGGGCGCTCGGGGCAGTCTCAACGTTCGCGGCGCCCTGGTCCACGTTGGCGCCGACGCCCTCGGATCCGTCGGTGTCGTCCTCGCGGCGGTCCTGATGTTGTCGTTCTCGTGGTACCTCGCGGACCCCATCATCAGCGTCTCGATTGGGGTACTGGTACTGCTCAGCTCCACCCGCCTCATCCTGCCAGCGCTCCACATCCTGCTGGAGAGCACCCCAAAGGAGATCGACCTGGACGAGCTCCAGGGGTCGATCCACGATACCGAGGGGGTCCTCGAGGTCCACGATCTCCACGTCTGGAGCCTCACCTCGGGCTACAATGCTATGACGGCCCACGTGGTCGTGGACGACACGGTGACTCCCATCCAACATGAAGAGGTGCTGGACCGCCTGCGGCACATGATCCCAACCCGGTTTCCCGTGGGCCACGTGACCATTCAACTTGAGGAGTCGTCCCGATGTTGCGAGGAAGCTCACCTGCCGGGTCAACCCGTCGCCGCCGCCAAAGGCGACCAGTCGAACGCCGCCCCATGACTGCGCCGTCCCTCCATTACCGGCTTGCCGGACTATCTGCACTCCTTGGCGTTCTGCTTCTGGTCGTGGGACTCGGGACGGCCACCGCCCAGGACCTGGCGAACCAACTCCTTCGCGAGGTCGATGGGCCGTATGACATCACCGTGGTCGCCAAACCGACGGTCCCCGTCGCCGGCGCTGGAAGCCGCTACTCCGTCCGCGTCCTCGAAGCGGTGGCCAAAACGCCGGTGACCGATGTCAGCGTGACCCTGCTGGCGAAGCGCCCCAACGGAGAGGAAGCCGGTGAAATCGGCCTGCCGCAACGCCCCGACAGCCCAGAGGTCTACGAGGCTCTCGTGCGTCTCCGTACGTCGGGACAGTGGCTCTACACTATCGTTGTCGAGGGGCCGCGAGGCCTCGGGACCGTCCAGGGCTTCATCGACGTTGCCGAACCCGGCTCCGCTGGCCTCGGCGGGACCATTACCTGGGCAGTTGCCATGAGTCTCCTCATCGGTGCCGTGCTGCTGTTTTGGTGGAGAATCGGCCGACGGCCCATAGAGGAGCCTCGTTGACCCTCCCGCGAGGCTGCGGCGATGGGCCCCAACGTACACCTCGTCTCTGTTGTTTTCGATAGTGATTCTGAACTCATCAAAGCCAAAGTTTCAAATGTGCGCCAAGGAATATCTTTCAATCGGACTGTTTTTGTGTTAAAATACGGGGAGTAGCCACATATTGTGGCTCTGCCCCTCGCGCGGCCCCTATCCTGAAGAAAAGTTCGCTTAATGGTGCGCCGATGCAGAAAAAAGATCCCAGCCTAGACCCGCAAACGCAGACCTATACGTCCAGCGACATCCAGGTCCTTGAGGGCGCCGAAGCGGTCCGCAAGCGGCCCGGCATGTATATCGGGAGTACAGATGAGCGCGGGCTGCACCATCTGGTCTACGAAATCGTCGACAACGCCGTCGACGAGGCGATGGCTGGCTA